>Ga0268386_10000478_pt1 | contig 25384 bp, 17 predicted proteins | sample RVTome_15_FD_200260 | JGI IMG/M metagenome (GOLD analysis project Ga0268386, IMG submission 200260) | Soil microbial communities from uranium-contaminated site in the Upper Colorado River Basin, Wyoming, United States - RVT150D86... ... | reverse complement strand
CGAAATTCATTTCGCACGGCTCATGCTTCGTGCGAAATGAATTTCGCACTACGTTCCGCAACGTCATGCTTCCGACGGCGGACGGTGGCGGATGATTTCTCCTTCCACGAGGTAGACGACGTCCTCGGCGATGTTGGTCGCGTGGTCGGCCACGCGCTCGATGTGCCGCGACGCCGAGAACAGATGCAGCGCCGCGGGCACCTGCGAGGCCGAGGTGGCCATCACGTCCTGCAGCTCGTCGATCACGTCGCGATTGAGGACGTCGACGACGTCGTCGCGGGCGCACACGTCGCGGGCGAGCCGGCTGTTGAGCTGCACGTAGGCGTCGATGCTGCTGTGCAGCATCTCGACGGCCATTTCGGCCATCTGCTTCAGCTTGTCGGGCACGACGACCGGCGTCGCGCCGATCAGGCTGCACGCCCGCTCGGCGATGTGCACCGCCAGGTCGGCCACCCGCTCCAGCTCGGCGACGATTTTCATCACCGTGGTGATCCGCCGCAGGTCGATGGCGACCGGCTGGTGCAGCGCCAGCGTCCGCAGGCAGTTCTCCTCGATCCGCACGTCCCAGGCGTCGATTTCGTTGTCTTCGCGCGCCAGCGCCCGGGCGTTGTCGACGTCGGGAGCGGAGAGGCAGTCGACGGCGTGGTGCACCATCTCCTCCACCTTCCCGCACATCGAAAGCAGGTCCCGGTGCAAGGCGTCGAGGTCGTGTTTGAGGTGGACGGTCATGGAGGGTCCAGGGCGGAGGGTCGAGAGTCGAGGGCCCGGCTTGAGACAATGTCGAATGTCGAAATCAGAATGACGAATCAATGACGAAGCACGAATGACGAAGTGAGTACACAACTCGAAGTTTCGGAGTTCATCATTCGGAATCGTTTCGTCATTCGGATTTCGTCATTGATTCGTCATTCGAGGTTCGTCATTCGTCATTCCGCGGAACGCATCATCCGAACCGGCCCGTGATGTAATCCTCGGTTTCTTTCTTTTTCGGCTTCGTGAACAACTGCTGCGTGCGGTCGACTTCGATGAGCTTGCCCTGGTAGAAGAACGCCGTCCAGTCGCTGATGCGGGCGGCCTGCTGCATGTTGTGGGTCACGATGACGATCGTGTAGTTTTCCTTCAACTCGAAGATCAGGTCTTCGATGCGCGACGTCGAGGCTGGGTCGAGGGCGGAGGCCGGCTCGTCCATCAGGATCACGTCGGGGTTGGTCGCCAGCGCCCGCGCGATGCACAGCCGCTGCTGCTGACCGCCGGAAAGCGCCAGCGCCGAGTCGTGCAGCCGGTCTTTGATTTCGTCCCACAGCGCGGCCCGCTTCAGCGACTCTTCGACGATCCGCTTCAGTTCCGCCTTGTTCTTCGTGCCGGCGATCCGCGGCCCGTAGGCGACGTTGTCAAAAATCGACTTGGGGAACGGGGTCGACTTCTGAAACACCATTCCCACCCGTTTCCGCAGCACGACGACGTCCACGTCAGGTTCGTAGATGTCGCGGCCTTCCAGCGTCACCTTTCCGGTCAGCCGGGCCCCCTCGATGATGTCGTTCATTCGGTTGAGCGTCCGCAGGAAGGTGCTCTTCCCGCAGCCCGACGGGCCGATGAGCGCGGTGACCGAGCGTTCCGGGATGCTCAGGTCGACGTCGACGAGGGCCTGGTGATCGCCGTAGAAAAAGCTGAGGTCCGCCGTCTGGAATTTCACCGGCAGCGCTTTGGAACCTTTGGGCGGCGCGGAGTCCTTGCGGTCCTGCATGAGTTCGGTAAAGGAATTCATCATCGACATGCGGGGGCCTACCATCGCGAATGCTTCTGAGACCGCTGGCGGATGAAGATCGCCGCACCGTTCAACACCAGCAGGATCACCAGCAGCACCAGAATACCGGCCGCCGCCACGTGCTGGTACTCGGTCTGGGGGAGCGACACCCAGTTGAAAATCTGAATCGGCAACGCGGTGTAGCTGTCGAGGGGCACCTTTCCCAGGCCGTCGGCGCGGGTCACCAGATGCAGCGGGCTTTCGATGTCCCCGGGGGTAAACGCCAGATACGTCAGCGCCCCGATCATCACCAGCGGGGCCGTCTCCCCGATTGCCCGCGAGACCGCGAGAATCACGCCCGTCAGAATGCCGGGAATCGACGCCGGCAACACCTGATGCCGCACCGTTTGCCATTGCGTCGCCCCCAGCGCCAGCGAGGCGTGCCGCAATGACGCCGGCACTGCCTTCAGGGCCTCCTGGGCGGACACGATCACCACCGGCAGCACCAGCAGGCTCAGCGTCAATGCGCCGGCGATCACCGACCGCCCCAGACCCAGCGTGCGGACGAACAGCGTCAGCCCGAGGATGCCGTACACGATCGACGGCACGCCGGCCAGGTTCGCCAGGTTGACCTGGATCAGCCGGGTCAGCCGGCCTTCGGTGGCGAATTCTTCGAGATAAATGGCGGCCCCGACGCCGACGGGCACGGTAATCAGGATCGTGAACACGATCAGCCAGAAGCTCCCCCACATCGCCGCCAGAATGCCCGCCTTTTCGGGAAAGCGGGAATCGTAGCTGGTGAGGAAGGACCAGTTCAGCCAGCCGGCGGCCTTCCACACCACGCCGGCCAGCAACAACCCCAGCGCGATGATTCCAAACCAGGTCGACACGAGGCAGATGCCGCCGAAGATCCGCCCCAGCCGGTGGCGGCGGGCCAGGTGCCGAGAAAAGTCGGTTTCGGAAGCGTTCACTGGTAGACCTCCCGGAACCGCCTCAACACCCGCTGCGAAATGACGTTCATGGCCAGGGTGATCAGGAACAGCGTCAACGCGACGGCGTACAGGCTCTCGTATTCGATCGAACCCGTGGGAGTGTCTCCCTGGCTGATGTTGACGATGTACGCCGTCATCGTCATCACGCTCTTGAACGGGTTGAGCGTCAGCGTGGGACTCTGGCCGGCGGCGATCGTCACGGCCATCGTTTCTCCCATCGCCCGCGAGACGGCCAGCAGAAACGACGCGACGATCCCCGACGACGCCGCGGGGAGCACGATCCGCGTCGACACGTCGAACTTCGTCGAGCCCAGCGCGTAGCCCGCTTCGCGCAGCGTTTTGGGAACGGCCCGCAGCGCGTCTTCGCTCAGCGACGAGACCATCGGCAGGATCATGATCCCCACCACGACGCCGGCGCTCAGCGCGTTGAAGATGTCCACGTCGAAGCCGAGCCAGTCGCGGAACACGGGCCGCAGCACGTAGGGCGTCACGAACACCAGCGCGAAATAGCCGTAGACCACGGTGGGGACCCCGGCCAGGATTTCGAGCACGGGCTTGAGCAGGCCCCGCACCCGCCACGAGGCGTACTCGCTGAGGTACAGCGCGCTGAGCAGCCCGACCGGCAGCCCGACCAGCCCCGCCAGCCCCGCGACGAGCAGCGTGCCTCCCAGCAGGGGCCAGATGCCGAAATGCCGGTCCCCTTCGTACTGCGGGGTCCATTCCGTGTCGAGCAGGAACTGGGACAGGGAGACTTCCTGAAAGAACGCGGGGTCGTCGCCGAAGGAATAGACGGCTTCGGTGAACAGCACGTAGATGATTCCCAGCGTCGTCGCGATCGAGAGCAGGGCGCAGACGAGCAGCACCAACCGGATCAGCCGCTCCTTCAGCCGGGAGACCGTAAACCGCTTCGTGAGCGATGGTGGGGGATGGATGCTTTCAGCCATCTGAAGTCGACGTCGGCAGACAGAAAGATTGGTGACAGAAAAACTCAATCCTCCCTGCGGAAATTGCCGCCGAAAACTCGACGAATTTACGAAAGTGGGAGGCCGGCATCGTCATTTCTCAGAGTTCCTCCGAAAGAGACCGCCGCGCCGCGGTTCTCGTCTGCCCTGCTTTTGTCTTATCTTTCTGTCACCAATCTTTCTGTCTGGAGAGACCGACGGGTGCTTACTTCAACGCGGCGTCCAGCCGCTTGCGGGCCTCGTTCAGCTCCGCGTCCGGCAGTTTCACATAGCCCACGCTTTCGATGAGCTTCTGCCCGTCGTTCAAATAGTACTTGACGAACGCCGCCACGTCTTTCCGCTGCAACGAGTCCTTCCGCGGGTAGATGAACAGCGGGCGGGACAGCGGCGTGTATTTGCCGGAAAGCACCGTTTCGTTCGTGGGGGCGACGGCGGCTTTCAAGTCGTCGCCGGGGGCGATCTTCACCGCCTTCAGTTTCCCCTTGTTCTTGACGTAGTACGCGAAGCCGAAGAAGCCGATCGCGTTGGTCTCCTGCGAGACGCCGGCGACGAGCACGTTGTCGTCTTCGCTGGGGGTGTAATCGGTGCGGATCTGGCCTTTCTTGCCGAGGATGACCTCGATGAAGTAGTCGTAGGTGCCCGAGTCGCTGCCGGCGCCGAAGAACTTGATCGGGGCTGTGGGGAACCCGTCGCGGACGTCGCTCCAGTTCTTGACTTCGCTGCCGCGGTTCCACATCTTCTTCAGTTCAGCAACCGTCAGCGCGTCGCACCAGTCGTTGTCGGGATGCACCACGACGGTCAGCCCGTCGATGGCCACCTTCAACTCGACGTACTCGATCCCCTTCGCCTTGCACTTTTCGATTTCGGTCGGCTTGATCGGTCGCGAGGCGTCGCTGATGTCGGTTTCGCCGGCCATGAACTTCTCGAAGCCTCCCCCCGTGCCGGACCGCCCCACGACGACTTTCACCCCCTTGCCGGCTTCGGTCTTGGGGAACTCCTCCGCCATCGCCTGCGAGATCGGATAGACGGTGCTCGACCCGTCGATGCGGACCGTGGCGTCCTGCGATCGCCGCTGGCAACCACCGGTAAAGACCGGCAGCCCGACGAGGCCGCACACAGCCGCGCCGAGGAGAAAGAGCGAGCGGGAAGTCCAATGCGACATGATCGAGCCTCACAAGTTACTGATGGAAAACGGATTGCAGCCACCGCGCGGGGTTCGTGAAAGTTCCCCGGTGCAAGCGTAGGGACGAATTGTTAAGACGCCGACCCCCGATTTGTTAAGAAACGGTGAATTGTGAAGAGCAGGACGTCGTGCGAAATTCATTTCGCACCGTCCACCACTCAGAGCTTGTGAAAGAATCGTGGCGGATGCTGCCAGCATCCGCAAAACAGCGGACGCTGGCAGCGTCCGCCACGATGATTTCCGATTGATTCACATCCACTCACCACTCACCACTCACCACTCACCACTCACCAACTTCTACCGCTCCAGCAACGGAAGTTCCACCGTGAACGTGCTCCCCTTGCCCGGCGAACTCGTCAGAGACACCCGGCCGCCGAACACCTGGGCGAGATGCTTCACGATCGACAGCCCCAGCCCCGTTCCTCCCAGCTCGCGGGAGCGGGCTTTATCGACGCGGTAGAACCGCTCGAAGATGCGGTCGTGGTGCTCGCGGGGAATGCCGATGCCCGTGTCCGCCACGTGCAGCCGCACGACGCCGTCACACCGTTCGCACCGCACGGTGACCTTGCCGCCCGACGGCGTGTGATTGAGCGCGTTGTCGAGCAGGTTGTCGAGGATGGTCCGCAATCCCTCGGCGTCGGCCAGCACCTGCGTTTCCGCCTCGGGAACGACGGCGGTCAGTTCCAGCCCCTTGGCGTCTGCGATCGCGCGATGCTCCCGCACCGATTGCTCGATGATCTCGCCCACCTCGATCGGCCGCATGTCAAACGCCCGCTCTTGCGACTCGATCCGCGCCAAGGCCAACAGGTCGAGAATCAGGACGTGCAGCCTTTCCCCCTGGTCGGCGATCCGCTGCACGAACTCCCGGCTGTGCCGCGGGTCGTCGAGCGCCCCGTTGAGCAGCGTCTCGGCATACGCCTGAATGGTCGTCAGCGGCGTTTTCAGCTCGTGCGAGACGTTGGAAACGAAATCGCGGCGGAGGTCCTCGAGCTGCCGCAGTTCCGTCACGTCGTGCAGCACCAGCACGGCCCCCGGGGGCGGATTTCCCGGCAGTCGGCTGGCGGCGAGAATCACGACGCTCTTCGTGCGGGGAAGCTGGAATTCGATCCGCTGCTCGGCGTTTTCCGTCAGCACGTTTTGCAGCGTTTCCTGCAAGGTTGGCGAGCGGGCCGCCTCCCAGATGGGCCGCCCGACCAGCTCGTTGTGGTTCATGCCCAGCAGCTTACGCGACGCGCGGTTGGCGAACAGGATTCGCTGGTTCCCGTCGACGGCGACGACGGCCTCGACCATCGTCGCCAGCACGGCCTGCAGGAATTCCTCGCGCTCTTCGAGTTCGTGCGCCCGGGATTTGTGCCGGTCGAAGCGTTCCTTCAACGACTCCGCCATCGCGTTGAACTGCCGCGCCAGGCGGCCGAATTCGTCGCCGCGGTCGGCGGCGGTTTCGACGTCCAGCTTGCCGGCGGCAACCGCGGCGGAGGCGTCGGCGAGTTCCCGCACCGTCCGCACGACCCCCCGGTAAGTCAACCACGCGACCGCCAGCACGCCCAGCGCGACAGCGGTATATGTCGCGGCGAATTGCCGCAGTTCCCCCTCGTCGACGGACAGGCCAACCGCCAGCACGCCGCCGCCGACGAGCATCACGCCGCCGCAGTAGAGGCACAGCCGGAAAAACCATCGCTTGGGCAACATGGAGGTTGTCAGTTGTCAGTTGTCAGTTGTCAGTTATCAGTTGTCGGTTGTCGGTTGTCGGTTGTCGGTTGTCAGTGGCAACTGGGAAGTGGAAGTGGAAGAGGCCACGGACCACCGACAAGTCATCTCACAGTTGGCCGGCCCAGTCCATCTCGGCGAGGGGAGACCTTCTGTTTTTTCTGTAATTGATTCTGTCTTCACGAAATCTTCAATTCCCATCCCTACCGTCTGCCGCAACAGGTTGGCGTCGTTCCGACACATCACCATTCGTTTCACTCCGCTCGCTGGTGAAAGGAGGACGCTCAGGGGCCGCAATCGGGAGACGGACGTGGACAACCTGGAATCGACCCGGGACTCGGCATCCGAGAATTCCCGCAGCCTCTTTCGTTCGAACGGTCCGCAGAATGGGCCGCCACCTTCCTCGACACTGGAGACATTTCCCATGCAATTGAGACAGAAACGACCGCTGATTCCGCAAGTAGCGGCCGGCCGCGGCGGCTTCACGCTGATTGAGCTGCTGGTGGTCATCGCCATCATCGCGATCCTGATCGCCCTGGTGACCCCGGCGATCATCGCCGCCCGCGCCACCGCCCGCTCGGCGCAGTGCAAGAACAACCTGAAGAACTTCGGCATCGGCCTGCACGCCTTTGCCGCCAACGACCCGAAGAAGCGGTATTGCACCGGCGCCTACGACTTCCGCCGCGACGGCTGCCCCGACACCTGGGGCTGGGTGTCCGACCTCGTGAATCAGGGGACCAACGCGCAGGAAATGCTCTGCCCGTCGTCGGAGCTGCGGGGCAGCGAAAAACTCAACGACATGATCGGCTCGGTCAACACCAGCAATCAAGACGGCGCCCCGCTCACCAGGCTGCAAGCCGGAGTCTGCGGCGGTTCGAACTGGGCCGCGGGAACCGAGGGAACGCCCGCCCGGATCGCCGAAGTCCAGGCGTTGCTGGAAAAAGGCTACGGCACGAACTACGCCTGCAGTTGGTATCTTGTCCGCAGCGGACCGAAGCTCATTCCCGACCCCGTGAACGCTGGTGAAGTGCTCACGGCGTCTACTCTGAAGGGCTTCCAGGGAACCAACGGCCCGCTGACCGAAAACGCGATGGACAATTCCGGCCTCTCGGCCAACGTGGTTCCCTGGATCGGCTGCGCCGCGCCGGGAGACATTAAGGAAGCCGTGCTGAGCAACGACATCCCCGGCTTCGTCGACGTCGGCTCGCGCCTGGCGGAGTCGTTCAACGACGGGCCCGCCACCTGGGACGGGACGAAAATCCAATTGATGCCCGCCGGCACCAATTGGAGAAACGCCAGGCCGGCGGCGCTCCCGTCCGACAACCTGCCCGGCGCGCCGGGACCGGACGGCATGCTGTGGCTGCAGGACACCCGCGACTGGTACGCCTGGCACGGCGTGGGGAACAAGGGGCTGCACGTCAACATCCTGATGGGGGACGGCAGCGTGAAGGTGTTCAAAGACCAGGACGGCGACAAGTTCCTCAATCCGGGCTTCCCCGTCGTCAACACGCCTCCCAACGGCCACGGCTACACCACCGGCCTGGTCGAACTGACCCCGCGCGAAATCTACAACGGCCCGGGGCTGGGCAGCAAGGACATCGTGAAGGGGAACTTCGAATAGTCAGGCAAGTCAGCCGCACGAGACGTGGGCCGTGCGAAATGAATTTCGCACTACCTGATGGCCGCCGGCCGTGGAGCAGCAACACCGGCCCCCGACTGCTCCCGGCCGGCTTTTCGCTGCGCGTTGCAGGTCCGGACGGCCCATCCGGACCTCGGTGGGCATTCGCCGCTTGCGGCTTAGCCGTACGCAGGCTAAGCCGCGAGCGGCGAAGTCTGGACGGGCCGTCCGGACCGACTTTCGTTGCAAATCGCCGGCCGACGCCCAAGAATAGCGAGTCCCCCGAATTCGTGTCCGCCGTGTCGCTCGCGCTACGTCAACGCCGTCCCATGTCCACCGAACTCATCGAGACCAGCGAACCCCGCGGAAATTCCGTCGGACTGGTGGAGACGCAGTTCGTCACGCTGTTCGAGCCGCCACATGAGCTACGGGTGGAAGACAAGACGACGCTGGGGCCGATCACCGTCGCCTGCGAGACCTACGGCGAACTGTCGCCGCGGAAGGACAACGCCGTCTTCATCTGCCACGCCCTCACCGGCGATGCGCACGCGGCCGGCTACCATTCGCCCAGTCGGTCTGGACAGCCCGACCGGACCTTGGAAAACGACAAACCCGGTTGGTGGGAGGGGTTCATCGGCCCCGGCAAGGGGATCGACACCAACCGCTACTTCGTGATCTGCGCCAACGTGCTCGGCGGCTGCATGGGAACCACCGGCCCCGGCAGCATCAACCCGGCCACCGGGCAGCGGTATTGCAACACGTTCCCGGTGATCACCGTCGGCGACATCGTCACCGTACATGCGGAACTCGTGAAGCACCTGGGCATCGACCATCTGTTGGGGGTCATCGGCGGGTCGCTGGGGGGCATGCAGGTGCTGGAGTGGGCCGCCCGCTTCCCCGACCGGCTGCGCTCGGCACTGGTCATCGCGTCAGCCGCCGACCTTTCGCCGCAGGGGATCGCCTTCAACACGGTCGGCCGCCGGGCGATTCTGGCCGATCCGAAGTTTCACGGCGGCGACTTCTACGCGAAAGACGAAACCCCGCGCTACGGGCTGGCGCTGGCGCGGATGCTGGCGCACATCACGTATCTCTCCGAAACGTCGATCGCGATGAAGTTCGGCCGCCGCCTGCAGCACAGCGAACGCTTTGCCTACGACCTGCTGAAGGAAACCGAGTTCCAGATCGAGAGCTACCTGCACCATCAAGGGAAGCGGTTCGTCGAACGCTTCGACGCCAACAGCTACCTGCACCTGACCAAGGCGATGGATTACTTCCACCTCGCCGACACCTACGGCTCCCTCGCCAACGCCCTGGGCCGGACAGATGCGCGGTTTCTGGTGGTCTCGTACACGTCCGACTGGCTGTTTCCGTCGCAGCAGAGCCGCGAGATCGTGCGGGCGCTGGTGGAAACCGGCCGCGACGTGAGCTACCTGGAGCTGGACAGCCCCTTCGGACACGACGCCTTCCTGATCGAAGTCGACAAGCTGGCGGAACTGGTGCGACCGTTTCTGGAGCGGACGCACGCGATGTGTGCAGGCGATGAGGGATGAAGGATGAGGGATGAGGGATGAGGGATGAGGGATGAGGGATGAGGGATGAGGGATGAGGGATGTCCACATTTGTGGACCACTCACCACTCACCACTCACCACTCACCACTCACCGCTCACCGCTCACCGCTCACCGCTCACCGCTCACCGCTCACCGCTCACCGCTCACCACTCACCACTCACCACTCACCTCATCTGTCAAACTTTTCCGATTGTGAAAACTTCGCAAACTGGGAAATTTGAATGCCCGTTCTCTTGCAACCGGTTCTTTTTCCCATTATTCCTCAATCGTATGACCGTTGTGACGTCGGCTCGCAATCCACGGGAATCTTCAAAAACCGGCTGCACGGGGTGAAATCGGGGTTATCCTTAAGGGACCGGGCGGGGGTTGTCCCGCGGCCCGGCGACGAAAGGATGGGACGTCTCGATCACGTCGTGCCGGCCCGGGATGGTGACGCCGGCACGCACGCATCCAGCGTGCCGGCCGAAGCAGACACCACGAAGTCCGGTAACGACAGGACCCACAAAGGAGCATGTGAGATGAGAAAACTGACTGTGTTGGCGTGTGTGCTGGCGGTGATGGGAAGCGCCCAGGTGGCGTCCGCCAAGAGCAAGATCCGGGTGAACATTCCGCGGCCCCAACTGCTGGCGATGAACGACGTGCAGTTCACCACGCAGCCCGTGTCGCTGCAGCAGGGGACGTACCCGACGCTGGCCCCCGGAGTGGAAGTTCCCCCGGCCCCGGGCGGCGGCGCGCCGGTCGTGGCGGGACCGGCCCCGGTGCGGCTCTTCCAGTGCGTGGAAGTCGAAGACCCGGACCACATCGCCCCCTGCGCGGTGCCGAAGCTGGTCAAAATCGTCGACCCCTGCTGGAGGCCCGATCCGTGCAGTTGCTGCCCGCAGTGCCCCCCGTGCGTGTACGTCAAGATCTGCGTGCCGCCGTGTGCCTGCGAACGGGTGAAGGTCAGCCGCAAAGGTCGCCGGGTGAAGTACGACTACGGAGATTACTCCGTGGAAGTCACCTCGAAGGACGGCAAAGTGAGAGTCGACTACGACGACTAACCTCCACGGCGGAACAACCGGAATTCGACAACCGCGGCCGGGAGCTTCTCCCGGCCGCTTTTTCGCGCGCGGGCAGGCGGTCGTGTATAACGACAGGCGACGTGGCGGATGCTGCCAGCATCCGCGCGGACGCTGGCAGCGTCCGCCACGGTGCGCTGCCATTGAAACCCGAACCGCACACCTGCGAGAATCGTCGACGGTCTCTTGTCGCCCGAAATCCAAAGCCGTCCTCGATTGGCCATGAGTTTCGACGTTCGCCCCCCTTCGGAACAGTGGGAACCAATTCCGCTCGCCGGTCTTCCGGCGCTGAGCGTCTGGGCGTGGTTTAAGCCTCCCAGCACGCCGAATGGATTGGTTTTTCGCGTTCCAAATGAAACGCTGTACGGCCATCCGAACAGGTCGTTGCTGACGCTCCGCGTCTTGCTGCAGGCGGTGGGAATCGACCCCAGCCGCGTGGCGTGGTGGTCGCTGGCGGGAATGACGTATCCTGGCGAACGGGGGACGTCCCCCTTGCTGGATCACCCGCTTCCCGATCCGACGCCGGGAGCGGACCCCGGCATCGTCGTCGCGATCGAACCGCCGACCCCTGATCCGCCGCCGCAAGAGATCGCGCAGATCGCCCCCGAGGTCCGGACGGGCCGTCCGGACCTGCTTCCCGTGGGGGCCGAGGCGATCTTCGAGCGGATCGAAATCGACTGGAACGCCAGCCTGCTGATCGAAAGCCAGTTGGCGGTCATCCGTCGCAAACTCGCGGACATGCTGCAAAGGCTCAATGCGCTGAACCGGGACCTCTCTCCCGAAGAACGGCTGCACGCCGACCGCAAAGACCGCAGCGACTGGCAGACGGCCCGCCGCTGGCTGCGCGACGTGACGACGCGGGTTTCGAAGTGCATCAAGGAATTCGATATCGGCGATTCCAGCAACGCCGGCCGCCGCGAGTGGTTCGCGACCACCTACGAGCAGTCGGTCGTTCCCCGCCGCCCCTTCGACGCGATGGAACAGGCGCAGCGGGATTACGAACAGTACCGCAAGTCGATGCAGACGCTGCTGGCGAGCATGAACACCGCCTACACCGGCGCCGCCCAGGACGGCGAACGCCGCGCCCAGCAGATTCTGACGAACATCGCGGCGTCGGTCCGCAAGGCGCGCACGGGGCGATGAGGAACGCCCCGATCCGACTTTGCGCGCGATGACGCAGCCGGAGTCAATTTCGGTGCGGCGGGCGTCCGATGATGAAGGATGAGGGATGAAGGATGAGGGATGAGGAACGAAGGATGAGAGATGACCGAAAGTATCCTTCATCCTTCATCCTTCATCCTTCTTCATCCTTCATCCTTCCTATCCGTCCGGACGGTTTGAAAAACCGTCCTACGAGAGGGATCTGATGTTTGCATTCGCCTCTCTCTTCCGCCGCTACGCGCGCCGGCGGGAATTGCAACTGCAACGGGAAGCCCCCGCCGCCTCGCAGCAGGAACTACTCCGCAGGCTCGTCCGCAAGGCGAAACGAACGCGGTTCGGCCGGGACCACGGCTTCGCGAAGTTCCGCAATCTCGACGACTATCAGCGGAACGTCCCGTTGCGGACCTGGGAGCAGTTCTGGAGCGACTACTGGAAAGAGTGTTACCCGACTCTTCACGACTGCACCTGGCCGGGGAAGGTCCCGTTCTTCGGTTTGACGGCGGGCACGGCCAGCGGCCAGCGACGGCCGGTCCCCTGCTCTGCTGAATCGCTGGCGGCCTTGAAGCGGGCGCATCGCGACGTGCTGGTGCGGCATCTCGCGAACCATCCGCACAGCCGCGTGCTCGGCGGACGAATCTGCATCCTCTCCGAACCGGCCGGCCTCGAATCGCTTGCCGCCGGCGTGCAGACCGGGGGCATCGACGCCATCCTCGCCGCACAATCGTCGTGGCCGGCGCGGCGACGATTCCTCTCGTCGCGAAAGATCGCGAACTGCGACGACCGGGACCAGCGGATCCGCGAGTTCGCCCGCCTCGCGGCCAGGAAGAACGTCCGCACGCTGTGCGGCATGCCTCCAGCGCTCGCGCTGTTTTTCGAGGAGCTGACCGGCGGCGATTCCTCGCAAACGGCAGCCCGGGTCCTGCCGAAGCTGCAATTGCTCGTGCACGGCGGGATGAACTTCGCGCCGTACCGCAAGCGCTTCGAAAAGCTGCTCGCGGGCGGCGAGGCGGAACTGCGGGAAACCTATACCGCCACCGAGGGCTTTCTCGCCATCGCCGACGCCACCCCCGGCGACGGACTGCGGCTGCTGACCGACAACGGCGTGTTCTTCGAGTTCGTCCCCGTCGGCGAACTGCGGGCGAAATCGCCGACGCGGCACTGGGTCGGCAACGTCGAGCCCGACGTGCAATACGCCGTTGTCCTGACAACCAGCGCCGGCCTGTGGAGCTATGTGCTCGACGACACGGTCCGATTCGTCGCCACGAACCCGCCGCGAGTGCTGGTCACCGGCCGCGTCTCGCAGATGCTCTCGGCGTTCGGCGAAGACGTGGTTTGCGAACAGCTCGACGACGCGGTGACGGCGGCCACGTCGTCGGTCGGCAAGCGGGTCGTCGATTTCACGGTCGGCGCGGAATTGCCCTCGGTCCCCCGCAAACCGGGCCGGCACGTGTTTCTCGTCGAGTTCTCCGACCGGCAGCCGCCGAACAAGAAACAGCTCACGGCGATCTCCAGAATCATCGACGAGCGGATCAAACAGCGCAACGACGCCTACCGCATGCTCCGCGGCGGCGACCCTGGATGGATGCGTCGCCGCCGCGACATCCAGGGCGGCGACTACGGCATGCGGATGCCGCGGATCGAAGTCGTCCCCCCGGGCACGTTCGCCGCGTGGCTGCAATCCCGCGGGCATCACAAAGTCCCGCGGGTGATCCACAACCCGCAGATGCTCGACGAGCTGCGGAGCATCGCCGAACTCAACGACGCCCGCGCCGCGAAGACGGCGGCGTGAATCGCCCCGCTGGTGTCCCGCCTTCAGGCGGCCGTAGCAGAATTCGTGAGAATTCTACACGAAGGCGTTGCCCGGCAGAATTCTCACGAATTCTGCTACACGCACAATGAGTCGCCTGAAGGCGGGACACCAACGCCGGGTCGCGGCTGCGCGAAGTTGCTATAATCTCTTGTCGCCCGAAAGGACGTCCCCCTTCCCCGGACGGATCGACCGCGTGACCGCTTCCCTGACGCTGCAATCCCCCGCTTTGACTCCCGCACAGCAACAGGCCGTCGAACACCAGGACGGGCCGCTGCTCATCCTCGCCGGCCCCGGTTCCGGAAAGACCCGCGTCGTCACCCACCGCATCGCCCGCATGGTGGAACGCGGCGTTGACCCGCGCGACATCCTCGCGATCACGTTTACCAACAAAGCCGCCAATGAAATGGCGGAACGCACGGACAAGCTGGTGAACGGCCGGCGGGTCTGGATCAGCACGTTTCACCGCTTCTGTGCCCGGCTGCTGCGGTCGCGGGCGGAAGGGGTCGGGTTGCAACCCAACTACACGATCCTCGACACCGGCGACCAGACGACGCTCGTGCGGCAGATTCTGCACGATCTCGACATCGATTCCGTCCATTTCCCGCCGCGACGGATCGGGGCGAAGATCAGCAACGCGAAGAACGACCTGCTGACGGCCGACGACGTCGCCGGCCGGTTCCGCGAGTCGGTCGGCAACCACATCGAAGCCGTCTTCGCCCGCGTGTATCCGGAGTATCAGAAGCGTCTGTTGCAGTCGAACGCCGTCGATTTCGACGACCTGCTGCTGCACGTCGTCACTCTGCTTGGGGAGAACCCCGAACTGCGGCGGCAGCTCGGCGGCCGCTACCGGTACGTGATGGTCGACGAATACCAGGACACCAACCTCGCCCAGTACCGCATCGTCGCCGGGATCGCCGGCGAGCATCAGAACCTGTGCGTCACCGGCGACCCGGACCAGTCGATCTACGGCTGGCGCGGGGCGCGGATCGACAACATCCTCAGCTTCGAACGCGACTTTCCGAGGGCGAGGGTCGTGCGGCTGGAAGAGAACTTCCGCAGCACGAAGGAGATTCTGAAATCCGCCGACCTGCTGATCGCGCACAACACGCAGCGAAAGGCGAAGTCGCTCATCACCGCCAACGACGACGGCATCCCCGTGCAATGCCTGCTGTTCCGCACCGGCACGCACGAAGCCGACGAGATCGCGCAAGACATCCGGCGGGCCGTCGACGACGGCGAGCGGTCGTGGTCGCAGTTCGCCGTCTTCTACCGCATGAACGCGCTGTCCCGCGAACTGGAGCGGGCGCTGGCCCGGCACAACATCCCCTTCCAGGTCGCGGCCGGCGTCGCGTTCTATGACCGGGCGGAAATCAAAGACGTGCTGGCCTACTTGCGGCTGATCTTCAACCCCGACGACGAAACCGCCTTCCGCCGGGTGGTCAACACACCGAAGCGGGGCATTGGAAAGACGACGATCGACAAGCTGGCCGACTGGGCGCGCTGGCAGAACGTCAGCCTGTTCAACGCCGCCGCCCGCTGCGACGAGTACCCGAAGCTCTCCGCCCGCGCGGTGAAGGCGTTGAAAGAGTTCGTGAAGATGATCGGCGAACTGTCGCTGGAGCACGCCGGGACCGTCACCGGCTTGTTGCAGGAAGTCCTGCATCGCACCGGTTACGCCGCCCAATGGGAAGACAGCCCCGCCGAGCAGGACCAGCAGCGGCTGGCCAACGTGCAGGAGCTGCTCACCGCGGCCCACCAGTACGACGAGTCGACCGACGAACCGACGCTGGAGGGCTTCCTGGAAACGACGGCCCTGGTGAGCGACGTCGACGGCCTCGACGAGCACGCCGGGCAGGTGACGTTGATGACGCTGCACGCCGCCAAGGGGCTGGAGTTCCCGGTCGTTTACATCATCGGCGTCGAGCACAACCTGATCCCGCACGAACGCTCGCTGCGGGACAACGACTATCGGCAACTGGAAGAAGAACGCCGGCTGCTGTTCGTCGGCATGACGCGGGCGGAAGAGGAACTGTACCTCACGCAAACAATTCAGCGCGACCACCGCGGCCGCTTGCAGCAATCGATTCCCAGCTTGTTCCTCACCGAGACGACGTTCGCGATGAACGACCGCACGCTGGACGGGCCGGACCCGTGGGACGAACTCCTGTCGCCGAGAGTCGAGGGTCGAGAGTCGAGAGTCGAGAGCCAGAAAGAAGACGATTCCGCTTGCCTCATCGCGGCGAAGAGGCAAGCCACAGCGGGGACTTCTTTGATGACGGGCGCGGATCTCCTCAACGGCACAAGCGCCCCGGCGGCGATCGGCAGCGGGTTCGCCGTCGGGATGACGGTCCGCCACCCGCGGTACGGCAACGGCACCGTGCGCGACGTCGGCGGGTACTCGAAACGCCGCACCGTCACGGTGGAATTCGACGACGGCCGGCAGGAGACGTTCATCGCCGACAAAAGCCCGCTGCAACCGGTGGGGCTGCGCTGAGCGAGATTCATCGATTCGCACGCACGACGAGACGCGTCTTCCGCATGGCCTAAAGTTCGAACAACGTAATGAACAGCACCAACGAAATCAGCACCCCGACGCATGGAACGATCCAGAAACGTCGCCAGTCAGTCACGCGCGTTTTTACGCCGGTCTGGGGGTCCGTCGTCTCCCTCGTCAACTTCTGATTCAACCAGCCGGACGCTTCGGTCCCGATCCACATGCCCAGCCCATAGGTCAGAACGGCGAACAGCGATTGGCCGCTGGCCCTGATCTCCGTCGGGGCGGTGTTGTCCACATGGATAAACCCGGCGGCGAAGAAAAAGTCAAAGCAGATCCCGTGTAGCGCGATGCCCAGGATCACCAGCGCGAACGGGCGGCCGACGGCGAACAGCGCGTAACGCACTCCCCACGCCGCCATGCCGACAAACAACACCCACTTCATTCCCAGTTCCTTGAGAAACCACCCGAGGGTAAACATGAAGATGATCTCGACCAACTGGCCGATCGTCATCAAGGGGCCTACGTTGGACGGCGCGACCTTCACCTCGCTTTCCAGGAACAGAGCCGTAAAGCTGAAGTAAAACGCCAGAGCGATCGTAATGAAGAAGGACACGCCGAAGAAAACCGCGAAGGACGGATCGTTGAGAAGTTCAAACGCTTGCAGAAAGGGAATTCCCCCTTCCCCTTTCGGCGGCGTGTTCGGGAGGAAAAACGAATAGACCCCCAGCAAGACGGACATGCCGGCCGCCAGCAGCAGCGGCCGATTGTTCACCGGTTGGCCGGGTTTGATGAAAAACCGCAACGACATGCCGGCGAGAATCCAGCCGATCGTCCCCAGAACGCGAACCAGCGGAAAATCTCGCGCCGCGTCGGGAATGTGCGCAAACGACACGGAGTTCACCAGTGCCAGCGTCGGCGAATAGACCAGCGCATACGCCAACGCGATCCAGTAGAACTTCCGCGGCGACTTTGCCTGAGCCATCCAGAACAGCAGCCCGGCGCCAACCAGGTGCAGCACGGCCATCAGCTTTTCGCTGTCGAAGTACTGATCCGCGATCGTCCCCACGAACATGGGCGCGATGACGGAGCCGATCGGAATGGTGGCATAGATGCGTCCGATGTCTGTCCGCGAGAATTCCAGCGAATTGAGGTAGTTCCCCAGGACCACGAACCACGCGCCCCAGATCGCGAATTCGAGGAACATCATGATCGACAAAGGAACCTGAATGTCGACGGTCATTGCCGGTTTGGACGCGTCGGCAAACAATTCGAACAGGGCAATCGGCACGGTGGTGCGCTCCGCGAGGCTTCGACGCTTTGTGAATTGCACCCGATGATGGCGTTCCGCGACAGCCGCCGCAAGTCACTCTGCAACGATGATGCTCCGTCCCTGATCGCGCAATCCGCAGAATCTCTGCAACCGCTCGATTTTCCTGTTTCGCGCGCCCCTGCCGCACGTTTAGGATCGAATGAAACGGCACGTTGACGTTTCACCTCAGGCCAGTCCGCTCTCGCCACGGCGGATGCAGAATCGGGAGAGACCGCGATGCGAGAGTTGTGGACGACCTTCTGGACCGACGAGGGCGGCTTCATCGTCACCGCCGAAGCCGCCCTGCTGGCGACGATGGCGGCCGTCGGCGTGACGGTCGGCGTGCATTCGGCGGCGAAGTCGGTCGACGCCGAGTTGCGGCAGGTTGCCCGTGCGTTCCGCAGCCTCGACCAGAGCTACGTGCATTACGGGTTCGCCAGCGGCGGCGCGGCGACCGCAGGTTCGGCGTATCGGCAGGAACCGGTCGAAGACTCGCTGGCGGAGCTGAGACGCTACGAAAACCGGCTCGAACGCGAACAGCGGGAGAGAAAGGAGCGTTGACCGACTGCTCGTCGTCCGCTTGCGGCTTAGCCGTTCGAGAGAGGCTAAGCCGCAAGCGGCCTTCTCGACGGTTCAGTCGTCGTCGGTCAGGCCGAAGCCGAATTCGTCGTCCGCCGCGACCGGTTCCTCTCCGCTTGCCGGTTTCGCATTTGCTTCTCCCTTCACGACGTCCGCCGCCTTCTTCGCCGCTTCAATCGCCTTGTCGGTGCTTTCGGGATCGACCGTGCGGCACGCGGCAGTCAGTTGCTCGGCGATGTCGTTCATCTCGGCCTGCCATTCATTGTCGCTGAGTTCCGGCGGCGTGAGCTGGGCGAATTCGCCGCACAGGAGAATCAAACGCAGCACGTGCCGGAAGACGATCCCTTCCTGCTTCGTCAGGTTGCGGGCCGTGACGTATTTGTTGAAGTCGCCGCCGAATTTCAGCAGTTCCCCGGCGGCCCACACCGGCCGCACGATGACGTCCCGCACTCCGGGGTACTCCGCCTCGAACAGCATCTTCAGCTTGTCGGCCAGCGTGGGGACCCAGCGTTCTTCCGGCGGCAGGTCCCACGGGTTCTCGCGGGGCTTGAGTTGCTCGGCGGAGACGAGGCCGCGGTCGATGAGCAGCGGGTCGAGCCGTTCGGTCGCCAGCGGCCCTGGGGGCATGTCTTCATATTTGGGCACCCGCAGCGACTTCGCCATCGAGCCGGGGGTTTCCAGCACGCTTTCCAGCGCAAGCAGCCGCTCGTCGCGGTCGGCGATGCCGAGGTGCTCGATGAGGAACGCCCCGTAGAGCGGATTGACGCTGCGGAACACGAGCAGCCGGTCGAGCTTCGGCGTGGGTCGGGCGAACTGCGGCGCGTAGGGTTCGTGCTCGTCGTCGCCGGCGGAGACACCCGGTGTTTTGGAAACACCGGGTGTCTTGACGGTCCCCGCCTTCTCGCGGGCTTCCTGTAGAAACGCCCCCAGCGTGCCCAATTTCGGTTTCGCTTCCCCCGCCGCTTGCGGCTTAGCCGCATGTTTCGCAGCGACCCGGACGCTGCCAGCGGCCGGGTCGCTTTTCGGCGGCGGCGGTTCCAGCGTGACGTATCCTCCCGCATCTAGCGTCCGCAGCATGTTGATCAGATCCCGCTCACCCGCTTTCAACCGCTTCTCGTCCGTCAGCCGCTTCCGCGCAAACGACCGCAGCCGTTCGACGTCAGGCGAGATCTCCAGCAGATACGCCAGCAACCGCCACGGCAGCGGACCTTTGCTGTAGAGCTTTCCGGGGGGCGACTCGATGAGCTTCTGGAACTGCTGCTCGCTCCAGTAGGTTTCCGTCTCGCGGCGGGTCGGGGCTTTCTTCTTGAGCTTCTTCTTCGCCTTGATGAGGTTCGGGTCTTTCGTGTCTTCCGGGATCTGGTCGTATTTCTCTTTCCAGCGGAGGATTTTCACGTCGTCTTCGTGGGCCAGCGCGTAGACGAAGCCGCGGGCGTCGAACTGCGGGCGGCCGGCGCGGCCGAACATCTGGTGGGCGGAGCTGGGGTCGATGAGCCGTTTCTTTCCCGGCGGCCCTTTCACCAGCGTCGTGAGCACGACCGAGCGGGCCGGCAGATTGATGCCCGCCGCCAGCGTCTCCGTGCAGATGCAGATCGAGAGCAACTTCTTCTGGAACAGCTCTTCGACGATCCGCCGGTACCGCGGCAGCATCCCCGCGTGATGCACGCCGACGCCGCGAAGCAGAATCGGCTTCAGCTTCGGCCCGGCCCCCTGGCTCCAGTCGTGCTGGTCGAGCTGTTGCATCAGCTTGTTCTGCTGCCCGTCGGCTAGCAGGCTTTTACCTTTCATCTGCTCGGCGACGCTCCAGCATTCCTCGCGGTTGAAGCAGAACACCAGCGCCGGCGTGCGGCGGCGGTCTTGGTCTTCCGGGCGAGCCGCCGGGTTTATCCCGGCGGGAAGATCTTCCGGCGGGGATGAACCCCGCCGCTCGCTGGCCATCTCTTCCAATTGCTCGTTCAGCAGCTTGTCGCCCACCCACTCATAAACCAGCGGCACTTTGCGGTCGAAACTCTGAATCAACTGCACCGTCCGGCCGTGGGCGTTCCGCAGCCAGATGAGGAACTCCGCGGAGTTCCCCACCGTGGCCGAGAGTAGCAGCAGCCGCACGTTCTTCGGCAGCAGCCCCAGCGACAACTCCCAGACGACGCCGCGCTCCGGATCGGCGAAGCTGTGGAATTCGTCCATGACGACGGCGAAGACCTGCGAGAAATCGAACGCATGTTGAACCGGCGAGCGGCGGGGTTCATCCCCGCCGTTTGAGCGACCGGGTTCATCCCCGCCGTTTGAGCGACCGGGTTCATCCCCGCCGTTTGAGCGACCGGGTTCATCCCCGCCGTCTTCCGCCCCTCCCGCCGGGATAAACCCGGCGGCTCGCGTGGAATCGGCGGCTCGCGTGGAATCGGCGGCTCGCGTCTGATGCAGCAGCCTGTTCAGCAGGATTTCCGCGACGACGACCATCACCTTCGCGTCCGGATTCACGCAGCGGTTGCCGGTGACGAGGCCGACGTCGTCGGGATGAAACCCCCACCGCACGGCTGCCGCCTGCATCTCGCGGAACTTCTGCTCGGTGAGCGCGATCAGCGGCGTCGTGTAGTAGGCGGTCTTGCCGGTGTGCAGGGCCTCAAACAGGGCGGCTTCGGCGATGATCGTCTTTCCCATCCCCGTCGGCGCGCAGACCAGCACCCCCTGCTCGTGCGAGAACCACGCCAGCAACGCGTCTTCCTGCACCGGGTACGGGTCGAACGGGAGCTGGTCGAGGTAGAGCGAGGCGAGTTCGTCGCGGGAAGGGGGCATCGGTTGAAGGTCGGAAGGTCGGAAGGTCGAAGGTTGGCGATTGATGCGACGGCGAATCGCCTGATGGTTGTCGACGACGGCGAACCGTCGGCTTGGGTTTCAGTATCCCACCGCCGCCCCGTCCTTGCGCGGTTCCGTCGCACCGAACAGCGTGCCCGTCTTGTAGTCGATCCGAATCGCCTGATAGCCGCCGAAGCTGCCCGTTCGCCGCGCGAGGCGGTGGCCGCGTTTCTTCAGGTCTTCGATAACCGACATCCGCACGCCGCTCTCGACGGCGACAATCCCGCCGTCCGCGGCCATCGGCACACCCGTCGGCGTCTGTGAGCCGAAGTGCTGGATGCGGGCGGCGTCGCCGGCGGCTTGCACGTTCATCCCGTGGTCGATGATGTTCACCAGCACCTGCACGTGACCCTGCGGCTGCATGTCGCCTCCCATCACGCCGAAGCAGAGGAACGGTTTGCCGGCTTTCGTGACAAACGCGGGGATGATCGTGTGGAACGGCCGCTTGTGCGGTTCCAGCCGGTTGAGGTGGGTGTCGTCGAGCGCGAACAGCGCCCCGCGGTTCTGCAGGACGAAGCCGAGGTCGCCGGGGACCATCATCGACCCGAATCCGAAGTAGTTGCTTTGAATGTACGAACAGCAGTTGCGGTCTTTGTCGACGACGGTGAGATAGATCGTGTCGCCGTGGCCGAGCTTCGGATCGCCTGCGGGAACGTTCGTGGCGGCCCGCTGCATGTCGATCAGCTTGCGGCGTTTTTCGGCATACGGCTTCGAGATGAGTTCCTTCGTCGGCAGCTTGTTGAACGCCGGGTCGGCGTAGAACTTCGCCCGGTCGGCAAACGCCAGCTTCTTGGCTTCCACGAACAGGTGCAGGTAGTCCGCGCTGTTGTGCCCCATCTTCTTCACGTCGTAGCCTTCGAGGACGTTGAGCATCTGCAGCGCGGCGATCCCCTGCCCGTTCGGCGGCAGCTCCCAGACGCGGTAGCCGCGATACGTGGTGCTGACCGGCTCGACCCATTCGGATTTGTGGTCGGCGAAGTCCTTCAGGCTGAAGTAGCCGCCGTTGGCTTCGCTGAACTTCACGATCTGCTTCGCGATCTGGCCCTTGTAGAACGCGTCGCGGCCTTTCTCGGCGATGAGCTGGTACGTCTTCGCGAGATACGGATTGCGGAAGACTTCCCCGTGCCGCGGCGCGCGGCCGTTCGGAAGATACGTCTTCGCCGAATCGGGATACCGCCGCATCCGCCGTGCGCCGCCCCGCCAGTAGCCGGAAATGATCTCCGTGACGGCGAAGCCCTCCTTGCCGTAGCGGATGGACGGCGCGAGCAGTTCCTTCATCGGCAGCTTCCCGAACCGCTGGTGCAATTCCGCCCAGCCGTCGACGCAGCCGGGGACCGACCACGGCAGCGGCCCGGACGTGGGAATCTGCTTCAGCCCCTTCTTCCTGAACACGTCGCGATTCAGCGCGAAGGGACTGCGGCCGCTGGCGTTGAGGCCGTACAGCTTCTGCGTTTTCGCGTCCCAGTAGATGACGAACAGGTCCCCGCCGATGCCGCAGCTCATCGGTTCGACGAGGCCGATCATCGCGCCGGCGGCGATGGCGGCGTCGGCGGCCGTCCCGCCGGCCTTCAGAACGTCGACGCCGACCTGCGCGGCGAGCGGCTGGCTGGTGGCGACGATGCCGTTTTTCGCGACCGTCTCCGAGCGGCTCTGGTGCGAATTCCGCCCCGGCCGGTCGTAAGGGGCGGCGTGCAGGGAGACGGCTTCCAGCGGTTGAAACACATCGGGCATCGAGGCTCCCCAGAAAACGGCCAGCAGGAACGGTACGGCACGGCGGCGAAACGGGCGTTGTAACATTTGCAACTCCGGAGCAGGAGGCTGGTGAATGCGTGCGTGCATTGTCCACTGCATCACGTCGCGCTTCAAATGCAAACCGCAGGATGAGGGATGAGGGAATGAACGATGTCCATCCTTCATCCCGCATCCATCCTTCATCCTTCATCCTTCATCCTTCATCCTTCATCTCCCATCCCTTCATCAGCGTTCATCAGCGTCCATTAGCGGTTCAGCCCCGCTCCTCAAATCCGGAATAACCCGTAAATCCCGCCCGATCGGTTGATGCGGCGGAACTGGAACAACCGATACAGACGATGAACCCCACCGGTCACCAGGTACGTGCGGCCGGCCAGACGGACCCGGCGGCTTTGCAAAGGAGAGCGCAATGAAACGTGGAACGTGGATTCTCACCGCCTGCGGCGTCGTCGCCACCGCTTTGACGATCGCCATTGCCCAGGACGACGGTTCCCTGGGCGGGCGGCTCGAACCGTATCGCAGCTCGCAGCCGGCGAGGCTCGGCGTCTCGGGCCGCCAACTGCCGTTGGAACCGGCCGTAAGAGTGGCCAATTCGACGGCCAAGCGCGAAATGGCCGAGTCCGCGCCGGGATTTCCGGCCACGGCAGGGAGCAAATCCACCGCGGCGCCGGCGCCCCCTGCCGAACCGGGCAAGGCCGGCGGCCATCCCCTCGCCGAGTCGCACCCGCTCATTCACGCCGACCACAAGCAGCCGGCCGGCAGCCGCAAAGCGAAGCAGATCCAACAGCTCGGCGCGACCGCCGACAAAGACGAGCCGCTCACCCTCGACCTGACCCCCTCGGAGAAGGCCTTCGACGCCTCTCCGAAACAGCCGGGCAAAGAGCCGGAAATCGTCGTCACCCCGAAAGTCGCCCAGCCGGCTAAGCCGCCGCTCCGCCGCGCGTCGTTCTCGAAGACGACGACGGATCTGTCGGCGACGAAGCTGCCCACCGCGGGCCAGACGCCGAACGTGACCGTGCAGTGGTCGAAGAAGGGGGATCTGAACGTCGGGCAGGAATGCCAGTGCAGCCTCGTGGTGACCAACTTCGGCCAGGCGGACGCCCGCGACGTGATCGTCGAGGCCGCGCTGCCGGCAACGGTCCGCGTGACCAAGGCCGAGCCGCTGCCCAACGCCACCAAGGAAACCGCCATCTGGAAGTTCGCCTCGCTGAAAGCCGGCGAGGTGAAGACGATTCAGCTCACGCTGATTCCCAGCCGCCGCGGCGATCTGAACGCGACGGCCAGCGTGCGGTTCACCGGGATGGCCGCCGGCCGCTTCAGCGTCACCGAGCCGATGCTGAAAGTCGAACTCTCCGGTCCGACCGCGGCGCTGGTCGGCGATGCGGCGTCGCAGTTCATTACCGTTTCCAATCCCGGCACCGGCGTGGCGAAGAACGTCGCGGTCGAAGCGATGATTCCGCCCGGACTGGAGCATCCGCGGGGCGAGAGGCTGGTGATGGAGATCGGCGCCCTCAGCCCCGGCGAATCGCGCAAGGTGCGGCTGTCGCTGACGGCGATTGCCGGCGGCGAACAGAAAATCCGCGTGAAGGCGACCGCCGTGGCCGCCCTCGCCCAGGCGCAGGAACGCATCGTCAAAGTTACCGCCCCCAGCCTGAAAGTCGCCCTCGACGGCCCCGGGCTGCGGTACGTCGGCCGCAACGCGACCTACACGCTGAAGGTCACCAACGACGGCACCGTCGCCACCAACAACGTGAGGGTGGTCCACAAGCTGCCCGAGGGGTTCAAGTTCCTCAAGGCCGACAAGGGGGGCAGCTATGACGCCTCCAAACGCACCATCGCCTGGTTCGTGGGCCGCGTCGAACCCGGCGCCAGCGTGGAAGTCAAGAGCATGCTGAGCTCGACGAAGCTCGGCGACTTCACGCACGTCGCCGGGGTGCTCTCCGAGCAGGGCGTGAAGGCCGATACGACCTGCAAGACGAAGGTCGACGGCACGGCGTCGCTGATCGTCGAAATCGCCGACCTCGACGACCCGATCGAAGTCGGGGCCGAAACCGCCTACGAAGTGCGGGTCCGCAACGACGGTTCCAAGGCCGCCGGCAACGTCAAGATCGCCTGCGAGCTGGCGAAGGGCGTCGAACTGATCAGCGCCAAAGGCCCGACGCGATCCGCCACGAAAGACGGCAAGGTCGCGTTCGAGCCGCTGCCGTCGCTCGATCCCGGCAAGTCGGCGGTGTACCGCATTCAGGTGAAGGGCACGCTCGCCGGCGACCTCCGCTTTCGGGCGCACGTCTCCAGCGACGCCAACAGCAAGACGCTCACCTACGACGAGCTGACGAAATTCTACGGCGAGCAGTAATCGAAGGCGGAAGGCGGACAAACGCATCCGTCGCTCAACTCGCAGCAATCACTCGTTTGCACTGTCAATCACACAGCCCGGCGACGCCAGATCGCCGGGCTGTTTTCATTTCCAGCGTTTAGCCGGTAGTTCTACTGTCTCACATCCGCCGTCGATCAACATTCAACGGCGGCAAACGGTTGTGGCGTTTCCAATGATAGAGCTTGGCCAGTTGATTTCGTTGCAAGCGCCG
>Ga0268386_10000477_pt1 | contig 25406 bp, 36 predicted proteins | sample RVTome_15_FD_200260 | JGI IMG/M metagenome (GOLD analysis project Ga0268386, IMG submission 200260) | Soil microbial communities from uranium-contaminated site in the Upper Colorado River Basin, Wyoming, United States - RVT150D86... ... | reverse complement strand
TCATTGCTGCCTCCCCTCTGCGATACGGTGTAAATCCCCGAATGAGAAGGCCGGCTTCAGCCGGCCTTCCTGCGTCACATGCCTGGCGGAGCGCCGCGATCAGCCGGCGGCCGCCTTCTTCTTGCGGGTCGTGCGCGGCTTCTTCTCCGTCGCTGCCGACGCGGCCTTCTTCGCGGCCGGCTTGGCGGTTTTCTCGGCCGGTGCAGCCTTCTTCTTCCGCGCGCGTGTCTTCTTCGTCCCTTCATCCGGCGTCGCGGCCTCTGCCTGCACGGCCGACTCGACCAGCGCCATCAGCGCCATCGGCGCAGCATCGCCGGGCCGGCTGGCCATGTGCAGGATGCGCGTGTAGCCGCCGGGTCGCGCCTGGTAACGCGGACCGAGATCGCCGAACAGCTTGTCGACCACCGCGGTGTCACGCAACCGCGCAAATGCGCGACGGCGATTCGCCAGGCTGTCGCTCTTGCCGAGCGTGATCAGCGGCTCCACGTAGCGGCGCAGCTCCTTGGCCTTGGGCACCGTGGTGCGGATGGCCTCGTGCCGCAGGAGCGATGCCGCCATGTTGCGCAGCATCGCCCAGCGGTGCGGTGTGTTGCGGCTCAGCTGCCGCCCGGTCAGTCCGTGTCTCATGTTTTTCTACCAGCGTCCCGAGCCCGTGCTCAAACGATGTCCCGGTCCTCGTCGCGCTTAAGCCCCACCGGAGGCCAGTTGTCGAGGCGCACGCCGAGTGTGAGCCCGTGACTTTCCAGCACTTCCTTGATCTCGGTGAGCGACTTCTTGCCTAGATTCGGCGTGCGCAACAGCTCGACCTCCGTCTTCTGCACCAGATCGCCAATGTAGTGGATGTTCTCCGCCTTGAGGCAGTTCGCGCTGCGGACCGTGAGCTCGAGCTCGTCGACCGGTCGCAGCAGGAGCGGCTCGAAATGATGTTCAGAGGGCTTGATGCGATCCTCGTCCTGCCCCTGCAGGTCGACGAACACCGAGAGCTGGTCCTTGAGGATCGAGCCCGCGCGCCGGATGGCCTCTTCGGCGTCGATCGTGCCGTTGGTCTCGATGTCGATGATCAGCTTGTCGAGGTCGGTACGCTGCTCGACGCGCGCGGCTTCCACCGTGTAGGTGACCTTGCGGATCGGGCTGAACGACGCATCGAGCAGCAGGCGGCCGATCGGGCGGCTCGCCTCCTCGAAGGCGACACGCTGCACGGCCGGACGGTAGCCGCGGCCACGCTCGATCTTGAGCGTCATGACGAGCTCGCCGGCCTTGGTCAGGTTCGCGATCACGAGCTCGGGATTCAGGATCTCGACGTCGTGGTCGCCCTGGATGTCGCCGGCGCGGACCGGGCCCGGGCCCTTCTTCGAGAGGCGCAGCTCCGACTGCTCGCGGGCATTGAGCCGCGTCGCGACCTGCTTGAGGTTCAAGAGGATGTCGACGACGTCTTCCTGGACGCCTTCGATGCTGGTGTACTCGTGCAGCACGCCCTCGATCTCCGCCTCGGTGATGGCGCTGCCGGGCATCGACGACAGCAGCACGCGGCGCAGCGCGTTGCCGAGCGTATGCCCGAAGCCGCGCTCGAACGGCTCGATCACGACGCGCGCATGGCGTGGGGAGCTCGGCGTCACCTTGACGACGCGCGGCTTCAGAAACTCGGTCACGGATGACTGCATGGACAGGTCACCTCGCCGGCCAGCCGGCCGGTCAACAAAAAACGGAATTACTTCGAATACAACTCGACGACGAGACTCTCGTTGATGTCCGGCAGGATGTCCTCGCGCTCGGGCAGCGACCTGAGTACGCCGGAGAACTTCTTCTCGTCCACTTCGACCCAGTCGGGAAAGCCGATCTGGGAGCGGATCTGGAGCGCCTGCTGGATACGGGCCTGCTTCTGCGCCTTTTCACGCAGCCCGACGACGTCGCCCGCCTTGCACTGGTAGGACGGGATGTTGACCGTAGCGCCGTTGACCGCGACCGCGCGGTGGCTCACGAGCTGGCGGGCCTCGCTGCGCGTGGACGCGAAGCCCATCCGGTACACGACGTTGTCGAGCCGGCCCTCGAGCAGCTGCAGCAGCGATTCGCCGGTCGCGCCGGGCCGCCCCGCGGCCTGGTGGTAATAACCACGGAACTGCTTCTCGAGCACGCCGTACATGCGGCGCAGTTTCTGCTTCTCGCGCAGCTGCAGGCCGTAGCCCGACACGCGCGCGCGGCGCTCGCCCTTGACGCCGCCCGGCGGCACCTCGAGCTTGCACTTCGACTCGAGCGGCTTCACCCCGCTCTTCAGGAACAGGTCGGTGCCCTCGCGGCGCGAGAGCTTGCACTTCGGTCCCAGATACCTCGCCATTCGATCTTCCTTGGGCGCGCGATCAGACGCGACGCTTCTTTGGCGGACGGCAGCCGTTGTGCGGAATCGGCGTCACGTCCTCGATGCTGGTCACTTTCAGGCCGGCGGCGTTCAACGCCCGCACGGCCGACTCACGTCCCGGTCCCGGGCCGCGCACGCGGACCTCGACCGTCCGGACACCCCACTCCTGCGCCGCGGTGCCGGCGCGCTCGGCCGCCACCTGCGCCGCGAAGGGCGTGCTCTTGCGCGAGCCGCGGAAACCGCAGCCGCCCGAAGTCGCCCAGGAGAGCGTGTTCCCCTGCCGGTCGGTGATCGTCACGACCGTGTTGTTGAACGAGGCGTGCACGTGCGCGATCGCATCGGTCACCTGCCGCTTCGCCTTCTTGCGCACCTTGGCCGCCGCGCTCGCCGATGCCGCGCCCTGCTGCTTCTTGTCGTCCGCCATACGCTATAAACCTTGTCCTGTTCGACTGCCGGTGGGAGCCGCGGGATCAGACCTTGCCCGGAGGTGCGTTCAGCTTGACCGCCGCCTTGCGCGGACCCTTGCGGGTGCGGGCGTTGGTGCGCGTTCGCTGGCCGCGCATCGGCAGCCCCTTGCGGTGGCGGATGCCACGGTAGCAACCGAGGTCCATCAGCCGTTTGATGTTCATCGAGGTCTCGCGCCGCAGGTCGCCTTCGACCGGCAGCCGCGACAGCTGCGAACGCAGCGCCGCGACCTCGGCCTCGGTCAGGTCCTTGACCTTGGTCTCGGGCGCGACACCCGCCCCCGCGCACGCCTTGAGCGCCTGCGTGCGGCCCACGCCGAAGATGGAGGTGAGCCCCACCCAGACGTGCTTGTTCATCGGTATGTTGATGCCGGCTATGCGGGCCATCTGACACTCACTCCCGGGCGTGAAAAGCGCGGAAAAGTATCACAATTTTCAGGTTCGCTCAAGAACGGCCGGGCGACTCAGCCCTGCCGCTGCTTGTGGCGCTTGTCGCTGCAGATCACGTAGACCACGCCGCGACGGCGCACCACCTTGCAGTTCTTGCAGATCCGCTTCACCGAGGGTCGTACTTTCATCGTCGTCTCCGTCCGGGGGGCGCTTTCAACGCACCTGCCCGGGGCGGCCGTAGCCGCGCAGGTTGGCTTTCTTCATCAGGCCCTCGTACTGGTGCGACATCAGGTGCGCCTGCAACTGGGCCATGAAATCCATGATCACCACCACGATGATCAGGAGCGAGGTGCCGCCAAAGTAGAACGGCACGCGGAACCGGGAAATGAGGATCTCGGGAATCAGGCACACCAGCGCCACGTACAGCGCGCCCCACACCGTGAGGCGGGTGAGCACCTTGTCGATGTACTCGGCCGTGTGCTGGCCGGGCCGGATTCCGGGGATGAACGCCCCGGACTTCTTCAGGTTCTCGGCGGTCTCGCGCGAGTTGAACACGAGCGCCGTGTAGAAGAAGCAGAAGAAGATGATCAGCGCGCCGTACAGCACCATGTGCACCGGCTGGCCGACGCCGAGGCTCGCCCCGAAGGTCTGCAGCCAGGCCAGGTTGTCGTTGGTGCCGAACCAGCTCGCGATCGTCGCCGGAAAGAGCAGCAGGCTCGAGGCGAAGATCGGTGGGATCACGCCCGACATGTTGAGCTTGAACGGCAGATGCGTGGTCGTGCCGGCCATCATCCGCCGGCCCTGCTGGCGCTTGGCGTAATTGACCGGGATCTTGCGCTGCGCGCGCTCGACGAAGACGACGAAGATGGTGACGGCGGCCACCATCATGATCAGGATCAGCGCGAGCGCCGGGTTGATCTCCCCGTTGCGCACGAGTTCGAGCGTGCCGCCGATCGCCGACGGCAGCCCCGCGACGATGCCCGCGAGGATGATCATCGAGATGCCGTTGCCGAGGCCGCGCTCGGTGATCTGCTCGCCGAGCCACATCAGGAACATGGTTCCCGCGGTCAGCGTGAGGGTCGCCAGGAACACGAACTGGACGCCGGGGTTGATGACCACGCCCTGGTTCTGGAACGCGACGGCCGCGCCCGCCGCCTGGAAGATCGCGAGCCCGACCGTGCCCATGCGGGTGTACTGCGTGAGCTTGCGCCTGCCCGCCTCGCCTTCCTTGCGCAGCGCCTGCAGCGTCGGCACCACGACCGCCATCATCTGCACGATGATCGACGCGGAGATGTACGGCATGACGCCGAGCGCGAGGATCGACAGCCGCTCCAGCGCACCGCCCGAGAACATGTTGAACATGCTCAGGATCGTGCCCTGCTGGTCCTGGAACAGGCGCGCGAGCGCCTCCGGGTCGATGCCGGGCACCGGGATGAAGGTGCCGATGCGGTAGACGATCAGTCCGCCGAGGAGGAAGAAGAAACGTCTCCTCAACTCGGTGAACCGGCTCGCCTCGCCGAAGGCGGCGACCGGGTTGCTGCCGGGGGATTTCGCCACGCGCTGTCCTCTGTCCCGGCCGGCTCAGGCCGCCTCGACCTTGCCGCCCGCGGCCTCGATCGCCTCGCGCGCGCCCTTGGTCACGCCCACGCCGCGGATCGTCACCGCCACCTTGATGCTACCTGCGCGCATGATGCGCGCGCGCTCCGCGCGCGCCGGCACGAGATTGGCGCGCTTCAGCGAGGCTAGATCGATGACCCCGCCTTCGACGCGCGCGAGCTCGTTCAGGCGCACTTCCGCCACCAGCGGCGCGACCTTCGAGCGGAAGCCGACCTTCGGCAGCCGGCGCTGGATCGGCATCTGGCCGCCTTCGAAGCCGACCTTGTGATAGCCGCCCTTGCGCGCGCGCTGGCCCTTGACGCCGCGGCCGCAAGTCTTGCCCTGGCCGGCCGAGGCGCCGCGACCGACGCGCAGCCGCGGCTTCCTGCTGCCAGCGGCGGGAGACATGCTGTTCAGTTTCATGACGCTTCCTCGACGCGGAACAGGTGCCGCGAGGCATCGAGCATCCCGCGCACTTCCGGCGTGACCTTGACCGTCACCGTCTGGTGCATGCGACGGAGACCAAGCCCCCGCGCGGTGGCGCGGTGGCGCTCGAGCTGCCCATGGACGCTCTTCACCAGCGTTACCTTGACGGCCTTGGCCGTGCTGTCCTTTTTGGTGCTCATTACGATCAACCCGCGATCTCGGCGAGAGTCTTGCCGCGCTTCGCCGCGATCCGCTCCGGTGCGGGCACGCGCATCAGGGCGTTCATCGTGGCGCGCACGACATTGATCGGGTTGCGGGAGCCGTAGCTCTTGGCGAGCACGTTGCGCACGCCAGCGCACTCGAACACCGCGCGCATGCTGCCACCGGCGATCACGCCGGTGCCGTCCGCGGCGGGCTGCATGTAAACCTTCGAGGTGCCGTGCTTTCCGGTGACCGCGAAGTGCAGCGTCGAGTTCTTCAGGCTCACGTTGATCAGGTTCTTGCGCGCGGCCTGCATCGCCTTCTGGATCGCGACAGGCACTTCGCGCGCCTTGCCGTACCCGAAGCCGACACGGCCGTTGCCGTCGCCCACGACGGTGAGCGCAGTGAAGCCGAACTGCCGGCCACCCTTGACGACCTTGGCCACGCGGTTGACGGCCACCAGCTTCTCGATGAACTCGTCGGCCGCGGCGGGCCTGTCTACTCTCGCCATTGCTGCTCCTCAGATTGCGGCGGTGGCCGGCTCAGAACTCGAGCCCGTGCTCGCGCGCGGCGTCGGCCAGCGCCTTGACGCGGCCGTGATACTTGAAACCCGAGCGGTCGAAGGCGACCTGCTTGACGCCCTTGGCCGTGGCGCGCTCGGCGATCGCCTTGCCGACCACTTTCGCGGCCTCGACGTTGCCGGTGGCCTTGAGCCCGCCGGCGACGTCCTTCTGCAGGGTGGATGCCACCGCGACGACGCGCGAATCGGCATCCAGTACCTGCGCGTAGATGTGGCGCGGCGTCCGATGCACCGACAGGCGCATCACCTTGAGCTCGCGGAGCTTGGCACGGCCCCGGAGCGCGCGCCTGAGACGGCTGACCTTCTTTTCCATCATGGCACCCTTACTTCTTTTTCGTTTCCTTGAGCTCGATGCGCTCACCGGAATAACGAACACCCTTGCCCTTGTACGGCTCGGGCGAGCGGTACGCGCGGATCTCCGCCGCGACCTGGCCCACGCGCTGCTTGTCCGCGCCCTTCACCACGATCTCCGTCTGCGACGGCGTCTCGATCGTGATGCCCTCCGGCGCCGCGTAGACCACCGGGTGGGAGAAGCCGAGCGTCAGGTTCAGGTTGCGTCCCTGCGCCTGCGCGCGGTAGCCGACGCCCACGAGCTCGAGCTTGCGCTCGTAGCCCTTCGAAACGCCCACCACCACGTTCGCCAGGTGCGAACGGAGCGACCCCGCGTGCATCAGCGACTCGCGGCTGCGCTCGGCGAGCTCGACGCGCACGCTGCTCGCTTCCTGCACAAGCGTGAGGCCCGGCCGCAGCGGCAGACTGATCGTGCCCTTGGCACCCTTCACCGTGACGGTGTCGCCGGTGACCGTCGTGGTGACGCCCTGGGGCAGCGACACCGGCATTCTTGCGACTCGTGACATAGCCTTGGATCCCCGTGTCGAACCGGTCCGTCAGGACACGATGCAGAGAACCTCGCCGCCGTGCCCGCCGGCCCGCGCATCGCGGTCCGACATCACGCCGCTCGAGGTGGAGATGATCGCCACACCCATGCCGCCGAGGATGCGCGGCAGCTCGTCCTTGCCCTTGTAGACGCGCAGACCCGGACGGCTGATGCGCTCGAGGCGGTCGATGACCGGGCGACCCTGGTAGTACTTCAAGCGCATCGTCAGCATCGGCTTGCCGTCGTCGCCGCCGATCGCGAAATCGTCGATATAGCCCTCGTCCTTCAGCACCTTCGCGAGTGCGAGCTTGATCCGCGAGGACGGCACGGCGACCTCGGGTTTGCCGGCGCGCTGCCCGTTACGGATGCGGGTGAGGAAGTCCGCGATTGGGTCCGTCATGCTCATGTGTTGCTCCAGTACGCGGCCTTACCAGCTGGCCTTGCGCAGGCCGGGAATGTCGCCGCGCATCGTGGCCTCGCGCAGCTTGGTGCGCGCCAGGCCGAACTTGCGATAGGTACCCCGCGGGCGCCCTGTTATCGCGCAGCGGTTACGCAACCGCGACGCCGACGTATCGCGCGGCATGGCCTGCAGCTTGCGGGCCGCCTCCTCGCGCTCCGTGTCCGTCGACTTCCGGCTGCGGAGGGTCTCCTTGAGCCGGGCGCGCTTCACCGCGTGCTGCTTCACGAGCTTTTCGCGGCGCTTCTCGCGCTCGATCATGCTGGTCTTCGCCATGTGCCGATCCTTACTTGCGGAACGGGAAGTTGAAGGAGTCGAGCAGCGCCCGCCCTTCCCGGTCGTCGCGTGCCGATGTGGTGATCGTGATGTCCATGCCGCGGATCGCGTCGATCTTGTCGTACGCGATCTCGGGGAAAATGATCTGTTCCTTGACGCCAAAGCTGTAGCTGCCGCGACCATCGAACGAGCGCGCCGAAACGCCGCGGAAGTCGCGGATGCGCGGCATCGCCACGTTGATGAGCCGGTCGAGGAACTCGTACATGCGCGCGCCGCGCAGCGTGACCTTGCACCCGACCGGCAGCCCGGCCCGCAGCTTGAACGCCGCGATCGCTTTGCGCGACTTGGTGACCTGCGGCTTCTGGCCGGTGATAGCGGTCAGGTTCTCGACCGCGCCGTCCATCGCCTTCTTGTCCGCGACGGCCTCGCCCACGCCCATGTTCACCGTGATCTTGGTGATGCGCGGGACCCGCATCGGGTTCGGGAGCTCCAGGCTCTTCATGAGCTCGGGCACGACCTTCTCGCGGTAGTATTCCTGCAACCTTGCCATCTCTGTTTCCTCGACCCCTTGCGGCCGCTCAGGCATCCACGACTTCGTCGTTGGACTTGAAGTACCGCACGCGCCGACCATCGGCGAGCGCGCGGACGCCGACCCGGTCGCCCTTCTTCGTCGCCGGGTTCCACAGCATCACGTTCGAGAGATGAAGCGCCGCTTCCTTCTCGACGATGCCGCCCTGGACGCCGCGCTGGGGGTTCGGGCGGGTGTGCCGCTTCACCATGTTCACGTTCTCGACGAGCACGCGCTCGTTCGCCAGCACCTTGATCACGGTGCCGCGACGGCCCTTCTCGCGGCCAGCTATCACGACGACTTCGTCGCCCTTGCGTATCTTGTTCATGTCACAGCACTTCCGGTGCGAGCGAGATGATCTTCATGAACTGCGAGGTTCGCAGCTCCCTGGTCACCGGCCCGAAGATGCGCGTGCCGATGGGCTCGAGCTTGTTGGTGAGCAGCACGGCGGCATTGCCGTCGAAGCGGATCAGCGAGCCGTCGGAGCGGCGCACGCCGTGCGCGGTGCGCACCACGACCGCGTCGTAGACCTCGCCTTTCTTCACCTTGCCGCGCGGAATGGCGTCCTTGACGCTGACCTTGATGACATCGCCGACGGTGGCATAGCGGCGCTTCGATCCGCCGAGCACCTTGATGCACATCAGGCTGCGGGCGCCGCTGTTGTCGGCGGCGGCGAGCATGGTTCGCATCTGGATCATGGTCGTTGCTCCTTGGGCTCTCGCACGTCAGGCCTGGCCGGCCCGCTCGAGCACGCGCACCAGCCGCCAGGACTTGTGTCGCGACAGGCGGCGGCACTCGGCGATCGCAACGAGATCGCCCTCGCGGGACTCCCCCTGCTCGTCGTGGGCCATGAGCTTGGTCGTGCGGCGCACGTACTTGCCGTACTTGGCATGGCGCTCGAGACGCTCCACCGCCACGGTGATCGTCTTCTGCATCTTCGAGCTCACGACGCGACCCGTCAGGGTGCGCTCCGCCGCCGCCTCGCCGGTCACCGCCGTTGTCTGCTCGCTCATCGCCTGTCACCTTTGTTGCCGGGCGTACGTGCCTTCTCGCCGAGCACCGTCTTCACGCGCGCTACGTTGCGGCGCACCTTGCCGAACTGGTCCGGCCGCGCCGATGCGCCCGAGGCCTGCGCCATGCGCAGGTTGAACTGCTCGCGGCGCAGCTTGAGGAGCTCCTCGCCGAGCTCCGCCGCGGACTTCTGTCTGAGTTCCTTCGCCTTCATCAGCGGACCTGCCGTTTGACGAACATCGTGTCGACCGAGAGTTTGGACGCCGCCAGGCGGAACGCCTCGCGCGCGATGGCCTCGGTCACGCCTTCCATCTCGAACAGCACCTTGCCGGGCTGCACGCGTGCGACGTAGTACTCCACGTTGCCCTTGCCCGAGCCCATGCGGACTTCGAGCGGCTTCTTGGTGATCGGCACGTCCGGGAACACCCGGATCCAGACCTGGCCACCGCGCTTCACGTAGCGCGTCATGGCACGGCGCGCGGCCTCGATCTCGCGGGCCGTCATGCGGCTGCGCTCGACGGCCTTGAGCCCGTAGTCGCCGAACGAGACGGCATTGCCGCGCTGCGCGAGCCCCGTGTTGCGGCCCTTGTGCTGCTTGCGGAACTTGGTTCGCTTCGGTTGCATCATGGCAGTGTCTCCGGCACCGGACCGCGCGGCCTCAGGTGGCCTGCTCCGCGGCGGGCGCCGTCTCGGCCTGCTCCACAGGCGCCGCCTCCGCCTTGAAGACCTCGCCCTTGAAGATCCAGACCTTGACGCCGATCACGCCATAGGTGGTGCGCGACTCCGCGAGCCCGTAGTCGATCTCGGCGCGGAAGGTGTGCAGCGGGATGCGGCCCTCGCGGTACCACTCCGTGCGCGCGATCTCCGAGCCGTTCAGGCGCCCCGACACGCGCACCTTCACGCCCAAAGCGCCGCTCCGCATCGTGTTCATCACGGCGCGCTTCATCGCGCGGCGAAACATCACGCGGCGCTCGATCTGCTGCGCGATGCCCTCGGCGACGAGCTGCGCATCGACCTCGGGCTTGCGGATCTCCGAGATGTTGATGCGCACGTCGGCGACCGGCATGCCCATCATCTTTGCAACCTCGAGGCGCAGCCGCTCGATGTCCTCGCCCTTCTTGCCGATCACCACGCCGGGACGCGCGGTCAGGATCGTGATGTTGGCCTTGCGCGCCGCGCGCTCGATGTGGATGCGGCTCACCGAGGCCTCGGCGAGCTTCTTCTTCAGGAACTCGCGCACCTGCCAGTCCTGGTGCACGTAGCCCGGGAAGCTGCGCGTGTTGGCGTACCACTTCGAGGTCCAGTCCCGCGTGATGCCGAGGCGGATGCCGATCGGATTGACCTTCTGACCCATGGAAGTCCTCTCCTCAGCCCGTCCGGCCGTCGCCGACGAGGATGGTGATGTGGCTGTTGCGCTTCACGATGCGGTTGCCGCGCCCCTTGGCGCGTGCGTGGAAGCGCTTCAGCCGCGGCGCCTCGTCGACGCGGATGCTGTCGACCCTGAGTGCGTCGATATCCGCGTTGTGGTTGTTCTCGGCGTTTGCAATCGCCGATTCGAGCACCTTGCGCACGAGCTTCGCGCCCTTCTTCGGCGTGAAGCGCAGCGTCGAGAGCGCCTGTCCCACGGGCTGGCCGCGGACCATGTCCGCGACGAGCCGGCACTTCTGCGGCGAGATGCGCGCGTACTTGAGCTTGGCTGCGATCTGCATGGCTTACTCCGGCGCGGCGGCCGCCTTGCGGTCGCCCGAGTGGCCCTTGAACGTGCGCGTCGGGGCGAACTCGCCCAGCTTGTGGCCGACCATGTTCTCCGACACCAGCACCGGGACGTGCTGCTTGCCGTTGTGGACCGCGATCGTGAGACCCACCATGTCCGGCAGGATCATCGAGCGGCGCGACCAGGTCTTAATCGGACGCCGGTCGTTCTTCTCCGAGGCCACTTGCACCTTCTTCGCAAGATGCAGATCGACGAACGGGCCTTTCTTCACTGAACGGGGCACGGTGCGCTCCTCTCGGGAATCAGTTGCGGCGCCGGACGATCTGCCCGGCGGTGCGCTTGTTGGTGCGGGTCTTCTTGCCCTTGGTCTTCCAGCCCCAGGGCGAGACCGGGTGCGGGTTGCCCTGACCGGACTTGCCCTCGCCGCCGCCGTGCGGGTGGTCGACCGGGTTCATCACGACGCCGCGGACCGTCGGGCGGATTCCGCGCCAGCGCTTGGCGCCGGCCTTGCCGTAGACGATCAGGTTGTTCTCGTCGTTGCCCACCTCGCCGATCGTGGCGCGGCAGTCGACGTGCACCTTGCGCATCTCGGTGGAGCGCAGGCGGATCGTGGCATACAGACCCTCGCGCGCGACGAGCTGCGCGGAGTTACCGGCGCTGCGCGCGAGCTGCCCGCCGCGGCCGGGCTTCAACTCCACGTTGTGCACCAGCGAGCCCAGCGGAATGCTGCGCAGCGGTAGCGCGTTGCCGGTCTTGATCGGCGCCTCGGTACCCGAGGCGACCGCGTCGCCCTCGGCAAGGCCCTTGGGCGCGAGGATGTAGCGGCGCTCGCCATCGGCGTAGAGCACGAGCGCAAGATAGGCGCTCCTGTTCGGGTCGTACTCGAGACGCTCGACCTTGCCCGGCACGCCGTCCTTGTCGCGACGGAAGTCGACCACCCGATAGCGGTGCCGGTGACCGCCGCCCTTGTGGCGCGTGGTTAGCCGGCCCTGGTTGTTGCGCGCGCCCGTGCGCTTCTGGCTCGAAGTCAGCGCTGCGACCGGCCCGCCCTTGTGCAGATGCGAGCGGTCGGCCTTGACGACGAAGCGCCGCCCGGGGGAGGTCGGTTTGGTCTTGATGAGGGCCATGTGAGCTCTTCCTGGTTCCGTTGCGACCGGCGCGTCAGCCGCCGGTGCCGGCGAAGTCGATGGTCTGGCCGGCAGCCAGACGCACGTACGCCTTCTTGAAATCAGAGCGGCGGCCCGCGCGGTTGCCGAAACGCTTGGCCTTGCCCTGCGCGTTCAGGACCTGCACCGAGTCGACCTTCACCTCGAACATCAGCTCGACGGCGGCCTTGATCTCGGGCTTGGTCGCGTCGGGGCGTACGCGGAACACGAACTGGTTCGCGCGCTCCGCGACGAACGCCGCCTTCTCCGACACGTGCGGTGCCAGGAGCACCGACATCAGACGTTCCTTGCCGCTCATGCCAGCTTCTCCTCGAGCATGCGCACCGCACCGACGGTTGCGAGCACGCGCTCGTGCCGCAGCAGGCTCACCGGGTCGACGGCCGACACCGGCAGCACCGAAACGTCCCGGAGATTGCGCGCGGCGAGATCGAGCTTCTCGTCGTAGGCCTCGATCAGCACCAGCACGTCGTTCATCTCGAGCTCGCGCAGCCGCGCCGCGAGCAGCCGCGTCTTCGGCGCCTCGAGCGCGAGCGAGTCGATCACCACCAGCCGCTCGAGACGGGCGAGCTCGGAGAGCATCGCGCGCATCGCGCCCTGGTACATCTTGCGGTTGACCTTCTGCGAGTAGTCGCGCGGGCGCGCCGCAAAAGTGCGACCGCCGCCGACCCAGATCGGGCTGCGGATGCTGCCCGCGCGGGCCCGGCCGCCGCCCTTCTGGCTGTGCGGCTTGCGACCGCCGCCGCGGACCTCGGCCTTGCTCTTCTGGCGCTTCGTTCCCGCGCGGCCGGCATTCATGTACGCCGTCACGATCTGGTGGACGAGCGCCTCGTTGAAATCGCGACCGAAGGCCTTGTCGGAGACCTCGAGACCGGCGCCGGTTGCGCCTTTGCTTACGAGCTTGAGCGTCGTGGCCATGGTCTTCCGCTCCTGTTACTTCTTGCCGGCCGACTTGGCCGACGCCGCACTGGGCCGCTTCGGTCGCGCCGCGCGGCGAGCCGCCTTGACCGACGGGCGCACGATGACCTGGCCGCCCGGTGCGCCGGGAACCGCCCCGCGGATCAGGAGCAGGTTGCGGGCGGCATCGACTTCGACGACCCGCAGGTTTTCGGTCGTGCGGCGCACTGCACCCATGTGACCGGACATGCGTTTGCCCGGGAATACGCGGCCCGGCGTCTGGCGCTGGCCGATCGAGCCCGGCGCGCGGTGAACGACCGAGGCGCCGTGGGAGGCCATGCCGCCGGCGAAATTGTGGCGCTTCATGGTGCCTGCAAAACCCTTGCCGATGGTCGTGCCGGTGACGTCGACGATCTGGCCCGCGGTAAAGAGATCCACCTTGAGCTCGGCGCCCGGTGCGAGCTCCGCGCCTTCGCCGTCGGCGAGGCGGAACTCGACCAGCGAGCGGCCCGGCTCGACCTTGGCCTTGCCGTAGTGACCGCCAAGCGGCCGGCCGATGCGCGAGGGCTTGCGGTGGCCTACGGCAACCTGCACGGCCCGGTAGCCGTCCGATTCCGACGCCTTGACCTGGGTGACGCGGTTCGGAAGAGCCTCGATCACCGTCACCGGGACCGACTCGCCGGCGTCGGTAAAGACGCGCGTCATGCCACATTTGCGGCCAATGAGACCGATCGTCATCGATACGTCCTCGTTCACCGCCCGGGCTGCGATTGGCCCGGGCTGAAACCGCCGGCCGCCCCCATGGGCGGGCGGGCCGGGAGAAAACCTAATTCCCCGCGCACTAGCCGACCGCTTGGGGCCTCAGGGCGCGCTCGTCGACGGAGGGCTTGAGAGGTGCGGGATCGGCGGACCGCCCGCGCCGCTCGAGCGGTACCCGCAATGCGGGCCGGGCCTCGGCGAGAAGGAGCCGCGCATTATAGCCATCCGGCCGGGTCCCGCAAGTAAATCGGCCGGAGCAGCCGAACCGGGCGGCCGGGCCGATTTCCGGGCTGCCAGGCCTGCGGGCTCCGGGTGGGGCCGTACTTTCCGCCGAGCGGCACCAGCAGCCGAGTCGGTACGATACGCGCCCGCCTCGAGCGACCGGCACACCAGGGCCGAGCCGTCGTGACGACCCGGCGTGGGCAAGGCGTCATGGTTTCAGCAGCATCGGCAACGACGACCGATATGGGGCGATGCAGCCACCTGCGCGCGATCCTCCAGCTCGGAGCACCGCTGGTCATCAACAACCTCGCCTACGCCGGCATCACGTTTGCCGACACCGTGATGTCCGGGCATATCGGCGCCGATGCGCTCGCGGCGGTGGCCGTCGGCAGCAACGCGCTGCAGCTGCAGTCGCTGATCGGAGCCGGCATGATGATGGCGCTCGCTCCGATCGTCGCCCACGACTACGGCGCCGGTCGCGACACGGCCGCGGGCCGCTACATGCGCCAGGCGCTCTGGATCGCGCTTGCGATGTGCGTTCTGCCGCTGGCCGTCGCGCTGTTCGCGAGTCGGGTCTACACGGCGGTCGGCACCGCCGCCTCGATCATTCCGACGGCCACGACCTACACGCACGCGGTCTGCTTCGGCGTGCCGGCGATGTTCGCCCTGCAGGCGCTCACCTACACGAGCGAAGGGCTGGGACGCACACGCACGATCATGCTGATGACGGTGATGGCGTTGCCCACGAACGTGCTGCTCAACTGGGTATTCATGTTCGGGCACTGGGGCGCGCCTGCGCTCGGCGCCGTGGGCGCAGGCGTCGCCAGTGCAATCACCATGTGGCTCGCGCTCGGCTTCATGATCCGGCTGACGACTCGTCCGGCGTTCCGCAGATTCGCGCTGTTTGCGCGCTTCGACAGGCCGAGCGCGGCGGACCTGCTCACGGTCCTGCGGCTCGGACTGCCCTTCACGGGCTCGCTCGTCACCGAAGGCTCGCTGTTCATCGGCGCCACGTTCATGGTGAGCTCGCTCGGGGCAACCATCGTCGCCGCGCACCAGATCGCCCTCAGCTACTCGCTGCTCACCTACATGATCCCGGCGGCCTTCCACTCCGCCACGACCGTCCGCGTGGGGCACATGCTCGGCGGCGGGCGGCTCGCAGAGGCGCGTCGCGCGGGCCTGACCGGGATCGCCTTGTGCGGCGGGTTGATGGTCGTTTCAGCCGTGGTGCTGATCTTCGCGCGCGAGCCGATTACACGGATCTATACGGACGATGACGCCGTTCGCGGCGTCGCGGCGACGCTGCTGCTGCTCGCCGGGCTGTTCCAGGTCTCCGACGGACTGCAGCTCGGCTGCTCCGGCGCGCTGCGCGGCTACCAGGACGCGCGCGTGCCGCTTGCGATCACGGTGATCTCGTACTGGGGCATCGGCTTCACGCTCGCGTGGCTGTTCGGGATCGCGCGCGGCGGCGGCGCACCCGGCGTGTGGCTCGGGCTGATCGCCGGGCTCAGCGCGGCTGCGCTGCTGCTCGGGGCGCGTTTCCGCGTGATCAGCGCGCGGGGCCGGGCCACATCGCCCGGCGCAACAGGACCGCAGCGGGCCGGCTTGCGCGCGGACCGGTGATGACGGGAACGTGGCCGGAACCTCCGGATCGCGTGCTAGTCTCGTGTTTCGTGCCTGCGAATCATCAACAAGGAGAGGTCCAGTGAAGTTTCTCGAGTCCCGCTTTCCGCCCGCGTTCGTCCGCACCGCCGGCGCCGCGTTCGCGCTGTCGCTCGTGCTCGCGCCTGCCATCGCGCTCGGAACGGGGCTGGCGACCTGCGACTCGGGTCCGCAGGAGAAGTGGCAGCCGCAGGACGTGCTCGAGCAGCAGCTCGTCGCCAAGGGCTGGAAGGTCAACCGCATCAAGATCGACGGCGGCTGCTACGAGGTCTACGCGCTCGACGAGAACGGCAAGCGCGTCGAGGCGTACTTCCACCCGCAGACGCTGGCGCCGGTTCCGACGAAGGAGCATTGAGGGCGCGGGCCCGTGCCGGACACGGTCGCGGTCTGGGGACCGTACGTACGCGTCGGTCACTGGCTGCTCGTCGCCTCCGTAACGGCAGCCTGGCTCACGCGCCGCGGCGGCGGAGCCTGGCACGAATGGACGGGGTATGCGGCGCTGGCGTTCGCCGGCGCGCGCCTGGCCGCCGGCTTCGTCGTCCGCGGGCACGCCCGGTTTGCGAGCTTCGTGCGCGGCCCGGCCGAGACGCTGCGCTACGGGCGCGAGGTCCTCGCCGGGTGCGAGCGGCGCCACATCGGGCACAACCCGCTCGGCGGCTACATGATCGTGCTGCTGCTCGCAGTTACCGCTGCGACCGGCGCTACGGGCTGGCTGTACACGACCGATCGTTACTGGGGCATCGAGTGGGTCGAGCGGCTGCACTCGACGCTGGCCGACGCGCTGCTGGTTCTCGCCGCCCTGCACGTCGCCGGGGTGATCGCCGCGTCACTGCGTCACCGCGAGAACCTTCTCGCGGCGATGCTGCACGGGCGCAAGCGCGCAGACGATCTCTGAACTGAATGGAGACATGCCTCGTTCCGGCGTCGTGCCGGGACGAGGCATGTCCGCTGCACCGTCAATTGACCTGGTAACGCAGCTCCAGAACGTAGCTGCGGCCCAGCAGCCGGTAAGTTGCCGCATCCGTATTCGCGGGCGCGATGTTGAGGTAGGGCGGGTCTTCGTCAGTGACATTGGTAATCGCCGCTCGCACCGTGACGCCTGAGTCGAATTTGAATCCCGCTTCGATGTCGTGATAGAGAACCGGATCGACGCGGCGGTCAAAAGGCTCGAATTCGATGCCGAAAAACGGCCAGGGTTCGACGCGTTCCGAGTAGCTGCCGATGTATTCGGCGGCGTAGCTGGCCATCCAAGGGCCGGAGTGCCAGTCGATGTGCCCCGACGCGCGCCATCGCGGCCGGGCGCCCGCATCTGCATCGAAATTGCCCGCGTATGAGTGCACTTCGCCGCCGGGAAACGGCTGCCTGTCCCAGCGATCGAGGTACGTGGCGAGCAGCCTCGACTTCACTTCCCCGATCCGGGTCCTTGCCGACCAATTGATCGCAAAGTCGAAGGCGCGGACTTCCGACTCCCCGAAGTTGTGGTAGGTGGCCGATACCTGCGAGACCCGGCCGTCCGGAAGTCTGGTGATCGCTTCGCACAGGCTACTGCCATGCTCCGCGCACTCGAACAATATCTGGTCGGGATGCGCACCTGCGATGTAGTTGGTGTGGTTCTCCTGGAAGTAGTCCACGCTCGCGGAAAGGCCTTTTGCCCACACCGGTTTGTAGATCAGGCCGGCTCCAAAGCTGTGCCCCGTTTCCGGCTCGAGCCCCGGGTTACCGCCAAAGGCCAGCATGAATGCGCTATCGTCCTGTGCGTACGCGCCACCCGGCACGCCGTCGGCCGCACAGTTGGCCTGTTGCGCGGGCGTCGGATCATTCCCGCACGGATCGACCTCAAACCACTCACCAGAACTCTGGGGTAGCTCGCGGAGCTCAGCGAGGCTTGGGGCACGAAAGACCTTCGCGTAGTTGGCACGCAGCGTCAGTTCCTCGGCCAGCTGCCAGCGCAGACCTGCCTGCCAGGTCGTGTGACTGTCAAATGAGTAGAAATCCGACCAACGCAGCCCGATGTTCAGCGCCATGTCTCTGGCCCAGGGCCGATCGTGCAGCAGAGGCACCTGCACTGCGGCGAACAATTCACGCGCGTCGTAAACTCCACTCACCGTCGGCGTAAACCGAAAATAGTTGTCTTCGCCGGCATATAGCGTATCCGGCGCCAGGCTGCCTGCTTCGCGCCGGTAATCTGCACCCAACACCCACTGCAAGTCCCTGCCCAGCATCCGCCCACCTGGGCCGCTCAGGACGAGCTCCGCGAGCCGCTGCTCGTTCGTGCCGCGATTGATCAGGGCCCCTGGCATCACGTACGCCAGCTGTTCCTCCGTGATGCTCCCCGCTCCGCCGAAGAGATTGAGCGGCACGCAGCCGGGAATGATGCTGGCCGCGGGGACGCGACCGGTTGCGGGATCGGGCGAGCCGCACACAATGTGGCCTGAGTCATCCAGCCCGGATGGACCCACGGCGGAGGCTAAGCGCGACAGCGCGAGGAAGCCTCTCTCGACACCAGTCGCCTCGGCCGTGGCGCTCTGGAGCGCGACCTCCCACGTCCAGCCAGCGACGCTCCCTTCGAACCCGATCAGCGCGCGCCACAGATCGACCTCCTGCTCGGTCCTGCGGCTGCCGGCCTCGATCAGGCGGCGACGAACCCCCGCCTCTATATCGACACCGAAGGGGTTGTAATAGTTGTCGGCGGGATGGGCCGGTGACCCGTCGATGAGGTGCGAAAAAAAGTATTCCGGTGCGGCCTGCTGCGCCGATTCCCGGTGATGAACGAATGCTTCGAGGAAAAGATTCGTGCTTTCGCCCAGCGGACGCGAGCCAAGCAGCCACAGTGCTGCGCGCTCGTTCGGCGTCTGCGAATAGTTGAATGGCGCAGGATTGAAGCCGTCTGTGAAACGCACGTACGGTCGGTAGTCAGCGGAAGTGTGGCCAGTACCACCCGGCACGTGTGTGTAGTGACCGGGCTCGAGTCCCAGGGCGTTTCCTTCCGGAACATAGATCATGCCGTTGACCGGCAGGTCATTGAGACCATCTGGCTTCACCGTACCGTTGCCATCGACGATGACCAGCGGAAGCGCGGAGTAGCTGCGCCGATCCATCGTGACGCCGTCCTGCTCGACGTAGTCGACACCGAGGCTCCACGTTCCTCCGAGCAGGTCGAAGCCGATCGCCGCCTGCCCGGTGACGATCTCCCCATCGCCGCGTTCAGTGATCGTCCGCGTTCCACGGAGCTCGAGGCCACGATTGTTTCGTCGCGTGACGACGTTCACGACGCCGCCGACGGCATCCGCACCGACGGCTGCTGACGCGCCGCTCGCCAGCACCTCGACGCGCTCGATGAAAGAGATCGGCAGTGTGTTGAGATCGACCGAGGCGTCGGCACCGAGGCCGCTGTTCGGTAGACGCCGGCCATTGAGCAACACGACAGTCGGCAAATCGTGCACTCGGACGCGGACGGATCCGTCGCCTGCTGCCGCGCCGCCGCCACGCGGTTCCGCCGAGCCCGGAGCGTTAGCGTTGGTATTGAGCGGCGAGCCGGTGGTCATCGGCAACGCCTGCAGGACGTCGCCGATCGAACTCTCACCGCCACGCTCGATGTCGCGGCGGTCGAGCACGGTGACGGGAGCCACGCCTTCTGTCGGATGCCACCACCAGCGCGAGTCGGTGACGATCACTTCCTCTAGCGAATCAACCGGCGAGGGAGGTCCTGAGGGACGCTCAGGCGCGAGCGCGGCCGCGCCGAAGGGCGGGCCGACGCAGCCAGACAGCAAGGCGCAGCTCGACCCTGCAAAAATCCTGACCGTCCGGTCATTCAGAAACTCGAAGTGCAGCCCGGTGCCCTCAAGCAGACGCTGGAGCGCATCAGGGGTCGCCAGACCGCGCGGCGCGTGTTTCGAGACTTGGGTGGCCGCGATCTCGGAGACGTAGACTAGTTGCAGGCCGGTCTGATCTGCGAACTCGCTCAGCGCTTGTGCGAGCGGCTGAGCGGCGACCTCATGTGAGAGTTCTTCGAAGGCCTCGGCGCGCAAGGACACGAGGAAACCCCAGGCTGCGCAAGTCGCGAGCAGGGTGCGCACCGAAGTCATTAGTTTCTTCCAATGCGGCCGCTTCGTGAGCTATCGGGGCCGTTTCATTCCTTCTGTGATTTCACACTGAAGACACGAATTCGCGCACTGGTCCTTTCCACGCGAACTCCATCGAGTGTTCGCAGAAACGCCACGAACGAGTCGATGTCGTACGCATTGAACGTGCCGCTGATCGGCAGGGCACGCAGGGCTGCGTCATCGATCTCGATGGGGATTGAGCCATAGCGGTTGAACTCGTCCGCCACCTCACCGAGTGGTCGTTGTTCAAAAGCTATCTTGCCTTGCAGCCAGGCCACGGTCTGCTGCACATCGACGGGAATAGGTTGAGCCGACACACCGCCTGTGTCAACGTGCACTTGGTATCCCGCATTGACGCGTAGTGCATCGGGCGGAAATCCGGTCACGCCCGGCTGCGGCGGTTTTCCAGCGAGCACGGCGACGCTTCCCTCAACGACCGTCACAATCGTCGCATCGGGTTTACGGTAGACATCAAACTGGGTTCCCACAGCGAGTACCTGTGCATCGCCAGCCGCGACCCGAAAGCGCCGGTGGTCGTCTCGCGCAACCGTGAAGAGCGCCTGACCTCGCGCGATCTCGATCACCCGCTCGCTGCGGGTGTACCGAACCGTAACGGCTGAATCCGTGTTGAGATGAAGCTCCGAGCCGTCGGGGAGCTGTGCCAAGGTCTGTTCGCCATGCGCCGTCTGGTAGGTCTTCGGCAGGCCCAGCAGGTCCCCATCGTGCAGCCACCACAGCGCTGATGCCGCCAGCACCAGCACGACGGCAGCGGTGGATGTGGCGAATGACCATGTTCGCGGTTTTCTGATCTGCGGCGAGGGCAAGTCCCGCACGCGCATCGGTGGCTCGAGCGACAGGACACCGTTCGTGTCATCGGCGCGCGCCATTTCAAGGAGCGACTCCAGTGGCAGATCCGGCTCACCCATGGCTGCCGGCAGGTCATGCGCGATGAGCGCAATGCCCAGGTACTCCTCGACATGGATCGGAGAGGCCTTGAGCCAGGCCACGAAGGCCGCGCGCTCGGCCTGCTCGAGCGATCCGGACTGGTTGGCAATGAACCAGGTCCCTGCCTGCTGGGCGACCGCGGCGCGAACCTGCTCTTCGCTTGGTGTCACGACATCACTCCATTCGCGCCATTCGACGCCGGCAATGAGCGAGCCCCTGCGCCAGGTACTTTTTCACCATGTGCGGCGACACGTTGAGACGCTCGCCAATCTCCTGGTAGGAGAGGCCGTGGCGATATTGAAGAATAACCGCGGCTCGACACTTGGGAGAGAGTTGCGCAAGCACCGTGCGCAAGCGCGCGACACGTTGCGTGACGTCGAGTTGCCCATCGAGGGTCGGTAGTTCGCCCAGCCGTTGCTGGATGCTCGCCTCATCGAGGTCCACGCCGCGGGCCTGCCAACGATCCAGCACCGCGTATTCCTTCACGAGATTGCTCGCGACGGTATACAGATAGCGCTCAGGATTGCGAATCGCGTCTATATCGTTCACCCGCAGCATACGCACATAGACTTCCTGCGCGAGGTCCGGTGCATCGGTTTTCGTCCTGATGCGCCGATAAAAGAACGTCTGCAGAGCACGGCGGTGCTCCGCGAACAGTCTCTCGACGAGCCCCTTTCTCGGTTCAGCCATTCCCGGTACGCCGGTCTACGAAAACGGCCTGGATTCCCAAGAACTATAGAGTCCTTCTCAAGCCATTCGGGTACCAGAATTTGAGTCGATCGGAAATCCGGTACCCGATCTGACTGCAACAGACTCTTAGTCAGTATCGCGAGTCAGCTCGCAACGATGTGGCCGTGACAATGACGCTGCGCGAGACGAACGCCGGTTGCGCCAGGAGGGACGGATCATGAGAAACAGGTTGCACACAACCGCCCAGGCACCCGAACCACCCAACGGCGCCGTCCCTCCGGATGGCCGCCCGCGCCCCGTGATGCTCCTCGGCGCGCGTCGCTGTCTGCCCCGGGGACTGCTGCTGGCCCTGCTTGCGCTGGGTCCGGCCGCCGCCCTGGCGGAGACCTACGAGGCCATCGACTGCCCCGACTCGTTCTATACCGAGGCACGAAGCATCAACGACCGCGGCGACATCGTCGGGATCTGCGAGGACGCGAACGGAGCGCACGGTTTTCTGCTCCGTCGCGGCGTCTTCACGCTGATCGACGCCCCTGAGGCGGTCGGGCCGACCGCCGCCTTCGGTATCAACAATCGGGGCGACGTGGCCGGACGCTACGTCGGGGCGGATACCCTCCACGGCTATCTGCTCCGGCGCGGTCGCTTCACGACCATCGATCCGCCGGACAGCGGTTTCACCGTGGCCCGCGGCATCGACGATGCCGGGCGGATCGTCGGCTTCTACGTGGAGGGCGACGGCGCGGTCCACGGCTTCCTGCTCGATGCGCGCGGCTATCGGGACCTGGATTTCCCGGGCGCCGACGTCACGGCAGCCTTCGGCATCAGCGTCACGCGGATCGTCGGCGGCTACATCGACCTGGACACGGTCCTGCATGGGTTCGTGCTTAAGAAGGGCGGCTACACGTCGATCGACGTTCCGGGCGCCGTAGGCACCCGGGCGTTCGGGGTGAACGTCCAGGGTGACATCGTCGGCGGCTGGAGCACCGACCCCGACTGCCCCGACTGCTTCACGCACGCATTTCTGCTCACGCGCCGCGGGTTCGAAGAGCTCGAGTTTCCAGGCGCGCTCGAAACGGTGGCCAATGGGATCAACGCCTTGGGCCAGGTCGTGGGCACGTACGTCGCGGAGGACGGATCGTTCCATGGATTCCTGCGCGACCGCGGAGACGACAACTGAGACATCGGACGCATCAGAGGGGCATCCACGCGCACTCACACGCCAACGAGAGGGGGGGCGACCATGACCAGACAGCGAATGCTTGCCGTTCCGGTGCTGACGTCAATCGCGCTGGCGATTGCGGCCACGCCAGTCGCCGGCCAGAACGCCGTGACGGATTGGGCGACGATCGTCCAGCCGTCGATACACAACGCGAGTGCTCCTCGGCCACCCGCGAGCTCCGAGGTGCTGCACACGATCATCCAGCTAGCGGTCTACGATGCGGTCGTCGCGATCGAAGGCGGCCTCGATCCGTATGCCGCGGCGATCGCAGCCCCGTCCGGGGCCGACGTGCGCTCCGCCGTGGCAACGGCCGCGTATCGCGCGGCTCGTGCCCGGGTCGCGTCCTCGCAATTCGCCTATCTCGACGCCCAGTACGCGGCCTACCTGGCCGGAATACCCGATGGCCAGGCCAAGACCGACGGCATCGGGGTCGGCACGGCGGCGGCCGATGCGATGCTCGCACTGCGTGCCAACGACGGATTCGACGCCGTCGTACCGTACAACTGCAGTGCGATCCCTCCGCCCTACGCCGAATTCGAACCCAACGGCGGCTGCGGCGTGCAGCCGGTCGACACCAAGGTCGGCCAGATCACGCCCTTCACGTACGGTGATCCGGCCGCTTTCCTGCCGCGAGGGCCCGATCCGCTCACGTCCCCGAAATGGGTCCGTGACTACGACGAGACCAGGGACTACGGACGCGCGGACAGCTCGCTGCGCACCGCAGAACAGACGGACATCGCGTATTTCTGGTCCGAGCACGCCTATGCGCACTGGAATCGCAACCTGAACGATCTCGCGATCGCCCAGGGGCTCGACACCCTCGACACCGCTCGCCTGCTCGCGATGGCGCATACCGCAGCGTCCGACGCAGTTATCGCGGGGTTCCACGCCAAGTACACCTTCCGGTTCGTCCGACCGCGCACTGCGATTCCACGCGCGGCCGAAGACGGCAACCCTGCGACCGATCCCGACGCGACCTGGACCCCGCTCCTTCAGGTCAACCATCCCGAATACCCGTCGGCGCACGGATTCTGGTCGACCGCGCTGACCGAGGCGGTGGCCCGCTTCTTCGGCACGCGGGAGCTGACGTGGACGATCACGACGAGTCCTGTGGCCGTACCACAGCTGGTGCAGAGTCAGCGCACCTACACCCGGCTCAAGGAGATCACTCGCGAGATCGCCGACGCCCGCGTCTGGGCCGGGCTGCACTGGCGGAACTCGATGACGAACGGCGAAAGGCAGGGCGCACAGGTGGCGAGACACGTGCTCAAGCACCACTTCCGCACCGAGCAACGCGATGACTAGCGTGAGCTCGCACAAGGCTGCGGGAGACGGCAGCCCACCGCGAAATACGACGGGGCGATGTCCTATGGGGACGACGGCATTCAGGAAGCGCGTCGAAATGGAACGGGTGCGGCATCGCGCTGTACCTGGGAAGGTCGGCTGCGGCCGGCCCGCAGCAATCGTTGCCTCTACGGTGGTGCTTGGCGCAGGCATTGCACTCGCCGCGCCGGGCGATCTCGATCCCGCGTTCGGCGACGTCGGACGAGTGGGTCCGATTGCTTCCGTCCCTGGGACGGCTTGGTCAATTGATGCAATGGAAGATGGCAGTTTTGTCATTGGTGGCGGCGAGGTCAGCCTGTCATGTCCGTCCGACATCATTGGTTGTATTTTGCCCAGATATGTTGGATTCGCAGCGAGGAGCTTCTTGATCCGCGTTTCGGATACAGGCCAGCTTGACGAAAGCTTTCAGGTTGCCGCGATTAGCGACTTCCATCTGCTCGCCATAGCCCGACAGTCCGATGGTAAGTTCCTGGCCGCCGGTCGCAGACAATGAAAGGTCGCTTGACTCGGCGTTCGTGGTCTACAGGCTGAATCAAGACGGATCCCTTGACACCGGCTTCGGAGCCAATGGTCTCGTACAATTACCGGCGGCAGAGCGCGGTGAGGTCGACGAATCGACCGCGGTCCTCGTAGAGCCTGATGGCCGAATCGTCGTTGCCGGATCTAGACTTCGTTCAGGCTACCAAGCACTACTTCCAGTCGGTCGCCCAGTAAGCCGCAACCGAAGACCGGGCAGTGCGGGCTCGAGAGGTCGCGATCAACCTGGGAGGACCTGCCATGTCTAGTGCGCCATCAATGACGACGGCGTGATCGTGGGCGACTTCGTCGATCAGCGAGGCAAGACGCACGGCTTCAAGGCGGTGCCCCAACCCTGAACAAAGCGAGGCCATGCCGCGTTGCGGCAGATCCACCACAACGAGGCATGGCCACCTTCCTGGCCGGCAGCGGGGAATTCGGCTCTTAGCCGGTTCGTCCGAAAATTGGCCTTGAGCCCATCTTCGGTCTCGGGTCTCCGGAAATTCGGCTCTGAGCCGAATTTTTCGGTCAGTTGAGCTTGATCTGGACGTCGACGCCCGCAGGAAGCTCGAGCTTCATCAGCGCGTCCACCGTCTTGTCGGTGGGGTTCAGGATGTCCATCAGTCGCTTGTGCGTGCGCAGCTCGTACTGGTCCCGCGCGTCCTTGTCGGCGTGCGGCGAGATGAGCAGCGTGAAGCGCTCCATCTTGACGGGCAGCGGCACCGGGCCGCGCACGGTTGCACCCGTGCGCTTGGCGGTCTCGACGATCTCGCGCGCGGAGTTATCGATCAGCCGATGATCGAAGGCTTTGAGGCGGATGCGGATGTTCTGTCGAGCCATGTTAGTTCACCTGGAGCGGGTCTCACGCCTGCTCACTTCAGAATCTTCGACACCACGCCTGCGCCGACGGTGCGGCCACCCTCGCGGATGGCAAAGCGCAGACCCTCTTCCATCGCGATCGGGCTGATCAGCT
>Ga0268386_10000476_pt1 | contig 25488 bp, 20 predicted proteins | sample RVTome_15_FD_200260 | JGI IMG/M metagenome (GOLD analysis project Ga0268386, IMG submission 200260) | Soil microbial communities from uranium-contaminated site in the Upper Colorado River Basin, Wyoming, United States - RVT150D86... ... | reverse complement strand
CGCTTGTGCTCAGGGGCGGGGAACGCCTACCCCTTATTGCGCGTCCCGATGTCTTGCGTCTCTCACGAGAGCTCGACGAACTCTGTAAGGAACAGTCGGGGAAGGCATGGCGTGCGTACGATTACCGACTGTCTCAGAGTGAGCGCGGGCCAAAGTTCCAGTGTCGCTATACATACCCTGACACCGCCCACTGACTCTCGTAGTCGGCCCGCGGCGATCACGGCGTCTCATCGAAGCGCGAGGCTCTAGCCCAAACGGCGAACAGGAGGGCTGCGCGCACGCCCGCAGCTGAGCATCCGCGACTGCCCGCAGCGGTCGCGCCGCGCGGCCGTCGTCATTGATCGCGGCGCACCCCAGGGCGTCCCCGGCGCTTGCAGGAAAGGCGGCGGATGGTGGCAAGCGCCGGTCCACCCTGCGGCGCGCCGCGAACGGCCCATAAGGTGCGCTGGCCTGTGGGGCGCGCGATGGCCAGGACGGACGCACGCCCACAGCCCAGCGATCATTCATTGAAGGCGGGCCGGCGGCGGCACGGCTGATGGCTCTGGTCCTGGCTGTCGCTGCTCAGGCGTGGAGGGCGCGCGCCTTCGCGCGCGCCAGCGTCTTTGGAGGCGGATGCTTCCGATAATTGGGCGTTATGTCACCTCGCCTCGCCGCCCGCTAGAGCCCTTCAGGAATTCCCGCAATCGTCCAAGTCGCTGGCCCACCACCTCAAACGGGTGGCCGCAGGCGGCCCCGAAGCGCCGGTGCCACAGCCCGTGCGAGAGCACGACCACCTTCTCGTTCCCCGGCGTGTCGTCCGACGGCATCAACGTCCGGCCCGGCAGCGGCTTCGCGCCGAGCATCTCGAAGATCGCCGAGACCCTGACCCGGCCAGGCGCTCGGCCGGGCCCTTGCCGGTCAGGTTGACGCTCCAGTTCGCCACGCCGGCCACGCCCTCGAGCGTCGCGCTGCGGTCGCGGTAGTCGCAGAATATTCCGGGATCTGGAACGGCTAGCGGTCCGTCCACGTATGGCGCGACCACACTTGGTGGAGGCGGTCCGGATCTCCTCGCTGAGCAGGGCCTCCATCGCGCCTCTGGAGTGGACCCCATGAAACGTACCGTCTCGTGGGCGACCGCGACAGATACAGGCGAGCCCGACTGTGACGTGTACAGTTGCCGTGCGGTTGTCCTGACCCGGACGGCGGTGCGAGCCGCGCCGATGGCTGTGACCAGGAACACGCTGGGAACCGAGGCACTTGGCTCAACGTTGACTGCGGCGGTCGCCGCTGCATTCCAATGGTCGATGGCAGCGGATTTGCACGCGGGTCCGCCGACGGCGAACGGGAGGGAACGTCCGCTGTCGCGGGAGGTTTCGGTGAGTGTCCGAACGATCGCTTTCGTGGTAGCGGCCATGGTGCTGGCGGCCGGGAGCCAGGGACCCGCCGACGAGCAGGGTGCGTTCAAGGTGATCGTCAATCCGAGCGTCGCCGGTGAGAAGATCCCCCGAGACGTGGTCGCCCAGATCTACCTCGGAAAGGTCGCGCGTTGGGCCGACGGACGTCACATCGTGGTCGCGGATCTCTCGAGCACATCCGGCGTGCGTGCGGCCTTCTCCAGCGCCGTGCTGCGTATGCCGGTCGAGGAGGTGAAGAATTACTGGCTGCGGAGCGCCTCCGCAGCCCGGCGGCCCCCCACCATCAGGGCATCGGACCAGGAGATGATCGCCTTCGTCGCAGCCGAGTCCGGCGCCATCGGCTACGTCTCCGGGCCCGCCCCGCTACCGCCGACGGTGCGCGCGGTGACGGTCGAGTAGCGTTCCGACTCCCGACTGCGGACCCCCGGGTCCGGGGCCATCCCGGAGCGGGCAGCGGTCACGCCGCGGATGGCCGGCCCGCCGCGGGTGACCCGCGATCGGGATCGCGGCTGACCCGCGACCGGATCTCACCCTTTCGCCCGCGACGCTTTCGGGGCGCAAAGACTGCACGGTGGGGACCGATCCTGGGAGCCAGCCGAGAGGGCGACGCCCCGCCCGCGCGTGGCCGAGGTGATTGGCCCGCGTCCCGGGGTGGCGTCAGCTCCGGGTGTCCGCTCTCCGGCGTGTCCGGCCGCGTCCGCCTGTCGCGTTGCGGTCCGGCCCGTGCATCTGCTTCCACCAGAAGGCGGTCTTGCCGGGTCCGTCCTCCAGCGGCTTGCCGAACACCTTCTCCCATTGACGCGCGAGGTTCGGCGTGCGTCCGTCCACGTCGGTGAAGCCGTACTCCTCGGCGAGGGTCCAGGAGCCGAAAAGGCCGCCGGATTTCGCCATCTTCCCGGGATCCGCCGCCAGCGCCACCACCGCACGACCCACGAAGGAGGGCGTCTCCGAGTCGCCGAACAGCTTGTCCTTCTTCGCCGCGGCCCGCCAGTTCGCCTCCATCACCTTGTGGTGGTCGAGGACCATCTCGGAGCGCATGTATCCGGGTGAGATCGCCACGACCGCGACGCCGTGAGGGTGCAGCTCTTCGGCCATGACGTAGGCGAGACGGTTGACGTTCGTCTTGACGAGGTCGTAGAACAGCGTGCCCCGGTGGCCGAGGAAGTCCCCGTCTCCGATCTCGACGATCAGCCCGCCCTTCGCTTTCATCATGAGCGGGGCGGCGCACTTCGCAGTGATGATGTGGGTGTGGATGCCGTTGGCGAGGGCGCGGAACCCCTTCTCGAGGTCCACCTTCCAGAACGGCGCCCAGTCGTGGGTGGCAGCCTCGGAGATGTCGTTCACCAGGACGTCGAGGCGCTTCGATTCGGCGCGGATCCGCGCCACCAGCGACTCGACCTCGGGCCGGACGAGGTGGTCCACGCGGACCGCGATGCCCCGGCCGCCCTTGGCGTCGACCAGCTCCGCGGTCTCCTCGATGGTCTCCTTCCGGCCGGCGTAGACGCCCGTGGCCGGATGGCCCCTGGTGGTGCGTCCGGTGCAGTACACGGTCGCGCCCGCCTCGCCCAGCATCGCGGCGATGCCCCGCCCCGCGCCCCTGGTCGCGCCCGCGACCAGGGCCACCTTCCCCGAGAGCCTTCCCGCCATCGTGCCCTCCCGTTATACTGAATCGGCGTTTAGAAACAATCTAAACGTGGATTTAGAAATAGTCAAGGGGGGACGTGTCCCGGCCACGCAAGGTCAGCGACGACGAGGTGTTCGCGGCGGCCCACCGGGCCATGAGCCGCTTGCCGCCATGGGAGTTCACCCTGGCCGAGATCGCGCGGGAGGCGGGGGTCACGGCCGGCGCGCTGGTCCAGCGCTTCGGCTCCAAGCGGGGGCTGCTCCTGGGCCTGATGGATGCCTGGTCGGGAGGCACACGGGGCATGCTCGATCAGATCCGCGCCGCCGCCGCCACGCCCCTCGCGGCGGTGCGGGCCTGGGCGGACTGCCAGGCCGGGATGGGGGATTCGCCCGGCGGCATGGCGCACCACCTCGCCTGGCTGCAGCAGGACATGGCCGACCCTGCTTTCCGCCGTCACGTCCGGGCCCAGATGCGGGAGACCACGAAGGTGCTGCGCCGCTGGCTGAGCGAGGCCGTCGAGGTGGGGGAGCTGTCGGCGGAGACCGATCCGGCGGCCCTGGCGCGGGCAGTCCAGGCTCTGCTGGGCGGTTCGCTGATCTCGTGGGGCTTCCTGGGGGAGGGATCGGCGAAGGCGTGGGTGCGCCGCGAGCTGGAGGCGTTGCTCGTTCCATGGACCGTGCGGCGACCGCGGCGTGGCCGCTGAACGGGTAGAGCGACACCGCCGGTCGCGAGGCCGGCCGCAGGGGCAAGCGCGGGTTCCCGCCCGAGTGACCCGGACCCGGTAGGCTGGAAGCGTGAACGACGGGTTCGAGTACCGCGAGCAGATCGGCCCCGGGGCCGCCGGCCGGACCGTCCTGGCTCATCTGGCGTCGCGCTATCGTCACTCCAGCGAGGCGGTCTGGCTCGAACGCATCGACGCCGGCGAGGTGACCGTCGCGGGAGCGACGGCGTCGCCGGCGGCGGTCCTGGCGGCCGGGCAGTGGCTGGTGTGGAGGCGTCCTCCGTGGGAGGAGCCGGCCGTGCCCCTCGCGTTCGCCCTGCTCTACTGGGACGAGCACCTGTTGGCAGTCGCGAAGCCGCGCGGCCTGCCGTCCGTGCCCAACGGCGGCTTCCTGGCGCACACGCTGCTCCACCTGGTGCACCGGCTGGACCCGGGCGCCAGCCCCGTACACCGCCTGGGCCGGGGAACGTCGGGGCTCCTGGTGTTCGCGCGGACGGGCATGGCGCGCCGCGCGCTCTCGCGCGCCTGGCGGGAACAGCGGGTCGACAGGGACTACCGGGCGCTCGTGACAGGCCTGCCCGGGCGGGAGCTCCGGATCGACACCCCGATCGGCCTCGTCCCGCATCCGCGGCTCGGTCTGGTCTATGCGGCTGCGCCCCACGGCAAGCGGTCCGTGAGCCACGTCAGGCTGGTGGCGGTGCGGGGCGGCAATGCGCTGGTGGACGTGCGGATCGCGACCGGCCGCCCGCACCAGGTCCGGATCCACCTGGCCGCCGCCGGCCATCCGCTGGTCGGCGACCCGCTCTACGCCGCCGGGGGCGGGCCCGCCGTGGACGCAGGTCTCCCCGGCGACCCGGGATACCGGCTTCATGCCGGCCGGCTGGGCTTCCCGCATCCGGCGACCGGTCGGATGCTGGAGCTGGAGTGCCCTCCGCCCCCGGACCTCCGCTGCTGAGCTCATGATCGTGCACAGGCGAGTCTACCGCGCCAGCGCAGAGCTGACGGAGCACTGCGCCAACGGCCTGAATCGGCGGGCGCGCCGGCGGACCCCCCTCTGGTTCGACCAGTGGAGCAACCTCATCAATGGCTTCACCAACGCCCTGCAGCCCGACAACTGCGTGTGGCGACTGGCCGAGCGCACCGACGTCTTCCTGCGCGACGCGGACGGACGGTCCATCACGGGCGCGACGGTGGACGTGTACCTGGACCAGAGCCCCTTGGACGTACGAGAAGGTCCATCGGGCCCAGCCGGATCGGTCGTTCACGGGCGACGCAGCCGGTGCCGTCGCCCTGCCCGGCGATCTCCTGAATGGGATCCCGGCCGCCGGCACGGCCCCGAAGTCGATGGTGATCATCCTGGGCGTGCGCACGGGCCGTGCCCGCGGCTACGCGTTCCTGCCCGTCTACGACCCAACCTCGTCTACTTCCGGCAGGGGCAGGAGCACGGCGAGATGGAGCTGCGGGTCAAGATGCACCCGTACTGAGCACGCCGGCAACGGCTCATTCGTAGCGCAGCGCCACCAATGGGATCGACCCGCATCGCCCGACGCGCGGGCAGGTAGCAGGCCAGGGCCGCCGGAGTGTCGCCGGTCCCTGCCGGGTCCGCAAGCCGGAAGGTGTGAACCCCTGGAACTCTTCGCCACGCCGCTGCGTTCCCTACGTCGAATCGCTTCGTCACGAGGGGGCTCGATGTCGCAGTTACTAGCCGACGTCAGGTTCGCCATGCGATCGATGTCCAAGAACCCGGGCACGAGCACGTTGCTCGTGGGCACGCTGGCGGTGGGGCTGGCGGCCAACGGAATCATCTTCAACATCCTGGACGCGCTCGTCCTGCGCGGGTTCGACTTCCCTAACGTCCCGAGCCTGGCGCGCGTGTGGGAGACCGGCCGCGACTTCGACGGGATCGATCGGAACAACGTGGCGCCGGCCAACCTGATCGATTGGCAGGAACAGGGTCGGGGGGCGGTCGCCGAGCTGATCGGGATCCAGGACTGGGATGCGAACCTGCGCGGCGAGACCGTCGCCGAGCGCTTGAGGGGCGCGCGGGTGTCCCCGGGGTTCTTCGGCGCGCTCGGCGTTGCGCCGGCGGCCGGCCGGGGGTTCCTCACGGAAGAGAGGCGGCCGGGACAGGATCGTCGCGTGGTCCTCGGTCACGCGCTGTGGCAGCGCCGCTTCGGGGGCGCACCGATGGTCGGCCGGACCGTGACGCTGGACGCCGAAGCATACGAGGTCGTCGGCATCGCGCCGCCCCGGTTCCAGTTCCCGGAGGGCGCGGAAGTGTGGGTGCCGCTGGCGCTGCCCGCCGGGGGCGGGGCGCGACGCGACCAGCACTACCTCTCGGTCATGGTTCGCCTGGGTGCGGGCCGCACGATCGACGAGGCCCGCGCCGAGCTCGGCGTCGTCGCGCGCCGCCTCGAGCAGGAGCATCCATCGACCAACACCGCCCGTGGCGTCGATGTGGCCGGGTTCGGCCTGGGCTTCGGCGACCCGGTGCTGCCGCAGATCCTGGTGATCTGGCAGGGCGCCGCCGTCCTGGTGCTGCTGATCGCGTGCGTCAACGTCGCCAACCTGATCCTGGCCCGCGGTGCCGAGCGGCAGCGCGAGCTGGCGCTGCGGCTGGCGCTTGGCGCGGGCCGGGGCCGGGTGTTCCGGCAGCTCCTGACCGAGGGTGCCGTGGCCGCGCTGGCGGCCGTCGTGCTCTCGATGCCGCTCGTATCGCTGGGCGCACGCTTCGTGCGGGACGGCATGCCGGCCGAGATCGTGCGCTTCCTCTCGGGCTGGGAGAACCTGGGCGCGGACTGGCGGACGCTCGCCTTCAGCGCCGCGCTCGCGGTCCTGGCCTGCGCCCTCTTCAGCACCCTGCCGGCGCTGCGCGCCTCGAGGGCCGACGTCAACGATACGCTCCGGGAGGGCGGGCGCTCCAGCACGGCGGGCGGCCGCCGGCAGCGCGGCCGGAACGCGCTCGTGGTGCTGCAGCTCGCGGCGGCGCTGGTGCTGGTCGCTACCGCGGGCGTGGCCGTGCGCGCCGCGGCCGCACTCCTGAACGGGCCGCAGGGCTACGACCCCGAAGGCCTGCTGAGCTTCGACGTCGGGCTGCCCGACCGGAACTACGCGGAGCCGGAGAAGCGGCTGGCGTTCGTGCGCGAAGCCACCGCGCGCATGGCCGAGCTGTCCGGGGTCAGCGCGGTCACGGTAGCGAGCGTGCTGCCCGCCCGCGGCGGGAACAACTCGCGCCCGGTCGAGGTGGAGGGCCAGCCGCTCGCGAAGGATGCGGAGCCGCCGGGCATCGACGTGCGCTGGATCGAGCCGGGTTACTTCGGGGCCATGCGGCTGCCGGTCCTGCAGGGCCGAGGCATCGAGGCGGCCGACGACGCGGACGCGCCGCCGGTCGCGGTCATCAGCCGCTCGATGGCGCAGCGCTTCTGGCCCGGCCGCGATCCCATCGGACGGCGCTTCCGGGTCTTCACGAAGGAAGGGACCGAGCCCTGGCTCAGCGTGGTGGGGGTCTCGGGCGACGTGATCCACCAGTGGCTGATGCGCCGCAACGCCCCCACCTTCTACCGGGCGCTGCGCCAGGAGCCGCGATCCCGGCTCGCGTTCGCGTTGCGCACGTCCGGCGATCCCGAATCGCTCGCACCCGCGGTGCGACGCGCGCTGGCGGCGGTCGACCCGGACCTGCCGGCGGACCAGGTCACGACCATGCGCCGCGCGATCGCCCGTTCGACGATCGGCCTACAGTACGTGGCGGGCATGATGGCGGCCTTCGGCGTCCTGGCGCTGGTGCTCGCGGTGAGCGGCGTCTATGGCGTCCTGTCCTATCGCGTGAGCCTGCGCACCGCCGAGATAGGCGTGCGCATGGCCCTGGGCGCGACCCACCGCGACGTGCTGAACCTGGCGCTCGGCCAGGCGCTGCGATCGGCGGCGATCGGGTTGGGCATCGGCACCGTCCTGGCGTTCGCCACGGCCCGTGCGCTGTCCTCGGCGCTCCGCGGGGCTGTCGCCCCCGACCCGCTGTTGCTGGCCGGCGTCACGCTGGCGCTGGCGACGGCGGCGCTGGCCGCCGCCTGGGTGCCCGCGCGGCGGGCTCTCGGGGTGGACCCGTCGGCCGCGCTGCGTGCCGAGTGAGCCGCTCGATGCCGCGCGTCCCGGTCGGGGAGCATCACTCCTTGAGCTTCCCCTCCAGCTCCGCCCAGCGCGCATAGAGGCGGTCGACCTCCACCTGTGCGGCCGCCAGGGCGGCGGCCCGCTCGGAGAGGGCCTCGTGGTCGGAGGCCACCGTCGGATCGGCGGCGGCCTGCCCGCGGAGATCGAGGCGCTCTTCGGCCTCGAGGATCCGTGCCTCCATCGCCTCCCATTCCCGCTGCTCACGGTAGGAGAGCCGCCGCGGCTTGAGAACCGGCGCGGGGCGGCGGCTCGCCGACACGGGACGAGCCCCGGTCGTCGCATCGACGACCGCCTCGCGGCGGCCGGTCTCCCACTGCGCGTAGTCGGCGTACGGCACCGCGCCACCATCGCCGTCGAGGGCCAGCAGCCGCGTGGACACGCGGTCGAGCAGATAGCGGTCATGGGTCACCAGGACGAGCGCGCCCGGGAACTCGAGCAGGCTCTCCTCGAGGACTTCCAGGGTCGGGATGTCGAGGTCGTTGGTCGGCTCGTCCAGGAGCAGCACGTCGGCGGGCTCGAGCATCAGCCGGGCGATCAGCATCCGGGCCTGCTCGCCCCCCGAGAGCCGGCCCACCGGCGTGTCGAGCTGCTCGGAGCGGAACAGGAAGCGCTTGGCCCACCCTGCGACGTGCACGGACCGCCCCTGGAAGACGACCGAGTCGCCGAACGGGGCGAGGGTTCGGCGGAGGGAAACCTGCGGGTCGAGACGGGAGCGGTGCTGATCGAAGAGGACCACCTGGAGGTTGGGAGCCGGTGTGACGGTGCCCGCATCCGGCGTCTCCAGCGCTGCCAGGATGCGCAACAGGGTCGTCTTGCCGCTGCCGTTCGCGCCCAGGAGGCCGAGGCGCAGGCCGGGGGAGAGGACCAGGTCCAGGTCCCGCACGACCGCTTGCGACCCGAAGCTCTTCGCGAGACCCTCCGCCACCAGCAGCCGGCGGGTCCGGCGGTCGGTCCCGACGAACTCGATGTCGGCGATGGCCGAGCGCGAGCGCGAGTCGATGTCCGCGAGCTCGTCCCGCAGCCGGCCGGCTTCGTCGACGCGAGCCTGTGCCTTCCGGGTCCGCGCCCTCGCCTTCCGGGAGAGCCACTCGAGCTCGCCGCGCACGCGGTTGCGCAGCGACTCCTGGTAGGCCGCCTGGCCAGCCAGGATGTCGTCCTTCTTCTGAAGGTAGTCGCTGTACCGCCCGCGGACGTCGAGAAGGCCGTGCGGGAGCGCGCGGTTCAGCTCCATCACGCGTCCGGCCACGGCCTCGAGGAAGTAACGGTCGTGGCTCACGGCCAGGAAGGCCTCCGGCTCGCTTCCCAGGAGCTGTTCCAGCCACAGGATGCCGTCGACGTCCAGGTGGTTGGTGGGCTCGTCGAGGAGCAGGAGCTCGGGTTCGCGGATCAGCTCGCGGGCGATGGCAAGGCGCTTCCGCCACCCGCCGGAGAGTGCCGCCACGGACAGGTCGGCGCCGGAGAACCCTGCCTTCCCGAGGGCCACGGCGACTCGTCCCTCCGCCACGCGGCTCTCGAGGAGCTCTCCCCGGAGCGCTTCCCGAAGCACCGACCCGACGGTCGCGCCCGGATCGAACCCAGGATCCTGGGGCACGTAGCCGAGCCGCAGGCGCTTCCGGGCCGCGCGGACGCCCGCGGACGGAGGCTCCCCCCCGGCCAGGATCTGGAGGAGCGTCGACTTTCCGGAGCCGTTCGGCCCGACCAGCCCGACGTGGTCACCCTCGAAGATGCCGAAGGAGAGCCCCTCGAAGAGGGAGGCGACCCCGAAGGACTTCGAGAGGTCCTGGCAGCTCAGCAGCAGCTCAGCCACGTGCGGCCGGAATCCGCGTCAGCAACGCCTCCTTGTCGCCGCGGCGCAGCCTCTTGATTCGGCACTCCTCGCGCAGGGCCTGGCTCCAGGTCGCGAGCTCCCGGGACCAGGCCAGGACGACCGGCAGCCGTCCGCGCGTGTAACGGGAGGCGCGGCCCGTCTCATGCTGGCGGAGGCGGGCCTGGAGGTCCTTCGCCGCGCCGGTGTAGAGCGACCCGTCGCCGCATCTCAGGATGTAGACGAAGGCCACGTCCGATTATAGGGGGCCGGCCACGGGCCGCCGGCGGAGGCTCGGCCGGAGTCGGTCAGCCGACCACGAAGCTCACCCTGCTGGAAACGTCGACCTTGGCCTTGCGGTCCACCACGAGCACCCGCAGCTCGTAGTCGCCGTCGGCCAGCCCTTCCAGGGTGATGCGCCCGGTCACCGGCCGCGGTGGATCGGCGCGATCCGCGAAGCCGACCGGGTCTACGGGCGAGACCCCCTGCAGCTTGCCGCCCGCCCAGACCTGCGCCTGGACGACGACGTCGGTCCTCCCGCCGTCGTCGCGAGCCGGATTGTAGACGTACAGCGAGTAGTAGAGCCGATCGCCGTGCCGGAAGCGGCGCTCGGCCTGGACGTCCCGCAGCGAGCCCGCTCTCTCGCGGTCGGGTGAGGCCGGCGCCTGCTCCGCCTCGGCGAACAGGAACACCCCGCTGAGGGCAAGGCTCCCGAGGCTGAGGTCGGGCACCTCCACCCAGCGGAACGCGCTGCCCACCTTGCCGGAGAGCGCCTCGCGCGCGCCCAGCCTTACCTGGTAGAGGCCCGGCCTCACCGGGACCGACTTCTGGTAGCGGACGCCCTCGTGCAGCAGCTTCTCATAGCTGGTGTCGCTGAGGTCCAGGTCGGTCCGATAGGAGTCGACCTCGCCGACCACCTGTCCGGCCTCGTCGTAGACGACACCCACCATGTCGAGCTCGTTCCGGTGCCGCTCGCCGGCGGCCTCGAACGGGATGCCGGCCAGGTCGATTCGCGCCTTCACGACGAGCTGCGGGCCCCCCGGCGGGACGTCCACGAACTCGGCCGCCATCTGCACCGGCACGCCCCGCAGCGGCAGGAGCGAGGAGAGCGCGCTGCGAAGCTCCTGCTCACGGAGGGCCTCATCCGCCGAGCCGCCCGACGCCACCGATGCGCCGGTGGCGACCTGCCCCGCCGGTTCGCGGTCGTCCGGCGCGAAGTAGCCCTTGCGGGAGCGGACGTCGTAGTCGGGATGGCCGGGAACGCGCACCTCGATCGTCCGGAAGCGCCCGTTGCGCTGGGTATGGGTGGGCGAGTATGCCAGGAGGTAGGAGGCGCTGCTGTCGGCCAGGATCCGGCCGAGCGCCTCGGAGAGGTCGTTGGCGCCGTGGACGAGGAACCCGCCCGTGCCCGCGGCCACCGCCCGCATGTTCTCGCGCTGCATGATGTCGCCACCCCGCCGGTAGCCCTCGCGCTGCGAGGGCCGGGTCTGGTCGAGGAGCGCGGTCGTCGAGGCGTCGCCGCCTGACGGCGTCGCCGCCAGGCCGTTGCTGTCCAGGGCGTAGACCGAGGCGCCGGCCCTGGCGCTGGCGTCGAAGATGCGTCGCATGTCGAACGCCCGCGGGTCCTGGCCGCCGTGACCGATGAGGAAACCGTCCGATACGAGCACCAGGACCTTGCGTCCGGGCACCGAGGACAGGCCTCGCACGACGGTCTCGAGGATGCTCAGCGTGCGGTTGGTCGTCTCCAGCGCCTGGGCCAGGATGGTGCGGGCCATCCCCACCGCCTCCGGCCGCACCCGCGGGTTCTGCCCGACGCCCGCCCGCCCGGCCGGCCAGATGGAGTCCTTGAGGGTGATCTCCTGCATGGCCAGCTCCAGCGCGAGCGGGTCACCGCTGTCGATGGCTGCCGCATCGAACTCCGACATGGTGGCCCGCCCGCCGGCGTTGCCCCGGCGCTCGCTGTACACCAGCCGGTCGACCGCGCGGCGAAGGACGGCCCGCTCCCTGGTGAAGGCCTGCATGGGACCGAGGGCACCGCTGGTGGTGACGAGCGCCAGCTCGTCTTCAGGCGTCACCTGCTCGGCGAGGAAGCGCTTCAGCGCCAGCTTCGACCCGGTGAGGCTGGTGGGGGACATGTGCAGGTCGTCGATGGCGATCACGATGTGGCGTCCCAGCATGGCCGCCCCGCTCTCGGCAGCCTCGGCCGGCTCCGCACTCGTCCTGGCCCCCGCCGTCCCGATAGGCCGGCCCGACGCTCCCTGGAAATGGCTGATCGTCTGGGGGTCGCCGTCCTCGAGGATGACGAAGTCGGAGGCTTTCAGGTCGCGGACCGGCCGTCCGTCGCCGTCGGTGACGACCACCTCCACGCGGAGCAGCTCGGTCGACACCGCGGGTACGAGGGTCACCGGCTCGGGGCTGGGCGTCGGCGCCTGGGCGATGGCTCGCGTCGCCGCCGTGGCCGCCCCGAGCAGAGCTACCGTGACGACGACCGCCTCACCAAGCCGCCGCCGCCCGCGTGCACGCATGGTCCACCTCGCGCTTCATTGTACCGGTAGCCGAGGGGCCGAGGGCTCGCCACATCCCGGCCTTCCGGGTCGGCCGCCCCGCGGGACGAACCAGGACCCGCGCCCTCTCGGAACGGAACGGCGGCCCTTCCCGTCCCGGCCGGCTCCTCGTAGACTGTGGTCCCGGAACGTGGCCGGGCCGGCCCCCGCCGGGAGGTCGAGATGAGGTGGATCGCACCGAATCGCTGGGCGCAGCCGTGGATGGTGGTGGCGGTGCTTCTCGCCGTGGCCGCGGTCGGTTCCGGAGCGAACGGAGTGGAGGGAGCGATGGTGCCGCGGCTCTTCCGTGTGATCGTCCCGGTTTCGGATATCGATCGAGCGGCGCAGTTCTATCGCGACCTCCTCGGGATCGAGGGGACGAGGGTCTCGGGAGGGCGCCACTACCTGGACGCCGGGGGCACGATCGTCGCGCTCTACGATCCCAGCGGCGACGGCGATCCCCAGCCCGCGCGGCCGCTGCCGGACCACCTGTACTTCGCGGTGGCCGACCTGGAGGCCGTCTTCGCGCGCGCGAAGAAGGTGGGCGGGCTCTCGACCGAGACCGGCGATGGAGGCCTGCCGATGGGCGAGATCCGGAAGCGCCCGTGGGGCGAGCGGTCCTTCTACCTGAGGGACCCGTTCGGCAACCCGCTCTGCTTCGTCGACGAGGACACGCTGTTCACCGGCCGGTAGGCGCGGCAGAAACGGGCTCCAGCAGTGGACGTCGGCGAGCCGCCGGCCGGAACGCCGGCACGTCCCGCGATCGTTAGTCCTCCAAGCAATCGACGCTGCCCTGCTTTCGCCGGGCCGAAGCCCTCGGACAGATCGCTTCGGATTCGGACAGATCGCTTCGGATATGGGGCCGGAAGGGAGATACTGGGGGCCTGATCCCCGGAACCCAGCGGCAGCCGGTCCGGTGCACCAGCTCCGAGCCCGGTCCAGGAGGGTCGCCGTCTTCCGGGCCTTCCAGAGGAGTGAAATGGTCCGACTCATCATCCCGATCGTGGCCGCCGTGCTGTTCCTGGGCCTGCCGGCACTGGTGGACTTCTGGGCGGACTGGCTCTGGTTCGGGGAGACCGGCTATCGCGGCGTGTTCCTGAGGGCCCTCGGCGCCAAGGGGCTCCTCTTCTCGACCGTTTTCGTGGTCGCCTTCTTCTTCCTGTACCTGAACGCCGCGCGTGCGCTCCGTGGCCTCCGGCGGAGGGAGTTCACGATCGCGACCGAGGTGGGCCCGCGGACGGTCAGCGCCGGGGCCGAGGGGCTGAAGCGGATCGTCTACGCGGTGGCCGGGGTCGTGGCGCTCCTGATGGGCGTCTACGCGGCGAGCCGATGGCAGGGCTGGCTGCTCTTCCTCCACGCCACTCCGTTCGGCGCGCAGGACCCGATCCTGGGACGGGACGTCGGCTTCTACGTCTTCCAGCTCCCGTTCCTCCAGTCGGTCCAGGGAGTCCTCCAGTTCCTGATCGTCGTGGCGATCGCGGTCGTCGCGGGCGGCTACATCCTGACCGGGGGCCTCGGCCTCGAGGCCAGCGGCAGGCCCTTCGCCAGCGGCGCCGCCGTGGGCCACCTCTCGATGCTGGGCGCCGCGATGCTGGTGATGCTCGCGTTCGGCGCCTACCTCGACATCCCCGCGACCCTCACGCAGTCGTCGGGCATCGTGCACGGCGCCTCGAACGCCGACGTCGAGGCGCGGCTGCCCGCGTTGCGGCTCCTGATCGTGGCGGCCCTGGTCGGGGCGGTCCTGGCGCTCTACCAGGCCTCGTCCCGACGGATCTGGCCCGCGGCGACCGCGGTCCTTCTGTTCGTGGCGGTGGCCCTGGGGGGAAGGGCCTACGAGGCGCTCCTCCAGCGCTTCGTCGTGGCCCCGAACGAGCAGGTCAGGGAGACGCCCTACCTCCGCCACAACATCGCCGCCACGCGCGCCGCCTTCGCCCTGGAGGGGGCGGAGGAGCGCGAGCTGTCGGGCGACACGCCCCTGACCCGGAAGGACATCGACGCCAACGCGGCGACCCTGAAGAACGTGCCGCTCTGGGATCACCAACCCCTCCTGGACACGTTCGGGCAGATCCAGGAGATCCGAACCTACTACGACTTCGTCTCCGTCCACAACGACCGGTACCTGATCGACGGCGAGTACCGCCAGGTCATGCTCTCGGCCCGCGAGCTGAACTCCGAGAGCCTGCCGAACCGGAACTGGATCAACGAGCGGCTCACCTTCACCCACGGGTACGGGCTCGCCCTCGGCCCGGTGAACCAAGTCACGCGGGAGGGCCTTCCGGTGCTGTTCGTCAAGGACATCCCCCCGGAGTCGAACGTGCCGGACATCCAGGTCTCCGAGCCCAGCCTCTACTACGGCGAGCTCTCCAGCGACCACGTGTTCGTCCGCACCCGCACCAAGGAGTTCCACTACCCGGAGGGGGACGACAACGTGTTCGCCACCTACGAGGGCAAGGGGGGCGTGCCGGTCGGGAGCCTGTTCCGCAGGCTGCTGTTCGCCCTACGGTTCCGCTCCATCAAGGTGCTGCTGTCGGACGACCTGCACTCCGAGAGCCGCGTCATGTTCCATCGCCGCATCGACGAGAGGGTCCGGAAGATCGCCCCGTTCCTCGCCTACGACCCGGACCCCTACCTCGCCGTCTCCCAGGGGCGGCTGGTCTGGATCCACGACGGCTACACCACCAGCGCCCACTACCCGTACTCGACGCCGGTGGCGCAGCGGATCAACTACATCCGGAACTCCGTCAAGGCCACCATCGACGCCTACGACGGCCACGTCACCTTCTACCTCATCGACCCGGCGGACCCCGTCGCCGCCACCCTGGGCAAGGCCTTCCCCGGCCTGTTCCGACCGGTGGAGGAGATGCCGGAGGACCTGCGCACGCGGATGAGGTACCCGGAGGGGATCTTCTCCATCCAGGCGGGGGTGTTCTCCACATTCCACATGACCAACCCGGCGGTCTTCTACAACAAGGAGGACCAGTGGGAGGTGCCCGCGATCGACGACTCCTCCGGCCGCGCGGTCGCCATGGAGCCCTACTACGCGATCATGCGGCTCCCGGGCGAGCGGGGGCCGGAGTTCATCCAGATGCTGCCCTTCACCCCCCGGCAGAAGGACAACCTGGCCGCGTGGATGGTGGCGCGCAGCGACGGGGAGCACTACGGGAAGCTGGCGGTCTTCCAGTTCCCCAAGCAGAAGGTCGTCTACGGGCCGCGTCAGGTGGTGGCCCGCATCAACCAGGACGAGACGATCTCGCCCCAGATCACCCTCTGGAACCAGCAGGGCTCCCAGGTCATCCAGGGCACCTTGCTCGTGATCCCCATAGGCGAGACCCTCATCTACATCCGGCCCCTCTACCTCCGGGCGGCCGGCGGACGCATCCCCGAGTTGAAGCGGGTCATCGTGGCCCACCAGAACCAGATCACGATGGCGGAGACCCTCGAAGCCGCGCTGGAGCGGCTGTTCCCGTCGGGCCGGGGCGAGCCGTCCCGCGAGGCGCCGCCTCCCGCGGGTGCGGAGCCGACCGCGGGGACCGCCCCACCCCCGGCGGCCGCGGTCGAGATGGCCGAGCTCGCGCGTCGTGCAGGGGAGCACTACCAGCGGGCGATCAAGGCCCAGCGCGAGGGCAACTGGGCCCTCTACGGCGAGGAGATCCAGCGGCTTGGTGAGCTGCTCCAGGCGATGCGCGAGCGGCGCTGAGGGGCAAGCTGTCCCGTCTGGTCCGCTGGGGGACCCGGACCATGGACGCGCTCGACGGTGAGGTCGACCAGCCGCTCCGTCCTCCCGTTCGTCGAGCGGTGGTCGGCGGACCCCGAGGCCCGGGAAGCCGGTCCTCGCGAGGCGACGCCGGGTCGATCCGGCGCTATGCTTGGCGCGCGTGATGACGGTCCCGTCGACGGTGCCCCTGATGACTGTGCGTTGCTGTCTTGCGGCGATCCTCGCGACCGGCGTCGCGCCGGCTCTCTTCGGCCAGGAGCCGCCCGCCTTGAAGCCGACCCCGCGCATCCAGGACGAGCTCCGGTCCCACCGCAAGGGGCTGGCCGTTTGGTGGGCCGGCAACGCGGGCTGGCTCATCAAGTCCGGGGACCTGCTGGTCGGCACGGACCTCGACCTCGAGCGCGACGAGAAGATCCACGAGCCCCCGATCTCGCCGGAGGAGCTGGCCCCGCTGCTGGACGTCGTGTTCGTGACCCACCATCACGGCGATCACTGCAACCGCCCTACGCTGAAGGTGCTGGCCGAGAAGTCGAGGTGTACGTTCGTGCTACCGAAGACCTGCCTGGACGCCCAGCCCGATCTCGGAATCCCGCCGGAGCGCCTTGTGGTCCCAACGCCCCTCGAGCCCTTCGACGTGCTGGGCCTCCATGTCGAGCCGATCCACGCCGTCCACGGCAACCAGGACTTCACCGTCCTGACCCGCGAGCCGGGCTTCATCGACGGCATCCGGCACAACTGCGGGTACGTCCTCACGATCGGCGGCAAACGGTTCCTCCAGCCGGGGGACTCGGTGCTCACCGAGGAGCACCTGGCCCTGCGGGACGTGGACGTCCTGTTCGTATCCCCCACCGTCCACAACATGCACCTGGACCGCTCCACGATTCTCATCAACCAGCTCGATCCGGCCTACGTCTTCCCGCAGCACTTCGACACCTACCGGGAGGCCGCGGACAACCTGTTCTGGACGCGGGGCTACCCGGACGAGCTGAAGCTCCGCCTCTCCCGGATCCTGCAGCAGCGCTACCACAAGCTCGCCCAGGGCGAGAGGTTCGAGATCCGGTAGGTTCGCGATTCTGCGGACCGCCGGACGCCCTCCGGCTGGGGTCGACCCGCGCCGGCGCTACTCTGACCTCAGCGCCACGGTCGGGTCGACCTTCGAAGCCCGCCAGGCCGGCCGAGCGCTGGCCAGGAACGCCGCCAGGCCGAGGAGCAGCGGGATCCCCACGAACGTGAGCGGGTCCCGGACGCTGACGTCGAAGAGGAGGTTCGCCACCAGGCGCGTCGCCGCCAGCGACGCCGCCAGGCCGATGACGATGCCGGCGGTGGCCAGCACCAGGCCCTGGCGAACCACGAGCTTCAACACGTCGCCGCGCCCGGCGCCCAGGGCCATCCGGACGCCCAGCTCCCGGGACCGCTGGCTGACCGCGTACGACATCACCCCGTAGATCCCGATCACGGCGAGGACCAGCGAGAGCAGGCCGAAGACCGCCAGCAGGGACGCCCCCATCCGCGGGGCCCACAGGGACTGTTGGAAGATCTCGTCGAACGTGAAGACGTTGGTGATCGGGAGCGTGCGGTCCATCTCCTGGACCTCGCGCCGGGCCATGCCCAGCGCGGACGCCGGGTCGCCCGCGGTGCGGACGTGCAGGGCCACCTGCGGCTCGTAGACCTGCCGCAGCGAGAGGTAGATGTGGGGCTGCGGGTTCTCGCCGAGGAAGTTGTACTTCCCGTCCGCGGCGACGCCCACCACCTCGTTCCACCAGTCCTGGCCGAAGAACTTGAAACGTCTCCCGAGCGCGTCCTGGCCGGGCCAGAACTGCTGGGCCATGGTTTCGTTGATCACCACGACCTTGGGCGCGTCCGCATGGTCGCTCTCGGCGAAGTCGCGCCCGAGCTGGCGCGCGATCCCCATGGTCTCGAAGTAGCCCGGCTCGACCGTGTTCAGCTGGACCAGCTTCCCGTTCGCACGGTCCGAGCTGTCGACGCCCTCCGGGAACACCGTCCGCAGGAAGCCGCCCTGGGAGAGCGGGACACCGCTGGCCAGCGTGGCCTTCTCGACCCCGGGCAGGGCGGCGGCCCGCTCCAGCATCCGGCGGTGGAACTCGCGGGCCCGCGCCTCGTCGTATCCCTGCGCGCCCAGGTCCACGGTGAGGACGGCGACCTTCTCGTGGTCGAAGCCGGGATCGATGCGCTGGGCGTTCCCCAGGCTCTTGACGAACAGACCGGCGCCGACGAGCGCGATGAGGGAGAGGGACACCTGTCCCGCGACCAGGAGGTTGCGAAGGCTGAAGGGGCGGTTGCCCCCGACGGCCGGACCTCCGCGCTGCTTCAGCTCCGAGACCAGGTCGGGCCGCGAGGTGCTGAATGCGGGCGCGAGCCCGAACAGGACCGCGGTGGCGAGCGAGACCAGCGCGGTGAAGGCCAGGACCCGCAGGTTGGGGGTGAGGTCCACGGCGTCGACCGGCAGGTTGGGCGGCCGCTGGGACCAGAGAACGCCCTGGGCCCAGTAGGCGATCAAGAGGCCCAGCGCTCCGGCCAGCAGGGCCAGGAGCAGCCCCTCGGTGAGGAGTTGGCGAACCAGCCGGGCCCGGGAGGCGCCCAGCGAGAGGCGCACCGCCACTTCCCGTTGGCGCACCGAGGCCCGCGCCAGGAGCAGGTTGGCCACGTTCGCGCAGGCGATGAGCAGCACGAGTCCCACCACGATCATCAGGAGGCTCCCCGCTGTCACCATGTTCTCGCGGAAGCCGGGGTTGATCGTGGCTTGCGTGAGGGGGAGGAGCGCCAAGCTGCGGCCTCCGTTGTCGTCCGGGTACTCGCGGGCGAGCTGGCCGGCGATCGTCTTCAGGTTGGCCTCGGCCTGCTCGAGGGTCGTCCCCGGCTCGAGCCGCCCCACGATCCCGAAGATCAACGCGCGGCGCGACTCCATGTTCTCCTGGAGGAAGCCGGTGGCGAGCTGGGGGTGCGTCATGGTCGGGACCCAGAGCGCGGGGGCGAAGATCGCGTTCGGTCCCTTGAAGCCCTTCGGGGCCACGCCCACGACGGTGAAGGCGTGTCCGTTGAGGGTCACGGTCTGCCCCACGACGCCGGGATCGCCGCCGAGCCGGCGCTGCCAGAAGCTGTGGGAGAGCACCGTGACCAGCCTCTCGCCGGGTACCCGGTCCTCGTCCGGCAGGAAGGCCCGACCCAGGGCAGGCTTCACTCCCAGGACCGTGAAGAAGTCGCCGCTCACCATCTCCCCGAGGATCTGCTCGGGCTCGTCGCGTCCGGAGAACGCCAGGGGGATGCCGTTGTGGGCGACGATCCCCGAGAACACGCCGTTCTGGTCGCGGTAGTCCTCGAAGTTCGGGCGCGACGTCTGCATGTAGTTGAAGAAGGTGCCGCGGTTGCGCTCGTCGGTGGTGAAGACCGCCACCAGGCGCGAGGCGTCATCCATCGGGAGGGGGTTCAGGAGCACGGCGTTGACGAGCGTGAAGATCGTGCTGTTGGCCCCGATGCCGAGCGCTAGCGACACGACCGCGACCAGGGTGAAGCCCGGGTTCTTGACCAGCAACCGGATGCCGAAGCGGAGGTCCTGCAGCAGGGTGCCCATCGCCACCTCGCTCGCGGGCGGTGCCCCCAAGGCGCGCCCAATCGATTGGACACTGGACGGTCCGCACGATCGTAGCACCCGCGGGGATTCGGAACCCGAGGAGCCGCTCACTCGTTTCTCTGCGTGGGCGCCAACACGGCGCTGTTCTCCGTGGTGCACCACGTGCTCCTGCGGCCCCTGCCCGTTCCGTGGCCCGACCGGATCCTCCTCATGAGCAACACCTATCCGCGGGCCGGAGCGGTCGTGAGCTCGAACTCCGGCGTCCCCGACTACTACGACCGGCACGACGACGCTGCGCGAGGAGGGCCGCGTGACCACCGGCGGGGCGATCGTGGCCCTCGCGGCCTGCATGCTGCCCGCGCGCCGCGCCCCCCGGATCGACCCGAGGCTCGTGCTCGCCGGGTGAGGGCGGACCGCCTCAGTGCTCCCGGCGCTCGACGGCGTACAGGTGCCCCGTGGTCCGGACGAACAGCGTCCCGGCCCCGACGGCCGGGGTCGCCATGCACGGCTCGCCCATGTCGTTCCGGGCCAGCACCTCGAAGGTGCGGCCCGCCTTGAGGACCAGCACCTCGCCGCCCTCGGCGGCCAGGTAGATGCGCCCGTCGCTCGCGACCGGCGAGGCGCTGTGCGTGGTGCTCGTACGGGCCTCGTAGAGGCGCCGGCCGGTGGCCAGGTCGTGGGCGATGAGGATCCCTTCGTCCCGGACCGCGTAGAGGACGCCGTCGTAGGCGAGCGGTGTCGTGGTGTAGGGGCCGCCCGGCTCCGTACGCCAGGCCAGGAACGGACCGCTGGTTGCGCTCTCCGGGACCGTGACGTCCCCGGTGGCGCCCGGCTTCAGCGCGAAGATCGGCCGGCCCCGGTAGCCGCCGGAGAAGACGAGCAGCTCCCCCGCCGCGAACGGGGTCGGCGTCTTCACCTCCGCCTCGTCCCGGAACCGCCACAGCTCGCGCCCGTCCCGGAGGTCGTAGCCCCGGACGTGGTAGCCGCCCACCACGATCAGCTCCCGGCGACCGCCGCTCTCGTGCACCGTGGGCGTGCTCCAGACGGGACGCTCGTCGCGCTCCACGGTCCAGAGGCGCCGTCCGCTGGCGAGGTCGAAGGCGGCGAGGAACGAATCGGCGTGGCGGTCCACCTGCACGAAGACGCGGTCCCCGTCGATCACGGGGGAGCTGGCGTGGCCCCATTCCGAGGACGAGTCGCCGAACAGACCCGGGTTGAGCGCGCCGAGGTCCGTCTTCCACTTCAAGCGTCCGTCGAGGTAGTACGCGGCGATCCCGCCCGAGCCGAAGATCGCCACCACCGTCGTCCCGTCGGTCGCGGGCGTGGCGTTGGCCTGGCTGCCCTTCGCGTGACGCCGGGTCCGCGGCGGACCGGTGAAGGCGTCGCGCTCCCAGAGGATCCGGCCGTCGCGCGCGCTCACGCAGAGGAGCTTCCAGGCTAGCGCGGCCGGGTCGTCGGCAGGCGCGATGCCGCCGGTGTCCCCGAGCTTCAGCGACCGGTCCGCCCCGCCGGCGGCCGACGTCAGGAACACGCGGTCGCCCCAGACGATCGGGCTCGAGTGGCCGAGGCCGGGGATGGGGGTCTTGAACCGGACGTTGCGTCCGGTGCGCACGTCCCACTCGACGGGAAGGCCCTCGCCGTCCCGGACGCCGCGGGCGAACGGGCCGCGGAACGAGGGCCAGTCGGCGGCCAGCGGCAGCGGCGCCGACAGGGCGGCGACGAGAGGGACCATGGAGGCGACCCGGGCCGGGTGGGGATGGCGCATCGCGACTCTCCTGTTCTCCTGGCCCCCGCCCAAACGACGTGACCCATTCTGGTGCAAGGACTCGCGTTCCGATCGGTCCTTCACAACGTTTCACGCGGCGTCCACGGCGCTGGACGACGCGCCCGTGCGCGATCCGCCGGTCGCGGCTCGCGCTCGCAGGTGGCCGGCCTCGACGGACCGTCCCATTTTCCCGTTCGGACGAGCCCGGGACGGCCGTAGACTGTGGCGTCGGGGAGGGCCCATGCCCCACGCGCAGATCTGGACCTGCAAGGAGTGCGGTCTCCGCCAGGTGCTGGTCTTCGAGGGAGGGGCCGTGGGTGCACGCCTGGCGCCGTCGGCGTTGTTGTCGTGCGCGCGGTGCGAGGCGATCCACGACGTTCGCCTCCCGAACGGGGCCGATCGCGAGACCCTGCGCATCGGCACGCTGTCCGACGAGGCCGCTCCCACCACGTGCCCGGCCTGCGGAGCGGCGGAGGCTCGGGTCCGGTCGGGCGCGATCGCGTTGGCCGTGTGCACGGCGGGGCACGAGAGGACGCTGGACCTCGATGAGGCCCTGACGTGAGTCTGGCGCGTCAGGGATCGGCCACCCAGTAGCCTCGCCGGGCCTGGACGTGGGCGGAGCGGCGGCGCAGGCGCAGCTCGATCCGGTGCCAGCCGAGCCGGCGCACCCCTTCGGGCTCGTAGCGCAGCACGTAGCGCCGGCGCATCGCCTCGGCGACCTCCGAGAAGGCGGCGGTGAGCCGCTCCGGGGACTCGGCCTCCCAGGCGCGCCCGCCGGTGGCCTCGGCGATCTCGCGCAGGCCCTTCATGCGGTCACGCGTGGACGCGTCGTGGCGAGCGGCGCCGGCGCCGGAGCGCACGGTCACCACGTGGATCAGGGCGCTGGACCTCTCGGCCACCGCGCGGACCTCCCCCTCGCCCAGCCAGCTCAGGTTGTCCTCGCCGTCGCTGAACAGCACGACCAGCTTGCGGGCGCGGGAGTCGGGGAGCAGGATCGCGGCGTACAGCGCGTCCATGAGCGCGGTGTTCCCCTGGGCCCGCAGGCCCTCGAGGGCGCCCCGCACGACGCTCTTGTCCCGGGTCGGACGGGCGAGCCACTCCACCTCCTGCGAGAACGTCAGCAGAGCGGCATCGTCGTCGGGCTCCAGGCTTGCCAGGAACCCGCGGCCGGCGGCACGCAGGGCGGCGAGCTTCCGGTACCCCAGGCTCACGCTCGTGTCGAAGGCGAGGACCGACAGCAGCGGCAGCTCGTCGGCCGCCACCAGCTCGACCCGCTGCCGCACGCCGTTGTCCTTCAGCTCGAAGTCCGTCGCGGTCAGCCCTTCCACCGGACGGCCGTCGCGCGTGACGAAGGCGTCCACGTAGACGGTCTCGATGCCCGTGCCGAACACGGGCGGCGACGGCGCCTGGACCGCCGCAGCGCCGGCGAGCAGCCCCGCGGCCGCGAGCGGCGTCACCGGACCATCTCCTCGCGCAGCTCGGCCAGGATCGCGTCCACCTTCTTGTGGTCCCCGGCGCGGTACGACCAGAACGCGTCTTCGCTCCGGTGGGAAGCCGCGCGCAGCGCGCGGTCGAGCGTCTGGCGGGCGCCGGCCAGGTCGCCCAGCAGGAAGCGCACCTGAGAGAGCGCGACGCCCGCGGCCTGGGACGCCGGCTCGATCTCCAGCGCCTTGCGATAGTGTTCGTCCGCCTGGGACACGCGCCCCTCGTCCTCCTCGACCTGGCCCAGGAACAAGTGCGCCAGGTAGAGCCGGCGCCGGTCGGGGGCGTGCGCCACGACCGTCTTCAGGGCCGAGCGGGCCTCGTCCATGCGGCCCAGCCGCCACGACACCCGGCCCAGCCTGAGCCGCGCCTCGTGCGCGTCCGGATCGATCGCCAGGGCCTCCCGGAACGAGCTCCTCGCCTGGAGCAGCAGGTCGCGACGGGCTTCGTCCAGCTTCTTCCTGGGCTTCCGGACCGTGGGGTCCGGCCCGCGGCCGGCCGCGGGGACCGGCAGGCGGCGGACCTCGTTCAGCTCCTCGGCGGTCCCGCGGGCGAGCACGAGCTCGGCGTCCGCGGGCGACCACTTCAGGCCGCCTCGCGCCCAGTACGCCGCGTCCTCGGAGCAGAGGTCCCAGTGGGTGCGGAAGATCATGGCGCGGTACCAGCGGCGGGCGAACGCCTTGGACGCGGTCGTGCGGGGGAGCGCGTCGAGCAGGCGCTCCGCGAGCACGTCGTGCATCCGCCGGCCGCACACCGGCGAGAACTCCTCGGTGCCCGAGGCGGGTGTCCCCACCCGGATGTCGCGCTCTGTGTGGAGGAGGACGGCCGCGCGGAGCGGCAGCGTCTCCAGGGTCCGCCGGGCCTCGCAGGCGGCGCAGCGCCGGGCTTCCTCCGCCAGCTCCCGCACCGCCTCGATCTCCGTACGCAGTTCGGCATCCGTCCATCCGGCGAGGTCCGCCAGCGCCTCGGCGTGGCGGCCGGCCGCATACGTCCCGACCATCTCGACGTATCGACGGCTCGGACCCGGCGCAGCGCCCGACGCCGGAGGCACGGAGATCGCGCAAGCGGCCGCGGCGGCCAGGAGCCACCGCGCGGCCGTTCCGGGGTGGGACTCTAGCTCCACCCCATGCGCTGGCGGAGGCTCGTGACGTGGGCGACGTGGTGGCGGCCGTGCCAGGCGTAGAGGGCCAGGGCCCGGTCGAGGCTCATCGGCCCGCGCTCCGGGTGGCGGAAGGCGCGCTTCCACTGGTCGGCCTCGATCGCCCGCAGCGTCAGTGCCCAGCGCCGGTGCAGGGCTTCCAGCAGCCGCAGCGACACCTCGACCGGAGCCGTGCGCGAGTCCGGCAGCTCCGCCCACCGGTCCTCCAGGTAAGGCTTGATCGTCGGCTCGTCCTCGGTCAGGGCGAGGCGGAAGCGGACGTAGGCGTTGAGGTGGCTGTCCGGGAGGTGGTGAGCGACCTGCCGCACCGTCCAGCCACCCTCCCGGTAGGGAGTCTCGAGCCGATCGGGTTCCAGCCCGTCCAAGGCCCGAGCCAGGTGGGCCGGTACCGCCTCGATCTCTGCGATGAAACGCTCGCGCTCGACGCCGCCCATCTCGGCCGGCGGCTCGAACCGTCCCACCGGGTAGCGCAGGTCGTCCATGGCACCTCCGTGCCGGAGTCTAGCCTGCCTCGACGAGCGCCGCGAGTCTCTCGAGCGCCTCCCGCCAGCCGGCCTCGTTGTCGGCGGTCGACAGACCGCGCGGCAGCCCGTCGTGCACGGCGAGGACGTCGGTGGCGCCGTAGGCATCGGCGAGCGTGATCGTGATCGTCATCTCGCCGCGCAGCGCGGGATCCGTCGTCTCGAACTCGAGCACTTCGACAACCTGCTCGTTCGTCACCAGCTTCACGAAGCGGCCGTGATACGTGTCGGTGTGCGCGGTCGTCTTGCCGGTTCCGGTCGGCTCGTCGTACGTGAGCGAGACCCGGAACTAGCCGCCTTCGCGGGCTTCGAACGTATGCACGTGGCTGGTCATGCCGGTTGGCACCTTCCACGTCGCGACCGCGCGCCATCCGGCCCGACCTCCTCTCTCAGCGGTCTGCATGATCCGGAGCCGGATAGAACGACAGTTCCAACGCCAGCCCAAGTTCTCCAGCCGTCCGCACCAGCTCTTCAGGGAACACCTGAGCTTGCACGGTGGCATCCGGGCGCCGCTCCACCCCGAAGTCCAGGGTGGCACTCTCGACGCCATTCCGGCGCCGCAGTGCGCGCACGGCTCGCCGATGGCGGCCGAGGAAGCTCAAGGCGTCCCTCACCTGTCCGGGAAAGTCGGAGAACTCCTTCTTGCTTACCACGATGCTGAACCCGGACTGGAGGCTCTTCCGAGCGCGTGGCAGAGTAGGGAATCGGGCTTCCCCCCGGCGATACACGGCACTGGGGGCAAGCACGCCGCGCCCGAGATAGGCGTCCACATCAAAGTCTCGACCCGCGACCCTCAGGACACAAGCCATGCTCGGGCCCCTCTATTGATCACTGCTTCCCGCTCCAGCGACGTCCGCAGAACGGATAGGGTGGTTTCCGTGGGCGCACAGCTCTCGGAGCGGGCATTCGCGCGGAGCTGGCGCGCCGATGGAAACGACGTGTTTGCCCAAACCGCCGGTTTCACCGCGTATGGGAATTGTACGCCCGGCGTCGGTCCTCGGGATCGA
>Ga0268386_10000475_pt1 | contig 25533 bp, 36 predicted proteins | sample RVTome_15_FD_200260 | JGI IMG/M metagenome (GOLD analysis project Ga0268386, IMG submission 200260) | Soil microbial communities from uranium-contaminated site in the Upper Colorado River Basin, Wyoming, United States - RVT150D86... ... | reverse complement strand
CGATCCCGGGCGCCGTGCTCGGCGCCACCGTCGTCACCGTGCTCAATCTTCAGGTGCTCAAGGGGCTGTCGCTCTGGCTCAACGAGCTCAAGAACGCCGGGGTGACGGTGCTCGGCTTCAGCCTGGCCGACCTGCCCACGCAGCTCGAGCCGGCGAAGTACGAGCGGATGGTGTTCGGGATGATCCTCGTCCTCATGATGATCTTCCGGCCGCAGGGCATCTTCCCGGCCCGGCGGCGCCAGCGCGAGCTGGCGGCGCCAGCGGCCGGGCCGACGGCGCCGCCCGGAGCCGGGCAGTGACGGCGCTGTTCGAGGCGCGCGGAATCACCAAGCGGTTCGGCGGGTTGCTGGCGGTTCACCAGGTGGACTACGTGCTCGAGCGCGGGATCTCGTCGATCATCGGCCCCAACGGGGCCGGCAAGACGACCCTGTTCAACGTGTTCACCGGCCTCTACGCCCCCGACGACGGGCAGATCACGTTCCGGGGGCAGTCGCTGGTGGGCCTGAGGCCCGACCAGATCACCGCGCTGGGCGTGTGCCGGACGTTTCAGAACATCCGGCTCTTCTCGAACATGACCGCGGTCGAGAACGTCCTGGTCGGCATGCACGCCCGCGTACGACTCGGTATCTGGGACGTGCTGAGCCACCGGTCGCAGTTCCACGCGGTCGAGCGCGAGCTCTGGCGGCGGGGCAGCGAACTGCTCGACCGCGTCGGCCTCCGCGCCAAGGCCAACGAGGTCGCGCGCACCTTGCCATACGGCGACCAGCGCCGTCTGGAGCTGGCGCGCGCCCTGGCTGCTGAACCCTCGCTCCTGCTACTGGACGAGCCCACGGCCGGCATGACGCAGGGGGAGGCCGGCGACCTCATGGGGTTGCTGCGTCGCCTCGTGGTGGACCTCGACCTGGCCATCTTGCTCATCGAACACAACGTGCGTGTCGTCATGGAGGTGTCCGACCGGGTGACGGTGCTCGACCATGGCGAGAAGATCGCCGAGGGGTTGCCGCGCGACGTGCAAGGCGACCCGCGGGTGATCGAAGCCTATCTCGGCCGGCGCAGCGCATCGCGGGGTCCCCGTGCTGCGCCTTGACGGTCTTCACGTGTTCTACGGCGAGATCCACGCCCTCAAGGGTGTGTCGCTGGAGGTCCACCGCGGCGAGATCGTGGCCCTGCTCGGCAACAACGGCGCCGGCAAGACGACGACCCTGAAGACGATCTCGGGCCTGCTGGTCCCACGACGGGGCTCGATCCTGCTCGAGGACACGCCGCTGGTCGGTACGCCACCCCACGGCATCGTCGGGCGCGGGATCGGCCACGTGCCCGAGGGCCGGCGGATCTTCAACCGCCTGACCGTGCGCGAAAACCTCTTGATGGGCGCATTCCTGAGATCCGACGGCGGCATCGACGCCGATCTCCAGCGGGCCTTCGGCCTCTTCCCGCGGCTGCGGGAACGCATCACCCAGGTCGCCGGTACCCTGTCGGGCGGTGAGCAGCAGATGCTGGCCATCGCTCGAGCGCTGATGGCGCGTCCCCGGCTGCTCCTGCTCGACGAGCCATCCATGGGGCTGGCGCCCGTCCTGGTCGAGCAGATCTTCGAGACGATCGGCGAGGTGAACCGCCAGGGCATGACGATCCTGCTGGTCGAGCAGAATGCGTCGATGGCCCTCAGCATCGCGCACCGCGGCTACGTGCTCGAGACAGGAAGCGTCGTCCTCGCCGATAGCGCCGCCGCCCTCAGCGAGAACGCCGAGGTCCGACGAGCCTATCTCGGCGAATAGAGGGACGAGAGGGAGCTCGCCCATGCAAGCGCAGGGAGTGACCTTCGAGAAGCACGCGATCGGCAAGGTGTATCGCACGCTGGCCCGGACGGTGTCGGAGACCGACATCGTGAACTTCGTGAACCAGTGCGGCTTCACCGAACCGCTATTCCTGGACATGGAATACGTCAAGCGGGAGTCGGTCTTCGGCCGCCGCGCCGCCCCCGGTGCGCTGACCTTCTCGCTCAGCGAGGGTCTTGTCATGCAGACGGGCCTCATCCATGGCACCGGCATGGCGTGGCTGGGGGGAGAGCTGCGCGTCGTGGCACCCGTGCTGGAGGGCGACACGATCCGGGTGGAGGTCGAGGTGACCGACAAGCGCGAGACCCGGAAGACCGACCGCGGTATCGTCACCTATCGGCACCGGGTGTTGAACCAGCGCGACGAGGTGGTGCTGGAAGCGACGATCCAGCGGATGATCCGTCGCGAGAGCGCCTGAGCATGGCCGGCGCCGGCCGGGTCGTCCAGCTCAGTGTCTCCACCGAGGTCGGACGACTCTCGCACACGCGCCATCCCGGGGGGAGCCGCGTCTCTACGCGCGTGCTGGCCGAGGGTCGACTGCGCCCCGGCGATGGCGTCCGAATCGTGAGCGCGCCGACGGTGTAGACTCTCCGACATGTCGGCCCGTCTCGGAGTGGACATCGGGGGCACGTTCACCGACCTCGTGGTGAGCGACCAGCGCACCGGCGCGATTCGCGTCGGCAAAGTGCTCACCACTGCCAAAGACCCCGCCCACGGCGTCGAGCAGGGCGTCCAGGCGCTCCTCGACGAGGCCGGCGTCGATCCTGCGCGCGTGGGCGCGGTCGTGCATGGCACCACGCTGGCCACGAACGCACTGATCGAGCGCAAGGGTGCCCGCACCGCGCTGGTGACCACCGAGGGGTTCCGCGATGCGATCGAGATCCGGCACGAGGGCCGTTACGACATGTACGACCTGCTGATCGATCCGCCGGCCCCCCTGGTACCTCGCCACCTTCGGCGCGAGGTGCCGGAACGGCTCCTGCCCGATGGGACGGTCCTGCGGCCGCTCGACGAGGTGGCCGCCCGGCAAGTGATCGGCGAGCTCGTCGATGCCGGCGTGGAGGCGCTGGCGATCTGTCTGCTGCACGCCTACCTGAATCCCGCGCACGAGCGCCGGCTGGCCGAGCTGGTGCGGGAGGCGGCGCCCCATCTTGCCGTCTCCTGCTCCTCCGACGTCGTGCCCGAGATCCGTGAGTACGAGCGGACTTCGACGACCGCCGCCAACGTGTACGTGGTGCCGCTGATGGCGCGCTATCTCGCCGACCTCGAGCGCCGACTGGTTGCCCTCGGCGTGCCCGGCCAGCTCTACGTCATGCAGTCCTCCGGCGGCATCGCGCTGCCGCCGCTGGCGCGCCGCCTGCCGATTCGGCTGGTCGAGTCCGGCCCCGCCGCGGGCGCGCTGGCCGCCGCCCGGGCCGCTCGCGAGCGCGGAGACTCGCGACTGCTGTCGTTCGACATGGGGGGTACGACGGCAAAGGCGTGCGTGATCGATGGCGGGGCGCCGCTGGTGGCGCGCGAGTTCGAGGTCGCGCGGGCCGATCGCTTCAAGAAGGGCTCAGGGCTGCCGATCCGCGTGCCCGTCATCGAGATGATCGAGATCGGCGCCGGCGGAGGCTCCATCGCACGCGTGGATCGCATGGGGCTGCTCAAGGTCGGGCCCGACAGCGCCGGCGCCGATCCTGGCCCCGCCTGCTACAATCTCGGCGGCCGCCAGCCGACCGTGACCGACGCCGACCTGCTCCTCGGCTATCTCGATGCCGAGTTCTTCCTGGGCGGTCGCATGCGCCTGGACCGCGGGGCGGCCGACCGCGCAGTGGACGAGCACGTCGCGCGGCCGCTCAGGCTCGATCCGACGGCCGCCGCCTGGGGCATCCACCGCGTGGTCAACGAGAGCATGGCGGCGGCGGCGCGAATCCACGGCATCGAGCGTGGTCGCGACCTGCGCGCGTACCCGCTGTTTGCTTTTGGTGGCGCCGGTCCGGTGCACTGCTGGCAGGTCGCCCGCATCCTCAAGGTGCCGAGGATCCTGCTGCCGTTCGGCGCCGGCGCGATGTCGGCGTGGGGTCTGCTGGCGGCGCCGCTGGCCTTCGACTTCGTGCGGACGGTGCGCGCCCCGCTCGACCACGCCGACTGGGATCTGCTCAACCGGCTCCTCGCCGAGATGGAGAACGAGGGCCGCGAGCTGTTGGCTCGAGCGGGCGTGGCACCCGGCGAGGGGGCCGTGGCCCGCATCGCCGAGATGCGCTACGTGGGCCAGGGCCACGAGGTGGAGGCCGCGATCCCGGCCGGCCAGCTGTCGCAGGCGAGCCTGCCGTCCATCACCGCTGCCTTCGAGGAGGCCTATCGCGCCCTCTACCATCGCCTGCCCCAGGGGGTCTCCATCGAGGCGCTCAACTGGCGGGTCACGGTGTCGGGACCGCCGCCCCGGCTCGCGTTCGGCGACGCTGGCGGTGGCGGCCGGCCGTCGGCCGGGACCGTGAAGACGACGCGTCGAGCGTGGTTCGCCGAGGCACCGGGCTGGATGGAGACGCCGGTGTACGACCGCTACGCGCTCAGGCCCGGCGCGACCTTCGACGGTCCGGCGATCGTCGAGGAGCGCGAGTCGACCGCGGTCGTCGGCCCCGGTGCCCGCTGCCTGGTCGACGATGGCCTGACGATCGTGGTGACGATGCCTTGAGGGCCATCCTCGACCCGATCACGCTCGAGATCTGCTGGAACCGACTGGTGGGCGTCGTCAACGAGCAGGCGGCGGCGCTCCAGCGCACGTCCTTCACCTCGATCGTGCGCGAGGCGGGCGACCTCTCGGCCGGCGTCTTCGACAGCCGCGGCTACATGGTGGCCCAGGCCGTGACCGGCACCCCCGGCCACATCAACTCCATGGCCCTGGCGATGAAGCACGTTCTGACTGCCTACCCCCTCGAGCGCCTGACTGCGGGCGATGTGCTGATCACGAACGACCCCTGGAAGACCTCGGGCCATCTGAACGACGTGACGATCTGCTCGCCGATCTTCCGGGGCGAGCGCTGCGTGGCATTCTTCGCCTCGACTTGCCACACCGCCGACATCGGAGGCCATGTGCTGTCGGCCGAGGCGCGCGAGGTCTACGAGGAAGGACTGCAGATCCCCATCCTCAAGCTCTACGAGGCCGGCCGCCCCAACGAGACGCTGGTGGCGATGATCCGCGAGAACACGCGGCTGCCCGAGATGGTCCTCGGTGACTTTCACGCTCAGATCGCCGGCGCTGCCGTGGGCGGCGAGCGGCTGCTCGAGTTCATGGACGAGTTCGGCCTCGAGCGCCTCGAGCCGCTGGCGGACGAGATCATCGGTCGTACCGAGCGCGCCATGCGGGAGGCGATCCGCGCCCTCCCCCACGGCGTCTACGAGCACGCGATCACCTCCGATGGCTTCGGCGAGCCAATCACGATCCGGGTGCGCTGCCAGGTGCGGGGCGAGGATCTGCTGATCGATTACGCGGGCTCCTCGCCAGCCAGTCGGCGCGGCGTCAACGTCGTGATGAACTACACCGAGGCCTACACGACCTACGGTGTCAAGGTGATCATCAGCCCCGACGTGCCGAACAACGAGGGCGCCTTCCGACCGGTCCGCATCAGCGCGCCCGTGGGCTCGATCCTCAACGTGATGCGCCCGGCGCCGGTGGCCGCGCGGCATGTCATCGGCCACTTCCTGCCGCACGTCATCGCCGGCGCCCTCGGCCAGGCCCTGCCCGAGCGCGTCATGGCCGAGGGCTCGGCCAACATCTGGGGGGTGCAGGTCTCCGGCACGGACATCGAAGGCCGGCCGTTCACCCACATCTTCTTCTCGTCGGGCGGCACGGGCGCGCGCGCGGTGAGGGACGGGCTATCGGCCACGGCGTTCCCCTCCGGCGTTCTCGGCACGCCGGTCGAGGTCATCGAGAACCTCTCGCCGCTGCTGATCGAGCGCAAGGCGCTCCGCGACGATTCGGGCGGGGCGGGCACGTACCGGGGCGGGCTCGGCCAGACGATCGCTTTCCGGGTCCGCACGTCCGAGCCGTTCGTCTGCTCGATCCTCTGCGATCGTACGATCCATCCCGCCGCCGGCTTCCGCGGTGGCAGCCCCGGCGCCAGGGGTGAGGTCCTGATCGACGGCGTCCAGCCTCCCAATCCCAAGGCCGAGCAGGTCGTGCCCCCCGGCTCCCTGGTCGAGATCCATCTTCCCGGCGGTGGCGGCTACGGCCCTCCCAGCCGACGAGATCCGGGGCTGATCGAGCGCGACCTGCTGGAGCGCTATGTCACCCGCTGACCCCTTCGGTGGTCGCATCCAGCCCTGATCGTCGCAGCAGGCAGGAACGACCTCTCGGCGAGCGCCGTTTCGAGCGGAGGCTCCCCCTTCGAGCTCAGCGCGGGGCGTCTCCCAGCGTCACGACAACCAGCGCGCCCGGCACGCCGGTCGGCTGCACGCCGCGTCCGTAGGCGGCCACGTGGTCGCCGATCCAGCCCACGCACTGCGTTCCATCGTCGAGCACTCCGCGCATTGCCGCCCACTCTTCCGCGGCGGCCGCACCCAGCATTCGGTGGCGCGCGGCGCTCTCGATCACCACCACGAGCCGGGCCGGGCGCCCCTCGAGGCGCTTGACCGCGGTGAGCATGGCATCGGCGGCTCCGTGGACCAGCGTCTCCGCGGTCGGGATCTCGCCGTCGGTGGGCGTGGCATCGGTATATCCGATACCCGAGGCATAAGGGGCTTCGACGCACGCGACGCTGGCCAGCGGGCTCGCGGCCCCCCGACCGTACACCGCGTTTCCACCCAGCACGGTGCAAACGGTTCGCATCTTAGGCCCCATGAAGTCGCGCCAGGAAGCGAGAAACGTCTGTGCAACGTCCTCGCCCTCCGGACGCGCGAAGGCGAACCCCAGTCCGCGCGGATACCGTGCGCGGAAAGGCCAGCCCGCCAGCACGAGACGCGCCGCCGCCTGCCCGGCTTCGCAGATGGTGCGGCCGCCAGTGGCGACCACCCCGCTGGCGGCGCCGTCTGCGTTGGCAACACGGACGACGAGGGCGCCTTCCTTCGAGAGGCCGTGATCCGTGAGAAGCGCGGTGGCCGCACCTCCCGCCACCGCAATCTGTCCGAGAACCTCACGCAGCGAGCCAACGGCATCCCGTGCCACCCGACCCGCCGTCACCACCAAGGCGAAGTCAGGAGTCGAGCCGCCGAGCTGCCGGCCAGCGCGACCCGCTGCTTCGGCGATCGCGGTGTCCGGGTTTGGATCGGTGCTGATGCCGATCGCGACATCGAGCTTCGAAGTCAGCTGCGTGTGAGGGATCTCAGTATCAAGCATGGCGGCGCTCGATGCGTCACGCGTGCCAAGTCGCAAACCACAGCAAAGATTGGCTTTTAGAGGTGATCCTCGATCGGTGTGTGCCGTGACGGCACACCGGGCTGACGGCTTACGGCAGTTCGGGGAGACTCCGCAAACGGCATACCCCAGAATCGACGCGGCCTGATCGGCGGCGATCGCGGGCTGCGGCGGCGCTGATCCGGATCAAAGGACCCCGTACTCCTTGAGGCGCCGGTAGATCGTCCGCCTGGAGATGCCCAGCGCTCGGGCGGCGGCCTCCTTGTCGTCCTTGAAGATGGCCAGGGCCTTCAGGATCAGCTCGCGCTCCACGTCCCCCAGCGTCGGAACAGCCTGGGTGCCCAGGGCTGCGGTGGCAGCCGGCGCCATCATCGGAGCCCGCCCGAGCGAGGGCAGGTCGCCCAGCGAGATCTGCTCGCGCGCGCCCATTGCGTAGGCGCGCTCGATCAGATTCTCGAGCTCGCGCACGTTGCCCGGGAAGCTGTAGGCGGTGAGAGCTGCCAGGGCGTCGGGCGCGACGCCGCGCACTTCGCGGTGGAAGCGGCGGTTGAAGCGGCGCAGGAAGTGCGTCACCAGCGCCGAGATGTCATCCCGCCGCTCGCGCAGCGGCGGGAGCGTGATCCGTACCACGTTGAGCCGGTAGAAGAGGTCCTGCCGGAAAGTTCCATCGGTCATCGCCCGCTCCAGGTCGCGGTTCGTGGCGGCGATGACGCGGACGTCGACGGGAAAGGCCTTTGTCGACCCCACGGGGCGGACCTGCATCTCCTGCAGAACGCGGAGCAGCTTCACCTGCAGTGCCGGCGACAGCTCGGCGATCTCGTCCAGGAAGATCGTGCCCTCGTCGGCCCCGCGGAACAGGCCCAGGGCATCCGCCACGGCGCCCGAGAACGCGCCCCGCACGTGCCCGAAGAACTCGGACTCGAGCAGGTCCTGGGGGATGGCGCTGCAGTTGACCGGGATGAACGCGCGCTTGGCACGGGCCGAGAGGCGGTGAATGGCTGCCGCTACCAGCTCCTTGCCGGTCCCGCTCTCGCCTTCGATGAGCACCGGGGAGTCGGTCACGGCCACCTTGCCGATGATCTCCTTGACCTGCTGCATGGGCCCCGAGGAGCCGATCAGCTCGCTGACGGCGAGCTCCTCCCCCAGCCGGGCCCGCAACTGATGGACCTCCCCCCGCAGGAAGCGGCGCTCCATCATCCGGGCCATGAGGTGGCGCAGCTCATCGAGGATCAGGGGCTTGGAGAGGTAATCGTAGGCGCCCTCCTTGAGCGCCTGGACGGCCGAGGCGATCGTGGGGTACCCGGTCATCATCACGACCTCGATCGACCCGTCCTGCTTGCGGACCTCTCGCAGCAGGTCCAGCCCGCTCATGTCCGGCATGCGGACGTCGCTGATGAGGGCGTCGAACAGGCCGTTCTTCAGCAGGTCCAGCGCCTCGACCGCCGAGGCGGCGCAGGTGACCTCGTACCCCCACTGGGTGAGGGCCTCCTTGAGCAGGAGGAGGATCGACTTCTCGTCGTCGACGACCAGGATCTTGGCGGCATCCATTTGAGTAGAATCGACTCTAGCATGACGGGTTGCCAAGCTGGCAGGGGAACCGGCTGCCCGACGCACCTCGAAGTTGCGCCGGAGGCCTCCCCATGTTAGCGTTGGTGTTGACTTTTTGCTTCGAGGGAGCGCTGAATGAGCGATGTGATGACGGTCCACTTGACCGAGGCGAACTTCGACGAGACGCTGACCGGCCACCAGGGCGTGCTCATGGTGGATTTCTGGGCCGAGTGGTGTGGCCCCTGCCGGGCCATCGCTCCCGTCCTCGAGGACCTGGCCCGAGAGTCAGCGGGTCGCGTGACTCTGGCCAAGGTCAACGTCGACGAGAACCACGCGCTGGCCGGTCGTTACGGCATTCGCTCGATTCCAACGATCTTGTTCGTCAAGGCCGGGAAGGTGGTCGATCAGGTGATCGGTGCCATACCCAGGGCCAAGCTGAAGGAGAAGCTGGACGCGCTGGCCGTGTAGCGCGTCGTCGCTGAGCTTCGCATCAGTTCCGCCGGCACAGGAATCCCATCCCTCTCTCTTACCCGAGAGGAGTTTCGCGACCTCGCGGGCCAGGGGAACCTCGCGCCTGCGTTCGCCGAGCCCTCGGCGCATCTGGACACTCCACCGTCTGCCTATCTTCGGGTGGGATCACCCTGCGGCACCGGCCGCGCCGACTGTCTGGCCGCTGCCGATCCGCTCGAGACGCTTCGCCGGCTGCTCGCCGATTTCCAGCCCGTTGCGGTACCAGGCCTACCGCGCTTCCGGGACGTCCCCGCGTCGGCGGCGTTCGCCTCATGAGCGGTGACCCAGGTGGTGAGGAAGCGCTGGTCCGCGCGATCCGGGTGCTGACCACGGCTACCCGCGAGACCGGCGGCGTGCGGGTCGGCATCGGCGACGACTGCGCAGTCCTGGAACCCCGGGCCGGCGCCTCGCTGCTGGCCACGACCGATCTGCTGCTGGAGGACGTCCACTTCCGCCGCCGCTGGGCCGAGCCTGCCGACATCGGCTGGAAATCGCTGGCCGTAAACCTCTCGGACATCGCGGCAATGGGTGGTCGACCGCGCTGGGCGCTGGTCGCGCTGGCCGTCCCCGAAGGGACGAGCGCCGAGGAGGTCGAGGCCTTCTACCAGGGCGCGCTCGCCCTGGCCCGGTCGCACGAGGTGACGATCGTCGGCGGCGACACGTCGGCCTCGCCCGCGGGCTGGATGATCAACGTGACGGTCCTCGGCGACGCTGTCGCGCCGGCGCTACGCTCGACCGCTCGTGCCGGCGACGCGGTCGCGGTCACCGGCACGCTGGGGCGCGCGGCCGCCGGGCTGGCCGTGCTCGAGCGCGGGGCAGCGCCGGCGACGATCGACGCGGCCCATCTCGCCGAGGTGACCGGCGCGCATCTGCGACCCCGACCGCGCGTACGCGAGGGCGAGTGGCTGGGGGCGGCGGGCGGCGTCACCGCAATGATGGACCTGTCCGACGGGCTGGGCATCGATCTGCCGCGGCTCCTCGGCGAGAGCCGGGTCGGGGCGGAGATCGATCTGGGCCGGCTGCCCGTCGACGACGCCACGCGTGCGGTGGCCGCGGCACTGGGTGCCGATCCGACGACCTGGGCGACAGGCGGCGGTGAGGACTACGAGCTGCTCCTCACCTGCGAGCCGGCGGCGCTGCCGCGGCTGGGACAGGGCCTGGCAGAGGCCTGCGGCACGCGCCTGACGGCCATCGGCAAGGTCACCACGGCACGAACGGTGCGGTGGTTTTCGGGCGGTCGCGAGGTCACGGTGGCACGCGGATACGAGCACTTCGCCGCCCGGCCGGCACCGAGCGGAGCGGGCACATGACCGACAGCGTGGTCCTGCAGTGCGTCGTGCTGCTGGCGCTGATCGTCTGCTCCGCTCTGCTGACCGGAGCGGAAGCGGCCTACTTCTCGCTGGGCCGCGCGCGACTGGCGCGCCTGGCCGACCGGAGCAGTGCCAACGGGGGCCCGCCCGTTCTCATCGAGCGTCCCCACGACCTGCTGGTGACGCTGCTGGTCGGCATCACGCTGATCAACATCGGCGGCGCTGGCTTGGCCGCGCACCTCGCCCACCAGCTCGTCGGCCCGACCCTGGGACCGGTGCTGGCGATGCTCGGCATGATCGTGATGCTCACGACGTTCGGCGAGGTGCTCCCGATGACTCTCGCCGTGAGGTATCCCGAGCGCTTTCTCGCGGTGGTGGGCCGGCCGGTGGCCTGGCTGGGAGCGATGCTGGTGCCGGTCCGCGTCGTGCTGGGCGGCCTCACCCGGCTGACGGTGCAGCTCATCGGCCGTGATCGCCAGGGCCAGCCCGAGCTGAGCGAGGATGAGCTGCGCACGTTGGTGGACCTGGGAGCCAGCGAAGGCGTGGTGGAGCGCGAGGAGCGCGAGATGATCCACAAGGTCTTCGAGCTGGAGGACACGCTGGTGCGCACGGTGATGGTGCCCCGCACCGACATGTTCTGCCTGGCCATCGACACCCCCGGCGAGAAGATCCTGCCGGCCCTGCGCGAGAACCTCCACTCCCGGGTTCCGGTCTACGAGGGTTCGCTCGATGTGATCGTCGGGATCCTCTACACGAAGGATCTGCTGCCTCACGTCGCCACCGGCTTGCCGGCCGACTTCGACCTGCGCTCCCACCTGCACCCGCCCTACTTCGTTCCGGAGTCCAAGCGGGCGGACGCGCTCCTGCAGGAATTCCAGGCCAAGAAGCTGCACATGGCCATCGTGGTGGACGAGTACGGCGGCACCGCGGGGCTGGTAGCGCTGGAGGACCTCTTGGAGGAGCTGGTCGGAGAGATCGCCGACGAGTACGACGAGCCCGAACGGCTGATCCAGCGGCTGGACGACTCCACGTTCCGCGTCTCGGGCAAGCTCCCGGTGGAAGACCTCAACACGGCCACCGGGCTGAGCCTTGCCAACGAGGCGTACGACACGGTCGGGGGGTGGGTGCTCGATCTCTTCGGCCGCGTGCCCCGCAAGGGCGAGCGGCGAGACACGTCGGAGCTGACCGTCACCGTCGAGAAGGTCGAGCGGACCCGAGTGGTCGAGGTGCTGATCGCCCTGCGCAAGCCGGTGTCCGCGGAGACGGCGGCATGACCGGGCTCCTGTGGCTGGCCGCGATCTGCCTGCTGGCCGCGATGTTCTTCTCGGCTGCCGAGATGGCGTTCATCGCGGCGAACCGGCTGCGGCTGCGCCACCTGGCCGCCGACGGAAACCCGACGGCCGCCCGGTACCTGGAGGACTTTCGCCAGCCGGAGCGGGTGCTGTCGACGGCCATGATGGGCGTCACCATCGCCCACATCGTGGCCGGCTCCGCGCTGACCTTCGCGCTGCTGCCGACTCTCGGCGGCGTGGCGTGGGTGGTGAGCACCGTGGCGCTGACGCCCATCATGCTGGTCTTCGGCGAGATCATCCCGAAGGCGGTGGCGCGGGAATGGGCAACCAGCCTCATCCTGAAGCTGTACCGCCCCCTGACGTGGGCCTCGATAGTGCTGACGCCGCTCGTGGCCCTGGCCAACACGGGCGTCACCACGATCCTCCGCGCGTTCGGAGGGCCGCGGGCGGACACCCGCCAGTTCGTCTCGCGGGAGGAGCTGAAGGCCTTGCTCCAGCTCGAGCCCGGGGAGGTCTCGGTCAGCATGCAAGAGGCCGAGATGATCGACAAGATCTTCGACCTCGGCGACACGATCGTGCGGGAGGTGATGGTCCCGCTGGTCGACGTCGTGATGCTGCCCGACACCGCCACCACCGCCGAGGCCATCGCGGCGGTGCGGCAACGGGGGTTCTCGCGGATTCCGATTTACCGGCAGCGGGAGACGAACGTCGGCGGCGTGGTCACCGCCATGGACCTGCTGCGGCGCGGGGATCAGGTCGACGCCGTGACGGAGCTGATGCGGCAGCCGACCTTCGTGCCCGAGACCAAGAGTATCGACGACCTGCTCCGCGAGATGCAGAAGGGCCGCAACCAGCTCGCCGTGGTCGTGGACGAGTACGGCGGCGCCACCGGGATCGTGACCCTGGAGGACATCGTCGAGCAAATCGTCGGCGAGATCCAGGACGAGCACGACCGGACGCCGGCCGCCGTGGAGCGCCTCCCCGACGGCAGCTACTGGGTGGCCGCCCGCACGCATATCGACGAGCTGAACGAGGCGCTCGACTGGAATCTGCCCAAGCACGACTACGAGACGGTGGCCGGCCTCGTGCTGGCGACGCTGCACCGGATTCCCCGGACGGGCGAGGAATTCTCGATCCCCGGCTATACAATCACGGTGCTCGAGGCCGACGCCCGCCGGGTGAAGGCCGTGAAGATCGCCCCTCTGTCGGCGCCGGCCCCGACCGCCGGCGCCGCCTAGCCTCAACCCCCAGCGAAGGAGGACAACGACGATGCCCGGTAAGATGGTGGACTTCCCTTCGAACGGCGGCACGACCCAGGGCTATCTCGCCACGCCGGCCTCCGGCAAGGCGCCCGGGGTTCTGGTGATCCAGGAGTGGTGGGGGCTCGTGGGCCACATCAAGAACGTCTGCGACCGCTTCGCCGCCGAGGGCTTCGCGGCGCTGGCGCCCGACATGTACCACGGCCAGACTGCCAGCGAGCCCGACGGTGCCGGAAAACTCTTCATGGCGCTCAACATTGGCCAGGCCGAGAAGGACCTGCGCGGCGCGGCGACGTACCTGACCCAGCACTCGTCGACGGCCAAGCTCGGCGTGGTCGGGTTCTGCATGGGCGGCCAGCTCGCCCTGTTCGCCGGCACGCTGAACCCGAGCGTCGGTGCCGTGGTGAACTTCTACGGCATCCATCCCAACGTCAAGCCGGACTACACCAGGCTCTCCGGCCCCGTGCTCGGCCTCTTCGCCGAGAAGGACGGCTTCGTCACACCTCAGGTGGCCAAGGACACCGACGCCGCCATCAAGAGGGCCGGCAAACAGTCGGAGATCCATGTCTATCCGGATGTCGATCACGGCTTCTTCAACGACGAGCGCCCCGACGTCCACAACCGGGCAGCGGCCGACGATGCCTGGCGCCGGACGCTCGCTCACTTCCGTCGGAACCTCACATAGTCCGCGCGGGCGGGCCGGCCAACGCGAGCCGGCTCGCTCCCGCCCTGTTCCCGACTCGCCGCCGCCGACCCATCTCACGCCCCGCGCGGCAGCGCGTCCCCCCCCCCCCAACGGCGAGGCCGTGGCGGTTACCAGCACGGGCAACTGGTAGTGGCTCGGGCGGCCCTGGTGGTCTTCTGCGGCCTCAGCCGGTAGCGGCCGTCGCCTTCTCGCGCCGCTTCCGCTTGCCGCCGGCGCCCGCTTCACCCATCTCGCCCTTCGGGGCCTTTTCCTTCTTTCCGCCCTTACCACCGCCGCCGGGCGGCGTATCGGGTCGATCGACCAGCTCGAGCAGAACCATGGGGGCGGCATCACCGCGGCGGACGCGTGTCTTCACGATTCGCGTGTAACCACCGCTGCGGTCGGAGAACCGGGCGACGATCGTGTCGAAGATACGACCCACGACCTCGGTGTCGGGCACCAGAGTGAGCACCTGCCGTCGGGCATGGAGGTTCTCGCGCTTGGCGAGCGTGATGACGTGGTCGGCCAGACCGCGCATCGCCTTGGCCTTGGCCTCGGTCGTTTCGATGCGCTCGTGGCGGAACAGCCCGGTCAGCAGATTTCGGAACATCGCCCACCGATGCTGGGTGAGCCGGCCGAGCTTGTAGCCGTCCTTGCGGTGCCTCATCGGATCCTCGCCGTCATTGTCGATTTACCGGTGCTGCTTGCTGCCGCCGAATGTCGGATTGGTGGGCCCGGCTCGCCGCGTCGAACGCGCCTCACTTCGCGACGCCACGCCCCAGGGCCCCCAGGACGTTCGGGTCGATGCGCATGCCGAGCGAGAGGCCGAGGGCGGCCAGGGCAGTCTTGATCTCGTCGATCGACTTGTCGCCGAGGTTCTTGACCTCGCCGAGGTCGGCCTCGGTCTTCTGCACGAGATCGGCGACCAGATGGAGATCGGCGCTCTTGAGCGCATTGATGGCCCGGGCCGGCAGCGTCAGCTCCTCCAGCGTCTTGCCGAGGGCGTCGCGCAGGTACGCCTCGCCGGCGCCCACCTCCCCCTCCTCGTCCTCGTCGGTACCGCTCGGCGCCAGCGGGGTGAAGTGATCGCGCAGATAGGTGGAGGCACGGGTCAGCGCGTCATCGGGGCTGATGGCCCCGTTGGTCCACACCTCCAGCACGAGCTTCTCGTAGTCGGTGATCTTGCCGAGCCGCGACATCTCGACGTTGTACGCCACTCGCGTGATCGGCGAGTAGGCGGCATCGAGCGGTAGCGCGCCGGCCGGCGTCCCGCCGCCGGGCTGGTCGGCCGCCTGATAGCGCCGGCCCACGCCCACCCCGATCTCCAGCGTCACCCGGGCGCCAGCCTCGAGCGTGAACAGGTGCGTCTCGGGATTGAGGATCTCCGCCCCCGTCTCCGGCACATCTTCACCCTTGACGTCCTTGGGCCCCGTCACGTCCACGCGCAGGACCCGAGGCTCGTCCGAGGGCACCTGGATGGCGAGCTTCTTGAGATTCAGCAGCACGTCGGTGAGGCTCTCGGTGACGCCGGCGATCTTGGTCTCGTTCGGCTTGACACCCTCGATCTTCACCCACGCCACCGCCGCGCCCGGTACGATCGACAGGAGCGTGCGCCGCAGCGAGTTACCGACGGTGAGCGCGTAGCCCTTCTCGAAGGGCTCGGCCACCAGCCGACCGTAGCGATCGCTGAGGATCTCCCACTCGACCTTCTTCGGCTTCTGGAACGGAATGCGTGGCATGCCTTCCCCGGCCTCCTTACTTGCTGTACAGCTCGACGATCAGTTGCTCGGACACGGGGATCTGGATGTCCTCGCGGATCGGCAAACCCCGGACGACGCCCTTCTTGCCGTTGAGATCCACGTCCAGCCACTGCGGCACCTGGCCTCGACCCGCGTTGGCGTTGTCGTCCACGCGCGGGCCGAGCTTCGAGGTCGGTCGCAGCGCGACGACGTCGCCGACCTTGGTCAGGAACGACGGCACGCTGGCCTTGCGTCCGTTGACCTGGAAGTGGCCGTGGGCCACCATCTGCCGCGATTCGCGCCGGGAGGCCGCGAATCCCATGCGATACACGACGTTGTCCAGCCGGAGCTCGAGCAAGCGGAGCAGATTCTCACCGGTGACGCCCTTCTGACTCTCCGCCCACTGGAAGTACTTGCGAAACTGAGTCTCCAGCACGCCGTAGATGCGCTTGGCCTTCTGCTTTTCTCGAAGCTGCACACCGAACGGCGTCAGCTTGCCCCGCTGCAGCCCGTGCATGCCGGGCGGGTAGTTCCGCCGCTCGATCGCGCAGCGGTCGGTGAAGCAGCGGGCTCCCTTGAGGAAGAGCTTCATGCCCTCCCGGCGGCACAACCGGCACTTGGCATCGCGATATCGCGCCATGGTCGGCCTCCCCCTACACCCGCCGCCGCTTGGGCGGGCGGCAGCCGTCGTGGGGGATAGGGGTGACATCGCGGATTGCGGTGATCTCGAGCCCGACCGCTTGCAGTGAGCGGATGGCCGCCTCGCGGCCGGCTCCGGGCCCGCGCACGAAAACCTCGATCTGCTTGAGCCCGATCTCCATCGCCTTGCGGGCGGCGATCTCGGCCGCAGTCTGGGCGGCGAACGGGGTGCTCTTGCGCGAGCCCTTGAATCCCGCGCTGCCCGCGCTCGACCACGACACGACGTTACCCATCTTGTCGGTGAGGGTCACGATCGTGTTGTTGAACGTCGCCTGCACGTGGGCCACACCGGTACGGACCTCACGGCGCTCACGCTTCTTGCCGCCCTTCTTCCGGGGAGCGGGCTTCGCCGCTTCTGCCATGCCTCAGGCTCCTATGCTTTCTTTGGCGCCGCGGCCGCCGGGGAGGGCGCCGCCGCTGTCGGCTTCTTCTTCACCATCACGCCCTTGCGCGGCCCCTTGCGCGTGCGGGCATTGGTGTGCGTGCGCTGGCCGCGCACCGGTAAGCCCCGGCGGTGCCGGATGCCGCGGTAGGCCGCGATGTCCATGAGCCGCTTGACGTTCATGGAGATCTCACGGCGGAGGTCGCCCTCGACCTTCAGCTCGCGCTCGATGATCTCCCGGAGGCGTGCTGTCTCGTCGTCGTTCCAGGCTTTCACACGCTTGGCCGGATCCACACTGGCTTGGGTCAGGATACGGTTCGCCGTGGCCCGGCCGATCCCATAGATGTACGTGATGGCGACCTCACCCCGCTTCTCTCGCGGCAAATCGACTCCTGCTACTCGTGCCATAACGGTCCGCCTTCCTGTTCGTGCGCCGGTCTTACCGGCGCGACCTCCGGGGGGAGGCTCCGGAAGGGAGGTTGAAGCTCCCCTCCGAGGGTCATCCCTGCCGCTGCTTGTGCCGCGGGTTCTTGCAGATGATCCGCACCACGTCCTGGCGCTTGACGATCTTGCAGTGCTCGCAGCGCGTCTTGATCGATGGTCTCACCTTCATCGCTCGTCCGCTCCCTACTTGAACCGGTACGTGATGCGGCCTCGCGTGAGATCGTAGGGCGACAGCTCCACCTTCACCCGATCGCCAGGCAGGATCCGGATGAAGTTCATCCGCATCTTGCCGCTCACGTGCGCCAGGACCCGGTGGCCGCTCTCCAGCTCGACGCGGAACATCGCGTTCGGCAGCGGCTCCACCACGGTGCCCTCGACCTCGATCGCGTCTTCTTTTGGCATTCCGCGCTCTCAGGCGGCCCGGGCCGAGTCGCCGCTCTTGCTGGTCAGCACCTCCGGCCCCGACTCCGTCACCGCGATCGTGTGCTCGAAGTGAGCGGCCAGACTGCCGTCCCTGGTCACCGCCGTCCACCCGTCGTCGAGGATACGGACCTCCCAGCTTCCCATCGTGACCATCGGCTCGATCGCCAAGACCATGCCCGGCTTCAACTGCGGCCCCCGGCCTGGGTCCCCGAAGTTCGGGACCTGGGGCTCCTCGTGCAGGGCCCGGCCGATACCGTGGCCGACGAAGGCCCGCACGACCGAGAATCCGTGTCTCTCGACGTGCGACTGGATGGCGTGCGAAACGTCGGAGAGCCGCCGGCCGGGGCGGCACTCGGCGATGCCCGCCTCGAGGCTCTGGCGAGTGGCGTCGAGCAACTCCTGGACTCGGGACGGTACGTCTCCGACGGCGAGCGTGAACGCACAGTCGGCGTAGTACCCATCCACGATACACCCCAGGTCCAGCCCGACGATATCGCCCTCGCTGACGCGGCGGTGCGCCGAGGGAATGCCGTGGACTACTTCCTCGTTGATCGAGATGCAGACAGTTGCCGGAAATCCCCGGTAGCCCTTGAACGCCGGGCGGGCGCCCTGGGACCGGATGAAGTCCTCCACGCTCTCGTCGATCTCCAGCGTGGACATCCCCGGCTTCACGCCGCCACGCAACCGCTCCACCACGTCGGCCAGGATGTGCCCGGCCCGCCGCATGAGGCCGATCTCGCGCGCCGACTTGAGCTCGATCACCGGGCCTCCGCGGCGTGCCGGATCGCGTCGCGGACCGTACCGATCGCCCCCTCGCCCGCGATCGGCACGAGGAGGCCCCGGTCGCGGTAGTAGGCGAGCAGCGGGGCGGTCTGCCGGTCGTACACGCCGAGGCGATGGCGTACCGTGGCCTCGCTGTCGTCGTCGCGCTGGTAGAGCTCACCGCCGCACCGGTCGCACACACCCTCGCGTTGCGGCGGCGCCGACACCACGTGGAATGCCGTCTGACACTGACGGCAGAGCCGCCGGCCGGTCAGCCGGCGCACGAGCTCCGGCTCGGCGACCTCGAAGAAGACGACGCCGTCGAGCTTCTGACCGAGGTCCTTCAGCAGGCGCTCGAGCGCCTCGGCCTGGGCGAGCGTACGCGGGAAGCCGTCGAGGATGAAGCCGCCAGCGGCGTCGGGCTGGCGCAGCCGCTCGGCGATGAGCTCGATCATCACGTCGTCGGGGACCAGCGCCCCCGTCTCCATGATGCGCTTGGCCTCGAGGCCCAGGGGCGTCCCGACCGCCACCGCCTCCCGCAGCATCTCGCCGGTAGCGATCTGTGGCACGCCCCACTCGCGAGCCAGCTCGCGGGCCTGGGTACCCTTGCCGGCGCCGGGGGGGCCGAGGAAGATCAGCCGCATCCTCAGCTCCTCCGCGCGAAGGCGCCCGAGCGCGACTTGGAGCGCTTCAGGAAGCCCTCGTAGTTGCGCATGAGCAGGTGCGATTCGATCTGCCGCACGGTATCCAGGGCGACGCCGACCACGATCAGCAGGCTGGTGCCCCCGAAGTAGAACGGCACGTTGAACAGGCGGATGAGCAGATCAGGGAGCACCGAGATGATGGCCAGGGACAGGGCGCCCGGCAGCGTGATCCGGGTCAGCACGTGGTCGATGTACTCGGCCGTCTTCTTGCCCGGACGCACGCCCGGAATGAAGCCACCGTACTTCTTCATGTTGTCGGAGAGGTCGACCGGGTTGAACACGATCGCCGTGTAGAAGTACGCGAAGAAGATGATCAGGCCCATGTACAGCACGGTGTAGGTCACCTGGCCCGGGCTCATCGCGTCGGCCACCGACTGCATCCACGCGTACGGCATGAACCGGGTCAGCGTCGCCGGGAACAGGATCAGCGACGAAGCGAAGATGACCGGAATGACGCCGGCCGTGTTGATCCGCAGCGGGATGTGCGTCGACTGCCCCCCGTAGACGCGCCGGCCCACGACGCGCTTGGCGTACTGCACCGGGATCTTCCGTTGGCCCTCCTGCATGAGGACCACCGCTGCTGTCACCGCCACCATCAAAAGCACGATGGCGCCGAAGACGAAGAGCTTCATCTCGCCGGTCTTGATGAGGGTGTAGGAGGCCTGGATGGCCGAGGGCAGGCGCACCACGATTCCCGCGAAGATGATGAGGGAGATGCCGTTGCCGATGCCCTTCTCGGAGATCTGCTCGCCGAGCCACATGATCAGCGCGGTGCCGGCCGTGAGGGTGATCACGGTGAGCAGCCGGAAGCCCCAGCCGGGGTTTGGCACGATGGCCAGGCCCTCGGGGCTGCGCATCCCCTCCAGCCCGTAGGCGATGCCGAGCGACTGCACCAGCGAGAGCGCGATGGTGCTGTAGCGGGTGTACTGGGTGATCTTCTTGCGCCCCGCCTCGCCCTCCTTGGCCAGTCGCTCGAGGGTGGGAATGACGACCGTCAGTAGCTGCAGAATGATCGATGCCGAGATGTACGGCATGATCCCGAGCGCGAAGATCGACAACCGCCGGAGATTGCCCCCGGAGAAGAGGTCGACCATGCCGAGCAGCGTGCCCTGCACCTGGTCGAAGAACTGGGCCAGGGCCGGCCCGTCGATGCCCGGGGTCGGGACGTGGGCGCCCACCCGGTAGGCGACGAGCAGCATCGTGGTGAAAATCACCCGCCGCTTCAGCTCGGGAATCTTGAAGATGTTCTGGAACGACCGCAGGCCCTCGATCACGAAGCCGCCGCCTTCTCCTTCTCGGGCATCACCTCGACGCGACCGCCCTGGCCTTCGATCTTCGTCCGGGCCGAGTCGCTGACCGCATGCACGCGCACCGTCAGCGCGTGGGGCACCTCGCCGTCACCGAGGATCTTCACACGCGCGCGCTGCGACCGCTTGATGAGGCCCGCCTTGGCGAGTCCGTCGGGATCCACCACGCTGCCGGTCGCGAAGGTCGCCAGTGCCTTGAGGTTCACGACCGCATAGCCGGTCTTGCCCCCGAACGGCAGGAACCCACGCTTGGGAATGCGCCGGTAGAGCGGCATCTGGCCGCCCTCGAAGCCGTTGGTCTTGCCGCCCCCCGAGCGGGCCTTGTGACCCTTACTGCCCTTGGTCGACGTCTTGCCGTGGCCGGAGCCGGGCCCCCGGCCCACACGCTTGCGGCGGGAGGCGGCGCCCGGTGCCGGGCGCAGGTCGTCAAGCCTCATGGCTCACCTGCAGGACGTGCGGCACCTTCGCGATCATGCCGCGGATCATCGGGGTGTCGTCGTGGGTCACCTGCTGCCACATCCGCCGCAGCCCGAGGGCCTTGACCGTGCCCTCCTGCTTGGGGCTGAGACCGATGATGCTCTTGACCAACGTGACCTTAAGCTTCTTGCTTGGCACCGACCGTCTCCTCCGCCAGGCTCGCGTCGCCGCCGCGCCGCCGCGCCGCGTGCAGATCTTGAAGGCGCTTGATCCGCCGGAGCGCGTCGATGGTGGCCTTGAGGACGTTGTGGGGGTTGTTGGAGCCCAATGTCTTGGTCAGGATATCCTGTACGCCCGCCGCCTCCAGCACCGGCCGGACCGCGCCCCCGGCGATGACCCCGGTCCCCTGCACCGCCGGCTTGAGGAAGACCCGGCCGGCGCCGAAGTGTCCGGTGATCTCGCACGGGATCGTCGTCTCCTTGAGGGGGACGAAGATGAGATCCTTCTTCGCGTGCTCGACCGCCTTACGGATCGCCTCCGGCACCTCGTGGGCCTTGCCGAGGCCGACGCCGACGTGGCCGCGGCCGTCGCCCACCACGACCAGCGCGGTGAACGAGAACCGGCGCCCGCCCTTCACGACCTTGGCCACCCGGTTGATGGAGACGACGCGGTCGTTCAATTCCAGCACGCTGGGATCGATCTTCGCTTCCGCCACTCAGACTCTCCTCATCCTGTCCATCATGAGCTTGGTCCCTCGCCGCGCACCGTTAGAACACGAGCCCACCGGCGCGCGCAGCGTCGGCGAGGGCTTTGACACGACCGTGGTACTTGTAGCCGCCGCGGTCGAAGACGATGCGCTCGAGACCGGCGGCCTTGGCCCGCTGGGCCAGCAGCGCGCCCACCGCCGTGGCCGCCGCCACGTTGCCGCCGCGAGGTCGGCCGGCCCGGAACTCCTTGCCGCGGCTGTCGGCGGCGACCAGCGTGCGCCCGGTGTCGTCGTCCACGATCTGCGCGTAGATGTGATTGAGGCTCCGGAACACCGCCAGTCGCGGCCGCGCCGCCGTACCCCGCACCCACCGCCGCAGGCGGTGATGACGCTTGTCGCGCGGCCCCCGCTTGTCCTTGATGATCACTTGGCGCCCGCCTTCTTGCCGACCTTGCGCCGCACGGTCTCGCCGGCGTATCGAATGCCCTTGCCCTTGTAGGGGTCGGGCTTGCGTAGCGCCCGGAGCTTGGCCGCAGTCTGGCCGAGGACGGCCTTGTCGGGACCGCGCAACGTGATCGCCGTCTGCCTGTCGATCTCGGCCGTCACGCCTTCGGGCAGCGGAAAGAGCACCGGGTGCGAGTACCCGAGCGCCAACTGGATGCTCTTGCCCTGCATCTGGGCCCGGTAGCCGATGCCGACGATTTCCAGCCGCCGCTCGAAGCCGTCCTTCACGCCAGTCACCATGTTGGCCACGAGCGCGCGGGCCAGGCCATGCAACGCCCGCACCCGGCGGTCTTCGCCGTTGCGTTCGATGACGAGGCTGCCGTCGGCGACCCTGGGCGTCAGTCCGGCCGGCACGAGCTGGCTCAGCGTGCCCTTGGGTCCCTCGGCACGCACGGTCATGCCGTCGAGCTGCACCTTCACGCCCGGGGGGATCGGGATGGGTTTCTTGCCGATGCGAGACATTCGAGGGGCTCCTACCACACGTACGCGAGGACTTCGCCGCCGACCTTCTGTCGGCGGGCCTCGCGGTCGGTGAACACCCCGCGCGAGGTCGACAGCAGCGCCACACCCATGCCGGCCAGGATCGAGGGAATCTTGTCGTGGGTAACGTAAACACGGCGGCCCGGCGTGGACACGCGCACAAGCCCCGAAATCATCTTCTCGTTGCCGGTGCCGTACTTCAGGTAGACGCGGAGCGTCCCCTGCCGACTGTCCTCGAGCACGCGGAAGTTCTTGATGAAGCCCTCGTCCTTCAGCAGCTCGGCGATGCGCACCTTGAGCCGCGACGACGGGATATCCACCTTCTCGTGCTCGGCGTTGCTGGCATTGCGGATCCGGGTGAGCAGATCGGCGATCGGGTCGCTGCGCATTACCAGCTCGCCTTCACGATGCCCGGCACCTCGCCCTTGAGGGCGAGCTCGCGGAAGCACAAGCGGCACATCCGGAACTTCCGCAGGTAGCCGCGGGGACGCCCGCACAGCCGGCAGCGACTGTATGCCCGGGTCGAGAATTTCGGGGTGGACAGCGATTTCATGATCAGCGCAGTCTTGGCCATGATCTAGGACTCCCTGAACGGCATGCCGAGCTGCGCGAGGAGCGCCTTGGCTTCCTCGTCCGTCCGCGCCGTCGTCACGATGTTGACGTCCATCCCGCGCACCTTGTCGATCTTGTCGTAGACGACCTCGGGGAAGATCAGCTGCTCCCGCAGCCCCAGCGCGTAGTTCCCCCGGCCATCGAAGCCCTTGGGCGGCACGCCCTTGAAGTCGCGCACCCGGGGCAGGGCGATGTTCATGAGCCGGTCCAGGAACTCGTACATCCGGGCGCCCCGCAACGTCACCTTGGCCCCGATCGGCACCCCCTCCCGCAGCTTGAAGTTGGCGATCGATTTCTTGGCGCGGGTGACGATCGGCTTCTGGCCGGTGATCAGCTGCAGGTCGGCGGTCGCGAAGTCGAGGATCTTGGCGTTGTCGCGCCCTTCGCCGACGCCCATGTTCAGCACGACTTTCTCGAGCCGGGGCACCTGCCACACGTTGTCGTACCCGCGCTCCTTCATGAGCGCCGGCGTGACCGTGCGGGCGAAGTACTCCTTCAGTCGCGGCGGCACCTCGCCGGTGCCCTTGGGTCGCGTCTTGGCGGCCGGAGCCTCCTGGGGGGCACCCTTGTCGCCCCGGCGTGGCTGCTGTTGCGGCCGGGCCGGCGCCTTGCCGGCCGGCGCCTTCGCTGCGGGACTTCCGCCTGGCTTGGCCATGTCGCTAACCTCTGTCGATCGGCTCGCCGCACCGTTTACAGGTGCGGACCTTGCGCCCATCGCCGAGCACGTTCATCCCGGTTCGAGCCGGCTTGTCGCAGCGGCTGCAGATCGGCAGCACGTTGGACAGGGCCAGCGGCCCCTCCCGCTCGATGATCCCGCCCTGCCGCAGCTTCTGGGTCGGCCGCTGATGCTTCTTCAGCATGTTGACGTGCTCGACCACGACTCGTCCCTTGTCGGTCAGCACGTGCAAGACCTTGCCGCGCTTGCCGCGCTCGCGGCCGGCGATGACGCCGACCGTATCGCCCCGCCGAACGTGAATCGACTGCATCTCAGAGGACCTCGGGTGCTAGCGAGATGATTTTGGTGAACTGCCGCTCCCGCAGCTCGCGGGCCACGGGCCCGAAGATGCGGGTGCCGACCGGGTTCTCGTCGGGCCTGATCAGGACGACGGCGTTGCGGTCGAAGCGGATGTAGGAGCCGTCGCGACGCCGGACCTCCTTGACCGTCCGCACCACCACCGCCCGCGCCACTTCGCCCTTCTTGACGGTACCGTCCGGCGACGCCTCCTTGACCGCCACGATGACGGTGTCGCCGAGAGAGGCGTAGCGCTTGTTGGCGCCGCCCATGACCCGGATACACTGCACCTTCTTGGCGCCCGAGTTGTCGGCGACGTCGAGCATGGAGCGCGGCTGGATCATGCCCGGGCCACGCGGGTCAGCACCTGGCGGATGCGCCAGCGCTTCTCCTTCGACATCGGCCGCGTCTCCTCGATGAGCACTCGGTCACCGACGTGGCTGGAATTCGCCTCGTCGTGCGCCTTGAGCTTCTTGGACATCCGGATCACCCGCTGGTAACGGGGATGGCGGTAGACCCGCTCGATCCGGACCACCCGCGTCTTCTGCATGGCGTCGCTCACCACGACACCCTCTCGCGTCTTGCGCTCGCCCACGACCTATCCCTTCGCTTTCTTCGTCTTCGCCGGCTTCTTCGCGGCGGGCTTCTTCGCCGGGGCCGTCGCTTTGGCCCGCGGCTTCCTCGCGACCGCCGTGGCCGCGGGTGCCGGCGCCGGCGCCGCCGCCACTGCGGCCGGCGCGCCGCCACGCTCGCGGATGATCGTGTAGGCCCGGGCGAGGTCGCGACGGACCTCGCCGATCCGCGACGGGTTCTTGGCGACACCCATCGTCAGCTGGAACCGCAGGTTGAAGACCTCCTCGGACAGCTCTCGCACCTTCTGCGTCATCTCGTCGTCCGAGAGATCGCGCCACCTGGCCGCCTTCATAGGGTCCGGGTCCTCGTGACGAACTTGGTGGCAATCCCAATTTTGTTGGCCGCGGTCCGGAACGCTTCCCGGGCGATGTCCACGGCCACCCCTTCCATCTCGTAGAGGATGCGGCCGGGCTTCACGACGGCCACCCACTCCTCGGGGTTGCCCTTGCCCTTGCCCATCCGCGTCTCGGCCGGCTTCTTGGTGACCGGCTTGTCGGGGAACACGCGGATCCAGACCTTGCCGCCGCGCTTGAGGCTGCGGGTGAGCGCCACCCGAGCCGCCTCGATCTGGCGGTTGGTGACCCAGCCCGGCTCCAGCGCCTTCAGGCCGTACTCACCGAAGGCCAGCGACGACCCCCGCTGGGCCTTGCCGCGCATGTTCCCTCGCTGGGCCTTGCGGTACTTGACGCGCTTGGGCATCAGCATGAGGTCGCCCTAGGCCTCCACCGCCGCGGCGGGGAGCACCTCGCCCTTGAAGATCCAGACCTTCACGCCGATGGTCCCGTACGTCGTGTGGGCGGTGGCCAGGCCGTAGTCGATGTCGGCCCGGATCGTGTGGAGCGGCACCCGGCCGTCACGGTACCACTCCCGGCGCGCGATCTCGCCGCCGCCCAGCCGGCCCGCGCAGGCGATCCGGATGCCGTCGGCACCGAGCC
>Ga0268386_10000474_pt1 | contig 25585 bp, 31 predicted proteins | sample RVTome_15_FD_200260 | JGI IMG/M metagenome (GOLD analysis project Ga0268386, IMG submission 200260) | Soil microbial communities from uranium-contaminated site in the Upper Colorado River Basin, Wyoming, United States - RVT150D86... ... | reverse complement strand
GGCCGGCGGCGGCTCGAGCCCGCCGAAGAGCGGCGGCAGGTCGGTCGTGTCGATCAGGGTGAGGAGCCGCCCGGCGACGCTCATCGGTGCCGGCAGCCGATCCGTGGCGATCTGCACCGCGATGGAGTCCCGGGCGAGGGGGGCCAGTGACGGCGCCATCCCCATCGCGAGCAGCCCTCCGAGGAGCCACACGAGCAAGACGATGTGCGCGGCACCGACCACCGCGCCGCCCAGCGCGTCGATCGGGCGGAAGGGGCTGGCTCGCAGGCCATGGCTCAGCTGCGCGCCGATGGCTGCGCCGAGGACCTCGCCGGTCAGCACGAAGGCACCAAGACCGAGGACCGTCACCAGCGCCCGCATCGGCTGTTCGACCTGGCCCAGCGGCTCCCGCAGCACGGACGCGAGGAAGAGCGCAAGGGCGAAGCCTCCCACGGCGCCGATCAGGCCCAGCACGGGCCCGAGGAATCCGGCCCGTGCGCCCGCGACGGCGGCGAACAGGAGCAGCAGGATGACGATCGCGTCGAAGAGGTTCATCGGTCCGCATCAGCCTAACGCTCGCCGCCGAGGGGTGTGCCCTGTGGCACCCCTGGGGGTGGCCGCATGGTGGCGTCCCGGTTCGGTGTTCTTCCCGCCGCGGTTCGGTGTTGTTCTTGCCAGGTGCCAGCCACAGCCACCTGGGCGCGCCGCACGCCCCAGCTCCGGAACCGGCGGAGGAGCGGTGTAGAGTAACGGCTTCCGTTCGACACGCATGGCGAGCCGAGAGTTCTCAGGAGGTTCGAGACCAGATGGCGCGAATCGTGCGCGCGGCGCTGCTCCAGGCGGAGTGGACCGGCGACAAGGAGTCGATGATCGAGAAGCACGAGAAGTACGCGCGCGAGGCCGCGGCCAAGGGCGCGAAGGTCATGTGCTTCCAGGAGCTGTTCTACGGCCCCTACTTCTGCCAGGTCCAGGACCCGCAGTACTTCAGCTACACCGAGCACATTCCGAACGGCCCGACGACCAAGCGGATGCAGGAGCTCGCTCGCGAAACCGGCATGGTGCTCATCGTGCCGATGTACGAGGAGGACGAGCAGACCACCGGCATCTACTACAACACCGCCGCGGTGATCGACGCCGATGGGACGTACCTCGGCAAGTACCGCAAGACCCACATCCCGCACGTCAAGGGCTTCTGGGAGAAGTACTACTTCCGCCCGGGCAACACCGGCTACCCGGTCTTCGACACCGCCGTCGGCAAGGTCGGCGTCTACATCTGCTACGACCGCCACTTCCCCGAGGGCGCGCGGGCGCTGGGACTGAACGGGGCGGAGATCGTCTTCATCCCGTCGGCGACGTCGCGTGGGTTGAGCGAGTACCTCTGGCGCGTCGAGCAGGTCTCACACGCCCTTGCGAACGGCTACTACGTCGGGACGATCAATCGGGTCGGCATCGAGCCGCTCGGCGACGACGACTTCTACGGCCAGTCCTACTTCGTCGACCCGCGCGGGCAGTTCGTCGGCGATGTCGGCGACGCGCACGACGAGGAGCTCATCGTCCGTGACCTCGACCTCGACAAGATCGAGGAGGTCCGCCAGACGTGGCAGTTCTTTCGCGACCGCCGGCCCGACGCCTACGCCGACCTCGTCCGCCCGTAGGACCGATGCTACCGAGCGAGGCGCCCATCGCGCACTTCGTGGTGTACCTGTCGCTGGCGGACGCGTATCGCGAAGCCGATGCGCCGTCGGGGTGCGTTCGGTCGGTACCTGTCCCCGGAGGACAGCTGAGCCTCCATGGTCGCCCTCACGACCGACCCGGCGCCGCCCACTCGCCGATACGCGTCCGTGGCGCACAGGCAGGGGCGGAGGCGAGTCGTGGCTGACCGCCTGCAACCGGCGGTGGTCGCCCACCACGACCGCCGACCGGCCACCGGCCTGCCCGCGGGCAGCATCGGCGAAGAGGCCTTCGCCGATCCCGGTGCCTGGGTTGGCTTCATCGCGCTACCGCCCGGCGCGGCCTCGGGGTGGCATCACCACGGTGAGTGGGACAGCTACGCGTGCGTCCTCGCGGGCGTGCTGCGTTGGGAGTTCGGCCCCGATGGCGCCGATGCGATCGAGGTCGGCGCGGGCGACACCGGCCGCATGCCCGCGCACGTCGTCCACCGCGACGTCAGCGCCGGCCACGAGCCGCTCTCGATGATCCTGTTCCGGGCGGGGGAGGGGGAGCTGACGGTGAATGTTGACGGGCCGGACCGCGCGTGACAGCCGGGAGCCCGCGAACGCACGACGGAGGGCGCAGGCGACCATGAAGTTCGGGATCACGCTCAAGCCGGACCACCGGTACGAACGGAGCATCGAGCTCACAAAGCGTGCCGAAGGCAACGGGTTCGCGTATGGCTGGATGTTCGACTCGCATGTCATCTGGCGCGATCCGTACCCGATTCTCACGCTGATGGGCGCCGCCACCACGGACATCCGTCTCGGCACGTGCGTCACCAACCCGGCCACCCGAGACGTCACGGTCACGGCCTCCTCCCTGGCCACGATGAACGAGATGACCGGCGGGCGAATGGACCTCGGCATCGGCCGCGGCGACAGCGCCCGACGGGTGATGGGGAAGAAGCCGACGACGGTCGCCTACATGGAGGAGTGCTGCCGCGTCATCCGCGCCCTGACCGCGGGCGAGAAGATCACGCTGGACGGCACCGAGATTCAGATGCCGTGGGTCAGTCACGGCCCGGTGCCGGTCTGGATCGCCGCGTACGGCCCAATGGCGCTGGCCGCCGCCGGTCGCGTGGCCGACGGGATCATCCTTCAGGTCGCCGACCCGGACATCATCCGCTGGTGCATGGGCTTCGTCCGCGCCGCGGCCGAGGAGGCAGGGCGCGACCCGGACGCGATCGAGGTCATGGCGGCGGCACCCGCGTACGTCAGCGATGACGTCCAGCTCGCGCGCGACAAGGTCCGCTGGTTCCCGGCCCTCGTCAGCAACCACGTGGTCGACCTCATCAACAAGTACCCGATGGACGATTTGCCGGAAACGCTCTGGAAGTACGTCGAGAACCGCGAGGGCTACGACTACCTCCACCACGCCGAGGTCGGCAGCGACAACGCGCGCTTCGTCTCGGACGAGATCACCGATCGGTTCGCCGTGGTCGGGCCCGCATCGGCGCACCGAGAGCGGCTGCAGGAGCTTCGCGACGCCGGCGTGACGCAGTTCAACATCTACCTCATGAACGGCGAGGAGGAGGACTGCCTCGACGCCTACGGGCGCGAGATCATCGGCGCCTGACCGATGGGTGCCGAGTGGCAGGAGGCCGGGTGGGGTCGCCGTACCGTCTTCGTCATTGCCACGCTCTACTGGTCGGGGATCCTCGGGCTCGCCGTCATCAGCCTGCCACTCGCCCGCAGCGCCGAGGAGATCACCCTCGTCCTCGGCTTCTACCTCGTCCCGCTGCTCTACGCGCTCATCATCCGGCTCGCCTACGTGGCCCTGTCGGCGCGGCGCCCGCGCCCGCGGGTCCGATCGTGGTGGGTCCTCGTCATCGGCGCCCTGCTCGGCATCCTGGTGACGGTCGCCCGCATCACGGTTCCCATGGCATGACCGATCCCGCCCTCGTCGCCGCCGTGGAACGGGACTTCATCGCGGCCTGGTGGCTGCTGGCCGAGGCCACGGACGCGGAGCGCCACGACGATCCCTCCATCCGCTGGTTCCGAACCGGCCTGCCCGATGCCTACTGCAACCAGGTCCTGGTCACGCGACTGGACGACACCGATGCGGACGCGACCATCGACGACGTGCGTCGCGGCGTCGGACGCGACGGGGCGCCGTTCACGTGGTGGGTCATGCCGAGCTTCGCGCCCGCCGACCTCGCCGCCCGTCTCGAGCGGCAGGGCCTCCTTCCCGAGGGCGCGTGGCCGGCCCTCGCCCTCCCGATCCGCGACCTGGCCGAGCCGCCGCCGGTCGCCGGCTTGGAGATCCGGCGCGTCGAGAACGACGCCGACCTCGATGCCTATCTCGGCATCGTGGGGCAGACGCTCAGCTCGTCCGACGCCTTCACCGGCCTGCTGAGGGATGCCAGCCGTCGCATCGGCTTCGCGGACGATGCACCGGAGGAGCACTTCATCGGTCTGTTCGAAGGGACCGCCGCGGCGACCGCATCCCTGCTGGTCGGTGGCGGCGCGGCCGGCATCTACAACGTCGGGACCCTGGAGCCGGCGCGACGGCGGGGGATCGGCGCGGCGATGACGGTCGCCGCCGCCCGCCGCGGGGCGGCGAGGGGGTTCGATGTCGCGACGCTGCAGGCCTCGGCCATGGGCCGGCCCATCTACGAGCGCCTGGGATTCCGGTTCGTCTGCGACCTCGTGCCTCATCGGTCACCGCCCTGAGACGCGGCGGCCGGCCGCTCCCGAGGGTGTACGGTGCTTGCACATTCGTCGAAGGAGATCAACGTTGGACTGGCTCGAGCTGCATGAGCCGATGACGCGCCGGCGGGCCGTCTGAGCCGATGCGTCCCGCGTTCGTCGCCGGCTTCGGACCGGTCATCGGCGACCCCGAGGCGGCTCATGGCTTCTGGCGCGACGGCCTCGGCATCTCGTTCGAGGAGCCGGCGCCCGGCTACTTCACCAACGACACCCTCGAGGGCGTGAAGGCATTCGCCATGTGGCCGCTTTCCCAGGCGGCGGAGTCGACCTTCGGCACGCCGGATTGGCCGACGGATCTGCCCATTCCCCAGGCGTGGCTGGAGCTCGACGTCGAGTCGGCCGCGGCCGTCGCGGCCGCCGTCGAGGAGATGCGCGCCGCGGGGCACCGGGTGCTGCGCGAGGCGCACGATGAGCCGTGGGGTCAGACAACCGGACGGCTGCTCAGTCCCGAGGGCCTCCTCGTCGGGATCACCTTCACGCCCTGGATGCACGAGCACGAGCATCCCGACGGCTGATCTGGCCGCGGGTCTCGTCAATCTCCGGCGCGCGCGGCGGCCTTGGCGGCACGCTTCCGCGACTGGTACTCGGCGAGCGCCCTGGGCGAGTCGACGTCGCCGAGCGTCGGGTGCGACGGTAGTTCCTCCTCCCAGCCATCGGGTCGAATGCCCAGCCGCCGGACCAGCACGGCGTACAGCGACGCCACCTTCATCTCGCCGAAGCCGGGAAGCGCACCGATTCGGCGCTTGAGGTCGCGGGCATCGGACGCATCGGTCCAGAGCCGGGCGGCGTCGCCGTCGTACCTATCGGCGACGAAGGCTGACAGCTCGCGGACGCGCTTCGCCATGGCGGATGGAAACCGATGAATCGCCGGCGGTCCCTTGGCGGCCGCCTCGAGCCGGGCCTCGTCCACCGTCGCAAGCTCCCGGGCGTCGAGCGTGCCGAGCCGCTCGAGGAGCACCTTCGGGCCGAAGAACGCCTTCTGCACCGGGACCTGCTGGTCGAGCGCGAAGCCGATGAGGAGCGCCATCGGCTCGACGACGAGAAGGCGATCGGCCTCGTCGTCGCCGGTCAGGTGGAGTCGGTCGGTCATGCGCCAGATCCTACGCCCTGGGACCGGCGCTGCCGAGGGGCGCGTGGAGCGCGACCAGCTCGTAGCGTCGCTCGCGCAGGAACCCGATGCGCCGCGCGATCCGAATCGACGGCTCGTTGCCGGCGTTTGCGTTCCACCAAACCCGGTCCCCGGCCGCCTCGCACGCCTCCGCCACGAGCCGGCTGACCAGCGTCCCGTACCCGCGGCCGCGGAACGCCTCGCGGGTGATCACGCCCATCTCCAGCAGGCCGCGCACCCGTGGTCCGGCCAGGCACTCCGCGAGCAGCTCGTCGTCGGAGACGACCGCACGACCCACGCCGAGCTCCTCCCAGCGGTCGGTGGATCCGAACGCGTGGAGCATGTCCTCGGCCCACTCCGTCCGGGGGAGGAGCGTCGCGTCGATGCGGACGATCTCGACCCCGCCCGGCAATCCGCCCTCCCCGGTGTGCGGCTGGCGGTCGGTGAAGTCGATCGCCTCGCCCCGCCAGTACGGCTCGCCCGGCACGAGGTCGCGCATCGGGTCGTCCGGCCCGCGGAAGCCGAAGATGAGGTCGCCGGACTTCGTCTCGACCCCGGTCAGCGCATTGGCCACCGCGTCACGCGCCAGGTCCCCACCGCCGTACACGGTCCCGTCAGCCGTCTCGATCACGAGCAAGGCCCGAGGCCGCTCGGCATCATCTGCCCACACGCGCCCGGCGAGGACGCCGTCCAGCACCGCCACCGCGCGTGGCCGGGCGGGCAGGTCCACCGGCAGCATCGGCTCGAGGCGCGCGGTGGCTGCCCCGCGCTCCATCTCGGTCATCGCCATGCGCGCGATCGTACCGGCTCCACCCATAGCGGTCGGCCGCGGCGACACGCTGACGGGAGATCTGTCACCGGCTGTATCACTCACGACATGACGGGCTGACAGTTCTGCGGGCCGCTCGAAGGCGCAGCCTTGGGGCAGCGAGCGCTAGGATGTCGGCTCTGCGGCAGGCCAACGACGGAGGAACCGATGCGCACGCTAATCAAGGGTGGAACGATCGTCAACGCCGACGCCACGACCGCGGCGGACGTGCTGGTGGACGGGGAGCGGATCGCGCTCATCGGTCAGGCGCTCGACGTCCAGGCCGACCGAACGATCGACGCGAAGGGCAGGTGGGTGATCCCGGGCGGCATCGACGTGCACACCCATATGGAGCTGCCGTTCGGCGGCACATTCGCGAAGGACACCTTCGAGACCGGCACCCGGGCGGCGGCGTTCGGCGGCACGACCACGATCATCGACTTCGCCGTCCAGGGCAAGGGCCAGGCCCTCCGCGAGGGGCTCGACGCCTGGATGGAGAAGGCCGAGGGCAACGCCTGCATCGACTACGGCTTCCACATGATCATGTCGGACGTCACCGATGCGACCCTGGCCGAGATGGACACCCTCGTCGACGAGGGTGTCACCGACTTCAAGCTCTTCACGGCCTACCCGGGCGTCTTCCTGTCCGATGACGGCGCCATCTTCCGCGCCATGCAGCAGACGGCGAAGAACGGCGGCCTGATCCTCATGCACGCCGAGAACGGGCTGGCGATCGACGTCGTGGCGGCGCAGAACGCGGAGGCCGGCAATACCGATCCCTACTACCACGGCGTCAGCCGCTCGCCCGTCATGGAAGCCGAGGCGACGAACCGGGTCATCCGCCTGGCCGAGGTGGCCGGGGTGCCGGTCTACATCGTCCATCTCTCGGCGACGCATGCCCTCAACGAGGTGCGCCGCGCCCGCGACGAGGGTCTTCCGGCCTACGCCGAGACCTGCCCGCAGTACCTGTTCCTCACCCTGGACGACATGGGCAACGGCTTCGAGGGCGCGAAGTTCGTCTGCTCGCCGCCGCTTCGTCCCGCCGACCACGCCCCGGAGCTGTGGAAGGGCCTCGCCAAGGACGACCTGCAGGTGGTGTCGACCGACCACTGCCCGTTCGACTTCCACGGCCAGAAGGACCTGGGCCAGGGCGATTTCCGCAAGGTGCCGAACGGCCTGCCCGGTGTCGAGGATCGCGTGAACCTGCTGCACGACGGCGGCGTGGTCGGAGGCCACCTCACCCCGAACCGCTGGGTCGACGTGATCAGCGCCGCGCCGGCCCGCATGTTCGGCCTGGCGGGCCGCAAGGGCGTCGTCGCCGCCGGGGCCGATGCGGACATCGTCGTCTACGACCCGCGCGCGAAGCACACGATCAGCGCGAAGACGCACCACATGGACGTCGACTACTCCTGCTACGAGGGGCGCGAGATCACCGGACGAGCGGACATCGTGCTGAGCCGCGGCAAGGTGATCGTGGACGGCGAGGAGTGGCTCGGCGCCGCGGGCGACGGCCGCTTCCTCAAGCGTACCCCGACCGGTGAGCTGCTGGGCCGGACCTGACCGGAAACTCTCCGCTGGGCATCGCGCCGTCGGGGGCATTATGCTGCGCGGGCTGCACATCACAGGAGATCCCATGAAGCGAATCACGATCCTGCTCGTCGCGCTGCTGGCGCTCGTCGTCAGCGCGTGCGGGTCGGGCGAGGCCAGCGAGTCGGCGGCCGCATCGGAGCCGGCTCCCGCCGTCGAGGCGACACCGGAACCGACGCCCGAGCCCACCCCGGAGCCCGAGGATTCCGACGAGCCCTCCGCGTCCGCCGATGCCGGCGGCGACGACACGGCGCTGCTGGATCTCCTGCCCGACGAGATCAACGGGCAGTCGCGCATCGACGTCGACCTCGCCAACAACCCGATGTTCGCCGCGGCGCTCGCGCAGAGTGACATCGACGCGTCCGAGGTCGAGTACGTGGTCAGCACCTACGGCAGCGGCGAGGGCGTGCTTGCGGTGACCGCCATGCGCATCCCCGGCATGGGGCAGACCGAGCTGGACCAGCTGGCGCGCCTGATGAGCGGCATGACCGATGGCCAGGGCTCGGCCGAGCTGACGACCATCGGCGGCAAGGAGGTTCTCGCCATCACCGCGACCGACGTCGAGCAGACCGGGTACATGTACTTCCTCGACGGCGCCGTCATCGTCATCGGCGGCACGTCGGAGGACCTCGCCGAGGAGTTCTTCTCGCAGCTTCCGTAGCGAGCCGCCCGGTGGCCCCGGCCGGTCCGGCCATTCGTCGCGCCGGCCGGTCGGGGCTATCCTGCTCTGCCTGCATTCCCTGATGGAGACCATGCCCCCTTGAAGCGCTTCTCGATTCACACCGAGCAGACGATCGGCGGCAAGGACGTCTGGACCGCGATCGACGAGAGCGGCGAGACCGCTCTGCAGGTCTTCGTCCACACCAGCGGCGACACCCTCTCCTTCCTGACGGGCTCGGCCGAGCACGCCGCCGAGCTCCTGGAGGCCTTCCCGTAGCCACCGCGCGCGCCGCCATCTTCCTGAACGAGGGGGCCGGCAGCGCACGCACCGATCGCGTTCGCCTCGCCGTCGACCTCGCCCGTCGTGCGCTCGACGCGGATCTCCACGTGACCGCGACGCGGGACCGCGACGAGCTGGTGGCGTGGCTGGCCGACCGGATCGACGGGTACGCCACCGCGGTCATCGCCGGCGGCGACGGATCGCTCGGCGTGGCCTACAACGTGGCCTCGGGCCGGACGGACGTGACCCTGGGCTACATTCCCGCCGGCTTCGGCAACGCCACGTCACACCTGCTTCGGCTGCCCCGCGAGCCCGAGGCCATCGCCGAGGTCCTCGCGGCGGGCGACGCGCGGCCCGTCGACCTGGTGGAGGTCGATGGCCGCCTGGCGCTCTTCGCCGGCGCTGGATGGGACGCGCTGGTCGCCGCTCGGTACGCCGCGGACGGCGCGCGTCGGCTGCCGGGGTGGGCGATGGCGGTCGCCCGGTCCGCGCCGGACCTCTGGCGCCGGCCGCTGGTCGAGGTCAGGGCGGACGGCTGGCTCGTCCACCGCGGGCCCATCGAGCTCGTCGTGGTCGGCACCACGCCGTTCTACGGGCGTGGGCTGCAGGTCAATCCAGGGGCACGCCCGGATGCCGGGCGCGCCCGGCTCCGCGTCTATCCCGGCCCGGCCCACCGGTTCCTGATCGAAGCCGGTCGATGGGTCTTCCGCCTGTCGCCACGGGCGCGCCCGGTGGACGCGTCCACGGTCGAGATCCACTCGCTGGACGAGCGCGGGCTGCCGCTCCAGGCCGATGGCGACGCCGTCGGGGTACGTCGGCGCTGGTCGTTCGCGATCCGGCCGCAGGCCGTGCGCCTCATCGGTCGTTGGGGCTGAGGCGGCGCACCGCGTCCAGCGCGGCGAAGGCAGCGCGGCGCAGCCGCTGCGGCCCGGAGCCATGGATCCGCAGCTCGACCAGGGGCATCGCCACCGCGCCGGAGCAGGCGACCCGGACCCGGCTGCGCCCGTTCGCGTCCTGCGGCAGCAGCGAGACCTGGAGCACCGCGTCGGCCACGGGTGGTCCGCTGGCCGTCCCCATGTCGAGCACGCCTCCGACGTAGGCCGCTGCGCCCTCGCGTGCGGTGGTCGCGGCGAGGATGTCGATGAGCGCTCCGCCGGTTTCGGCCTCCCAGCTCGCCAGGCTGCCCGCGCCGAGCTCGCCGAGCCGTCGCAGGGCCGCCGTCGGGAGGTCGCCGGCATCGGTGCCGTAGGCCGCCTCGCCGAGGATCTCGAGCGAGCGCGCCACCAGCGGCTCGAGGACCGTCGCATCGCCGCGAGTGGAGAAGCGGACGTGGACGCCGTCGTCGCGGGCGTAGATCCCCACGTCCACCTCCGTCGGCGGGTCGGTGAGGAGCGGTCCCAGCCGCTCGGCCATCGCCGACTCGCCGATGCCGAACGCCTTGACGGTGCGCGTCGTCAGCGGCGGCAGCGCGAACCGCGCCTCGAGCCGCGGCCGCACCTGCTCGGCCCACATGCGCCGCATCTCCGAGGGCACGCCGGGCATCAGCACGACGATCACGTCATCGCGGTCGACCCACCAGCCGGGCGCCGACCCGATCGGGTTGGCCAGGGCCCCGGCGGAGGGGACGCGCATCGCCTGGCGGCGGTTGGTGGCCGGCATTGGCCCGTAGGCCGCGTAGCGCTGCTCGAGCACGGTCAGCAGCTCGGGGTCCTCGACCAGCTGCTCGCCCAACGCATCGGCCAGCCCCTCGCGGGAGAGGTCGTCGTGGGTCGGTCCCAGACCGCCGGTGGCCAGCACCACCGTGGACCGGCCGCGCGCGTCGGTGAAGGCGTCGCGCAGCACTCTGCGGTCGTCCGGGAGCATGCGGACCGAGCGCAGCGGGAGGCCCAGGCGTGCCATCTCGCCGCCCAGGAAGGCCGCGTTGGTGTCGACCGTCTCCCCGAGCAGGAGCTCGGCGCCGATGGAGAGCAGCTCGGCGTTCGTCATCGTCGACGAGTCTACGGCTACACTGAAATTCAAAGCGCCAATCATCACCGATGCCCGCCGTGGCATCGGTCCTGCGACCTCAGAGGAGCACATGAGCGATCCTGACCTGACCGTCTCCGCCGTCCTGGCCGATGACCTGCGCGACTGGCTGACCAGCGAGCTGCGCTACCCCGTCCTTGCCATCAACACGGCCGACGGCCCGCCGAACCAGTCGGTGATGTGGTTCGATCTCGATCCCGATCGCCCCGACGCGATCGTCATGAACACGATGGTCCGGCGGCTGAAGTACCGCCAACTCCAGGAGGACCCGCGAGTGAGCCTGCTCTTCGAGGCCGGGCTCAAGTGGGTCGGACTGCGTGGGACCGTCGAGATGGACGCCGATTTCGATCGTGCCCTCCGGAACATCCAGGACCTCGCGCGTCGCTATGGCGCCGATCCGGAACGCTATGCCGGCCAGGAGCGCGTGATCCTGTACATGCGAGTGGAGAAGGTGATACGTCATGACCAGTGAGACCGTGAAGCTCGGCGCGAACTGCTGGAACCAGTACGCGGATTGGCAGTCGCTCCGCGAGGCAGGCATTCGAGTGGACCGGCTTGGATTCAGCAGCCTGTGGACCTGGGACCACCTCTATCCGATCGTCGGCTCCGACGACGGACCGATCTTCGAGGGCTGGCTGACGCTCGCCGCGTGGGCCGAGCGAACCGAGCGCGCGCAGATCGGCCTCATGGTCGGCGCCAACACGTTCCGGAACCCGGCGCTGGTTGCCAAGATGGCGACTACGCTCGACCACATTTCCGGTGGCCGTGCCGTGCTGGGGATCGGCGGGGCGTGGTTCGAGACCGAGCACCGCGCCTATGGGCTCGAGTTCGGCGGCTCGCCCGGGGAACGGCTGCGCTGGCTCGAGGAGGCGGTGAAGATCATGCGCGGCATGCTCCACGGCGAGAAGCCGTCGGGCGAGCGCTTCTACGCGACCCACGAGGTCCGCAACGACCCGCCGCCGGTCCAGTCGAAGCTGCCGATCCTGATCGGGGGCGGGGGCGAGAAGAAGACGCTGCGGATCGTCGCCCGCTACGCGGACGCGTGCAACGTCGGCGGCGGCTTCGACACCGTGAAGCGCAAGGACGAGATCCTGCGGCAGCACTGCCTGGAGGTCGGTCGCGACGAGTCCGAGATCGAGCGCACCGTCGGGATGGGGATCTGCATCATCCGCGACGATGCCGCCGAGGCGCAGCGCGTCGCCGAGTCGACCTTCGCGCACAACGGCAACGCGGAGCCGTGGAAGAACCAGATGATCGGGACGCCGGAGCAGGTCGCCGAGGTGATGCGGCCGTTCCTCGGGATCGGGTTCCGGCACTTCATCGTCGGCTTCCCGTCGCCGTACGACGCCGAGACGATGGAGCGGCTCATCCGCGAGGTGAAGCCGGAGCTCGAGCGGGGCTGACGCTCTCCACCACGCTCTTGGAAACTGCTCCGTCAGGGAGCATTGTCCGATACCAGGCGCCGCGTCTTGGACAACGAGGTCCATGCAGCGCAATACAGGGCAGATGAGGGCTGGAGGACATGACCGTGAGCGTGGATCCGGAGATCCAAGGCCCCTCCGTGGACCTATTGCGCTCCCACGAGAGCGTTATCCAACTCGGTGATCCGCGCCGCGAGCACACGGGCCGATGAGGGTCGCGCTGCTCGCCGGCGGGACGGGCGGGACGAAGCTGGCGCATGGCTTCTCGATGCTGCCCGACGTTGAGCTCACCGTCATCGCGAACGTCGGTGACGACGCGGTGGTGCACGGACATCTCGTCTGCCCCGACATCGATGCCCTGCTCTACACGCTGTCCGACCTGCTCGACACCGACCGGGGTTGGGGCGTCCGCAACGACACCCATACCGCGCACGCCATGTTCGAGCGGCTCGGTGCAGCGACCTGGTTCCGCATCGGTGACGCCGATCTGGCGACGCACGCCCATCGCGCCGGGCTCCTTGCCGCCGGCGCCGGCCTGACCGATGCGGTGGCCGCCATGGCGACCGCGCTCGGCATCGGGGCCCGGATCCTGCCGGCCAGCGACGAGCCGCACCGCACGATGATCGAGACCGACGAGGGATCGCTCGAGTTCCAGGAGTACTTCGTCCGCCTCCGGCAGGAGCCGGAGGTCCGCGGCGTGTCGTTCGAGGGCGCGGCACGCGCGACCGATGCGGTGCTCGCCGCGATCGACGCGGCGGACCTGATCGTCATCGGTCCATCCAACCCGATCGTCAGCATCGGCCCGATCCTGGCGCTGCCGGGCATCGAGGAGACGCTCCAGGCGGCCGATGCGCCGGTCGTCGCGGTCAGCCCGATCATTGCCGGCAAGGCGCTGAAGGGGCCCGCCGACCGGATGCTCGCCAGCCTGGGCCACGATTCGACGGCGCTCGGCGTGGCGCGCCTCTACGACGGCCTGGTGCGGCAATTCGTGATCGACGAGCAGGATGCCGCGCTGGCGGGCGAGATCGAGTCGCAGACCGCGATGGCGGTCGCCGTCCTGCCGACGGTCATGCGCAGCGATGACGATCGGGCCAGCCTCGCCCGCTCCCTGCTCGACCTCGCCTGAGAGTATCCTGCGGGGGTGGCCACGAGGATCATCGTCCCGCACCGGGGGCTCGAGGCGGCGAAGACGCGCCTCGCTCCCAGCCTCGACCCCGAGGAGCGGGTCATGCTCGCCAGCCAGCTGCTCCAGCGGGTCCTGAAGGTCTCGCGCGAGCTCTCGGACGACGTCGAGGTGATCTCGCCGTCCCGGCCGCTGGCCGAGATCGTGGAGGCGGCCGGCGCCCGGCTGGCGGTGCAGCGCGGCATGGGGCTGAACGAGGGGCTCGACCAGGCGCGGTCGCAGGCGCTCCTCGACGGGATCGACACGCTGATCGTCCTTCATGGTGACCTTCCGAACCTGACCGCCATCGACATCGAGACGCTGGTCGGCGTGCTGCCGGCGGACGGCGGCCCAGGCGTGGCGATCGCGCCCGATCGGGCCGGCACCGGCACCAACGCCCTGGCGCTCCGGCCACCGGGCGTCATCCCGTTCCGCTTCGGGATCGGCTCCTTCGCCGCCCATGCCGCCGTGGTCGAACGTGCCGGCGTCCCCTGCGTGGCGGTCAACCGTGCCGGCCTCGCGTTCGACCTCGACACCCCCGACGACCTTCGGCGCTGGCTGGAGCTCGGGGACGCCGCGTGAGCGGTGCGCGCATCGAGCTGATCGCGCTCGACGGCATCGGTGAGATCCGTCCCGGCGACGATCTCCCGGCGATCATCGCCGAGGCGGCCGCGAGCACCGGCGTCACGCTCACCGACGACGACGTGGTGGTCGTCACCCAGAAGATCGTCTCCAAGGCCGAAGGCCGCCTGGTCGACCTGGCCACCGTGGAGCCGTCCGACTTCGCCCGCAACTGGGCGGAGCGCTGGGACCGCGATGCCCGTCAGGTGGAGGTGGTGCTCCGCGAGTCCGCCTCGATCGTGCGGATGGGCCCCGGTGGCCTGATCATCAGCCGCACGCGGCACGGGCTGGTGTGCGCCAACGCCGGCGTCGACGTCAGCAACGTCGGAGCCGGGGAGGTGGCGGCGCTGTTGCCGGAGGACCCCGACGCATCGGCAGGCGGCATCCGCGACGGGCTCCGCACGCGGACCGGCGCGAGCCCGGCGGTGATCATCAGTGACTCGTTCGGCCGGCCGTGGCGCAACGGGATCGTGAACGTGGCGATCGGCTCGGCGGGGATCGAGTCGCTGCTGGACCTGCGCGGCGAGCCGGATGTCGCCGGCCGGCCGATGCGCGCGACGATCATCGCGGTGGCGGACCAGCTCGCATCGGCGGCGGACCTGGCCGGCGGGAAGGTGAGTCAGCGCCCGGTGGTGGTCTTGCGGGGCTACGACAGGCGCCCTTCGGAGGAGGGCGCATCGGTCCTGGTGATGGGACCGGATCGGGACCTGTTCCCCTGAGATCGACGTGCCCGCCGTTGGATGGGAGCGCCCTTTCTGGGGCGCTCGGCCAGCTGTCAGCCGCTATATCGTTAGTGATATATCCGGTGACAGCGGCGCCGTCCCCACCTGAAAGCCGGCGGCGGCCCACCTGAAAGCCGGCGGTGACGTCAGCGCGGGCTGAGGAAGAGGCTGACGATCTGGCCGCCCTCGACGCGGAAGTTGGCCTCCACGTCCATGGCGGGCACGCCGGGACGCATCACGGTGAGATCGGTGACGTAGCTGGCGCCCATGTTCCGGCTGTCGTTGACGAACATCCGGAAGCCCTCGCCGGCGCGAGTGAACCAGCCGCCCACCTTGTCGCGGCCGCGCAGGTTGGTGCGCTCGTCCGAGCCGGGCACGCTGATGCCCATCACGGCGTTCTCGGCCAGCAGCTCGACCGCCTTCTCGCGGCGGTCGTCGTTGATGAGCTCGATGAACAGGTCGACGGTCTCGGTGGCTCCCATGCGGACCAGTCTAGCCGCTGGTGCCGCGACCGGCTCCCGGCCCGTAGACTGCACCGATGGAACGCCTTCGCATCGGGCTCATCGGGTGGGGGACCGTGGGCGCCGCGCTCGGACAGCTGGTCCTCACCGGGCCGCTGCCGCTGACGCTGGCCAGCGTATCGGTCCGCGACCCCGACCGAAATCGGGAGCACGGCCTGCCGAACGGGGTGCCCCTCGGCCGCCCCGAGGACGCGCTGAGCGCCGACGTGGTCGTGGAGCTCGCCGGCGGCCTCGACGGGCCGCGCGAGTGGGCCCGGGCGGCGCTCGACCGCGGCACGCCGTACGTCACCGCCAACAAGGCCCTGCTGGCCACGCATGGGAAGGAGCTGGCGGAGCTGGCGGAACGACGCGTGGCCGCGCTCCTCGGCAGCGCGAGCGTCGGCGGCGGCACGCCGATGATCGAGACGGTGGCGCACCTGGCGGCGAAGGGCGACATCGTCCGGCTGCGGGGCCTGGTGAACGCCACCACGACCTTCATCCTGAGCGCCATGGGCCGCGGCGAGTCCTACGACGACGCCCTGCTCGAGGCGCAGGACGCCGGCTACGCCGAGGCCGATCCGAGCTTCGACGTGGAGGGCCGCGACGCCGCCCAGAAGCTCGCCATCCTTGCATCGGTCGCCTGGGGCAAGTGGCGCTCCGAGTCCGATGTCGTGACTGCCGGCATCCTCGACGTGGGCGTGGAGCCCGGCAGGATCGTGCGGCTGGTCGCGGACGCCGATTCGAAGGCGCTGCGGGTGGGACCGGCGACGCTGGACGCGTCCGATCCGCTGTCGGTGGTCGAGGGGGTGGAGAGCATGCTCGAGATCGTGTCGTCCGACGGCACGACCGTTCGAGTCAGCGGCCCGGGCGCGGGTGGGCGCGTGACGGCGGGCGCGGTCTACGCCGACCTGGCGCGCCTGGTCCGCGGCGAGCGGCCGATCCTCTTCGGCTCCGCGACCTGAGGCCGCCCTTCGGCCACCAAGGGAAGGCCTGCGGTATCGTTCCCGCATGAATGCATGGCCGATCGTCGGCGTCGCCGGCGCACGAGGCGTCGTGGGCGGCGTCTTCTGCTCCATCCTCGCGGATGCGGGCCTGCCCGCCGACTGCCTCCGCCCCTTCGGCAGCAGCCAGGGCAGGACGCTCGACTACCGGGGCCAGGCGGTCGACGTCCAGGTCCTGACCGACGAGCGGGCGAAGGAGCTGGACGTCCTGTTCCTGGCCGTCGACGGGGAGCAGAGCCGCGAGATCATGGCCGGACCGGGGCGGCTCGTGCCGCTGGTCGTCGACAACTCGAGCGCCTTCCGCCTGGCCGATGACGTCCCGCTCGTCGTCCCCGAGGCGAACGCCCACGCCGGGCGGGAGCGGACCGGCAACCTGATCGCCAACCCGAACTGCACGACCGCGGCGGCCGTGGTCGTCCTTGCGCCGATCCGCGACGCGGCCGGCCTCGCATCGGTGGACCTTGCCAGCTACCAGGCGGTGAGCGGCGCCGGCCGCAAGGGGCTCGACGCCTTCGAGGCGGAGCGTGGCACCGACCACCGCGACCGCGCCGACGAGTCGCCGTTCCACGGCCGCATCGCCGACAGCGTGGTCCCGCAGATCGACGTCCTGGGCGACGACGGCTGGACCGGTGAGGAGCGGAAGATCCACGCCGAGCTGCGCAAGATCCTCGAGCTCCCCGAGCTGGACGTGGCGGCCACCACGGTCCGCGTCCCGGTCCACACCGGGCACTCGGTGGCGCTCCACATCCGGACCGAGCGCGACACCACGGTCGAGGAGCTCGAAACCGCCCTGCGCAACGCCCCCGGGCTCGAGTACCGCCCCGCCGACGGCAGCGATCGTCACCCGATGCCGCTCGACGTCGAGGGCCGCGACCCGGTCCTCGTCGGCCGGCTGCGCGCCGTGCCCGGCCGTCCGCGCGGCTTCGCGCTCTGGCTGAGCAGCGACAACCTGCGCAAAGGCGCGGCGCTCAACGCCATCCAGTGCGCCGCGGCCGTCGACCCGGAGCGCTTCGGCAGGCTCCTCCCGACTCCGCGGTGAGCGACGCGCCTGACCTTGGCAGCCTCCTCGAGGTTCTCGATCGGCACGGCGTGGCATTCGTGGTGGCAGGCTCGGTCGGGGCGCTCGCTCACGGAGCAGGCGGCGTCGAGCCGGCCGACCTCGACATCGTCCCCGCCACGGACGAGGCCAATCTGCGCCGCCTGAGCGAGGCGCTCTCCGAGCTCGATGCCGTCGCGGCCACGGAGACCGGTGCCTGGGAGACCGATGCGGATGGCGAGCACCGCTGGGTCGAGGATGGCATCGGCCGCAGCACCCGGCCGCTCGACGCGACGGACGCGGACACCTTCGACCATTCCTTCACCACCCGGCTCGGACGCCTCGACGTCGTCCCGCGCATCGCCGGCCGGTACGCGCTGCTCCGCGAGCGCGCGACGCGAGCCGCCATCGCCGGTCGGCAGGCCTGGGTGGCGCACCCGATCGACCTGCTCACCGGCATGACCGCCCCGCGTCGGACGAAGGACGGCCCGCGCGTCCGCCACCTGCGGGCGATGGCCACCGCGCCGACCAGCGCGTCCGGCGTCGGGTTCATCGGCTTCCGGACCGATCGGTTCGAGGAGCTGGTGGCCCTCTTCCGGGATCGGATCGGCCTCGCGATCGTGCGAGAGGCCCCGGGCGCAACGTGGTTCCGCCTCGGCACCGATGCCGAGCTGCACGTGTATGCCGCTACGGACCCGGACCATGCCTTCTTCACCACCGGCCCGGTCGTCGGGCTCCGGGTGGACGACGTGGACGCCACCCGCGCCGCGCTCCAGGCCGACGGGCTCGAGATGGTTACCGAGATCGAGCGCACCGACGATGCGGCCTGGTGCCACTTCCGGGCGCCGGACGGCACCGTGGTCGAGATCATCGGACCGCGGCCAACCGGCCACTGATTGGCGGGCCCTTCGGCCCTTGCTCGGCCCCCGCACCGGGGCGCAGGCTCGGTGCACAACCGCATCACAGGCCGTCCATGCCGCCCATCGCCGAGCTCGAGCACGACGCACCCGCGTCGAGCCGGATGCCGCTTCACATCGCCACCGATCGGTGCAAGGGCTGCGAGCTGTGCGTCACGGAATGTCCGAAGCACGTCCTTGCGCTCGATCGGTCCACGGTCAACGCGCTCGGGTACCACCCGGTCGAGCTGACCGATGCCGCCGCCTGCACCAGCTGCGCCCTCTGCGCACGGGTCTGCCCAGACGTCGTCTTCACCGTCTACGCGCCGCCGAAGGGAGCGCACAGGTGACCGCCACGGTGCCCGCCCCCGACATGGCCGAGCCGCGACGCGAGCGCGTGCTGATGAAGGGCAATCAGGCGATCGCCGAGGCCGCCATCCAGGCCGGCTGTGACGCCTACTTCGGCTACCCGATCACGCCGCAGGCCGAGCTGCTCGAGTGGATGGCCAAGCGGATGCCCCAGCTCGGGCGTGCCTTCGTCCAGGCCGAGAGCGAGCTCGGCGCGATCAACATGGCGCTCGGGGCCGCGGCCACCGGCGCACGGGTGATGGTCAGCACCTCCAGCCCGGGCATGAGCCTCATGGCCGAGGCGATGAGCTACATGGCGGGGTCCGAGACGCCCGTCGTGCTGGTCAACGTGATGCGCGGCGGCCCGGGGCTGGGGAGCATCGGGCCGTCGCAGAGCGACTACTTCCAGGCGACCAAGGGGCACGGCCACGGCGACTACCGCGTCCCGGTGCTCGCGCCGGCCTCGATCGGCGAGGCGGTCGAGCTCGTCGCCACCGCGTTCGAGCTGGCCGAGCGCTACCGCACGCCGGTCATCCTCCTCGCCGATGGCATCCAGGGCCAGGCCATGGAGCCGGTCGAGCCGCAGTTCCGGACGCCGGAGCGGCGCACGTTCGACTGGGCATTGACCGGGGCCGACGGCCGCGCCCCGCGCGTCGTCCGCTCGCTCCACCTGCTTCCCGAGGTGCTCGAGGAGCACAACCGGGCGCTCCAGGCGAAGTTCGCCGAGATTACCGCCAACGAGGTCCGCTGGGCCGGCGAGCAGCTCGACGATGCGGATCTGGTGATCGTCGCCTATGGCACGGCGGCGCGGGTGGCGCACAGCGCGGTCGCGCTGGCGCGCCAGCAGGGCATCCGCGCCGGCCTCTTCCGACCGATCTCGCTGTGGCCGTACCCGGAGTCCGCGCTGCGCGAGGTCGCCTGCCGGGTGCGCGGCGTCCTGTGCGTGGAGCTCTCGGCCGGGCAGATGGTCGAGGACGTCCGGCTGGCGGTCGAGGGCCGCTGCCCTGTTGCGTTCCACGGCCGCACCGGCGGCATGGTCCCCACGCCCGACGAGGTGCTCGACGTGCTGCGTGAGCTCGACGATGGAGGCCGATCATGACCGTCGCGACTCCTGGGCCCCGCGTGATCTACCAGCGACCGGAGGTGCTGGTCGACCGCTCCAGCCACTACTGCCCCGGTTGCGGGCACGGGATCATCCACCGCGTGCTCGCCGAGGTGCTCACCGACCTCGGCCTGGCGCCGCGCACCATCGCCGTCGCGGCGGTCGGCTGCTCGGTGTTCGCCTACGAGTATCTCGCCCTCGACTTCGTGGAGGCGCCGCACGGGCGGGCGCCGGCCGTCGCCACCGGCGTCCGCCGCGTGCGGCCCGACGCGTTCGTCCTCACCTACCAGGGCGATGGCGACCTCGCCGCCATCGGCACGGCCGAGATCGTCCACGCCGCCGCGCGCGGCGAGCTGATCACCACGATCTTTGTGAACAACGGGATCTACGGCATGACCGGCGGCCAGATGGCGCCGACCACGCTGCTCGGCCAGAAGACGACCTCGTCGCCGGCCGGCCGCGACGCGCGATCGGCGGGCTACCCGATCCTGATGACCGAGATGCTGGCGCTCCTGCCCGGCGTCGCGTACGCGGCGCGCGGATCGGTGTCCGATCCCGGCCGCATCGGGAAGATGAAGGCGATGGTCCGGAAGGCCTGCCAGGCCCAGATCGACGGCGCGGGCTTCTCGATCGTCGAGGTACTCTCGACCTGCCCGGTCGGCTGGGGCATGACGGCCCCCGACTCGATGGCCCACCTGTCCGAGGTCAGCGAGGTCTATCCGCTCGGCGTCCTGGCCGACCGGACCGGCGGAGCGACGTGATGGAACGCTCGGCGCTCTTCGCCGGCTTCGGCGGCCAGGGCCTGCTGTTCGCCGGCCAGGTGCTGGCCCGCGCCGGCATCCGCGACGGCCTCGAGGTCTTCTGGATCCCGTCGTACGGGCCCGAGATGCGCGGCGGCACCGCGTCGTGCACCGTCATCGTCGGCGATGGCGAGATCGGCTCACCGGTGGTGGACCGATACGACGCGGCCGTGCTGATGAACCCACCCTCGTTCGTGAAGTTCGCCCCGCGCGTCGCCGATGGTGGGCTGCTCATCGTGAACGCCTCGCTGGTCGCCCTCGATGACGTCCTGGCGCCGCCGGGCGTCGAGCTGCTCCCGCTCCGCTGCACCGAGCTGGCCGCGGGCGCCGGGGACGACACGCTCGTCAGCGTGGTCGCCCTCGGGGCGCTCGTGGCACGGCTCGGCTGGGTCTCGCCGGAGGCGGTGCGGCGCACGATCCGCGACGTCGTCGGCGCGAAGCGCCCCGAGGTGCTCGAGGCCGATCTGCGTGCCTTCGACGCCGGACGCGAGGCGGCGGCGCCGATCCCCGTGGCCTGACGCCACCGCGCGACCGGCGGCTAGACTGACCGTCCCCGGGACACACAGGGAGGGAGATCCATGCCGTCCTTCGCGGAGCTGACCGACGCGTTCCTGCACGAGGAGTACGAGGACTCGCCGGTCCGCGCCAGCTCCCTCGGCCTCACCGACTACGACGGGCGCCTCGACGACCTCTCCGAGGCGGCGATCACGCGACGGGTGGCCCGCGACGCGCACTGGCTCGAGCAGTTCAGCGCGGTCGGCGACGACGAGCTGAGCCCCGACGAGGCGATCGACCGCGACCTGGCGATCAGCACCCTGCGCGGGCGGCGGATCCTCGAGGACTGGGAGGGCTGGCGACGGCAGCCGGACACCTACCTCAACCCGGGAATGAGCGGCATCTTCATCCTGTTTCTCCACCAGCTGCGGCCGGCCGACGAGCTGGTCGACGCGGCCGTCAGCCGCATGCGGGAGATCCCCGACAACCTCGAGGCCGGCCGCCGAAACCTGCGTCCCGAGCTCGTCCCGGCGATCTTCCTCGACCGCGCCGCCAACCAGGCCCGGGCCGGCGCGCGGTACGTCCGCGAGATCCTGCCGGCACAGGTCGACGACACCGGGCTCCGGGCGGAGCTCGCCGAGGCGGGCGAGGCCGCCGGGGCCGCCTATGACGGCTACGTCGCCTTCCTCGAGGAGATGCGCCCGGCAGCCACCGGCGAGTGGGCCCTCGGCGAGGAGCGCTACTCCGCGCTGCTGCGAGACAAGGAGCTGCTCGGCTTCGGCGCACGCGAGCTGCGGGACCGCGGCCAGGCGGCCTACGACGGCCTGGCCGAGGACATGGCGCGCTGCGCCCGCGAGCTGCGCGACACCGATGACTGGAAGGCGGTGCTCGACGAGCTCAACGAGGACCACCCGCGGACGCCGGAGGAGATGCGCATCGGCTACGAGAACTGGACCGAGCGTGCGCGGATCTACCTCCACGAGCACGGCCTGGTGAGCTTCCCTTCGGGTGAGGAGTGCGTGGTCGTCCCGTCACCGCACTTCCAGCGACCGGTGCTGGCGGTCGCCAGCTACATGCAGCCGCCATCGTTCAGCGACCGCATGAAGGGCCACTTCTTCGTCCCCTTCCCGCCCGACGGCGCGTCGGAGGAGGAGGTCCAGAAGCGCCTCGCCTCGAATTCCTACCCGGGCATCCCGACCACCGCCGTGCACGAGGCCTATCCCGGCCATCACTGGCACCTGGTGATGATGAAGTCGAACCCGAGCAAGATGCGGCAGGTGTTCCGGACGCCGTACTTCAGCGAGGGCTGGGCGCTGTACGCCGAGCGGATGATGCGCGAGCAGGGCTTCTTCACCGACCTGCGCCACGAGATGTTCCAGTACGCGGCGACGATCTTCCGGGCCGCGCGGATCGTCGTCGACACGAGCCTGCACATGGGCGAGATGACCTGGGACGAGGCGGTGCGGTTCATGACCGAGCACACCGCTCTCACCGAGCCGACCGCCCGCGCCGAGGTGACGCGCTACTGCGCGTGGCCCACCCAGGCCTCCTCGTACCTCACCGGCTGCCTGGAGATCGTGCGGATTCGCGAGGCCTTCTTCGCCGCCCGTGGCTCGTCGGACACCGATGCGCTGCGCGCATTCCACGACCGGATCACGTCGTCCGGCGGACTGCCCATCGCCCTCGCGGAGCGCGCGGTGCTGGCGGACGCGTAGCCGTCTTGGACGACGCCTCGCCCGAGAGCATGATCCAATTCAGGAGCCGCCGTTTCGGACAATGCGCCGCGGGGAGCGCAGTAGGCGGGAAATGGCACGTCACGGCCCCCGCTCTGAATGTGGATCCGGCCATTGACGTCGCCGCGACGTCGTTAATGCGCTCCGGGGCGAGCAATATCCAAGGGTGGGATCTCGCCGCCGCCACCTGGACCGGAATCGGGTGCCGGATGGCACTGCCGCCGGCCGTCGGGGTGGGGGACGGTGGTGCCATCACGCGCTGAGGAACCTGTCCCGGTGACCTACGTCATTGCCCAACCGTGCGTCGACGTCATGGAGCTGTCCTGCCTCGCCGTCTGCCCGGTCGACTGCATCCACTACGAGCCCGGCGTCGACCGGATGCTCTACATCGACCCGGACGAATGCATCGACTGCGCTGCCTGCGAGACCGAGTGCTCGGTGGCCGCCATCCATACCGAGGATGCGGTGCCCGCCGGCGAGGAGCCCTACACCGAGGTCAACGCCCTCTGGTTCACCGATCGTGGCGCCGCGCGAGAGCGGGTCGACCAGCTCGTCCCGCGCTGACCGATCGGTCAGGCCGTCATCGGCGCAGGCGGTCGGTGATCTCGACGAAGTCGTAGAAGCGGTACAGGTCTTCGTGCGCCCACGTTCGGTCGGGGAGCAGCGGAAGATCTGTCCCGAACCGAGCGTTGAAGAGCAGACGGAACGTGTTCACCGGCGTGATGGCGTCGTGGAAGCCCTCGGCCTCGAGGTCCGCATCGGGCACTCGCATGGCGAACAGGATGCCGAACTTCTCCTCCAGCTCGGCGTCGGTCGCGTTGCGCCACCTGAAGTTCCACTCCAGCTCTTCGTAGCGGGCGGGGAACGGCCCTTCATCGGCCTGCAGGATGATGATCGCGTCGGGGTCGTCGGCCAGCACGCGATCGACGAAGGCGAGCATCCGGGAGTTGGCGTAGGTCAGCTGCCGCCGGTAGCTCTCGATGTCGCCGAGCCCGGCCACCTGCTCCCGCCCCGTGTACGAGCCATCGGCGTTGTGGACGTAGGGCGGATGGGTGGTCACGAGGTGCGCGAAGACGTATTTCGGGCCGGGCAGTGACGTGACCTCGTCCAGCCGATCGAGGGCGTACAGGTTGTTCTCGCGCATGACCGGCCAGTCCCACGGATCGTCGGGCGCACCGGCGGGATCGTCGAGGGCACGCAGGAAGGTCGTCTGTGCCAGCGCGGAGCCGAACTGGTCCTGACCCTCGTACACCAGGCTGAGGTCGGCATCCACGTTCGTCGCCGTCGGGGTCCACCAGTTGCCGATGTGGACGTACTCATAGCCGATCTGCTTGAGCGCGGCCGGGACGGCGAGCCGCTGGCCGAGAACGCGCTGGATCGGGTCGCGGTCGCGCCCGTCATCGGCCTGCTCCTTCAGCGCCTCCGCGTCCAGCGCTTCCATCGCGAGGGTGCTCGCGAGCGAGAGTGGCGTCTTGATGTAGTTGGCGTGGGCGTGACGTGCAACGGTGAACCCCCGCCCTTCGAGCTCGGTGAGGAAGGGCTCGTTGTCGAAGTCGTAGGTCTCGCGGAGCGCGGTCGACCCCGCGTAGCGATCGAGGATGACGAAGTAGACATCGGGCGGATTCGAGGGATCCGATGGCGTCAGCTCGAGGGCCGTCAGATTCTCCGGCGGAGCTCCGAAGTCGAGCACCGGCCGCGAACTCAGGACCGACGTGAGGTTGAGCACCACCAGGAACAGCGTCACCGCGTTGAGCGCGCGCGTCGCCGTGCGCAGCTGCGCCGGTCCGATCCGCCAGACGACCAATAGCCCGATCCCCGTCACGAGCAACCAGGCAACCATCAGCGGCCACTGGCTGTCGAGGAACTCGGCGGCCGCCGTCCAGGCGTGGCCGTAGCCGAAGAACCCGGCCACCAGCACGGTCGTCAGCAGCGCGGCTCGCTGCCAGTTTCGGAACAGGAGCCCAAGGATGCCCAGGACCATCGCAGTGTCGGCGACGGCGACGCCGAGCGGCAGCCACAGCGGCGCCAGGGTGACCTGCTCGACGATGTTCAGCGCGAACAGGAAGATGACGGGGTAGGCTGCCGCCAGCAGCGGGTGAACCGGCAGGGTCGTCCAGTCCCAACGCTCGCGGCGGACCGGCGGCCGGAGGTGTTGGCGACCGTCGGGTAACATCCGGTTAACACTAGTCGAGGCTCATCACCCATGCCATTCGTGGCGTACATCGATCCTGGTTCGGGCAGCATGCTGCTCCAGGTCATCCTGGCGGGCGTCCTGGCCGTGCCGTTCTTCTTCCGACGCGTCATCACCGATGCCTGGCACCGCATCCGCGGCGGTGACGTCACCGCATCGACGCCCGACGATCGCGGCGAGGAGACCGATTCCCGCGCCTGACGGGCTGGTGATCGACCCGGCCTCCTTCCGCGACCCCGCCGGATTCGTCTTCCGCCGGGACGGCGTGCTCCATCGCCAGGTCCAGCCGGCCGCCGCCGCCGACTGGGAGGCGTATCGCGCCAGCGGGCTGCACGAACGACTGCTGGCCGATCGGCTGGTGATCGAGTTCGAGGAGGCGCCGCTCGAGACGGCCGCGTTGCCCGGGGCGATCGCCGTCCTGCTGCCGCGCATGCTGGACCTGGTCAGCCACCCGTACGAGTGGTCGTTCTCCCAGCTCAAAGAGGCGGCGCTGCTCACCCTGGAGATCCAGTCTCGGGCGCTCGACGCCGGGATGCGGCTCAAGGACGCCAGCGCCTACAACGTCCAGTTCGACGCCGGACGGCCGATCCACATCGACACGCTGAGCTTCGAGGTCGCCGCGGCCACCGATCCGTGGCCCGCCTATCGTCAGTTCTGCGAGCACTTCCTGGCGCCGCTGGCGCTGATCG
>Ga0268386_10000473_pt1 | contig 25626 bp, 18 predicted proteins | sample RVTome_15_FD_200260 | JGI IMG/M metagenome (GOLD analysis project Ga0268386, IMG submission 200260) | Soil microbial communities from uranium-contaminated site in the Upper Colorado River Basin, Wyoming, United States - RVT150D86... ... | reverse complement strand
CGTCGAGGCTGAGATCGATCGTTCGGCCGTAACGGCCGTCGACCTGCGCGTGCGAATCGCCGTTCGTTACGCGCACGCGGCTGAGCTCGTATCCGCCGTTCCGGCGCGCGATCTCGCCGCTCCCGGTGAGCGCGCGGCCCCACAGCACGCCGCGAAGCGATGCGACACGCGCGGTCAGGGGGGCGTCAGCGCCGAACCCGCGACCCTCGATCGAGCCTTCGAGGTCGATGCGGCCGTCGAGATCCGCGCGCAGCCCGCGCAGATCGAGCGAGCGTGCCCGCCCGGAAAACCCCCAGGCCTGGTCGCCCGTCCAGGCCAGCCGTCCCGTGCCGCCGATGCGGCCGCGCAAGGTGTACGCGTCGACGGCGTCGATCGTGAGCGCCTCGCGGCCGACCAGCCCCGTTGCATGCCAGGCCGCCGCCGGTATCTGCGGGCCCGCGGTCTCGGCCTTGATCTCATAGGCATAGGGCAGGCTGCCGCCGATGCGGTAGGTGCCGAGCGGGCTAGCGACGATCGGCTCGCCGGTGAGCGGCCAGCGGAGCGTCGACCACTCACCGCTCAAAGCGAGCACGGGCGACTCGGGAGCGAGATCGATCGTGCCGTTCGTTGTGAACGACGCGGCGCTCCGCGGAAGCCATGCGCGCAGAGAGGTGATCTCGATGACCCGGCCCTGCCACGTCCCGCCGCCCTGGAGGCGCAGCGGCTCATCGATGAGCTCGGTCGAGGTCACCGTGCCGTCGATGCCGATCGAGTTTCGCCCCGCATTGATCGCGACCGAGCCGCTCACGCGGGGGAAACGACCCGCAGGGACCCACGGCGAGCCGTCGAAGTCGATGGCGCGGAGCGTCCCGAGCACACGCGGCGTACCCGTCAGGTCGAGCGCGTTGCCAGTGAAACTCACGCGTGCGGGCTGCGCCAGCCGGAGCTCGGTGCCCAGCCGGTCGAGATCGCCGCGCGCCGTGCTCGAGAACCGGTAGTCGTGACCGTCCGGCAACCGCCAGTGCCCGGACAGCGTACCGCTCACGCCCATCGGCCGCGCCGCGCGAAGTCGTACCTCGCCCGTGAGCGCGCCTGCGGGATCCTTGACCGCGACGATCGGAGCGTGCAGCTCCCAGTGGTCCATCGTGAGCGACCCCGTGATCGAAGCGACGGCGTACCGCTGTCCGTTGGCGAGTACGAGCGCGACGCGACGCAGGTCGACGGCTCCGACCACGAGACGCAACAGGTGGGGCATGAAGCGCGGCTCGGACGGTGGCTCCGGCTCGCGACGGCGCAACGTCACCTCGATCGCGCCCGCCTCGGCGCGCGTGATCGAGATCGTCCGGGAAAGCAGGTTGGTGAGCTCGGGTGCAAGACGCAGGTCGCGCGCCTCGATCCGCACCGCCTGGTGATCGATCACCACCGAGTCGAAAGCGAGCGGCCCGCCGATGGTGCCGCGCGCTCCGCTGGTCGTGATCGATACGGCAGAGAGCGTTTCGAGCCGCCGCAGCACGAAATTGAGGCCCGCCTCGGTGTTGATGAGCCAGCCCGCCCACGCCGTGAGCCCCACCAGGACCAGGAGCAGCAGGATGCCGCCGATCGCGAGCACCCGTCGCGTCACAGCAGCACCTGCGTGATGTTCAGGTGCAGTCGCGGGTTCTTGCCGGGCTCCGACAGCGCCTGAGCGACGTCGAGCCCGATCATGAGCATCGGCAGCTTCCAGCGCACGCCGACGCCGATCGAGTACTCGAGCGGATCGCTCCAGTCATTGAAGGCGTCGCCCGTGTCGTAGAACGCGGCGATGCGGAAGTCGCGCGGCAGGTCGCGCTCGATCTCGATGCTGGCGACGAGCTTGTTCTCGCCGCCCACGCCCTCGGTCGGGTTGCCGTTCTCGTCCGGCGGCCCGGGCGGTGACAGCTCGTTCAGTCCGAAGCCCCGCACGCTGCGGTCGCCGCCGGCGAAGAACCGCTGCGAAGCGGGCAGCTCGGAGAATTCATTTATCCAGCTCGCGCCGACCTCGCCGCGCAGCCGCAGATACCAGGGACCCGAGATGCGCCAGACCTTCTCGGCGCGGGCGATGAATCGCAGGTACGAGGCATCCGATCCGAGCGACTGCGGACTCCCGGAGAGCTCCAAGTAGTAGGCGGCGTCGCGAACCCAGCCGGTGAGGAAAGTCGGCGGCAGGCTCGCGTAGCTGACCCCGGGGATGAACAGCAGATCCGTCTGGTCGGTGCCGTCGGGAAAGGTCGACCGCTCCTGGTCGAGCTTGAGGAAGAGGACCCGCTGCCAGCGTCCCATCGCGTCCGTGAGGCCGCCGATGACCTCCACGCGCTCGCTCTCGAGATCGCCGATCTCCTCGTTGATGTAGGCGGTCGAGAATTCGAGTTTCTCGAGCGACGGGTCGCCGACCGGGATGATGTAACGCGCGATCGCTTCGGTCAGGACGGAGGAGGCCGTCACCTGGATCTGCGAGCGGTGTCCGCGGCGGTTGACCCGCCGGTTGTCCCAGGTGAATTTCCCGCGCACGCCGGTGTCCGTGCCGTAGCCGGCGCCGACGCTGTACCGGTCGCGCCTGATGGGTTCGCCGCGCACGGTGACGGGCACCGTCAGCGTCGCTGGATCGCGGTCCCCCGGCAACACGGTGACGGTCGAGAAGTAGTTGCTGTCCTCGAGCGCGAACTGGGTGCTGCGGATGCGTTCCGGCGAGAAGGGCTGGCCTTCGGCGAAGCGCACGTAGCCCGCGAACAGCCGGTCGCTGATCACGTCCTGTTCGATCTGGATCGCGCCGAACTGGTAGCGCCCGCCGGTGGCGAGCGCGAGGTGGACGTCGGCGGTCCGCGCCTCGGGATCGACGATGAGCTCGTGCCGATCGAGGTTCGCGTCGAGGTAGCCGCGCTCCTGTGCGCTGCGCAGCAGCTCGAGCTTGAGGCGCTCGTAGGCGGCGTGCTCGAGGCGTGCGCCGGGCTTGACCGTGCTGTTGTGGATGACCGAGCGCAGCGTGGTGTCGGCGTCGCCCGGCCCCGTAATCGCGACGTCGACGACCTGGAATCGCACCGGTTCGCCCGGCACGACGAACAGGCGGACGATCCAGTTCTCGTCGTCGCGCGTGGTGCGGCTGCGCACGGACGGCGCGTAGTAGCCGAACGGCCGCAGGGCATCGGTCGCCTCGTCGACGGCGCGGTCCGCGAGCCGGCGCACCTGCGCATCGGTGAGGTCATCGCGCCGCAGGTATCGACCCAGGGTGAGAAAGGCCCGGATGTTGTCGGCGATGGGCCGGTCGACGCCGTCGATCTCGACGCGGATCCGGTCCGCCGCGGGCGTCACTCCGCACCAGGCAAGCGCCAGCAGCGCGATGAAGGCCCCGCGCACGCGGCCCACGCGGTTTCGGGCGCGCGCGCCGTGTGTCATTCGGGCGACGCGTCGCGGGCCGCAGCATGGGCCGTTGCGCCCGCCGGTTCGCGGAAGGCGGCCGCGACGGCGCTTGCAGTCGGGCCGATTGCGAACGCGAAACGAGAGGCGCCACTCTGGACGCCGGCGGAATCGAAGCGCCGCTCGTGGACCACCGTCCGCCCGGCGCGGTCCACGAGGACCACGGTGGAGCAACGAGTGCCGTATCGTTCATGTACGACGAACGGTGCCGACACCGCGCGCTCCCAATCCTCGGGCAGGCCGGTATGCGGCAGATCCGCATCCCCGGTCGTAATTCGATCCGCGAGCAACGCGAAGAGTTCCTCGACGGCGATGCCGCCGCCGCGCAGCAGCGCGGCGAATCGCTCCCGGGTGCGCGTGAGCTTGGGCCAGGGCGTGTCGAGCCACTGGTTTGAAAGCCCATAGATCCCGGGCGCGAGCGACCGCGGGGGGTCGTCGCCGCGATTCGAGAAGTAGAGCAGCGAGTCGCGATCGCCGAGCAGCAGATTGAAACCGCCATACTCGCGCGCCCTGCGCTCGAGCCCGGCCAGGTACTGCGCCGTGCCCGCCTCGCCGCGCAGATACGACGGCACTAGTTCGCCGCGCGTCGGCGCGCCCGCGGGCGGTGGATCGAAGTCGCGGAAATTCGTGACGATCCCGAAGCGCCCGTCGCGCGCCAGGCCCAGCCAGGTGCCCGACGCCTTCAGATCGCGGCCCGCGAGCACCGGCGGCCCGTCGTTCCACCAGCCGAGCGCCGCGGCAGGCCGTTCGTGGAATTCGTCGCGATTGCCGGCGATGACCAGCCGGAGGTCCGGATGCGCGTTCCAGCCGACGACGAGCAGGCACATGAAGGCAATTGTACGGGGTGGCAGCCGCGCCGCTTGCCGCTGCCCCGGCGTCTAATCGGGGCGATCCGCCTCGCGCGCCACACGACGCCGGCCGAACATCAGCCGGCCGGCCTTGCGCGTCGCCCATGCGAGCAACGCGACGACCGCGACCAGGCAGACGAGCGGCAACGCGATCGCGAGTATCGAGAGTCCCGTTGCTCCGACCGTCTCGACGGTGCTCACGACCGGATTGCCGAGCCCGCCGGTCGCGAGACCGGTCTTCGCGCGCACGACGGCCGCGCTGCCCTTGGTCAGCCCCGCGATGCCGCCGCCCGCGATGATCGCCACCGGCCACATCACCGCCGGCGGAACGTCGGCCATCACCGCTGCACTTGCGATCACGCCGGCCGCAAGCGTTGCCGGGCTTGCAAGGACGTCGAGCGCGTGGTCGACCCCCGGGACGTAGTAGGCCAACGTCTCGAGGACTGCCGCCGTGCCGAGCGTAAGCAGCGCGGGCGTGCTCGCGAGCCACCCAAAGCCGTCGGTGAGCGGCAACACGCCGGAGCGCGCCGCGATCGCGGCGATCAGCAGCGGCAGGAACACACGAAAGCCGGTGGCCGCGGCGAGGCCGACGCCGAGGGCGATGCTGAGCAGCGCACCGAAGCCGAGGTCCATCGCTACTCCTCCCGTTCCGAGCGGCGGATGCTGCCGGATCGCGGCGCCGCGCACAAATTCCCGCATCGATCAGGCCGGCGCCAAACGCGGCGGCCAACACGACGACGTACCCGGGACTCACCGCTCGCGAATTCGCCGGGTGATCATCGACCCGGGCCCCACTGCTTGACGCCCGGCGTGACGGCGAGCGGGACCGCCGAACCTGCGTCGTACCAGTCCTCGATCAACCGGTACGACACCGATTGCGGCGGTGGCAGCCCCAGTACGCCCGCCGCAACCTCGTCGCGCGTAAACCAGCGAGCGTCCTCCAACTCGTCGTCGGTGCGGATCGTCGCGTCCGCGGAACCGAGAGCCATGAAGCCAATCATGAGCGACGAGGGGAAAGGCCATGGCTGCGAGGAGTGATAGCTCGCCTCATGCACAACCACGCCCGTTTCCTCGAAGACTTCGCGCGCGACAGCGTCCTCGAGGCTCTCGCCCGGCTCGACGAACCCCGCGATCGTCGAATAGCGGCCGGCGGGCCAGGATGCCTGTCGCCCGAGCAGCGCGCGATCGCCGTCGGACACCAGCACGATCACGGCTGGGTCGAGCCGCGGGAAGTGCTCTGCACCGCACGCGGGGTTGCTGCACTTCATCACGTGCCCCGCGCTCTCGCTCGCGGTCCACGCACCGCAGGCGCCGCAATGACGGTGCCGGCCGCGCCAGAGCACCATCGCGCGCGCATAAGCGAGCAGGCCCGCCTCGTCCTGCGGCAACGCGCCGCCGGTGAGCCGCAGATCCTCGAAGGCGGTCTCGGGAGGCAGCGTCAAGGTGGATTCGTCGGTGAACTCCGCCGCAAAGACCGTGCGACCGTGAAAATGACCGAGCAAGACGTACTCGGCCGGGGGCATCGTGCTGCGGAGCGCATCGTCGAACTCGAGCAGCGCCGCGCCGAAGCCCGTGGGAATCCTCCGCACCAGGCTCCTCGACTGCCAGACGGGAACGAGCAGCGTCGCCGGATCGCTGAGCGCCGCCTCCAGAAAGCGTGAATCCCTGCGCAGGTGCGCAGCGCGCTCGAGATAGGGGCCTGCAAAGACGTTTGGGCGGCGCACGATCGATCCCGTTGGCGCCCGGATTCTAACAACCGTGCGTGGCCTCCATGCCGGGCACCGGCGATGGCAGCGACGCCTCGGGCCAGCGGCAGAGCGGACACGTCGCCCGCTCGACGCCGAGGGTGTCGCGAACCCACAGCGCGTGGCAGTCCGGACAGTGCGCGAGCTCGTATTCGTCGTGCACAGCAAGCGCGTGCCGCAGGTACCAGGCGTGCTCAAAGGTGATCGCCGTGCCGGGGCAGACGCTGCGGAAGGTGTCGTAGGCATCGCAGAACCGCGCCACTTCATCCAGCGTCGGCCGCTGCAGCAGACCCGGCCGCGCGAGCAACGCGCAGGCCCGCAACAGGCTCGCGACGGCCGCCGCTTCCATCTCCACAGCGGCGGAACGGCGGAAGAAATCCATCTGCCGCGGTGATTTGCCGCGCCGCCGGCGCACCACGAGCTCCGGTTGCGTGCGGATGTAGTCGCGGAAGAGTTTCCGTATCCGGTCGGCCGAGAGCCCGGTGCACTGACGGATCGTGTGCGTGCGGGCTTCGTGACCGATCAGGCGATAGGCGACCGCGAGCCGCAGCCGATCGCGATCGTAGCGGCTGTCTGTGATGCGCATTGGCAGGGCCCTCGGTCAATTCTGGGTTCTTCGGTCAGAATATGGTCTCATAGGACCACACATTGAAGTCTATAACCAAATATGGTCCGATCGGACCATATCTGGGAGAGCCCTATGACGCACCTGCCGGACGGCCGCGATGGACCAAGGGGCAGAACCCCTGGCCACGGCTTCCTGACGCCCGCCATACGCCGTGACGTGGCCGACCTGAATCGGCAGTTCCTCAGCCTCGCGCTCGAGCCGACGCTCGCTGGAGACTTCCGCTTCGCCGTGCCTGATGAGGTGCGCCCCGCGCTGCAGGCAGGCGGAGAGAGCCTGCTCGCGCGCGTCTCGGCCTGTCCATTCACGCTGTTCCAGGTATCGCTGGCACATGGCCGGCTTGGCGGCCCGGGGCCGGGCGTGGAAGACACCAGGCGACCGCTCGTCGATGCCGCAACATCAATACAAGCCCAGTCGTTCGCGTACGTCGCCGTCTTCCTGGCATGGCGGCTTGCCGACGACGAGCCGCTCGCCTTTCGCGTCGTGCTGGGCCTGTCGGCGGGCGACGAGCTGCTCCTCAACCAGACCCGGCCCTCGGACCTGCCGCGGCTCGCATGCGCGCCGCAGCTCATCCGGCCGCGCTGGGATCGTCATTCGCGGTACTGGCGCTTGCTCGTTCGCGCTGCGGCGGCGGGTGGAGATGCCACGCTGCAACGTGTTCATTGCGCTGGCATCTGCATGGTCGTCGCCGATGTGTGGGGGCAGGAGGGGCGGCCGATGGAGCGACCCGGATCCGCGAAGCGCTGACGGCGATTCTGTTGCTGCGCCCCGCGGCGCGCATTACGCTGCCGGACCCCGTCCGGCCCGCGTGGTGTCATGCACGCACTCTCCCTGCGCCAGCTCTCAAAGACCTACGGGAACGGCGTACACGCATTGAAGGGCATCGACCTCGACGTCGAGTCCGGTGACTTCTTCGCGCTGCTCGGCCCGAACGGCGCCGGTAAGACCACGGCGATCGGCATCGTCTCCTCCCTCGTGACCAAGAGCTCCGGGAAGGCATTCGTCTTCGGCCACGACATCGACATCGAGCTCGAGGCCGCCAAGGCCTGTCTCGGCATCGTGCCGCAGGAGATCAATTTCAACCAGTTCGAGAAGGTGTCGACCATCCTTCTCAACCAGGCCGGCTTCTACGGCATCCGCCGCGGGGTCGCCCGCGACCGCGTCGAGCGGTGGCTCCGCGAGCTCTCGCTCTGGGACAAGCGGGACGCCGTGTCGCGCACGCTGTCGGGCGGCATGAAGCGCCGGCTGATGATCGCCCGTGCACTCATACACGAGCCACGCCTCCTGATCCTCGACGAGCCGACGGCAGGCGTCGACATCGAGATCCGCCGCTCGATGTGGGTGTTTCTGCGGCACCTGAATGCCGAGGGCACGACCATCATCCTGACGACCCACTATCTCGAGGAGGCCGAGACGCTCTGCCGCAACATCGCGATCATCGACGAGGGGCGGATCATCGAGTACGGACGCATGTCGAGCGTGCTCCGCAAGCTGCAGACCGAGATCTTCGTGCTCAACACGCGCGAGACGATGGATGACACGCCGCAGCTGCCGGGCTACGCGGTTCGGCTGACCGACGAGCACACCCTCGAGGTCGAAGTCAGCAAGGAGCAGAACCTGAACGACATCTTCGCCGCGCTCACATACCGCGGCATCGAAGTCCTTTCGATGCGCAACAAGTCGAACCGGCTCGAGGAGCTGTTCATGCGGCTGGTCGATGGGCGCGACGCGGCCGAGACACCGGTGGTCGCGGCGGCCGCCGAATGACCACCGGCGCCGGCACGGCCGTGACCGCACGCCGCGAGGGCGAGGGCGAGCACCGCTGGGTCGGGTTCAACACCATCGTCATCCGCGAGTTCAGCCGGATCATCCGCATCTGGGGCCAGACGATCGTGCCGCCCGCCATCACGGCGACGCTGTATTTCCTCATCTTCGGCAGCCTCATCGGGCCGCGCATCGGCGACATGGGCGGCTACAGCTACATGCAGTACATCGCGCCCGGGCTCATCATGATGTCCGTGATCACCAACAGCTACGGCAACGTCGTGTCGTCGTTCTTCGGCGCCAAGTTCGGCCGTCACATCGAGGAGCTGCTCGTCTCACCGTTGCCGAACTGGCTGATCGTGCTGGGTTACGTCGCGGGCGGCCTGATGCGCGGGCTGCTGGTCGGCATCGTCGTGACCCTGATCGCGCTCCTCTTCACGCGGCTTCACGTCGAGCACTGGTTCGCCGTCGTCGGCGCCGTGGTCCTGACCGCGCTCGTATTCTCGCTGGGTGGGTTCGTCAACGCGGTCTTCGCCAGGAATTTCGACCAGGTGACCTTCATCCCGACCTTCATCCTGACGCCGCTCACCTATCTGGGCGGCGTGTTCTATTCGATCACCATGCTGCCCGACTGGGCGCAGAAGCTCTCCCAGGCGAACCCGATTCTCTACATGGTCAATGCCTTCCGGTACGGCTTCCTGGGTCATTCGGACGTGAGCGTGACCTTCGCCTTCGCAGTGATGCTGCTGGCGACGATCGCGCTCTTCGTGCTGTGCGTCTGGCTGCTCGACCGGGGCACTGGCATCCGCGACTGACGGTCGCGGTCGCGGGCTCCCGGCACAGCCATGTGTGGTCGTTTCGCCTTTTACTCCGCGCACGAGGCGATCGCGCGTCTCTTCGGGGTCGCGGATGCGCCCGAGGTGGAGCCGCACTGGAACATCGCGCCCACGCAGTTCGTCGCCGCCGTCCGCGAGCGCGCCGGCGCGGGCCGGCGCGTGGCGCTCCTCTACTGGGGCCTGGTGCCGTACTGGGCGGACGACAAGACCATCGGCGCCCGGATGATCAACGCGCGCTGCGAGACGCTGAAGGACAAGGCGGCCTTTCGCAGCGCCTATCGCCGCCGGCGATGCCTGGTGCTGGCGGACGGCTACTACGAGTGGCAGCGCGCCGGCGCCGTGAAGCAGCCGTTCTACATCCAGCTCGTGAGTGGTGAGCCTTTCGGCATGGCCGGTCTCTGGGAGACGTGGCGCGATCCTGCGTCGGGCGAGCCGCTCGAGTCCTGCGCGATCGTTACCGCGCAGCCCGCCGCGTCGATCGCGCACCTCCACGACCGAATGCCGGTCATCGTCCCCACAGCGGTGCATGCCGAGTGGCTCGATCCGCGCAACGAGGCGGTCGATCGGCTCGATCGGCTGCTCGTGCCCTGCGAATCCGCCTCGATCACGGCGCGCCCGGTCAGCCGGCGGGTGAACAGCGCGCGCAACGACGGCGCGGACCTGATCGATCCGCCGTCCGGGCCGGCCGCCTGATCACTCGCTGATCGGGCGGCGCAGCTCCGTCACCGCAAAGCCCAGGAGCAGCAGGAGCAGGACCACCTGCGTCGCGTGCACCTGAGGCCGCCGCGAGACGATTCCCGGTATGAGCACCGCGAGCGCCACGAGGCGCGCGGTCAGCCACGGCTCCGGCGACCAGCCGTCGAGGATCAGGGCCGCGGCCAGCGTCGAGAGCAACACCGCGAGCGCGAGCAGGCCCTGCAGCAGCCGATGATGATCGTAGTAGTAGGCGCGCATGTCGTGGGCCGCGCCGTCCTCGAGCTCCGGCACCGCGAGATGGCTCACGAGGTACAGCGCAACCGGCACCGAGAGCAGCAGGAGCCCTTCGAGCAGGGTCCAGGACGCCACGTTGCGATAGCTCCAGAGCTGAAACCACACCATGACGTAGGACACCAGCATGATCGCGAGCCAGCAGGTGTGGACCCAGTAGAGGCGGGTCTTGCGCCGCGATTCGAGCATCTGCCCGAAGCTCCGCACCAGGAGCGTGAGTCCGAGTCCGGTGACGATCGAGTAGAGCGTCACCAGGAATTCGAACAGGCTCATGCGTCGGCCATGCCGCAGATGCCTGCGTTCTCCGCGGGTCCGGCCCGGCCCGTGCGCCTCGCGGAGCGCCGGCTGTGTGCGGTCAGTCGGCGTCCTCGCGCGGCTTGAAGGCCGCGACGAGCTCCTGTTGCCGGCGCGCCGGCACCGGGTCGTAGTGCGACAGGTCCATCGTGTAGCTGCCCTCGCCGCCGGTCAGCGCCTTGAGCCGCGACAGGTAGTCCTGCAGCTCGGCGAGCGGAACCAGCGCGCTGATTTCCGCGCGCCCGCCGGGCAGCGTGTCCTGTCCGTTGATGCGCGCGCGGCGCGTGGCGAGATCGCTGGTCACGTCGCCGATGGCGCTCGAAGGCGAGCTGATCGCAACCTTCACCACCGGCTCGAGCACGATCGGCCCTGCCTCGCGGATCGCCGTGATGAAGGCCTTGCGTCCCGCGGAGACGAAGGCGACTTCCTTCGAGTCGACCGCATGATGCTTGCCGTCATAGACGCTGACGCGCACGTCCTGCAGCGCGAACCCGGCGATCGCGCCTTCGTTCATCACCTGGCGCACGCCTTTCTCCACGGCCGGCAGGAACTGCCCTGGGATGGCACCGCCCACGACGTCGTCGACGAACTCGAAACCCGTGCCGCGCGGCAGCGGCTCGATGCGCAGGTACACCTCGCCGAACTGCCCGGCGCCGCCGGTCTGCTTCTTGTGCCGGTGATGCCCCTCGGCAGGGCGGCTGATCGTCTCGCGATAGGGAACGGCCGGCGGGCTGGTCTTCACCGCGACGCCGTAGCGATCGGTCATCCGCGCCAGCATCACGCGCAGATGCAGGTCTCCCAGGCCGTAGAGCACTGTCTCGTTCTGTGCCGCGTGATGCTCGACCCGGACGCAGGGGTCCTCGGCCACCAGGCGGTGCAGCGCCTCGGAGAGCTTCTGCTCGTCGCCGCGTTTCTCGCTGCGGATCGCGAGCCCGAGCATCGGCGGCGGGAACGTCACCGACTTGAGGTGGTGATGGTCCTCGTCGTGCGAGTCGTGCAGCACGGCGTCGAAATGCAGCTCGTCGATCTTCGGCACGGCGCAGATGTCGCCGGGGATCGCCTGGGGCATCTCGGCGTGATCCTTGCCCTGCAGCTGGAAGAGATGCGCCACCTTGATCGGCTTGCGCGCGTCGCCGACCAGCAGCTGCGCGCCCGCGCGCATCGTTCCCTGGTGGACGCGGAAGATGCCGAGCTTGCCGACGAACGGGTCGATGGTCACTTTGAAAACGTGGCCGATCACGTGCTTCGCAGGATCCGGCGACACCGCGACACGCTCGGCCTTCTCGCCTTCTCCCTTGAGAAAGGGCGGCGGGTTGCCTTCGCCAGGGTTAGGCATCAGTCGCAGCAGCACGTCGGTCAGTTCGGCGATCCCGGCGCCGGTCTCGGCCGAGCAGAAGCACACCGGCACCAAATGATCCTCGCGCAACGCCTGCTCGAACGGATCGTGGAGCTGCTCCGGGCTGAGCTCCTCGCCCTGCTCGAGGTAGAGCGCCATCAGTTCCTCGTCCACCTCGACCACCTGGTCGATGATCTCGGTGTGCGCCGCCTCGACCGAGGAGATGTCGCTCGGCCGTCCGCGCGGCTGGAAGAAACAGTCGACGACCGCCTTGCCGCCTTCGGCCGGCAGATTGAGCGGCAGGCAGGTCTTGCCGAAGGCCTCATGGATCTCCTCGAGCACTTCGCTCACGCGCGCCTCGCGGCTGTCGATCTTGTTGATCACGATCAGGCGGGCGAGGCCGCGTGCCTTCGCGAAATCCATCATCCGGTGCGTCATCGGCTCGACGCCATTGACCGCGCTCACTACGATCACCGCGGTTTCCACCGCCTCGAGCGCGGACAGCGTGCGGCCGAGAAAGTCCGGATAACCCGGGGTGTCGATGATGTTGACGCGACGACCCTGCAATTCGAAGCCGCAGATCGCGGCATCGAGCGAGTGCAGCAGCGATTTTTCCTGCGGATCGAAGTCGCAGACCGTGGTCCCGCGAGCGAGCGACCCTTTCGACCGTATCGCACCCGAATGCGCGAGCAAGGCTTCGGCCAGCAGCGTCTTGCCCGCGCCTGCCTGGCCCACCAGCGCGAGGTTGCGGATGTCCGCGGTCGTATACGGCATGTCCGTCTCCGGATTGGAACTGCGTCACGGAAAGCATACCCCCGCTGTGGCATTGAAGCGGAGTTGTCAAGCGGGATTGGCTTAGGTCCTGGATCAAGGTAGAAAGCGCGTACCAAACGGCGGCGTGCTGCCGCCATCCCGCCAGGGGTAGATCGAATGATGCCGGGCAAGCGTGCCCTGATCGTGGACGACTCGCGTTCGGCGCGGGTGATTCTGAGCCGAATGCTCGAGCATCACGGGATGGCAGTCGACACGGCCGAGTCCGCCGAGCAGGCGCTCGAGTTTTTGGCGCAAAGCCGTCCCGACGTGATCTTCATGGATCACCTGATGCCCGGCATGGACGGGTTCCAGGCGGTACAGGTGATCAAGAGCGACCCTCAGACCGCGACGATTCCGCTCATGATGTACACCTCGCAGGAGGGTGAGCTGTACGTGAGCCAGGCGCGCGCGCTCGGGGCCGTGGGCGTGTTGCCGAAGACTGTCCGGCCAGTAGACGTCTCGCGCGTTCTCTACCAGCTGCACCTGCTCCCGGATCGGCGCCAGCACCGGTCGGCCCTGTTCGAGGGCGGCGCGGCGCGCTCGCTTCCGATCGAGGTCGCGGAGGTCGCAAACAGCGATCCCGCGGACGGCGAGGGGCGGGACGAGCCGACCGGCCCGGCCACCGCACCGATTGCGACACCCTCGATCGCGCTGGCGGAGCTGCAGGGCAACCTCCGCCAGGCGATGCAGCAGCAGCTCCGCGATCAGCTCGCCGAGCAGCGCCGCTTCGTCATGTCTACGGTCGAAGCGCTTGGTCGCCGCCTGAGCGCCGAGCTCAAGGACGGCTTGAGCAAGCTTCCGCCGCCGCCGACCGTCGAAATCCCGCCGCCGCCACCCGCGCGCTGGCCGGTGGCCGTCGCGGGGCTCCTCGCCGCCGTACCGGCGCTGGTGCTGGGCGCGCTTTTGTGGCGCGAGCTCGATGCCAACCGCGCCGCGGCTCGCGAGATCGCCGACCTCAAGGCACGCCCCGCCGCAGCGACGATCGCGAAGGCCCCCTCGGCTGCCCCGACGGTCATGGCCGCGGGGTCGGGACGCGAGGCCGCCACCGTCATCGAGTTCCTGCCCTACGGGGAGCCGCCGTTCGACGGGGCGCGGCTCGAGCGACTGCGCTCGATCGTGTCCGCGCTCGAGACACAGGGGTTCCGCGGCCGGATCCTGGCCGAGAGCTTCGTGGGCGATTTCTGCCTGACGGGGAATGCCTACGAGGGGTTCTCGGTGGCGGACCCGGAGCTGCCGCTCGCCAAGTGCGCGCTGGTCGGCAATCCGCACGACGACGGGCTTTCACCCGCGCAACGCCAGTCCGTCGCCTTCGCCAATTTCACGGCCGGACTTCGCCAGCGTACGAACGGCGCGATCGTCGTCGAGGTGATGAACGGCGGTCGCACCGACCCAATTCAGTATCCCGAGCAGCGCGAGGGCATGACGGCCAGTCAGTGGAACGGTGTGGCAACACAGAACAATCGTGTCGAGTTCCGCGTGATCCCGGGCGCCTGACGCGCCCTTGGGCCAAGACGTGACAGGATCTGCGGGCCCGGCCGCGTCGGCCCCGGAGTTCCCGCCAACTGCGGATTTCACCGCGCCGGGCTGGCTCGCAAACCGGCACCTGCAATCCGTCTGGCCCAGCCTGCCTTTGCGTAGCCGTGGCGTGCTGCGCCGCTGTGCGACTCTCATTGCCGCATCGCGTCCCGTGCTGCTCGATTGTGGCGACGGCGTGCGGCTCTCCGCACTGCACGCGAACCGGCAAGCGGGCGGTCGACCGCCTGCAGCGCGGCTGGCGGTATTGCTCCACGGCTGGGAGGGCAGCGCGAACTCGCTCTACGTGCTGTCGCTCGGGCAGTACCTGTTCGACCGCGGCCACGACGTGCTGCGCCTCAACCTGCGCGACCACGGCGACAGCCATCACCTGAACGAGGGGATCTTCCACTCCTGCCGGATCGCCGAGGTCGTCGGCGCCGTGCGCTGCATCCAGGTACGCCATCCGGACCGCGCCGTGAGCCTCGTCGGGTTCTCGCTCGGCGGCAATTTCTCGCTGCGCGTCGGCGCACGCGCCGCGGAAGCCGGTCTCGATCTCGATCGCATCGTCGCCGTCTGCCCGGTGCTCGACCCCGTCCATACGCTCGCGCGGCTCGAGGACGGCTGGGCGTTGTACCGCCGTTACTTCGTCTGGAAATGGCAGCGCTCGCTCGCGAGGAAGGAGCTCGCGTGGCCCGGCGTGTACGACCTGAGCGAAGTACGCCGCATGGCGAACCTGACGCGGATGACCGACCACCTCGCGCGCGTGTACGGCGGGTTTCCCTCGCTCAACGCCTATCTGCGGGGCTACGCGGTGGTCGGCAGCGCGCTCGCGTCGCTCGCCGTTCCGACCCGCATCATCGCCGCGGCCGACGATCCCATCATCCCCGAAGGCGATCTCGCACAGCTCGCCGCGTCGTCCGCGCTCGAGATCCTGCGCACCGGCCGGGGCGGCCACTGTGGGTTCTTCGACGGCGCCGACGGTGGCGGCTGGCTTGAGCGCGAGGTGTTTGCGACGCTCGAGTCGCCGCGCCGCTGATCCGCGCTGCTGCGTTTCAGGCGCCGCGGCGCGCCATCTCCGCGCACCAGTCACCGAAGCGCGCAGTGAGGGTTTCACCCGCAGCCGGCGTAAAGCGCCGCTCGAGCGAGGGTGCCGGCCAGTGGGCCGGTCGCCCGGCGGCGAGAAACGCCGTGCCCCGCGCCGTCGCTTCGCGCAGCTCCGGCCGGACGACCGGGAGGGCAGTGAGATCGGCAACCGCCTGGCACAGGTAATCGCTGCGCGCGAGGCCACCGGTCATCACCACCGATGCGAGCGGGCCCGCGTCGCGCATGAGCTCGAGATTGACAGCGACCATGAACGCCAGGCTCTCGACGACGGCGATCACGCGTTCGAGCTCGTCCCCGTCGCCGCAGAACTCGACCGGAAAGTCCGGCTTCCACCACGGCGAACCGAGCCCGCCGACGCCGTTCATGAAGAGCGGCGCCCGCGCGGGCGGGCGTCCTTGGAGCGCATGGACGGCGCGGCCAACGTCCAGTGCGACGCCCGACTGGAGCCAGTCGAGCGCGCTCGCAGCGCCGTTGATGGTGCCCTCGAGGCTGCAAACGACGCGTGATCCGTTGGAGAAAAGCACGCTCTTGAGCAACCCGTCGGTGGGCCGCGCGGTCGCGGCGATCGATCGCTGCAAGAACGCCCCGGTGCCCACGTTGAGCCAGGCCTGGTCGGGCTCGAGCTCGCCATACGCGAACACCGCGGCGGCCTGATCTCCGGTGCAGGCCGTAAGCGGGATCGCGCGTTCGCCGACGCGCAGCGTGCCGTAGCCGTGGAGCGTGGGAACCGGCATCGGCAGCGCGCTTGCCGGTACGCCGAAGGCGGCGAGGAGCTCGGGCACCCAGTCCTGCGTCGCCGGGTCGAACAGCAGCGTTCGGGCGGCATTCGACGGGTCGACGCACACCGGCCGTTCCTCGAGCAGACGGCAGAGCAGAAAGCTGGACAACGGACCCGCCGCCAGCCGGTTCCTTGTCGCCGCGGCGCGAACCGCCGGAAGCATCTCGAGACACCAGTGCAGCTTGTTCGCGCCGTAATGCGGTGAGAGCACGAGCCCCGTCCGTTCGCGGACCCACCCGGCCCGGGGCCGCAGGTGCTCGAGAAAACCGGCGTCGCGACGGTCCTGCCAGGAGATGGCCGCCGACAACGCGCGGCCGTCGGAGCGGTCCCAGCAGACCACGGTCGAGCGCTGGCAGGCGAGGCCGGCGGCGACGATCTCGCGGCCGCGCGCGGCCGCGCTGTCGCAGACGTCCTGCGCGGCGACGCGCAATGACGTCACGAGCTCGTCCGCGTCGTGCTCGACGCGATCGGGTCCGTCGCGATGCGTCGCTACGGGGACGCGCGCCTCCGCTACATCCTTTCCCGCCGAATCGAACAGCACCGCGCGGCTCGCGTGACCACCCTGGTCGAGGGCAAGCACGAGACCGCCGGCGGTCATCGTCCGCCACTGGCCGCGTATTGCGCCTGAAGTGCCCGCACCGTCATGGTCTCGACGAAGCCCGCGCCCCGCGCCCGAAGCGCTCGCGCCGTCGGCGCATCGCGTACCTCGTAGATCGCCCACTCCCACGGTCCCGGCCACAGGCGGGCATCGCCGGGCGGCAGCCGATCGACGTCGCAGAACAGGAACTCGGGCGCGAGCGCGGCCGCCGCGGCACGCTCGGCGTCGTCGTAGCTGCCAAGCACCCAGCCGATGCGCGCGGATCCGTTGCGGCGCAGCTCCTCGAGACAGGACCGATCAAAGGATATGAGCACGCAGCGATCGAGCACCTGCGGCAGGCACGCCGTCACGCGATCCAGGACGGCTGCCTGGCCGAACCGCCGCAGGCTCGCGCGCTTGATCTCGACGAACGCGGTGACACCGGGCCAGCGGGCGAGGGCCGACGCGACCTGCGTGAGTGAACAGGGACGGATCTCCGCATGGCTGCGCCCGAATCGACCGGGCTCGCTCATCGGCAGCCTCGAAATCTCGGGCCACCCGAGATCGAACGCCGAATCGGCGCGGCCGCTCATGCGGCGGAAATCCGCGTCGTGAAGGAGGAAGGGAACCCGGTCCGCGCTCAGCTGCACGTCGAACTCGACGTGCCTCAAGCCCAGGTCCACCGCGGATTGCAACGCCTCGAGCGTGTTTTCCGGGAACTCGGCGGCGTTGCCGCGGTGCGCGATGATCGTGGGCAGGGATGCGTCCATGCCGCGGATATTACTTAATGCAGCCGCAGCGACGCCTCCGGGCGGCGTGGCGCAGGATGTGAACTCTCGCACCAAGCGACACCGCTGATCGCACGTTGACCAAATTCGTCACCGCAGGCGCGACCCCTCGCGCGGCATGTGCGTGATTTTCAAGCGCTTCTGCCATGGCACGCAATTTGCTGCATCAACGATGCGCACGGGCGCATGAAGGTAGTTGCGGATCGCATGAATCTCGAAGTCATTGCATTGCTGTTTCCCGAGCCCAGCCGCGCCAGGGAAGGCAGCGTGCAGTCGGTGCTCGCGCTGGTGCGCGACGAGCAGGGGCTGATGGAGCTGAAGAGCCTCCGTCCCGACGTGGCGCTGATCAAGCGCGCGCGTGTAACCGGGCGGGTGAACTGCGGCACGCCGATACTCGATCCCCTCACCCGCGAAGTGATGGGCTACGAGATCGACCCGATCGTGCTGCCCGCGGCCTGACCCGGGGCCGCTTCCCGACCAGTCTGGATCCCGCGCCGCCTGCGCTATAGTCCGCGCGGCTTCGGGCGGTCATCCGCCCGCCGGTACGCGGAGTCCCAATGCGCCGTTTGCTTGCGTTGCTGCTGGTTGCGGCCTTTACCCGGCCGTCTGCTTCACAGCCGCTCGAGGTCCCGGAAGAGTTGCGCGGCTGGGAGGGGTGGGTGCTCGACGGCCGCGAGCACCTGCGTTGTCCGATGCTGGACGGCGGGAGCGTCAACGCACCGGACGGCCGGATCTGTGTCTGGCCCGGGCCGATCGACATCGAGGCGGGCGCAAACGGCGCGCGATTCGAGCAGGACGTGGAGGTTCTGGCACCGGGCGTGCTGATGCTCCCCGGCGATCAGACCGCCTGGCCCCAGGACGTCAGCGTCGACGGCCGCGCGGCGCCAGTCGTCGAGCGCGATGGCCGGCCACATCTGCGACTGTCGCCCGGGACGCATCGGGTCGCCGGCCGCCTCGCCTGGTCGCGGATGCCGGAAGCCGTGGTCCTGCCGGGATCGATCAGCCTGGTTGCGCTCACGGTCAACGGCGCACGCGTCGCATTGCCCGAGCGCGCGGGCGACAGCCTGCGGCTGGGCGCGGCGCGCGAGCAGACGCTGGTCGACCAGCTCGACATACAGATCTATCGCAAGCTCACCGACCGGATTCCGGGCCTCCTGCATTCGCGGCTCACATTCAATGTCGCCGGGCGCCCGCGCGAGGAAGTCGTGGGGCCGCTGCTGCCCGCGGGTTTCGTTCCGATGCAGCTCGCGGGGCCCTTGCCCGCGCGGCTGCAGCCGGACGGACGCCTGCGCGTTCAGGTTCGGCCGGGAACCTGGACGCTCGAGCTCACCGCGCGCAGCGTCTCGGCGCTCGAGACCGTCCGCCGGCCGGACTCCGGCGTGACCGAGGAGGTGTGGAGCTTCGAGGCGGTGGACCGGCTGCGCGCTGCGGCCGTCGAGGGTGCGAGCAGCGTCGATCCGTCCCAGGCCAACGTGCCGGGCGACTGGGCGCATCTGCCCGCGTATCGCCTCTCCTCCGGCGGCGAGATCACCGTCGCGGAGCGGAGTCGCGGCCCGGGCGATGAAGATCGCAACCAGATCGCCGTCGAGCGCAACCTCTGGTGGGACTTCGCCGGCACGGGCTACACCTTCCAGGATCTCGTCAGCGGACGGATGCAACAGGACTGGCGGCTCGCGATGGCGGAGCCCTATCGCCTGCAGGGTGCGCGCCAGAACGGGCAGCCGCTGCTCGTCACTCAGGGCGAGGATGAGCGGGCCGGCGTCGAGGTACGGACACCGGATCTTGGCATCGAGGCCACCGGCCGTGTCGACGTGCGAGGCGGCGCTCTGCCGGTGTCCGGCTGGACGACACGGCTTGCGAGCCTGGGGATGACGCTCCGTCTGCCGCCGGGGCATCGGCTGCTCGCGGCGCCCGGTGTCGATAGCTCACCGACCGCCTGGCTCGACCGATGGAGGCTACTCGACATCTTCGCCGTGCTCCTGGTCGCTGCCGTCGCCTTCCGCGTCGCCGGCGTGCCCGCGGCCGTGCTTTCGCTTGCGGCTTTCACGCTGACGCATCACGAGCTGCCCGCGCTTACGTGGGCGGCGCTCAATCTCCTGGTCGCGATCGCCCTCGTGCGCGCGATGCCCGAAGGCCGGGTGCGCAAGTGGCTTGGCCACTGGCGCTCGGTCAGCCTGGCGGTCGTGGTCGTCATGCTCGTGCCGTTTGCGCTCTCGCAGGCGCGGCTCGCGTTCTTTCCGCAGCTCGAGTCCGCAGCCTGGCAGGGAGCGTTGGATACGATCACGGTCACCGGTGCCCGGCCGGACTTTTCGCCGCCCGCGCCGGAAGCCGTCGCGGAGCAGACGTTGCGCGCCCAGAAGGAGGCCGCAGCCGGCGTGGTCGGAGAGGCGGACGCGCCGGCCAGCGTCCGGTCGGCCAACGCGTATCTCGAGCGATCGTCGATCGTCGAGCGATACACGCCTGGGACGCAGCTTCAAAACGGGCCAGGAGTGCCGAACTGGAATTTCCAGACGCACCGCCTGCAGTGGGGCGGTCCGGTCGAGCCGTCGCAAACCATGCGGCTGATCGTGCTCACGACGATCTGGGTGAGCTTGTGGCGTATCGTCGGCATTGTCCTCGTCACGCTCGCGCTGTATGCGATCGTGCGCTGTGGCTATCCCTCCTTTGGCGTGCCGCGTCTCGATCGGTGGCTGCGGATCGCGCCGGCGAGCGCCGCGATTCTCCTCGGAGTCGCACTGTCGCTCACCGCGCCGGAGACGCGCGCGCAGCCATCGCCGGAGCTGCTCGAGGAGCTGAAGCAGCGGCTGTCGCGACCACCGAAGTGCGCGCCGGATTGTGTCTCGATCGCCCGGGCGCAGGTCGAGCTCGCGCCCGGTGCGCTCGAGGTCCGGCTCGAGGCGCACGCGCAGGCCTACGCGCCGCTTGCCTTGCCCGAGGCGCCGCAGCGCTGGCAACCCGACCAGGTGCTGATCGACGGCGTCTCGGCGGGCGGCCTCGCCCGCGACGCAGGCGGTACGCTCCTGCTGGCGCTGCCCGAGGGTGTGCACACGGTAACGCTCCGCGGCGCGCTGCCCGAGACGGATGCCTTGCGTCTCGTGTTCCGCGAGCGACCCGCGCGAATTCAGGTGAGCGCGCCGGGTTGGCAGGTCGCCGGTGTCGATGAAGAACGGCTGCTCGCCGATTCGCTGAGCCTGATCCGGCCAGCTCGCGCATCTGCATCCGGCGAGGCCGGCTCCGGGCCGGCCCGGGGCGAGGAATTTCCGCCCTTCGTGCGCGTCACCCGCGAACTCAATCTCGGGCTCGACTGGACGGTGACGACCACCGTCGAACGGCTCGCTCCCGCGCAGGGCGCGTTCACGCTTCGACTGCCGCTGCTCCCCGGCGAGTCGGTGTTGACGGCCGCGCTGCCGGTCGCCGACGGCGAGATCGAGCTCGCGATGCCCGCCGGCGTCGCACACGCCGGCTGGACCTCGGCACTGTCACGCGCGGAGTCGATCGAGCTCGTTGCTTCCGCCGCACCCGCGCATGTCGAGGTCTGGCGCTTCGCGGTCGGCCCGAGCTGGCACCTGCGATTCCAGGGCACGCCCGAGGTACTTGCGGCGGCGGCGAGCGGGGACCAGTGGGTGCATCACTTCGAGCCGCGGCCGGGCGAGACTCTGACCGTGACCGTGACGCGGCCCGCCGCCGTCGAGGGTCCGACCTTTGCGTTCGAGAGCGTCCGCCATACGCTGACGCCCGGCCGGCGTTCCACCGATACCCGGCTCGAGATCGGCTACCGCAGCACGCAGGGCGGGCGGCACGCGATCGAGCTGCCCGAGGGCGCAAGACTGCGCCAGGTAATGGCCGACGGCGCGCCGCTCGTGATCCGCGATCAGGACGGTCGCCTCGAGTTGCCGCTGCAACCAGGCGCGCACAATCTCCACATCGAGTGGCAAACCGACACAGGGGTGTCGCTTGCCACGCGGCCCGGCGCGGTAAAGCTCGGCGCGCCGGCGAGCAACGTCGCGACGACGATCGGGGTGCCCGAAGGGCGCTGGCTGCTCGCGGCGGCCGGCGGCGGAGTGGGCCCGGCGATTCTCTACTGGGCGGAGCTCGCCGTCTTCGTGGCGCTCGCGCTGCTGCTCGGGCGGCTCACGCGCTCCCCGCTCGCGACGCATGAGTGGCTGCTGGTGGGACTGGGCCTGAGCACGTTTTCCTGGGGCGTGCTGCTCCTGTTCGCGGTCTGGGTGTTCGCCTTCGACTGGCGCAGCCGGTGGACGGCGGATGTCGCTCCGTGGGTGTTCAACGCGACGCAGATCGTCCTCGCGCTCCTGACACTGGTTGCGCTCGGCAGCCTGCTCGCGGCGATTCCGAACGGGCTCCTGGGCTCGCCCGACATGCACGTCACCGGCGCCGGAAGCCACGCCGGCCATCTCGAATGGTTCCACGACAGGGTCGTTGAAGCGCTGCCGCGACCGGTGGCGATATCGATCTCGATCTGGTTCTACAAGGCGGCCATGCTCGCCTGGGCCCTGTGGTTGAGCTTCGCGGTCGTGCGCTGGGTCCGCTGGGCATGGGACGCGTTCGGCGCGCGGAAGCTCTGGCAGCGCACGGGCGGCGCGATCAATCCGTTCCGCCGCGAGAGTGCGCCGCCGCCGCCTTCGGGCGCTTGAGGTGCGCCGGGCTGCCGGTCACGCTCAGATCGGATAGGCGCGTGCGAGCTGGAACGAGAACGCGACGATCATCAGGATCACGAGTGGCCCGCCGACGCGCACGAAGTCCCGAAACACGTAGCCACCCGGCTGCATGATCAGCACGTTGGTCTGATAGCCCATCGGGGTGGCGAACGAGAGATTGCAGCCGACGATCGCGGCGAGGATGAAGGGCTCGGGCGGGGCGCCGATCTGCTGCGCGATGGAGAGCGCGATGGGGGTGCCGATCGCGGCCGCGGCATTGTTCGACACGAAGTTGGTCAGGAGCCCCAGGAAGATCATCACCGACGCCAGTACAAGTTGCGGCGTCAGGCCGCCCGCCACCGACATGAACGCGCTGCCGAGCAGGTCGGCTCCGCCGGTCAGCGTGAGCGCGCGGCCGAGCGCGATGCTGGCGACGACGACCAGCACGACTTCCGCGCTGATCCCGCGGCCCAAACCCTCGAACCGAAGGCAGCCGGTGACGATCAGCGCCAGCACGCCCAAGAGCGAGGAGATGGCGATCGGCAGGATCTTGAGGGCCGCAAGCACGACCACCATCGCCATGATCAGCACCGCGATCGGCGCCTTGCGCGTCCGTGGGAGGTCGAGCGAGCCGTCGAGCACGAGCACGCCGGCCTCGCTCTTGAGCGCGGCCACCCGCCGCGGCGTGCCCTGCACCAGCAGCACGTCGCCCGAGCGCAGCACCCGATCGGGAATCTCGCCTTCGAGCGAGGACTCGTCCGCCGGCCGGTACATCGCGAGGATCACCACGCCGAAGCGCTCGGCGAATCGGGCGTCCTTGAGCCGTCGATGGTGCAGCGGCGACTCCTCCGTCACCACGACCTCGACCAGCTGCTGTTCCGGTGCCTGGTGCGGGTCATGCTCGGGAGGCAGGTCGCCGACGCGCCGGGCGTCGTACAGGGTCGCGCCCAGTGAGCGCTCGTAATCCTTGAGGTACGCCGAGGTATCGCTGACGAACAACCGGTCCCCCTCGGTGACCTCGAGCTCCTCCACTGCGGCCAGCGTCCTGTCGCCGCGCAGCACCCGCTGCACCTGCATCCGGTTGCCGGTCATCCGTCGGACGCTGTTGATCGTCCTCCCGCGGGCGGTGCTGCGCGGGCCTACGTAGAGCACGGCGTCGAACCGCCGCGGCGCGAGCTCCGCGAGGGGACCGCTGCGGTCGCGCAGCAGCCTTGGCGCCACGAGCCAGAGGTACATCAGCGCCAGCAGCGCAGGACCCATCACCAGCGGCGTGAACTCGAACAAGTCGATCGGGCGCACTCCCCGGTCGTTCGCGATCGAGACGATGAGCAGGTTGGTCGAGGTTCCGATCGTGGTCGCCATGCCGCCGATAACCACCGCGAAGTTCATCGGCATCAGCATCTTCGATGCGGATCCGCCGGCACGCAGGGCGAGCCCGATCACGACCGGCATCAGGATGACCACCACCGGCGTGTCGTTTATGACCATGCTCAGGCCCATCGCCACGGCAAGGAGCGCGAGCATCGCGATTACGCGGTTGAAGGCCCACAGGCGTGCCAGCACACGGGCCAGCGGCTCGAGCGCCCCCGTGACCATGAGCGCCCGGCCAAGGATCATCAGGCTGCAGATCGCCACCAGCGCCTCATGGCCGAAGGCGGAGAAGATCTGCGTGACGCCTATCGATCCATGCGTACCGGAGTACGGAAAGAGGTGGAACCCGAGCCCGAGCGCCGCGACCACGAACAGGCTCGTGACCGGGATCGGGATGCGCTCACGGGTGAACAGGAAGAACGCCAGCAGAGTGAACGCGATGACTCCGTAGGCGTGTGCGTTGTTCGCGAGCGTCGACATCGATCGGGGAAGGATACAGGCAAAAAAAAACCCCGCTTGCGCGGGGTGTCTTGTAGCGCGGGACGCGCTTTGTTCTTTTTGTGCTGGTTCTTTTTCTTGGCGTCCCCTGATCAAGTGCAAACACTAGGCTCCCTGCTTGCAGTCGTTCTGGCTTCCGGTCATCCCCTGCGGTCTCTATCCCTTCCCATCGGCTGGCGTCCACCCGACCAACCACCATTCATCGGGGGACGAGCCATGAATAGCAATGAATGTGCCAAGCAGATCATATTATTTAAAATCAACGACTTGCCGGAGACATGTAGAGTTGCGCCTGCAGCGCACCTCGGATTGCGCCGCGGTCCGTAAAGAAAGCCGACAAGGAGCCGGCCGTGACCCCCCCACCGGGGAAGAGGTCACCTCCGCGGTCGCGAAGGCAGATCAAAACGCGTTGATCCCGGTCAGCTCGCGACCGATCGTGAGCTGGTGGATGGTCTCGGTGCCCTCGTAGGTGATGACGCTCTCCAGGTTGAGCGCGTGGCGTATCGGCACGTACTCGGCGCTGATGCCCGCGCCGCCCAGCATGTCGCGCGCGTCGCGGGCGACGTCGATCGCCATGCGGCAGTTGTTCCACTTGGCGAGCGACACCTGCGCGGGCGTCATCCTGCCTGAGTCCTTGAGCCGGCCGAGCTGCAGCGACATGAGCTGTGCGCCCGTGATGCCGCGCGCCATCGTGGCGAGCCGGATCTGGATCGCCTGGTTCGCCGCGAGCGGACGGTCGAACAGCACGCGGGTCTTCGTATAGTCGAGCAGCTGCGCGAGGCAGGCCTGCGCGGCGCCGATCACGCCCCAGGTGATCCCGTACCGCGCCTGGGTCAGACACGAGAGCGGCGCCTTGAGCCCGACGGTGCTGCCCGGCAGTACGTTCTCCTCGGGCACGACGACGTCCTCGAAGAAGAGCGCCCCCGTGGCGGAGGCACGCAGCGAGAACTTGCGCTCGATCTCCGGGGTTGCGAATCCCTTCGTGCCGCGCTCGACGATGAATCCGCGGATGCCCTCGTCGGTGCGCGCCCAGACGACCGCGAGATCCGCGATGGGCGCGTTCGTGATCCACATCTTCGCGCCGTTCAGCACCCAGTCGCGACCGCGGCGCTTTGCGTGCGTCTTCATGTTGGCCGGATCGGAGCCTCCATGCGGCTCGGTCAGGCCGAAGCAGCCGATCAGCTCGCCCTTCGCCATCCGCGGCAGGTACTTGAGCCGCTGCTCCTCGCTGCCGAAGGCGTGGATCGGGTACATGCAGAGGCTCGACTGCACCGAGACAAAGCTGCGGATCCCGGAGTCGCCGCGCTCGAGCTCCTGGCAGATGAGGCCGTAGCTCACCGAATTCATTCCCGCACAGCCGTAACCTTCGAGCGAGCTGCCGAGGAGTCCGAGCTCCGCAAGCCCGGGGATGAGCTCACTTGGGAAGCTGTGCTCCTCGAAGTGCCGCTGAATCGACGGCAGCACCTCGTCGTCGACGAAGCGGGCGACGGAGTCCTGAACCAGCTGTTCGTCCTCGGTGAGCAGGCCGCGCACGTCGTACAGGTCGAGCGGGTTGAGCGCCCGGCTCGTGGCGGGCTTGCCCGACTGGGCGGGGGAGGCGACCAATGCGGTGCCCTCGAGTCCTGGATTGGGGGGCGGCATCTTAGCGCCCCCGGCGGTTCCGGGCGAACGCGACCGCAGCCGA
>Ga0268386_10000472_pt1 | contig 25689 bp, 21 predicted proteins | sample RVTome_15_FD_200260 | JGI IMG/M metagenome (GOLD analysis project Ga0268386, IMG submission 200260) | Soil microbial communities from uranium-contaminated site in the Upper Colorado River Basin, Wyoming, United States - RVT150D86... ... | reverse complement strand
ACCATGCTTCGGCGCCGAGTCATCTTCGGTGCGATCCGCGGACAGGCGAAAGAACAGGTCGTCGCTCGGAGTAAACTCGAGGCTCAGTCGCGCGGCCAGCACATCCTTGTCGTAATGATCTTCGCCGGTTGTTTCGTTCGTGCCGTAGCCGTCCCGGTTGTAAGTAGCAACGGCGGCACTCACGGCAAACGTGTCGCTTACTGGCGCTGCTCCCTTGAGGACCAGGTCGGCCTGGCTTTCCGTCCCCAACGCCCCCCGCACGGAGAGGCGGCTTTCGCTGCCGATGCGGCGCGTGACGTATTTGACGGCGCCGCCGATGGTGTTGCGACCGTAGAGGGTGCCCTGCGGACCGCGCAGTATTTCGATTCGCTCGACATCGAAGATGTCGAGAACCGCGCCCTGCGGGCGCGCAATGTAGACATCGTCGACGTAGAGTCCGACGCCGGGATCGAAGCCCCAGAGAGGGTCCTGTTGGCCTACGCCGCGAATAAACGCGATCAGCGTCGAGTTCGAGCCACGCGCCACCTGCAGGGTCAGATTGGGCGTGCTTTTCTGGAGTTCCGTGATATCCACCGCACCGCGTATATCGAGTTCTTCGCCCGTGAAAGCGCTCAACGCGATCGGCACGTCCTGAAGCGATTCCTCGCGGCGCCTTGCCGTTACCGTAATCTCTTCAATTGCCGAAGCTCCGGTCGATTGCGCTGACGCGCTTTCCGACGTAACGGCCGCGAAAGCCGCGGCGCCGAGTGCTGCGGCGACAGTGCGGCCGCGAAACCTGGAGATTGCTTGCATGGTGCTCCCCCTGTGGGCGCCACGGAACAGTGGCAGGATTCTTCAACGAACGCTCAAGTGATATTAGTTCAACGTTCGTTGGATAACAAGCGGCCCTTCGGAGTCGGCCGGCAATGTCGAAGCAGGGGCATGAAGAGGCGTTGCAGGAGCCCGCCATTGCGGGCGACCACGCCAATCGGAACCGCGTCGCATCCGCCTGCTGCGATCTCCGGGGTTGTGGCGGTCGTGACGACAATCGAAAGTGTCGCCCGCAGTGGCGGCAGATAACCGCTCCTGCGTGATCTGCACTCCCCCGCCATCCATGGCGGGCGGGCTCCTACAGCGCCTCTCCGTGGGCCGCGTGCGGCTTCCGGCAGACGCTCTCGAAGCCTGCGGCAATGAAACGCGACATGCGCGCCTTGATGGCAGCCATGTCGGTGGAGCGGCAGAGTCCTCCGGAAAGATTGTCGATACGGCCCGTTTCCGCAAACGTCAGGGTCAGCGCGCCCGACAGGAACTGGTAGCTCCAGTACAGATCGACGTCGTCAGAATCGGGCATCGCCTTTTTCAGGGCCTCGATGAAGCGGGCAACCAGGGGATCGAAATACCGGGTCATGCATTCGCCTCCCCACTCGGAGGAATTGTTGATCTGTGCCACCAGCGCAAAGTACGGGCGCCATTCCTCATGATCCGAGGCGAGAAGGTCGAGCAACGGGTCGAGGAAGGCGTCAATGATTTCCCTGACGCCCGGCAGGTCGTCGGGATGCCGTTGCTCCACGGCCTGAAGTGCCTCCAGGCGTATGCGGTTCAGGTGCTCGGCGCGCCGCAGCATCACGGCATCGAACAGGTCCCGCTTGGATTTGAAGTGGTAGTAGGCAAGAGACACGTCGGCTTCTGCCTTGCGCATGATTTGCCGCACTGTTACCGCCGCGAACCCGTCACGGGCGAAAAGCTCCTCCGCGGCGTCCAGGATGCGCTCGCCCGTGGGATGCGCACGATCCCGGGCGGGCCTGTCGACCTGTTGTTCCTTCAGTTCAGGCTTACGCAATGTGGTCTCCGTTGTATCCGCTGCATCATGAAACGACGATCATACAGTTGTATTTCAACGACCGCTCAAATACCATTGAACGTTCGTTGAATTGACGCGCACCTGCGTCGATGGAGCGCGGTCCGGGGCCAAAGCCTCCGGCTCCGGAGAATCGCATGGCATGGTTTTCACCCGGGCAGACACTGCTGCCGGAGCTTATCTCCCTCAACAGCCGCTGGTTCCCGGACAAGCCCGCCATCATTGTCGACGGCAGGACGGTAACCTGGTCGGAATTCGGCCGCTCGGTCACCCGGGTTGCCTCAGGGCTGCTCGGGACCGAACTGGCGCACGGCGACCGCGTGATCCTGCTGATGTCGAACAGCCTGGAAATGGTGGCGGCGATATTCGGCACTGTCTCTGCGGGGCTCACGGTTGTACCGCTCAACCTTTCCATTACCGACGAAGCCGTCCTGAAGATGATCGTCGACAGTGGCGCCAGGGCCGTGATCGCGTCGGATGAGCACGTGCCGCGCATTGAGAACCTGCGGACCAGGTTGCCGCAGCCGATGGCGGAAGACATCGCACGGCGCCTGTTCGCGGTCGACTTCCCCGACGCCGGAAACGGTGCCTGGCAGCGCTTCTCCGACTTCGGGGACGGCGCGACGGCGGAAGCATTGCGAGTTCTGATCCGTGGCGGTGACAGCTGCAACATCATCTACAGTTCCGGCACGACCGGCCTGCCGAAAGGCATCGTCCACAGCCACGCCTGCCGCATGGCGTGGGCGGCGGACATGGCGATTGCCCTGCGGTACCACTCCGGAGCGCGGACCCTGGTAACGCTCGGAATGTACTCGAACATTACCTGGGTCTCGATGTTGTCGACAATTCTCGCCGGCGGCACGCTCGTCATCCGCTCCCGCTTCGAACTCGAGGACTGCCTGCAGGTAATCGACAGGGAGCGAGTCACGCATTTTGCGATGGTGCCGGTTCAGTATCAGCGGCTGCTCGAGTACGAACGGTTCGAGGAGTACGACTTGTCGTCGCTCGTGGCCTACATGTGCTGCGGCTCGCCCTTGAGCGTGCCGATGAAAAAGGCGATCAGGGAGCGCATTCCCGGCGATCTCATCGAACTTTATGGTCTCACCGAGGGGCTTGTGACGATTCTGCCGCCGGAAGATATGCCCGATAAAATCGCATCCGTCGGCCGGCCCTGCCCCGGGCAGGACATCCGCATCATCGATGATCAGGGCAACGAGCTTGCCGCCGGTCAGGCCGGTGAGATCGTGGGATTCAGCCGCCTGATGATGAGCGGTTATCACAACAATCAGCAGGAAACCGCAGCCGCCACCTGGGAAGACAATGCTGGCCGGAGGTGGCTGCGCACGGGGGACATCGGCCGACTCGACCGCGAAGGTTTTCTGTATCTTGTCGACCGCAAGAAAGACATGATCATCTCCGGCGGCCAGAACGTATACCCTGCAGACATCGAAGCGGTGCTGCTTCGGCACGAGGCCGTCAACGAGACGGCGGTGATCGGCGTAGCGAGCCGCAAGTGGGGCGAAACACCCGTCGCGATCGTCGTGCCGCGCCGAGGGACGAAATTCGACAGCGACGAGTTTACGACCTGGGCGAACTCGAGACTCGGCAAGCAGCAACGGCTGGCCGCCACCATTGTCGTGGAAGCGCTCCCGAGAAACCCGAACGGCAAGGTTCTGAAACGCGAACTGCGGAGCCGGTACGAGTCGCTCAAGTTTTGAAAGTCGCGAAGCGCACCACTGCAGGAATGTCCGAGTCAGCCGGGAATACTGGCTGTCCCGGACCGACTCGAGGAATGCGCATGCCAACGAATGATACGGGCCGTTTCTACCGGAGCCACGACGGCTTGAAGCTTTATTATCGAGACTTCGCGCCGGAGAAGTCTGCTGTGCCGGTTCTGTGCCTTCCGGGGCTGACGCGAAACAGCCGTGACTTCGAGGACCTGGCAAGGCGCTTGAGTCAAAGCCGCCGGGTGCTGACTCCCGATCTGCGCGGCCGCGGCTATTCCGAACACGACCCGGACTGGCGCAACTATCAGCCCGGCACCTACGCGACGGACATCTGGACACTTCTGGACGGGCTCGCTATTCCACAGGTCATCGTCGTTGGCACGTCGCTCGGCGGCCTGATCGCCATGGTGATGGCGGTGCAGGACGCCAAACGTCTCCGCGGCGTGGTAATGAACGATGTCGGCCCCGAGATCGCCCCGGAGGGCCTTGCACGGATACAGGCTTACACAGGCCGGCTGCCTCCTGTGGCCAGCTGGGATGAGGCCATAGCGCAGACGAAGGAAGTCTACGGCGTCACGCTGCCGGGCCTGACCGAGGATGAGTGGCGAAGGATGGCGAGGCGCGTGTATCGCGAAGATGCCGACGGCGTGCCCAGGCTGGACATCGATCCCGCTATCGGACGGGCCGTGCGCGAGAGCGGTCCGCAAACAGGCGATGCCTGGCAGGCGTTCGACGCTCTGCATGACACGCCGCTGCTGGTAATCCGCGGCGCGATGTCGGACATCCTGGCCGAAGAAACCGTCGTCCGCATGCAGGAGCGGAAGCCGGATCTGATCGCCGTCACCGTTCCTGACCGGGGCCATGTGCCACTCCTCAACGAGCCGGAATCTATTTCGGCGATCGACAAGTTCATTGGGGTATGTAATTCCTATGCGTAACGCAATAGCAACAGTCATACTGCTTCTGCTCTTCTCGGCATGCGACAACGGGGCGACCCCCAAGGCAGGGTCTTCGCCCGATGCAGAGCTGTCGTTTCGGGTCGATCCGGATCGCGTTACCGTTTCGGGCATCTCGTCCGGCGCATACATGGCGGGGCAATTTCACGTCGCGTATTCGGAGTTGATCGGCGGCGCCGGTCTGCTGGCCGGCGGCCCCTGGTTCTGCGCGGGCGGATCGGTGAGCAAGGCGCTGGGTCCCTGCATCAACGGTGGCGACATGGATCTCGACGGGATTGCCGCGCAAGCCGAGCAATTCGCCGCGAGCGAGCTGATTGACGACAGCGCCAACCTGCGTGACGACCGCGTCTGGATATTCCACGGCTCCGCGGATGCAACCGTCCACCCGTCAGTATCTGACGCCGCCGGAGAGTTCTATCAGCGCTTCATGCCGCCCGGGCAAATCGTTATCGTCAATGACATCGATGCGGTGCACGGTATGCCGACAGTATCGACAGGACATCCCTGCGACACATTGGCCTCGCCGTTCCTGAATGCCTGCAACTACGACGCAGCCGGCGAGCTGCTCGAGCATCTCCATGGGCCTTTGAACGCGCGGGTTGAGACGTCGGCAGAACTTCTGCCGGTCACGCAGGAACCAGACGAAGAGGCCTGGCTCACGGACCAGGCGTGGCTCTACGCACCGGCTGACTGCAGGAATGGTGCCGTTTGCGGCCTGCACGTAGCCTTTCACGGCTGTGGGCAATCTACAGAAGTTGTCGGCGACGCCTTCGTCAAGGGAGCAGGCTTCAACGAGTGGGCTGAAACGAACCGCTTGCTCGTTCTTTATCCGCAGGCGAAAAGCAGCAAACTCGCTCCGGTCAATCCGCTCGGCTGCTGGGACTGGTGGGGATATACGGGTGGCGGGTACGCCACGAAATCCGGTCCGCAGATGGCAGCCGTGCGCGCAATGATCGACGCGCTCATCGACCACGCTCCCTGATATGGCGTGGGCCCTGTTCCTGGTCTACCTTGCCGGGACGGCGTGGCTCGGCTGGCTCGGATACCGGCGCACCTCGGGCTTCCGCAGCTTCGCCCTGGGTAACAGGGACCTGAGCCCGCTGGTCGTTGGCATCACGTTGGCGGCCAGTACCGCTTCCGCGGCAACTTTCATCATCAATCCCGGCTTCGTCTATGTCGACGGTTTTTCGGCGTGGTTCCACATGGTCGTTGGGACCGCCATCGGTTTTATTACGATGCTCTACGTACTGTCGTTTCGCTTTCGACGAATCGGGGAGCAGAACAAGGCGTTGACCATTCCCGACTGGATCGGCAAGCGGTATGGCTCCCGCCCGTTCGCCCTGTACTTTGCCATCCTGAACCTGCTCTTGTTCGCGTTTGTCGTGCTGCTTGTCGGCGGCATCTCTATCGTCATGCAGTCGTTGCTCGGCGTATCGAATACGGCCGCGCTGGCGATCACGCTGGTTTTCGTTACAGGATACGTGTTCATCGGCGGTACTTACGCGCACGTACTGACAAATGTGCTGCAGGGTACGCTGATGATAGGCGTCACCCTTCTCATTCTCGGCGCCTGTGTGCAGTTAGCGCTCGTGGACCCGGCGTCCCTGGTCGAAAGGCTCAAGGCGATCGACCCGAATCTCGTCACGCTGGTCAACCGTGAGGGCCGGCTGTTCAACGATGTGTTTTCAATCTACATAGCCGGGTTCGTCGTCGGCGCAGTGCTTACGTGCCAGCCTCACATCCTGACCAAAGCGCTTTACGTGAAAACGGACAGGGAAGTACGGCAGTACCTTCTTATCTTCACGATCATATTCATTCTTTTCTTCCTGCTCGGCACCGCCGGTTTCTTTGCGCACCTGGTTGTGGCGCCGGAGGCACTGGTCGACCCCGCCACGAACCAGTTTCGCCAGGATCTGGTCATGACCGCTTTCCTGAAGTCGATGTTTCCGGGCTGGGCGTTCACCGTTATCAGTGTCGTTCTGCTGGCCGCTGCAATGTCGACTCTGGATGGACTGCTGGTGGCGATATCGACGATCACCGCCAACGACCTGGTGCTGAACCTTTTCGACGGCCGAGCAGAATCACAGCAGGCGCGCATGGCGCTGGCGCTGAAGACGAGTCACGTCGTTCTGGTGGTCATTGCAGTGGCGGCCTTTCTCATAAACCTGAACCCGCCGCCGTTACTCGGCGTGTTCGGGCAGGTCGGCGTCTACGGGCTCGCCGTGGCGGCGGCGCCGCCGCTGTTGCTGGGCGTGCTGTTCAGACGGGTCCCCGTCGCGCTGGCGTGGCCCGCTTCCGCAGGCGCCTTGTCCATACACTTCGTGCTGTACTTCGGCGGATATTCGCTTTTCCCGGGTTCGCCGCTGACCTTTGCCAATCCCGGCGTGACCGCGGCCATTGCGGCGCTTGCGACGATTCCTGCCATGCTGGCAGCGGGTTCATACATGGCCGCAAGGGCGGCTCCGCGCGGCGTGGAGCAGGCCTGAATCAGTCGCCACTCGGGTCGAGGTCCGCAATAACTTCGGCCACGAACCGTTCGTGCAGCCAGCTCGTGCCGATCGGATCAACGCCGGTGCGGACGATGACGAGATCGTGGTCCGGCACTATCGTCACATACTGGCCCTTGTTGCCGGCAGTTGTGAAACTGCCTTCCGGGATGCCGGGAATCGTACCCAGCAACCAGAACTGCGCGCCGTAACCGCGGCTTCCCTGTTCGACCGGCCGCGCAGGCGCCGGAGTCCGCGAGAACTCCACCCAGCCTTGAGGCAGGATACGCTCACCGTTCCAGATGCCGTCGCCGGCAAGCAGTAGTCCGAAACGAGCCAGGTCCCGCGCCGTGGTGTACACCTGGCTCGACCCGACGAAGTTACCGAGATGGTCGGTCTCCATGCGGGTGTGATACATGCCAATGCGGTGCAGCAATTCGTGGTAGGGAAACCTCAGGTATTGCAGGTCGTCGCCGAGTACATGGCGCAGAGCCCGCAGCAGCAACATCGAATCGTTGTTTGCGTATTTCCACCGGCTGCCGGGCTCCGCTTCGAGGTTGGTCGTCGTCACCGCGCTCACGACGTCCTGACCGCCGAAATATACGGCGTAGGTATTGTTACCGCCGCTCCCGAGTCCGCTCGACATCCACAACAGCTGCTGATACGTGATCTTCTGCCGCGGATCGCCCGGAAACTGCCATTCGGGGATGGCAGCCGGCGCATCCAGTCGGACCAGCCCCTTGTGCGCAGCGATGCCCATCAGAGCCGCGGTAATGCTCTTCGCGGTCGACCAGGTGCGGTAACCGCTCAGCACTCCGAATCCGGGACGATACCGTTCCGCGATGATCTCCCCGCCGCGGGCGATGACTACTCCCGCCGTGACAACGCCTTCTCCGTAAGTCGAACCATCGAAGGATCTGTCGAGAATCTGTCCCAGACTGCGAAAGTCGCGGTGCAGGCCATTTCGCGCAAGGTTGACCCTGTCACCTTCCGGAAACTTGAGATCCGTGACGTTCGGCGCCTGCTCGTATGCGACGTAAGGCAACCGGGGGACGTCACCGAGATCCCAGTGCGGCGGCAGAAGCGTGCAACCCATGGTGTCGCGGTAAGCAGCGATCTGCGCGTTGCCTGCTCCGTCGGACGCGATCACCAGTTGCCGCGCCGCGTCGATTGCCGGCTGCGGCAAACCGGCCTTCAAAGTATCGGCCAGTTCGACCTGCTCTATGTCCGCAAGCGGTCGCCCGGCGAAGAAGTATGCGGAGCAGGTAAAAAGCGCCCTGTACCCGGCCACGATCAGCGGCTCGTCGGCCTCCGCAACACCGGCGGGCCGCTGATAATGCGGGTCCGCTTGCGCTGCGAGCGCTGTGAGCACGGACAGCAAAGCGGCCAGAAGTCCGAGCGGGGTGGCGCTTCGTCCGCGCGGCGTAATGGCGGATTTGCCCTTATAGCGGCCGTACCTGTTTCGAAGCACCGACCCTGTTACCGGGCTGTCGTAATGGCGATAAGCCGAAAACGTCAGGGTGAGCCCTCCGGAATTTCCTCGTCGAGGATAAGCGCGCGGACGAACTTGACGGGCGGCGAGCCGTAGGACAGAGCCTGATCGTGATAGCGTCGCAACGTGAAGTCGTCTCCCCATGCGCGTTCGACCGCTGCGCGCATGTCGACGTGCTCCTGATAGCCGAGGAAATACGTGGAGAGCTGGGTCGACGATAACTGCGCGCGGGCCCACTTGCCCGCTGCTTCTCGCTCCTCCTGGAACCCGCCCTCGATCATGAGCCGCATCGCGGCTTCCCGGGTCATTCCGTCCACGTGGATCGCCTGGTCGATGATGGCGTTGGTAATCGTGCGGAGGTACCACTTGAGATTGATGAGCCGCATCAGGGGCGCATTGTCCAGGTAGCCTGCGTCGATCATGACGCGCTCGCCGTACACCGCCCAACCCTCCACGAATGGACCGGACCACAGCACCGCTCGAAGCGTCGATGGATACCGATTGCTCAACGCAAGCTGCAGGTAGTGTCCGGGCATCGCTTCATGCAGCGTCAGGTTCTGGATCGACCAGAGGTTGTATTCGCGCAGGAAGGAATGCACCTGTTCCGGAGTCCAGTCGGCAGGCAACGGCGCAACCGCGTAAAAGGATTTCTGGCCTTCGTCGAGCGGGCCGGGGGGATCCAGATAGGCAACTGATATGCCTCTCTGAAACTCCGGCATGATGATGATATCGATGGGGTCGTCCGGGACCGTCACCAGGTTCTGTTTCCTCACGAAATCGGTTGCCTGCTGAAGGTAGTCTTTGGCGATGTCGACGATGGCGTCCGGAGCGGGCAGATCGCGGTAAGCCTCCTCGAGTGCGGCCCGGATGATGACCTGCTTGAACGCATCGTCCGGCTGGTCCGGAAACGATGCGTAGGGATGCAGGCCCGCATACACCGCTTTTGCTATGCCGTACATTTCGTTGCGCACGGCGGCGTATTCGCTCTCGGCGCGAAGCCGTACATGGCGCCGGCCAAGCGGAGAGTTCAGCGTGAACCTGAGCTTCTCGTCGAAAAGTCTGGCGCCGATGCGAAAGTTTCCGGCCGCGTCAGGCAAGAGCTTGTCCTTGAGCCAGGCCTGATGCTCATCCAGCGCCGCTGTCGCGGTATCGATGGCGGCATCGAGACGCGTTGCCAGCTCCGCAGGCAGTTCCTCCCGGTGCGGCAGAATCATGCTCTCGATAATCGAATGGATGCCCTGGTTCTGCTGGATGGCCGTTTCCGCATGAATCTTCGGCACGCGCTGAGGCTGCAATGCGCCGCGCGCCTGGCGAAGAAACCGGGGGAATTGTTCGAGCCTTTGCGCCGCATCCTCCATGCGTTCGTCCAAAGGCGCAAAGTCTCGTGCCATCAGCGTATACAGCGAAGACCCGGCGATATTCACGTAGACCAGAGGATTCCAGGCCCACTCCTGCAAAGTCTCTGTCGACCAGATGCTGGAGTCGATCTCCGCTCGCAGCAATTCGGCATCGACCTGATTGGCGCGCGACAGCTCTTCGCGGTCGATGGCGCGCAGAGCCCTGCGGTACTTTCGGTAAAGCGCAAGCTTTCGCGAACGAGCATCGCCGTCGACTTCATCGAGCACATGGTCGTAACGGTGATCGCCGACGGAAGTTGCAGAGACCTGCGAGAACCGCGGCAGCTCATCGATGAACTCGGCCGCGAGTTTCTGAAACGCATCGTCCGCCGCTGACGACCAGGCTGCGGAACTCAATAAGAACCATGCGATGCCAACTGCGGACCGGAATGCGTGCATGCCGCTGCCTGCTGCGCTCACAATCAAGAAGTGCTCCTTAAGAACCCGCCCGCGGTAAACCTCACGCGACCTTATCATGACCGCAATGTTCCGGCCGCAGTTAACGCGGTGGTCCTGTCGCTGCGCGCGTGGCTTCCCCGGATCCGATTTCCCTGGGCCTGTCCCTGGGCCTGACTTCCTTAGCGTGCCGTTTCACGCGCGACGAGTTCGTTGATGACGTCCAGCAGCTCCGGGTATCCCCCGGCTTCGGCGCCGCCGGTCCGGTATTTGCCGTTCACGACAACAGCCGGGACGCCGGTGATGGCGTAGCGACGCGCCAGATCCTCCGCAACGCGCATCTTTTGCGCAACCTCGAACGATTTCCACGTCGTCTGGAAGTCTTCGGCGCTTACGCCGTGCCGTTCGAACAGGGCCTGAATCGCGTTTTCGGACGTGAGGCGGTTGCCGCGACGGTGATACTCGTTGAACACCGCCTCGTGAAACGCCTCGGGATCTTGGATTTTTCCGTTTTTTACCAACACTTCTTCGGTGTAGTAAAGCTGGCCGTGCAGCTTGACCAGCGGATTCCACATGGCGGGGATACGAACGAAACGCACGTTCGCGGGCTGGTTCGCCGCCCATCGATTGATGTGGGGCTCGAAATCCAGACAATGATTGCAGCCGTACCAGAAAATCTCCGCTACCTCGATCTTGTCCGAGCCGCCGACGGTCGGCTGAGTCGGGACGAGCCGATGAAAATGTCGCCCCTCGGTGAACTTCCAGTCGCCGGCGGGCTCCGCGACATTGTCCTGCGCCAGCAGGATGGGCTGGTTCTCAGCCTGCGGTTCGTCGGCGACGGCGGCTGATTCCTCGACCAGTTCAGGCTCGGCTTCAGTGGCGTCCGGCGCCTCGCGCTGCGATGCCGCGGGCGACTCCACGGTACTTTCCTGCGAAGTCTCCGGCACCGCCGGTTGCTGCGCTTCCTGTCCGGAATCGCAGCCGCTAATCCCGGCCGCGAAAATTACGCCGAGAAGTGCAAGGTATCGCATAGAGGTCTCCGCAAAGGTGAATCGGATTCTTGAGGAAACAGGTATTACTTCAATCCCTGTATATAGGAAGCGATCGCCGCGATATCGTCTTCCTCCAGCCGTGCCGCGATGTCGCGCATTACCCTGGTGGGGCCGTCCGACCTGCGCTGCCCGTTCGAGTAATTTCGCAGTTGCGTGGCGGTGTAGGGCGCATGCTGGCCCTTCAGCATCGGATATGCTGCGGCGGGATTGCCGCGGCCGGTCGGGCCGTGACATGCGAGACAGGCGGCAACCCGATTCTCTTTGTCCCCGCCCCGGTACAGCGCTTCTCCCTTGTTGACCGTTTCCGGAGCCGCGACCGTCTTGGGCGCAGCTGTCTGGCCCGAGTAATACACCGCGAGGTCGCGCATCTCCTGTTCGGAGAGCGGCATTGCCTGGCTGGTCATCAGCGGGTCGGTACGGCTGCCCGACTTGTACGCCTCGAGCTGCTTCAGTATGTACCGCGCATTCTGCCCCGCGATGCTGGGCCACGCCGGATTCACACTGTTGCCGTCCGGACCGTGACAGGCGGCGCAGGTCACGGACCGGGCCTGTCCGGCCTCCGCGGAGCCTTCCACCAGCGGATCGGCGTTTACCGCAGCAACGACGAACATCGAGGAGCTCAGGAGCAGGTACTTCAGTTTCATATAGGTCTAACCACTGATGTCGGGCCGCGGACGTCATGCGGTAGCGGCGCTACCGTCATTGCGAAACCGTGAAAAGAGCCCCCGAAAATGCCGGCGAAAGTTCTGCGTGACTTGAGTCCTGTGCTTGCGGCACGAGCTTCGAGCAGTCACTATATTCGGCGCCTCCGGTCGCCCGGAGGCCCCTGTCAATCAACGTTCAAGCCACTTTAATCAGGCTCCAAATTATACACAGATCGGGGCCGTATCCCATGTCGCAGTACCCGGACGCACAATTCGTACTAAGCGCCGATGCACCGGCTCACTTCCCGCCGGACGACGGCATCGAGGTCGCCGTTGCCGGGCGCTCGAACGCGGGCAAATCGAGTGCGATCAACGTCATCGTCAACCGGCGCCAGTTCGCCCGTACCAGCAAGACTCCCGGACGCACCCGGCTGGTCAACTTTTTCAGCCTGCGCCGCGATCGGCGCCTGGTCGATCTGCCGGGTTATGGCTTTGCCCGGGTTTCGGACGCGAAGCGGGAGCACTGGGGGGACCTGCTGCAGCACTACTTCGAACACCGCAAGAGTCTCGCCGGTCTCATCCTGGTGGTCGACGTGCGACGGCAACTGACGGATTTCGACCGGCAGATGATGCGGCTTGCGTCCTTCGTGGACCTGCCGGTGCACATACTCCTGACGAAGGCCGACAAGCTCAAACGCGGGCTCGCGAGCCGCGCGCTTCTCAAAGTCCGGCAGGAGGCCGGCGGTCGCGCCAGCGTCCAGCTGTTCTCCGCCACCACCCGCCAGGGCCTGGACGAGGCCCGGCAGGTGCTCGAGACCCTCCTCGAACGGGGGGACCCGGCGGGCGGCGCAACAGGCGGCGCCGTTTCCGAAAAAAACGCCTGAGACAGCCGGGGTTACGCGGCAAACGAGCAGAAAAAACCCCGAACGCCGCAGACGGGCGCCCGGGGTCGAGTCAAAGCAACCGGCTTGGGGTGACCGTGTTGCACAACCTGCCTAGGGAGGTAAGCAGGCGAGTGCCATCGGCACTCAGGGAGTTTGAACGGGCCCGGGCGGGAGAGTTCCCGGATTTTGTTCTGCAGGTCGCTGATCCGGCGGATGTCCGGACTCGCTCTCGCAAGTCAAGCACTTGCGTGCTCGCCCTGTGAGCGAGACGTCCCGGTCCTTGCGGGGCAGAGCTTCCCTGGCCCTTATTATTCATGGACCGACAACGTATCGAGGAGCCTTGCCAAACGTTCATGAATAATCCGGGCTAGTGCGCCTCGTCCCAGTTCCGCCCGACGCCGACATCGACCTTCAGGGGAACGGAAAGCTCTGCCGCGCCGCACATGAGGGACACGATCCCGTTGCGTACCCGGTCGACCTCGCCTTCGGCGACTTCGAACACCAGTTCGTCGTGTACCTGCATGATCATGCGTGCCGGGACTCCCTCCCCAGTCAGCCAGGCGTGCACCGCAATCATCGCCTTCTTGATGATGTCCGCGGCAGTGCCCTGCATCGGCGCGTTGATGGCGCTGCGTTCCGCGTACTGCCGGCGCTGTGCATTCCGGTCGTTGATTTCCGGCAGATAAAGGCGCCGCCCGAACAGCGTCTCGACGTAACCCTGCTCGCGCGCCCGCTGCCTGATGCTGTCCATGAAGGCCTTGACGCCCGGGTAGCGGTCGAAATAGAGATCCACGTACACCTGCGCTTCGCCACGGCCGACGCCGAGCTGCCGCGCAAGGCCGAACGCCGACATGCCATACATCAGTCCGAAGTTGATTGCCTTCGCGGCGCGACGGTGGTCTGCGGTGACTTCCTTGAGCGACAGCCCGAACACCTCCGCAGCCGTGGCCCGGTGTATGTCTTCGTCTCCCGCAAACGCCGCCACCAGTCCCTGGTCACCAGACAGGTGCGCCATGATACGAAGTTCGATCTGCGAATAGTCCGCCGCCAGCAACAGCTGCCCGGGCGGCGCGATGAACGCCTGGCGGATGCGCCGTCCTTCCGGTGTGCGGATGGGTATGTTCTGCAGGTTGGGATCAGTCGACGACAGCCTTCCCGTCGCGGCCACCGCCTGGTGGTAGCAGGTATGAACCCGCCCGGTGCGCGGCGAAATCTGTAACGGCAGCTTGTCGGTATAGGTGCTTTTCAGCTTCGCGACGCCGCGATAGTCGAGGATTACCCTCGGCAGAGGGTAGCGTACGGCCAGTTCCTGCAACACGTCTTCCCCGGTCGACGGTTGCCCCTTCGGCGTCTTGCGCGTCACCGGCAACCCCAGTTGGTCGAAGAGTATCTCCTGGAGCTGCCGTGGCGAGCCGAGATTGAACGGTCCCCCGGCCAGTTCGTGTGCTTTCTCTTCAAGCGCGCGCATGGTGTTTGCGAGTTCGGCGCTTTGCGTTTTCAGCATGTTCCGGTCGATCAGTACGCCGTGCCGTTCCATTTCCAGAAGGACCGGCACCAGCGGCTGTTCGATCTGCTGATAGAGCGTCTTCAGCGACGCCGTTTCGCCGAGCCGGTCCCAGAGGTGTTCGTGAAGCCTTAGCGTAATGTCCGCATCCTCGGCGGCGTACTCGGTTGCCGCGGCAAGGTCGACCTGGTTGAACGTGAGCTGTTTTGCGCCTTTGCCGGCTACGTCCTCAAACTGGATAGGGTCCACGCCCAGATAGAACCGCGCAGTTGAATCCATGTCGTGCCGCGTGGCAACACTGTTATGGACGTACGATTCGAGCATCGAGTCGAACGCCATGCCTCTGAGCGCGATTCCGTAACGGGAAAAAACGTGTGCGTCGTACTTGAGGTGATGGCCGACTTTCAGCCGTCCCGGATCTTCGAGAAACGGTTTCAGTTTCCCAAGTACGTAGTCGCGCGACAGTTGTGGAGGCGCGCCGGGGTAGTCGTGCGCCACCGGTATATAGGCAGCCTCTCCGGGCGTCACGCAAAGCGAGATACCCACAAGTTCGGCAGCCATGTAATCGATGCTTGTAGTTTCCGTGTCCACGGCGACAACTTCCGCGATATTTATCCGGTGCAGCCATTCATTGAGCGCTTCTTCCGTGAGTACGGTTTCGTAGTCGCCCCGTTTTTCGCCAGGCTGCGCATCAGCGGCCGGCAGTTCTGTGCCGGCCTGTTCATCCAGTTGCCTGAGCAGGGTGCGCAGCTCGAATTTGACGTACAGCTCCCGAAGCCGCTCGGCATCGGGCCGGGCGCGGACCAGCTCCTGCGCCTGGAACGGCAACTCGACATCCTGACGTATCGTCGCCAGCCTTTGCGAAAGGACCAGCTGCTCGATATTTTCGCGCAGGCTCTCGCCAACCTTGCCGCCGATTCGATCGGCATTGGCAATAATCGCCTCGACGGTGCCGTATTCGTTGAGCCACCTGGCGGCCGTTTTCGCCCCGACCCTCGGTACGCCCGGAATGTTGTCGGAACTGTCGCCCACCAGAGCCAGGTAATCGATGATTTGCTCCGGGTACACGTCGAACTTTTTCTTTACGCCTTCACGGTCGAGCACGCTGCCGGTCATGGTATTCACGACGGTTACGTTTTCGCCGACGAGCTGGGCCATGTCCTTGTCGCCGGTCGAGACCAGCACCTTCAGGCCGTTGCCCGCGCACTGTCGGCAGAGCGTGCCGATCACGTCGTCGGCTTCGACGCCCTCCACGCGAAGAAGCGGCAGGCCGAGGGCCGGTACCGCGGCAAGCAGTGGTTCGACCTGGGCACGGAGGTCGTCCGGCATCGGCGGGCGGTTTGCCTTGTACTGTTCAAACATGGCGTCGCGAAAGGTCTTGCCCGGCGCGTCGAACACGACCGCGAAATGCTCGGTCGGCTGATCCTTGAGCAACTTGTTGATCATGTTGAGCACGCCGAGCAGCGCGCCGGTGGGGTCACCTTTGGAAGACGAGAGTTTCGGCAATGCGTGAAACGCCCGGTACAGGTAGGAAGATCCGTCGACCAGAACCAGTGTGCCGTCGCTCACCGGCTGACCTCCACGAAACCGAAAAGTGTCATAACGGCAGTTTCAACGGTTACCCTGGTCAGCATCCGGGACAGCCTGGGGCTTCGGACGCGGGGCGGCCGGATCCATGACAGGCTCGACGATGTCGTCCTCGATTGGCGGCCTTTCGATGTCGGGAATGTCCCGAGTCCCTTCCTCATCGTCGTCCTCGACCGCCTCTTCCAGCGAATCCCGGTCGAGTGGCGGCAATTCCGTCTGCACCTGGCTGCGGTCTCCGGGCAGGAAAAGCGGCCCTTTCTGTCCGCAGCCGCAAACGAGGAGGCACGTCAGAATGGCGGGCACGTATCTGTACTGGTGTTCCATCGGGACTGCGAACCGGCTTCGAGCGCGGCCAGGGGCCGGCGTTGGCAAAGAGGTCGAATGGTATACCAGATGGGCGAGGCTGGCTTGAAGGCCCCGTGCCCTGCGCGTCTAGTCGCGCTGGCTGCCGTACTCGGAAGCGATGCGGCGGTACGCCTCCCGAAAGGGGATGTCCTCGCTCGCGACCAGCCGATTGGCCCGCTCTGCCGCGTCAAGGCCGGCACTGAGGCGAATTCGGGACGGGACGAACTTGAGCCCTGCAATAATGCGCGCCGTGATGTCGACGCTGTCGCAGGCCAGGTCTATCGCCCGGAACAACGGCGGCTTCAGGCGCTGCAGATCGCGCTGATAGCCGGACGGGAGCTTGGCCGTAATCATGAGACCTTCATTGAGACAGGCCTGCGCCGTGGCCGAGCCCGCCCGGACCAGTTCAAGCACATCCGGATTCCTTTTCTGCGGCATGATGGACGAGCCGGTCGTCACTTCCGGCGCCAGTTCGACGTAACCGAATTCCTCTGTGTAAAAGAGCAGCAGATCGCTCGCAAGTCTGCCAAGGTCCTGCATTACCAGCGTGAGCTCGAACAGCAGCGTGCATTCCGCCTTGCCGCGTGAGAGCTGAACCGCGGTCACCGGCGCCTGAGTTTCGGCAAAGCCCAGTTTCGCCGTGGTGGCCTCGCGATCGATGGCAAGGCCGGGCGTGCCGTAACCGGCCGCGCTGCCGAGAGGATTTCTGCTGGAGCGGCGGCGGGTGGAGCGCAGTCCCGCGATGTCGTCTTCGAATGCCTCCCGATATCCCTCACACCAGAGCCGGACCGAAGACGGCATAGCCTGTTGCATGTGTGTATAGCCGGGCAGCACGAGGTCGCCCTGGCGATCGCAGAGGGCATCCAGTGCCCGACAAAGCAGGTTTGTCCGACCGGCGACGTCGTCCGCCGCATCCATGATGTAGAGTCGCAATGCCGTCAGCACCTGATCGTTGCGGGAGCGCCCCAGATGCAGACGCTCGCCGGCATCGCCGATCATCGCAGTCAGGCGGGATTCGAGAGCGGTGTGCACGTCTTCGTCTTCGAGTTCGATTTGCCACTTGCCGCCGGCAAACTCTGCCTCGAGTTGCCTCAAGCCGCGGCAGATCGACTCGCAGTCCGCGTCGCTCAGCAGTTCCTGGCTGCAGAGCATTTCCGCATGGGCGATGGAGCCACGAACGTCGTAGGCAACGAGCCTTGCGTCCAGCAGGTGATCCTCGCCGGCGGTGTAACGCAGAACGCGATCGTCCAGCGCTGAGCCCTTGTCCCACAGGCGAGTCATGCGTCCGGCTCCGCGGAAGCCTGTTCAGCCGGAGAAAGTGCCGCTATGTCATTGACGACCAGCGTGCCGGTGCCTTCGTTGGTGAAGACCTCGAGCAACAGGCTGTCCGGCACCCTGTAGGAAATGACATGCACGCGCTGGACGCCGTTGCCGAGCGCCGCGTCGATAGCCGCTGCCTTGGGCAACATTCCGTCGGCGAGCTTGCCGCTCCCGGTTAGCTTTTTCAGGCCGGCCCTGTCGATGTACGAGATGAGTGAGCGGGGGTCCGAGGCATCGTCGAGTATCCCGGGCGCCCCTGTAGCGAGAATCAGCTTCTCGGCCTTGAGCTCCACCGCAATGGCGGCTGCAACGGTATCGGCATTGATGTTGAGCAGATTACCGGACTCGTCGCAGGATAACGGGCTCACCACCGGCATCAGTGCGTTGTCCAGCTGTTTCCGAAGGACGTCCGCGTTGACCGATTCGATATCGCCGACGAAGCCGTAGTCGACCGACTGTCCCCCTTTGTTCTGCACCGGTGGGCGCCGGAATGCCCGTATGAGCCCGGCATCGACTCCACTGATTCCAACCGCCGGAATCCCCAGGTCGCGGCAGGAGGCGAGGACGCGGGTGTTGATCTGCCCGTTCAGCACCATGGTTGCGACATCGAGCGATGCGCCGTCCGTAACACGGCGGCCGTCGATGAACGTCGCGTCGAGTCCGAGCGCTTGAGCCAGCTTTGTAGATTGCGGTCCGCCTCCGTGGACAAGTACGACCCGTATGCCCACCTGGTGCAGGATGCCTACCTGTTCCATGAGCGCGCGCGTGCCTGCAATGTCTGCGAACACCTCGCCGCCGACCTTCAGGACGAAAACCTTGCCCTTGAAAAGGCGTATGTATGGCGCCGCGTGTTTCAGTGCGGATACGACGGCGGCCCGATCGTGTCGCTGCTTCACGATTGCGACCCCAGCATCCGATGCAGGACAGCCATCTGAGCAAGCATCCTGTTGCGGGCTTCGTGTATTACCACACTGCGGGGACCGTCCAGCACCCTTTCGGTGACGACGACGCCGCGGCGCACCGGCAGGCAATGCATGAAGCGGCAAGCCGACGCGGCGTTGTCGAACCAGGGTTCATCCACGCACCAGTGTTCGAGCCCGCGTCGCAGTTCCTGATCCTTGAGCCTGTTGCCATAGTGCTCCGTCGACGACCATGACTTCGCGTAGATCACCTGCGCACCTTCCATGGCCTCCCGGCGATCGTCGCTTTCCCTGATCGAACCGCCTGACGCCTCGGCCGCGCCCCGAGCCTTTTGCATGAGCGGTTCCGGCAGTGAGAACCCGTCCGGACGCAGCACCGTAACGTCCATCCCCCGCTTTGCCGCCATGTAGAGCGTCGACGCGGGTACCGCAAGCGGCAGTGCCATCGGGTGATAGGCCCAGCTCAGCACGAACTTGCCGCCGTTTGCCGGAACTTCGAGATCGTCCAGCGTCTTCCAGTCGGCCAGGTTCTGGCAGGGATGATTGATGGCCGACTCCATATTGATGTACGGCGTATCGATCAGGCGAATCATGGACGTGAACTCGGCATCCGCGAGGTCTGAATCGAGGCTCTTCCGCTCGGCAAATGCGCGGATGCCGATGGCATCCCCGTACGATGCGATCACGGGCACTGCCTCCCGGATGTGCTCGGCGGCCGCGCCGTCCATCACGATGCCCGGCCGGGTCTCCAGGCCATGAATAGACATATCCGGAGAAATGACGAATGCACCTCCGCCAAGGCGCGTCATTGCGGCCTGAAAGGACGCGAGCGTCCTCAGGGAAGGGCTCAGAAACAGCAATGCCAGGACTTTTCCCGAAAGGGCGTGGGGCTCCGGATTGCTGTCGAGCCGCGAGGCGAGCGTAAGCAGCGCGGCGACTTCATCATTGGAAAAATCGGCAAGGTCATTGAAGAATCTCATTGAGCGGTTCCGGTTTGAGTAGATGATGAGCCGATATCCCGTAGCGCATCCGCCAGCCTTTCGACATCCGCGGACCGCAGTATGAGCGGCGGCAGCAGGCGCAGCACGCGAGGATCGGCACTGGTGCCTGCGAGTATGTCGCGTTCCAGCAGGGCTTTCTGCACTTCAGCCGCCGGTCGGTCACACACGAGACCCAGCATCAGTCCCATGCCCTGAATGCCGGTGACTGGTCCGATCATGCATCGGGCCCTGATCTGCGATTCACGCTCGCGGACGTTGTCGAGCAGCCGTTCGCTTTTGATGACACGGATCACCGCAAGTATTGCAGCTGCGGCGAGCGGGCCGCCTCCGAACGTGGATCCGAGATCGCCTTTCTTCTGTGCCGCTGCAAGGCTCTCGGTGGCAATCAGAGCGGCGCAGGGTACTCCGCCGCCGAGCGACTTCGCCAGTGTCATAAGGTCGGGCTGGACGCCGTGGGACTGCACCGCGAAGTAATGTCCCGATCGTCCCATGCCACATTGCACTTCGTCGGCGATCAGCAGTGCGCCGATCTCCGCCGTTCGGGTCCTGAGTGCCGTCACGAACTGCGGCGAGAGATCGAATGCGCCGCCGATTCCCTGCACGGGTTCGAAAATGACCGCGGCAACCGAGTCGTCGATCATCGATACCGCCGATCCGACGTCGTTTCGCGGAATAAAGCCCACGTCGAACGGCATGCGCGGGAAGCCATACCAGCTTTCCGCGGCTTTCCATGTTACGGCTGCCGCGGCGGCAGTGCGGCCGTGAAAACCTTCGGTAACCGCGAGAATTCTGCCGCGTCCTGTGGCGTTACAGGCGATGCGCAGCGCGTTCTCGTTGGCTTCCGCGCCGCTGTTCACGAAAAAGACGCGGGTCAGGTTTTCCGGCGCGATCGATGCCAGTTCCTCGGCCGCCTGCGCCCGCACCTCCAGAGCGACTGCGTTGCTCTGAAACAGGAGGAGTTCGGCCTGCCGTTCGAGGGCCCGCGTGAGGACAGGGTGCCCGTAGCCGAGTCCGGCTACGGCATGTCCGCCGTAGAAATCCAGAATTCGGCGACCGTCCGCTGTAATGATCTCGCAACCTTCCGCGCGTTCCGGCAGGAACGGCATCTGTCCGTATACGGGGATCATGGCAGCAGCTTCCCGTGCCTGCACCTCACTTTCCTTCCGGTTCACGCAGGCGAGTACTCTGTCAAGGTGATATTGATGCATTCAGTTGGCCTGTCAGCGTTCCTGGCCTAGATCCATGGCGTGGCCGGGGCGAGCAGGCCGGTCGTCTCCGGTAGCGACCAGAGACGATTCATCCACTGCACGGCGCCGCCGGCTGCGCCCTTCAGGAGGTTGTCTATGGCGGACATGACGACCACCGCGCCGCTCGCTTCCGCGATGCCGATATGGCAATAGTTGCTGGCGACGACGTCCTTGAGTTTCGGAGCGCCATCGACAACGCGTACGAACGGTGCTCCCGAGTAGTAGCTCTCGAACGCTCCACGCACTGCATCGGCCGCGGTGCCGGAAGCAAGTTCGGCCTGGAGTGTCGCATAGATACCCCGGGAGAATGGGCCGGAATGCGGCGTGAAGTGAATGGATACCGCCTGTCCTGTGGCGAGTTCGACGAGTCGCGTGATCTCCGGAGCATGACGATGCGACAGCGGTTTGTAGGCATAAAGGTTCGCATGCCGCTCGGGATGATGCGTCCCGGCCTGCACGGTTTTCCCGGAACCCGTGCTGCCCGTAACGGCAGTGACGAACAGCGGTCCGGCCACGAGCCCCGAATCGATCAGCGGCACGGCTGCGAGTAGCACGGCAGTCGCGAAACAGCCGGGATGGCCGACATGCGTGCCGTCGATATTCGCGGCGTGTTCCGGTACCGCACAGGCAAATTTATCGAGCAGCTGCGGTGCCGCGTGTGCGTTGCGATAGACCTTCTGGTAGCTCGCCGCATCGGAATAGCGGAAGTCGGCGGAGCAGTCGACGACGTGCGCAGTCAGGTTGCGCGCTGCCGCGGCCTCCAGAGCCTCGGCGACCACGGAAGCGGATGCGCCGTGCGGAGCAGCGGAGAACAGCGCGAGGTTGCTGCCTCGATCCAGCCTGCCTGTCCACGTCGCCGGTTTTGCAAACCCGAGGCCGGCGCAGGCGCAGGCCAGATGTGGAAAGACCGCCGCGATCGGCTCGCCGGCACGACTTTCCGATACGGCTGCCTGCAGCGAGAAGGCGGGGTGCGCGGCTAAAAGACGCAACATCTCGCCACCGACGTAACCCGTCGCGCCGATGACCACAGCACTGATACTGTCCGCGCCGGTGCCGGTCATAGCCGTTCCTGTTGTCGTGCGTGAGGCAAAGCTTTCGCGATCAGATCGCCCAGGGCGGCTCCGTTGGTCAATGCGTTGACTGCAGGCAGCGCCATGCGTATCGCGATCTGATCGATGCCGACGGCGTTGTCGGTGGCCGGACCGGTGACGACGGCCGGCTCGATGCCATACTGTTCGCGAAGAATCTTGCAGCCGCCCCATGCCGCGACCGGATCGTTGGCGCAGAGCACGACCGCCGTAAATGCCGCGCGTATTGTCGGGTCGGTAAGAATGGCTTCGACTCCATAAGCGCCGAGCAGGCCATCGCCAAGTTCAATCACGATCACGTCCGGCCGATGGGAAGCCAGAGAGGACAGCAGTGCCCGGGCCAGAGCCGGTCCGTTGTCGGCGGTCGTCGCCACGACGCCGAGATCCGAAAAGATCATCGTCTCCGCGGCGCCGGCGTCCTCCATTGCGAGAATGTCGCGCCGCAGAGATACGCCCGTAGCCTTGCAGGCTGCGACGTGCAGACCAAGATGCCGGAGGCGCCCCACGATGGCGCACGCGGCGGCCGTCTTGCCGGAATCCATGCAGGTCCCGGCGAGCGCGACCACCGGCACTCCCCGCGTGTTGAGAACGACGTTCGCATCGAGCTTGCCTGCCCCTACGCGCGCAGGCACTCCGATGCGCTCCGCGAGATAGGGGAAATGCAACACCGTGCCGAGCACTTCGCAGTCGAACGGAGCTCCGACATCGGGGTTGGCAGAATCGCAGATACCGAGGACGCCACCGATGTTCAGTATCTGCACGGTCGAGCCGACGTCGAGCGCCTCCGGCAGGTGCCCGGAATATCCGAGCAGGGCCTTGCGGTGGCCGAGCGCGCCGACAACGATATCGCCCTGGTTGATGGTTGCCATCCGGCCGCTCGTCAGTTCGAGCTGGTTGTAGCGATTCTTGTTGTTGAGCACACGGACGGCGAGAAGCACACCCTCCTCGCAGGTGATTTCGTCGGATACGCGAAGCTCACGGCCAAGATTACTGTGTTGTGCGACCGACGCGACCTTGTCGACGATGACTGTGCGCATCATTCACCCGCCCCGGCGGCTGCGCGACTCTGGAGCGCGCCGCTCAGTGACAGAATGCGCGAATACCCGAGCGCATCCTGCGCCGACCACTCGCCGGCGGATTCACCGTAAACGCCGCGCGAGGCCGCCAGCAACGAATGCGGTGAACTGACGCCGGTGACGAAAAGGCTGCCGGGTCTCAAGGTGAAACTCACGTGCCCGCTGACCCTCTGTTGGGACGACGCAAGCAGCGCCTCGATGTCGCGGCAGGCCAGGTCCAGCTGCTTGCCTTCATGCACGAGATCGCCGTAGACATTCGAAAGCATGTCTTTCACGCGGGCTTGCTGTGCGCTAAGCACAAGTTTTTCCAGCTCGCGGTGCGTGGTGATGATTGTTTCGGCCGCCGGCGCCTCGAACGCAACTCGCCCTTTGGTGCCGAGCACCGTGTCGCCGAGATGAATGCCGCGGCCGATTGCATAGCGGCCGGCGGTTCTTTCAATCGCCTCGATCAGTTCAACAGGCTCGAGCGCTTCGCCGTCCCATGCGACGGGAATGCCTTGTTCGAAGTCGATCGTGTGGTCGGACGGCAGCTTCGGCTCCTTGAAAGCATTTGCCGACAGCACCCATGCATCTTCCGGCAGTGAGCGCTCGGACGTCAGCGTTTCGCGGCCGCCGATCGTAATGCCCCACAGGCCGCGGTTGATCGAGTATGAGGATCCCGTCGACGGTAGCGGCAGCTTGCGCGCGGCAAGGAAATCCAGCTGGTCCTGGCGCGCCCAGTTATTGTCGCGCACCGGCGCAAATATCTCGAGACCGGGGTTGAGCGTGCGTAGCGCTACCTCGAAGCGCACCTGGTCGTTGCCGGCGGCGGTACATCCGTGAGCAACGGTAGACGCGCCGCGCTCGCCTGCAATGCGTGCGAGACCGGCCGCCTGCACGCCGCGTTCGGCGCCGACGCAAAGCGGATACGCCTGACCGCGACGCACGTTGCCCGCGATCAGGAAGCGAAGCACGGTGTCGAAGAACTCCGCGCGGCCATCGACGAGTACGTGCTCGACGGCACCCAGGGTCAATGCCCGTTGGCGGAGCGCCGCCGCAGCTTCTTCGTCGATGCCTCCAGTATTGATCGTCGCCGTGATGACCTCGCGCCGGTACGTCTCCTTCAGCCACGGGACGCAAAACGAAGTGTCGAGGCCGCCCGAAAAAGCAAGCACGATTGGCTTACCTGACGGATCCGGCAAGGGATGGTGACTCAAGCTGGTCGCTCCATTCGAATTGTTGCTGTGTCAGGTTCTGCCTGCCGCGCGATAAATTTTCTGCAGCAAGGCGCGTTGCGCAGCGGCAGTGGACGTTGCAGTGAACACGGTGTCATCGCCGCCGACGTTTCCGACGATTTCCGGCCAGCCGCAACGGTCCAGTGCTAGGGCCACCCGTTGCGCTGCTCCAATGGCCGTTTTGATGACCAGCAGATTCGGTCCGGCGGGCGAGAGGTTTCGAAGGAGATCCGCGACGCTCGATATCTCGCTTTCACCGCTGGTTTTCACACCCGGCAGCTCGTACCCCTTGCCCGTCTTCACCGCGCCGAGTCCCTTCAGATCGCGGCTGACGCTCGACTGGGTTGCGTGAAAGCCCTGCGACGTCAGCGCATCCACGAGGTCCTGCTGCGTGGCGGCAGGTGCTCGCTCGAGCACCTGGCGGATGGCTTCGCGTCGCTCGGTCTGCATATCCGGAGGTACGGGCATCGTTGAAATCGCATAAATATGCGCATAACCATGCCATCATGTGCATACACAGTCAAGCCCGTTCTATTGCTAACATCCTGCTTCGACCAGATGTCGCGCCACGGCGCGGTACACCCGCTGGGTCGCCCCCGGTCATTAAAAGAGGATACCCGTTTTGCAAATTCCGGAGTGCGTGGAAGTCGAACTCGGCGACCCGCAAGCCAGCGTCATCTGGCTGCACGGACTCGGCGCCGACGGACACGATTTCGAACCCATTGTGCCGGAACTCGGTCTCTCGCCGGACGACGGCATTCGTTTCGTGTTCCCGCACGCGCCTGTGCGCCCTGTGACGATCAACGGCGGAATGACAATGCGCGCCTGGTACGACATCCGCACGTTCGATCGTGACGGACCGCAGGACGAAGCCGGCATCCGCGAGAGCGCCCTGTTGCTCGAGCGACTGATCGAGCGGGAGCGCCAGCGCGGTTCCGACTACCAGCGTATTGTGGTCGCCGGATTTTCGCAGGGGGGCGCGATCGCGCTGCACACCGTGTTGCGTTTTCCGCAACGACTCGCAGGTCTGATGGCTCTTTCGACGTGGCTGCCGCTGGCACAATCGTTCCGGGAGGAAGTCACCGAAAGTGTGGACGCCGCTCTGCGCAAGCTACCGATTTTCATGGCACACGGCAGCTTCGATCCCGTGCTGCCGATCGAATTCGGCAAAACGACCAGAGCGGCGCTTCAGAGTGCGGGCTTCAACGTGGAGTGGCACGAGTACCCGATGGGGCATGCCGTGTGTGCGGAGGAGATATCGGCAGTGCGTCGCTGGCTTCAGGCCGTGTTGCCGCGGCAGGCGTGAAGCAGTTCGTCCTGATCGCCTGCGTCATCGCCGGCGCGATGCGCATTCAGTCGACAGCGAATTCGAAGCGCGATTCGCCGGCATTGCGGCTGGCGCTGTCGAAGCGGCGCTCGTGTATCTCGACGCGACCGGATTTGCCGATCAGGAGCACGGTCGAGCAACGCGTGCCGTATTCGCGCGTCGCAATAAATGGCGCCGATATCGCCTGAG
>Ga0268386_10000471_pt1 | contig 25706 bp, 15 predicted proteins | sample RVTome_15_FD_200260 | JGI IMG/M metagenome (GOLD analysis project Ga0268386, IMG submission 200260) | Soil microbial communities from uranium-contaminated site in the Upper Colorado River Basin, Wyoming, United States - RVT150D86... ... | reverse complement strand
GGGCGCTAGCCCCCGGTTGCCGCCGATCACACGCAAACCGGGGGCTAGCGCCCGCCGGCTGAAAATGGGTGCGACATTTCTCCGCTGCGTCATTCTGATTCCTCGGCTTTGTCATCGTCGTCCTTGGGTTGCGGCAGCCGCTCCAGACCGAAGGCTTCCTCGACCTTCTCAGCGGCCGCCGCGAGCCGCGCGAACAGGCGGACCTGCACCTTGACGAGCTGGTCGAACAGGTGCGAGGTGCACTCCATGATGCCGCCGACGTCGTTGTCTTCCGGGACGGCGGGGATTGCGTATTCCTGAAGCGTCATGTCGGCCTGGGCGTGGTCGAAGGGGTACGGCTGGTCCTTGAGCCGTTCGTGCAGGGCGGTCAGCCGGCGGTGGAACCGTTCCAACTGGCCGAGGATGGCGTAGATCAGGTCGGGGTTTTCGTGGTGGCGGTCCAACTGCGAGCAGAGGACGCCGACCTTGTGATAGAACACGCGGAACGTTCGCAACTCCCCCATCAGCTCGCTGACGAACACGGCCTCGGGCACGAGTTGCGTGATCTCGAAACGAAGCTGCTGGCCGTCGGCGACCTTTTCGACGACCTGGTCGACTTGCAGCAGTTGCAACGCGCACGAAAGCCGCTGACCCGCCGCCGACTCGAATGCCAGCATGCCGCCGGCCATCTGTTCCAGGGCCTCGCGGGCGCGGCGGTTTTTGTCTTCGGCCTCGGCGTGGCTGCCGCGATTCAGCCCGAAGTCGGCGGCCCGCACGGGCAGGCCGACGTCGAACAGCGCCAGCGCCCCAGCGGTGTCGAACAGTTTCGATTCAACGTCTTCGTATCGTTTCGAGGCCCTCTTGTACTCGTCGAGCTCGTCGAGCATTCGCTGGCGGGACGCCTTCATGTCGTCGCGAAGCTCTTTCGCATCGTGCGGCGGGCTGGCCGCCCGGCGGTCGATGGGCAGCGGCCACAAGACGGGAATCCGCACCTGGAAGTAGCGGTGCAGCGCCTCGTGGGCCTCGCGCTCTTCGTCCATCCGTTGCAGCAGGTCCTGCACCGGGTGCAACCGCTTCTTCGACACCCGCAGACCGACGTCTTCGCGGTAGTATTTCAACGTGACGGCCCTGCTCAGCTCGTCGAAGTCGCGAAAGATCACCGTCGCCGGCAGGTCGTCTTTGGGGCCGCTCAGGTGGAACAGCCCCGGGGCGTTCTCGTCCCGCGCGCTCTGCACCCGCTCGACGTCGCTGGGATGCGTGTCGAACAGCCCGGTCTTCCGCCGGCTGACGTGCTCCCGCAGAACCTTGCGGATGTCGGGGGTGATGTACTTCACGTTCGCCACCGACAGCGCCGCCAGGTCGTCGGCGAGGCGGCCTTCGTCCCAGAACTCGGGAAGCTGGTCCATCGCCCACTGATGGCCGAGCGTCAGTTCCGCCAGCCGTTTCGTCGTCGATTCGAAGATTCGCGTGCCGGCCAGCCGGGCTTCGTAGCGGTCGGCGTCGAATTCCCGCTGTCGCAGTAGCGCGCAGGCCATCACCCAGGCGAGGACCATCAGTCCCCACGGCACCCAGCGGGAAAGCCACACGAAGAACCGGATCGTGTAGCACACGCCGCGCACGACGGGGTTGCCTTCCACCGACTGGCGAAACAGCCATTCGTCCCACTGGTCGCGCTCGCAGGCGGTCCGCACGAACCAGAAGTAGACGAGGTGCGTGAGATACGAAACCCGCATCCCCCCCTGCTGGGCGAAGTGGCCGAGCTCGTGCGCGAGCACGCCGGAAAGCTGCCGCAGGCTCAGCCCTTTCGCGAGCGTGAGCCCGATCGAGAGGGTCATGTCGTTGGAGAACATGCTCCACAGCCCCTTGCGATACCCCGCCGACGCGTTCGGGGCGCAGTCGACGCGAATCGACCGTGGGGCCGGCGCGTGTACGGCGCGGCTGATCGCCTCGACGTAGTCGTAGAGAAACGGCTCGGCGTTGCGCTTCAACCGCTGCGGCGTCTCTCGCGGGCCGCCGCGGGCGAGGATCGGCTTGATCAGAAAGAACGTAATCGCCGCCGAGACCAGCAGCACGACCGCGTACAGCACCAGGCCGAAGATCGAGAACTTCGCCAGCAACGGCTGGAAGTTGCTCGCCGCATGCCAGTACACGAACCAGCCGGCGAGGAACACGATGGCGGCGTACAGCAGCGCCAGCAGCGCCATGCCGAACGCGACGAACGCCATCGCCCAGCGATAGCCGGTGGTCAGCGGGACCGGCTCGATCTGCCCGTCGACCGCCTGCAGGATGTGCCGCAACTGCTCCGACCGCGCGGTCGGCTGAGGCGGGGCTGTGGTCGTCGTGCTGGCCATCGTCGATGCACTCCGGGTCTGAAACCCAGAGTACGGGGACGACGGACGGACGGCAAGCGCCCACTGGCGAGCCGGAGGGCGTAAGCCCCCGGAGGACTCCGGTCGCTCACGCTCCCGGCTCGCCGAAAGCCAAAGCGGTGAAGAATCACCGCACTCCAAGGACGTGCGGACGGCGTTCCACGTTTCCGGCGGCGTCGGTGGCGGCGGCGGTCAGTTTCTGGAGACCGGACGCCGGAAGTTCGATCCGCCAGTCGGCGACGCCGGCCTCCAGCGACACGATCGTCGCCGGCTTTCCGTTGACGCTCACCGCCTTGACCGTGCCGTCGTCGTGCGTGATGCCCCGCACGATCAGCCGTCCGTTCCGGTTCTGCACGGACGAGATGATCGTCGCCGGCGGCAGGTCGTCCACGGGATCGAGCAGCTTCGGGAACTCGATCCCCTTGACTTCCGCGACGGCCGATTCATCCCCCGTCAGCGGCGGTTTACGTTCGTAGTTGCCGCCGTCGCTCATCAGGTCCTTCGCCCGCGTGCTGACGACTTTCGCCGTGCGGCCGGGGCCGAAGTAGTCGTGCAGATAATACGGCACGCCGGCGGCGGTCTTCGGGTTCCGCCGCGGTCCGCCGCCGAGGTTGACCAGCGGCCAGCGATTCGGGCGCCGTTCTCCGACGACTTTCACGTTGCGAAAATGCGACTCCGCTTTCCCGCTGGGATTATTGTCGCTGATCTGAATCAAGGGCATCCGCCCGCCGTAGCCGATGTTCGAGAACGTCAGCCCGTCGACGGCGATCTTCCCGTGCTGCACGCTGCGGTCGTCCAGCCCGCGGTTGAACGGCTCGGCCACGGTGCGGGCGATGTGCAGGTTGCGGTAGACGTGGTTCTCGAACCACGGCCGGTAGATGCCATACGCCGCGTGGTCGATGTGCACGTTCTCGACCAGCATCGTGGGGATCTGCGTCCGCAGGGCGTAATGCGTCTGCCAGAAAGTGAGGTTGCTCAGTCGGTGCGGATGCTTCGTATCCGGGCCGGCCCCGTCGGTGCCCGCGAAGGCCGCGGAATACAGACCCTCGCTGTGCGATTCATTATGCGAGAACCGCGAAATCGGAATCGTGCGGATGTCGACGACCTGCTCGGTCCCGTCGGGCATCATCACCGGCAGCCGCGAGTCGAAGTTGCTGCGTTTCTGGCTGTCGTAACGGTAGCCGTATTCGTCGTTCTCGACGGTGACGTTGCGCGTGATCGTATTCCGCCCGTTGGCCCACCAGAACGCCCCGCCGTCGTTGGGATCGAAGGGGAGCACCTGCTTGGGCAGCCGGCGGCCGCGATACGCATGCACGCCGAGGTTGCGGTCCAGCAGGTTGAAGACCTCGGTGCCGTCTTCCAGGAAGTACCCGTGGCCGATGCTCTTGTAGCCGATGCAGTCCCGCACGACGAGATACTGCGTGCCGTGAATCGTGACCCAGCGGTTGTGCGAATCGACGACGGCCGCCCCGAGAACGCTCGCGCCGCGCATCGTGTCGCCGACGAGATGGAAGTGAATCGCGTAGCGGCCGAGCACCCCTTCCTTGCCGAGGTGGGCGAACCGGGCGTAGCTGATGCCCCCCTTGCTGAAGCGGTGAAACACCGTATGCCCGCGGACGCCTTCGGGATCTGCACTTTCGATGACGACGTTCCGTGACAGGTTCGCGACCTCGCTGCGGAACTTCCCGCTGCCGAAATGCACGTACTGCAGAGGCCCATCCAGCGTGAGCGTGCGGCCCGCGATCTTCGTAATGCGGCGCTGCTCCGTCTGCGCTTTGCGGCTCTTGCGGAACGATCCGCCGCCGCCGTCGTGCTTCGACGCCGTGACGATGACTTCGTCACCGACCCTCCAGCCGGTGACGTCGGAATCGATCGTGACGGTCGTGTCCTTGGGCTTCGCGTCGGCCCCCAGCTTCACCCAGGTGCGGTTCAGCGGTGATCCATGCAGTTCCAGGCGGGCCGAACAGCAGGCGATCGCCGGAGCGTCGTCCTTGTTCATCCCGGGCAGATAATGCAGCCGGATGCGGGCGGTGTATTTCGCGGGAATCGGATCGTGCGGCAGGCCGATTTCCAGCAGCGCCAGCCTTCCTTTCGGGGCGGCGTGCGGTTCGCCGGCCTTGTTCGTCGTCGTGAAGTCGCAGGCGAACCCGCTTTCGGAGCAGACGTCGCTGTTCTGGACTTTCACCAGGCCGACGTTCAGCTCGGTATTGCGGCTCCGCGAAAACCGCAGCGCGCCGGCAATCTGAACCATCCGCAGGACGGCTTTGCTCTCGACGTCATACGCGACGACCGTGTCACGGCTGACCAGCACGCGGTCCCCTTTGGCCGGCACGCGGGCGGGCTTCCACGTTTTCGGGTTCGACCAGTCGCCGCTGGCGACCGAGCGGATGCTGAATTCCACGTGCGGGCCATGGTGATGATGGCCGGCGTGGTCGTGCGGCTTGCGTTTACCCTGAAACGCCGCCGCGGGACTCCCCAGCGCGACCGCGAACGCGACCGCGGTCACTTTCCATAACTGCGCGCGCATCGTCGTACTCCGTCTGAAACAGGGGGCGTGAGTTCCCACCGGCGTTCATCAGTAGACATTGATTCGAGGCCGGCGTCAATCGAGCGTGAGGAACGTTTGTCGTAGTCGCGACGTTTTTCGGGATTCGCTGTTGATTCCGCGCCCGCGATTTCGTAAACGTGAATAAGTGTTGCTGCGGCGCACGGTCCGGACGTCATGCCGCGCTTCGCGACTCCCGTCATTTCGCTGTTCCACGCCGCCACTTCGGGTTGCGTGGTTTGAAGCTGCGCAGGGAGGTTGGTCATGCGGCACGCCATCGTGGTTCTCTTCTTGGTGCCGGCGACTCTCGCAACGGCCGTCTCGGCGGAGCCTTCCCCGCCCGCCGGAAGACCGGCGACGATCGCCCCGCAGACCGCCGTCGCATTGCGACGCGTGCTCGACGTCGGCTTTGCCGCGGGCCGCGACAAAGTCGCCGCCGCGCGCAGCGAATGGCAGAAGATCGCCGCGGCCGACCGGCACGACCCGCGCGTCGTTTACGCGTGGGGGCTGGTGCTCCACAAGCACCACCGCACGCGCGACGCCGAGCGGGAATACGAATCGGCCGCGGGAAGGACGAAGCCCGACTATCTGCCGGCGATGCGAGCCGCGATCTGGTTGAAGCTGGCCCGGAAGCAATACGCCCCCGGCCTGAAGTCACTGGGGCAGATGATCGCGGCGGTGGCGGACGAGAAACGTCCCGCCTCCGACGCCGCGGGCCGACAGGAATCCGCGGAATGGACGGGCCGGGTCGTAGCCGCACTGCAGGCCATTCCCCTTCCCGACCGCACGAAAACGGACGTCGACCGGATCGATGCGCAGGCCGAGAGGGCCTTCCGCGAACCGACGCTGGCGGCCGCGTACGACAAGGGCAAACAGGCCGTCAAAATGCTGGCCGGCGACCTGTCAGTCGAAGCCGTCAAAACCCGCATTCAGGCGGGGAAGAAGCTGGCGAAGAAAGTCAAACAGGGCCGCAAAGAACTCGCCTCGCGGAAAGACGACCTCGACAAATCGCAGGAATCGCTGAAGCTCACCGCCGAGCAGTGGAAGGACCGGCTCGAGGAACAGCAGAAACAGACCAAGCGGTCGCTGACGCGGGCCACGAAGGAGTTGGCCATCCTCGAAACCAGGCGGGCGTCGATTACGCGGTCGTATCTGCTGGCGGGCCGGCAGAAAACGCTGCTGCTGGCAACGATGCGACTCCGACGCCCGGGGACGGAGAGAACCAATCCCATCACTCCCAGCGCCAACGACGTCGCGCTGGGACGCATTCAGCAGACGCTGGCTTCCTACGAGTTGCAACATCAGGCGACCGTCCAGCAGATGAACGCGACGCGGCAAGCCGCGGCGACGGCCGTTCAACAATATCGCACCGCCATGAAGCGCTATCAAACCGCCACCGGCAAGATCGCGAAGTCGAATACGGAACTCGCCAGACTCGAATCGCAGCTCAAACAGCAGGAACGCAAACTGCGGCAGTCCAACGTCAAACAGACCGCCGCCGTCCGACAGATGAAGCAGCGGCGGGCCAGTTTCACGACCTACGTCCCCTTTGACGTCGACGCCGAGAAGAAATCGCTGCTCGAATCGCTGACGGACTGACCCAAGACCAACCGGCACTTTCCCCAGGAACCGCGCTCATGAAACGCACATGTCTGATCGCAACGGCGCTGGCGGCCACGTGGGGAACGTGTGATTTCACGGTTGCGGGTTCTCGGCCGGCCCGTGCTCGCAACGATGCCGACGCGGCGGCGAAAGAGACCGTCCAAGGCGTGCTGGCCGCCGAGCGGGACGGCTCCGTCACGAACCGCGCCCGCCGGCTGCGTGCTGCGCTGCGAACGTCACCGCAGTTCGCCCCCGCGCAATGGCAGAGCGGCCGCGTGAACGTCGACGGGGAATGGGTTCCCGTCCATGCCAGCATTTCCAGGATCGCCGCCAATAAGATGCTCAAGGAATACCGCGCCCAGCGGGACAAGACCCCGAAGACGCTCGCCGGGCAGATGGAACTGGCCGCGTGGTGCCTCAAGCAGAAGCTCTATCCCCAGCAGCGGGCGCATCTGACGGCCGCGCTGGAGATCAACCCCAACCACCTCGCGGCGCGGAAGGCGCTGGGGCACGTCCGCGTGGGACGGACCTGGATGTCGCGGGACGAACTCCAGCAGCGCCGCCGCGAAGCCGCGCAGGCCGAAAAGGAACTGAGAATCTGGGGGCCGAAGATTGGCAGCATCCGCGACGCGCTGACCAGCGGCAGCCGGCTGCGGTACCAGCAGGGGCTGCAACGGCTCAAGGCGATCGACGACCCGGCGGCGATTCCGGCGATCGAGCTTGGGCTGGCGTATTCGAATTCCGAGCAGGCGGCGCACGTCGTCGATTATCTGGGCGAGCAGCGGCACCGCGACTCGACCGTCGCGCTGGCCCGGCAGGGGATCTTCTCACCCTGGAAGACGGTCCGCGAACGGGCGGCGGGCAAGCTCAAACGTCGCCGCTTCGACGATTTCGTGCCGGCGGTGCTGGCGTTGACCTCGACGCCGGTTCAATCGAAGCAACTTCTGTACGTCGGCCGACGCGGGTCGCTGTTTTACCGCCACGTCTTCGGCCGCGAGACGCGGGACTTCAAGGCGCTGGGGCTGGTGGGATTCAATCAGCGGGCGATTCCGGTCCGGCGGCGGCCGACGAACGCGGGGCGCGTGCCCGGAGTGCTCGCGCGGGAACTGAATCGGCTCAGCGGCCGCGATGCGGCCCAGCGGCGGACGCAACGCGTCCGAGACCTCGCGAAATCGCAGGAGCTGCTCACCGAACGCCTGAATCAAACCGTCGCCGAATGGAACGTCCGCGCGTGCAGCCTGCTGGCGACGGCTACCGGGCAATCGTGCGGCGACGACGCCCGCGCCTGGTGGAAATGGTGGGACGAATACAGCGATTCGACGCAGTACGCGAAGACAGAGTACAAGCCGGAAGTCCGCTACGCCGTCGAAGCGACCACCTACGAAGAGGTCCCCCTCCCTTCTCGCTCGTGCCTGGCGGCCGGCACCCCGGTCTGGACCGACCGCGGCCCGGTCGCGATCGACAAAGTGAAAATCGGCGACCGGGTGCTGTCGCAGAACGTCGAGACGGGCGAACTGGACTACAAGCCGGTGCTGAAGACGACGGTGCGTCCCCAACGGCCGCTGATCGCACTCGAAATCGGCCCTCGCACGGTCCATCTCACGCCGGGGCACCCGTTCTGGATTCCCGGCCGCGGCTGGACCCGCGCCCGCGACATCAAAGCCGGCATGCTCCTGCACGACGTCACCGGCACGACCGCCGCCCGACCGGCGGGAACGGCGCCGGCCGCGCCGACGTACAACCTGATCGTGGCCGATTTCCACACGTATTTCGTCGGCGAGACGAAAGTCCTCAGCCACGACGTGACGACCGCCGAGCCGACCGACGTGTTGGTACCCGGCCTGCTGCGATCCGCCGGCGGAAAGGTCCGCTGAAGGACGCCGGCACGTGAATCCATTTTCCGCTTCAATCGTGAGTCACGGCAATTCAACAGGAACCGACCCATGAACCGCACATTGCAATTCTCGACCGTGTTCGCGGCGATGCTGTGTGTTGCTGAACTGTCGATCGCCGGCCCGCGGCCGGCTGCGCCGCGAACCGACGCCGACGCCGCTGCGAAGGAGACCGTCCAGGCAGTGCTCACCGCCGAACGGAACGGGTCCGTCACGAACCGCGTCCGGCGATTGCGCTCTGCGCTGCGAACGTCACCGCAGTTCGCGCCGGCGCAATGGCAGAGCGGCCGGGTGAACATCGACGGGGAATGGGTCCCCGTTCATGCCAGCATCGCGCGGCTGGCCAGTGACAGGACGCTCAAGGAATACCGCGCCCTGCGGGAAAGAACGCCGAAGACGCTCGCCGGACAGATGGAACTGGCTGCATGGTGCCTGAAGCACAAGCTATACCCTCAGCAGCGAGCGCATCTGACGGCGGCACTGGAGATCGACCCCAATCACGCCGCGGCGCGGAAAGCGCTGGGGCACGTGCGGATGGGGCCGTTCTGGATTTCGCGCCGCGAGCTGGAACAACGCCGCAAAAACGCCGAGCAGGCGGCGAAAGACCTGAAGCGCTGGGCGCCGAGAATCAAGAGCATCCGCGACGCGTTGACCAGCGGCAGCCGGCTGCGCTACCAGCAGGGGTTGAAACGGCTGAAAGCGATCGACGACCCGGCGGCGATTCCGGCGATCGAGCTTGCTCTGGCCTACGACAACCCGCGCCTGGCGATCGAGACAATCGACTACCTGGGGCAGAAAACGAGCAAGGAATCGACGCTCGCGCTGGCCCGGCAGGGGATGTTCTCGCCGTGGAAATCGCTGCGGAAACGGGCGGCGGAGAAGCTGAAGGGACGCAGACTGGAGGATTTCGTTCCAGGAGTCCTAGAGATTACGTCGACGCCTCTCCGTTCTCGAAAACTGCTCTACTTAACTCCGACCGGCTCCTTATTCTACAGACACATCTACCTGCAAGAAAACCCGATCGCGAGATTGGTGTCAATCGCCGATCATCGGCACCTCGCCGTAAACCGACGCATCATCGTAAGACCAGAAACGCTGAGAGTTGCCCGCGTCGAGTATGATGCTGTCGCGTCGGCTGAAGCCAGAAAGTTTGCCGTTCAGACGGCGACAGAGTTACGCCATCGACACTCAGTGATCGCCGATGAAATTAATGAGTTAAAGTCGAACCTGAATTCCCGCGCCGCAGACTTGTTGTCGCAGGTCAGCAGCAAAAAGTTCGGAAACGATCCGCGGGAATACTGGCAATGGTGGGACCGGTATAGCGAGGTCTGGGAGTCAGGCGAAAAGCCCTGCTACGTGGAGTGCACTTGGACCGAGTCGTGGCAGATTGATCAGACGATCGAATATCGCAAGTCGTCCTGCCTCGCCGCCGGCACTCCCGTGTGGACCGATCGCGGCCCCGTCGCGATCGAGAAGGTGCAGCTCGGCGACCGCGTCTTGGCGCAGGACGTCCAGACCGGCGAACTGGCCTACAAGCCGGTGCTGAAGACGACCGTCCGCCCCCCGCGGCCGCTGATCTCGCTGGAGATTGGGCCGCGGACCGTCCACATGACCGGCGGGCATCCGTTCTGGATTGCCGGGAAGGGGTGGGTCAAGGCACGCGACATCAAGGCGGGGATGGCGATGCACGACGTCACCGGGACGACCGCCGTCCGCCCCGCGGGGACGGCGAAAGAAGAACCGACCTACAACCTGATCGTGGCCGACTTCCACACGTACTTTGTCGGCGAGGCGAAAGTTCTCAGCCACGACAACACGCCGATCGAACCGACGAACGCGCTGGTGCCGGGGTTGCGGCGCGGGCGTTGAATCGTAGCGTGGACTTTAGTCCACTCTAGCGGTGGCGGGCGTTGGAGCGTCGTGACGCTCGCGTGGACTAAAGTCCACTCTACGATCTTGCTTATTCATCGGGCGAGACGTCGGCCAGCGATTTGGACGGCTGGCCGTCCCCTTCCTTTTTCGCGGCTTCGGTTTCGCTGAGCAGGTTCAGCCGCTGGGCGAGGATGCGGTCCTTTTCCTCGCGGAGTTCCTGCAGGGCCGACTCGCGAATGCGAACTTCGGCCTTCTGGTGCGAGTAGAACCCGGTGCCGGCGGGGATCAGGTGGCCGAGGATCACGTTTTCCTTCAGCCCCCGCAGCGGGTCGATCTTGCCGGCCAGCGCCGCCTCGGTGAGGACCTTCGTCGTCTCCTGGAAGCTGGCCGCCGAGATGAAGCTCTCGCTCTGGACGGCCGCCTTGGTGATGCCCAGCAACTGTGTGCTGGCGGTCGCCGGGCGGGGCCTTTCGAATTTGACCTCGGCCGCGTCTTCGTCGGCGAGCTGCTGGTTGACCTCTTCGAGGGTGGCCAGCGAGACGACTTCGCCCGCCTTGAACTCGGAGTCGCCCGGGTCGGTGATGCGGCCGGACTTTTCGAGAGCGGTGTTCACGCGGCGGAACTCGTACTTGTCGATGACGATGCCGGGCAGCAGGTCGGTGTCGCCCACGTCTTCGATGCGGACCTTCCGCAGCATCTGGGCGATGACGATCTCGATGTGCTTGTCGTCGATCTCGACGCGCTGCGAGCGGTACACGTTCTGGATTTCGTGCAGCAGATACTGCTGGACGGCCTCTTCGCCGCTGACGGCGAGGATGTCGTGCGGAACGAGCGGCCCGCGAACGATCGCCTGGCCGACCTCGACACGGTCGAGGGCGTGCACGAGCAACTGCTTGCCCGGCGGGATGAGGTGCTCGACCTCGGTGCCGTCGTCACCGCGGACGATGACCACCCGCTTGCCGCGCTTCTTCTCGGGGGCGAGTTCGACTTCGCCTTCGATCTCGGCGATGATGGCGGGGTCTTTGGGGCGGCGGGCTTCGAACAGCTCGGTGACGCGGGGGAGGCCGCCGGTGATGTCCTGCGTGCCGCCCGCCTCGCGGGGGTTCTTGGCGAGAATGGCGCCGGCGGTGATCTGCTGCCCTTCCTGCACGTCGATGTTGGCCCGCTCGGGCAGGTAATAGAAGTCGAGGATTTTGCCGGTCGAGTCTTCGAGGATGATCTGCGGGTGCAGGTCTCCCTTGTGCTCGATGATCGTGCGGCGGACGTTGCCGGTGGCTTCCGTCTCGGTGCGGATGGTGCGGCCCTCGATGCAGTCGTCGAAGCGGACGCGACCGCCGACTTCCGCGAGGATCGGCACCGAGTGCGGGTCCCACTGGCAGAGGACCTGACCCGCCTTGACCTCGTCCCCCTCGTTGACCAGCAGCGTGGCCCCGTTGGGGACGCTGTAGGATTCGAGCTCGCGTTCCTTGGGGTCGACGACGACGACCTCGCCGTTCCGCGTGAGCACGACGTTCCGCCCCTCGGCGTTTTCGACGCTCTTGATCCGCACGAGGCGGACCTTCCCCCCCTGCCGGCTCTTCAGGTCGCTCTGCTCGATGTCTTTCGAGGCGACGCCGCCGATGTGGAAGGTCCGCATCGTCAACTGCGTGCCCGGCTCGCCGATGCTCTGGGCGGCGATGATGCCGGTGGCCAGCCCTTCCTCGACCATCGCCCCGGACGACAGGTCCATGCCGTAGCACAGTTTGCAGATGCCCGCCTCGGATTCGCAGGTCATCGGGCTGCGGACCTGGATTTTTTCCAGCCCGAGTTCTTCGATGCGGCGGGCGACCTCGACGGTGATCAGCTCCCCTTCCCGCACGATGACTTCGTCGGTGATGGGGTTGACGATGTTCGTGCGGCTGACGCGGCCGCGAATCGAGTCGGCCAGACTGACCTCGACCTTCTCGCCCCGGTACACGACGCCGCGGGTGATCCCCTTCGTGGTGCCGCAGTCGTTCGACGTGACGACCATGTTCTGGCAGACGTCCGCCAGCTTGCGGGTGAGGTACCCGCTGTCGGCGGTCTTCAGCGCGGTGTCGGCCAGCCCCTTGCGGGCGCCGTGGGTGGAGCTGAAGTACTCCAGCACCGTCAGCCCCTCGCGGAAGTTGGCCTTGATCGGCGTTTCGATGATCTCGCCGGACGGCTTGGCCATCAGCCCCCGCATGCCGGCGAGCTGCCGCATCTGCTCCTTGCCGCCGCGGGCGCCCGAGTTGGCCATCAGGAACACCGGGTTGACGTAGGATCCGTCGTCGCGGTAGTCGTGCTCCATTTCGTGCATCATGGAGTTGGTGATCTCCTCGCGGGCGTGCGTCCACGTGTCGAGCACCTTGTTGTAGCGTTCCTGGTCGGTGATGATCCCGCGGCTGTACAGTTTCTGGTCCTTGAGCACCTGCTGCTCGGCTTCGTGAATGACCTTTTCCTTGTTGGGAGGGGTCTTGAGGTCGCTGGTGGCGAAGGAGACGCCGCTGGCGGTCGCCTCGTGGAAGCCGAGGTTCTTCATGCGGTCGAGCAGGTCGATCGTCTGGCGGCGACCCAGCAGCAGGTAACAGTCGGAAATGACGTTCGCCAGGTCTTTGCTCTTCATCGTGAGGTTGTAAAACGCCATCTGCGGGGGGAGGACGTCGTTGAACATCACGCGGCCGACGGTGGTCTCGATCAGCCCGCCGCGGCGGAAATCAGCGGCGCCGTCCCCCTTGACGGCCTTGTCGCGGGGCATGCGGACCTTGACGATCGAATGCCGGGTGACCTTCCCCTGCAAAAACGCCGTGTGCACTTCCTGCATGGAGGAGAATTTCATCCCTTCGCCGGGCCGGCCGGGCTTCGACAGCGTGCAGTAGTAGCAGCCCATCACGATGTCCTGCGAGGCGCTGATGATCGGCTGGCCGTTGGCCGGGCTGAAGATGTTGTTGGTGGCCAGCATCAGCGTGGTGGCCTCGACCTGCGCCTCGATCGAGAGGGGCAGATGCACCGCCATCTGGTCGCCGTCGAAGTCGGCGTTGAAGCCTTTGCAGACCAGCGGGTGAATGCGGATGGCGTTGCCTTCCACGAGGACCGGCTCGAACGCCTGAATGCCCATGCGGTGCAGCGTCGGGGCGCGGTTGAGCAGCACCGGGTGGTTCGTGATCACCTCGTCCAGGATGTCCCACACGTCGTCGTCGCGGCGCTCGAGCATCCGCTTGGCGCTCTTGATCGTGTCGGCGTGCTTCAGCTCGCGGAGGCGGCGGATGACGAACGGCTGGAACAGCTCCAGCGCGATCTTCTTGGGCAGCCCGCACTGGTGCAGCTTCAGCTCGGGGCCGACGACGATCACGCTTCGCGCGGAATAGTCGACCCGCTTGCCGAGCAGGTTCTCGCGGAAGCGGCCCTGCTTGCCCTTGATCATGTCGGTCAGCGATTTCAGCGGCCGGTTCGACGAGCCGAGCACGGGGCGCTTGCAGCGGTTGTTGTCGAACAGCGCGTCGACGGACTGCTGCAGCATTCGCTTTTCGTTGCGGACGATGACTTCCGGCGCATTGAGGTCGACCAGCTTCTTGAGCCGGTTGTTGCGGTTGATGATCCGGCGGTACAGGTCGTTGAGGTCGCTGGTGGCGAAGTTGCCCGAATCGAGCAGCACCAGCGGGCGGAGGTCCGGCGGGATCACCGGGATCACGTCGAGCACCATCCACTCCGGCTTGTTGTCGCTGTCGCGGAGCGCCTCGATGATCTTCAGCCGCTTGATCAGGTCCTTCGCCTTCTGCTGGCTGCCGGTCTCGCGGAGTTCGTGCCGCAGCTTCACCGACTGCTCGACGAGGTCGATCCGCATCAGCAGCTTCTTGACCGCTTCGGCCCCCATGTCGACCTCGAACGAGCCGGCGCCGTATTTTGCCTCGGCCTGCCGGCGTTCCTCCTCCGTCAGCAACTGGCTCTGCCGCAGGGGGGTGTCGCCGGGGTCGACGACCGCGTAGTCCTGGAAGTAGATCACCTTTTCCAGCGAGGTGGTCTTCATGTTGAGCAGCGCCCCCAGCCGGCTGGGCATGCTCTTGAAGAACCAGATGTGCACGACGGGGGCGGCCAGCTCGATGTGCCCCATCCGCTTGCGGCGGACGCGGCTGTGGGTGACCTTCACGCCGCAGCGGTCGCAGATCATCCCCTTATACTTCATCCCGCGGTACTTGCCGCAGGCGCATTCCCAGTCCTTTTCGGGCCCGAAGATCCGCTCGCAGAACAGCCCGTCGCGTTCGGGGCGGTAGGTACGGTAGTTGATCGTCTCGGGCTTCTTGACTTCCCCGAAGGACCAGCTCCGGATGTCGTGCGGACTGGCCAGGCCGATTTTGATCGCCCCGTAGTCGTTGACGCGATCGTAAGCGGATTCGTTGGTTGCCATGCTGTGGGGACTCCGTATGGATGGGAGTACCGGTGAGTGGTGAGTGGTGAGTGGTGAGTGGTCGCCGACACCACTCACCACTCACCACTCACCACTCACCGAAGTGAGTCAAACGGGGTTCTTTTCCAATTGGAGATTCAAACAGAGCCCGCGAATCTCGTTATTGAGCACGTCGAAGCTCGCCGGCGTTCCCGCCTCCAGCGTGTTCTCGCCTTTGACCATCGACTCGTAGATTTTCGTGCGGCCTTCCACGTCGTCGCTCTTGACGGTGAGCAATTCCTGCAGGATGTACGCCGCCCCGTAGGCTTCCAGCGCCCAGACTTCCATCTCGCCGAACCGCTGGCCGCCGAAGCGGGCCTTGCCGCCGAGGGGTTGCTGCGTGATCAGCGAGTACGGGCCGGTCGCGCGGGCGTGCACCTTGTCGTCGACCAGGTGGTGCAGCTTGAGCATGTAGATGAAGCCCACGGTGACCTTCTGCTCGAACGGCTGCCCCGTGCGGCCGTCGAACAGAACCGATTTGCCGTCGGCGGGAAGGCCCGCTTTTTCGAGGCATTCCTGAATGGCGGCTTCCTCGGCCCCGTTGAACACCGGGCAGATCGCGCGAAAGCCGAGCTTCGACGCCGCCCAGCCCAGGTGCGTCTCGAGAATCTGGCCGACGTTCATCCGGCTCGGCACCCCCAGCGGGTTGAGGATGATGTCCACCGGCGTGCCGTCTTCCAGGAAGGGCATGTCCTCTTCCGGCAGGATCTTCGAGATGACCCCCTTGTTTCCGTGCCGGCCGGCCATCTTGTCGCCGACGGAAATCTGCCGCTTCGACGCGACGTAGACCTTCACCATCTGCAGCACGCCGGACGGCAACTCGTCGCCGCGCTTCATGCTGTTCAGGGCGTGGTCCCGTTCGTCGAGGGCGTCTTCGACCGTCTGCCAGCCGTCCTTGATGATCTTCTTGCAGTCGGCCTGCTTCTGCGGGCTGCGGATGTCGAGCTTCTCGAAGTGGTCGTGAAACTTCTCGGCGTACTCGGCGACGAACTTGTCGTCGTCGATCGAACGGATTTCGCGCTGCTCGTCGTCGGAAAGGTGCCGGCCCAGCGCACGCTCGAAATCGGCGAGGAACGTGCGAAACACATCGGCGACCGCCTTGTTGCCGGCCTGCTCGGCCTTCTTCAGCTCCTGGTCGAACTTCTTGCGCTCCAGCTCCGAGAGGCTCATCTTGCGGGAGAAGCGCTCGGTGTGAATGACGATCCCTTCCACGCCGCTGGGGACTTCCAGCGATTCGTTCTTCACGTCTTCCCCGGCGCGGCCGAAAATCGCGTGCAGCAGCTTCTCTTCGGGGGTCAGCTCCGACTTCGCCTTGGGGGCGACCTTGCCGACCAGAATGTCTCCGGGGCCGACGCGGGTTCCCACGATCACGATCCCCTCTTCGTCGAGGTGCCGCAGCGCCTTCTCGCTGACGTTGGGGATGTCGCGGGTGAACTCTTCGCGGCCGAGCTTGGTCTCGCGGATTTCGACGTCGAACTCGTCGATGTGGATCGACGTGAAGACGTCGTCCTTGACGAGGCGTTCGGACAAGATGATCGCGTCTTCGAAGTTGTACCCTTCCCAGGACATGAACGCGACGAGCACGTTGCGTCCCAGGGACAGCTCCCCGTCGCGAGTGCCGGCCGAGTCGCACAGGATCTGCCCCTTCTTCACGCGGTCGCCGACTTTGACCAGCGGCTTCTGATTGAGGCAGGTGCGTTCGTTGAGGCCGGTGAATTTGCGAAGCGGATACTTCTTTCCGTCGACGTCGATGACGTTGGCGTCGACGTAGGTCACCTTGCCGGACTTCAGCGCCCGGACCACCATGCCCGAGTTCTGCGCCACCCAGCGCTCCAGCCCGGTACCGACGATGGGACGCTCGGCGATCAAGAGCGGCACCGCCTGCCGCTGCATGTTGGAGCCCATCAGGGCCCGGTTGGCGTCGTCGTGCTCGAGGAAGGGGATCAGCCCGGCGGAGACCCCGACCATCTGGCTGGGTGCGATGTCCATGCACTCGACCTGATTGGCGCTGATCCACACCACGTCGTTTTCGTTCCGGGCGAGCACGCGCTCCTGCGCGAGCTTGTTTTTCTCGATGACGGTGTCGGCCGGGGCGACGAACATCCGCGATTCTTCGTCGGCCCGCAGCCACATCACCTCGTCGAGCAGCTTGCCGTCCTTCACCTTGCGGTACGGGGTGATCAGGAACCCGTAGTCGTCCACCTTCGCGAAAATGCTCAGGCTGGAGATCAGGCCGATGTTGGTGCCTTCCGGCGTCTCGATGGGGCAGATGCGGCCGTAGTGCGAAATGTGCACGTCGCGAACCTCGAATCCGGCCCGCTTGCGGTTCAGCCCGCCCGGTCCCAGGGCGCTGAGCCGCCGCTCGTGCGTGAGCATCGACAGCGGGTTCGTCTGGTCGACGACCTGCGACAGCTCGCTGCGTCCGAAGAAGTATTCGATCGCCGCCGAGACGCTCTTGGGGTTGATCAGCGTCCGCGGGGACATTTCCTCGACGTCCTTGAGGCTCATGCGTTCCTGCACGGTCCGCCGCAGCTTGAGGAACCCCTTGCGGATTTCGTCGCAGCCCAGCTCGTCGATCGTCCGCAACCGGCGGTTGCCAAGGTTGTCGATGTCGTCGACGTGGGCCGTCGGTTCGCCGCTCCGCAGCCGCACCAGATAGCGGATCGCGTTGACGAAGTCTTCCGCCCGCAGCGTCATCTCGGTGTCGGGGATGTCCTGGTTGAATTTGCGGTTGATGCGGAACCGCCCCACGCGGCCCAGCCGGTAGCGGTTGACGTCGAAGAACTTCTCCTGGAACAGGTCGGTCGCCTTTTCGAGCTGCGGCGGATTGCCGGGACGCAGCCGCTGGTAGATCCGCAGCAGCGCATCTTCGTGGCTGGCGGTGGCGTCTTCGAGGATGCTCTGCACGATGAGCGGGTCGGTGAGCTCGGCGATGACCGGCACGCTCTTGACGCCCGCCTCGGCGATTTCCGCGGCCGCCGCCGCCGAGATGGGATGGCAGCATTCGACGATGATCTCGGCGGCCCGCTCGTGCTTTTCGGGGTAGATGATGTTGTCGGCCGCCGTCTTGCCGACGATCTCCTCGGGAACCTGCCCCCTGGGGATCTTGACCTGCTTGACCTCGTGAAACAGCTCGACGAGCGAGGCGTCGCTCGAATAGTCGCCGTCCATCGCGCGGAGCAGCGTCATCGCCGAGAACTTCCCGCTCTGGTCGATGCGGACCCCCAGCGTTTCCTTCTTGCTGACGACGACCTCGATCCAGCTTCCCCGCTCGGGAATGACGCGGCAGGAATAGTTCTTCCGCTCCCCCGGCTCGGAACTGAGCACGAAGTCGACCCCCGGCGAGCGGTGCAACTGGCTGACGACGACCCGCTCGGCCCCATTGATGATGAACTCCCCGCCGCCGATCATGATCGGCATGTCGCCGAGGTACACCTCTTCGTCGATCGGCTGCTCCTTTTCGAGCCGCAGCCAGACGCGGAAGGGGCGGCCGTAGGTCAGCCGCAGTTGCCGGCATTCGTCGGGCGTGTAACGGGGTTTGCCGAGCTCGTACTTGATGTAATCGAGGCGGTACTGCCCGTCGTAACTCTGGATGGGGAACACCTCGCGCATGATCCCTTCCAGGCCGTCGTTCTTCCGCTCGCGGGGGGAGAGCTCGCGCTGCAGGAACCGCGTGTAGGAATCGGTCTGAATCGCCGTCAGGTCGTCGAGATCCAGCTCCTGCTCAATCGCGCTGAAGTTCCGCACCGAATCGGTCACGAGGATGCGCTGAGCGGGAATCGGCATGTGTGGCTCACTTTCTTGGAATCACGAAACAACGCCGGCGAACGCGGAACGCGGGTCGGACCGTCACCACGACCGATCAGAGGGGAGAAACGTTGCCGGAGAAAACCCGCGGCGTGCGCGCGGACACACACCGCACCAGAAACAGCCAGCGGACGCTGGAAGCACAGGGACCGTTCAACCGCCGCCTCTCGCGGGAAACATGGGGAGCGCCGGGGCGCACAAGCTCCTCCTGGCCGACCGCCAGCTTCACCCGAAATCGCCGCATCCAGAGTTATTTTTCGCACAGACCGGAACGCGATCTGCTACAGTTTTCCCGATCCCCCGCCGATTGTCAAGCCAATGCGCTGGCGTTAAACGGGATCGGGTGTGGAAAATTCAAAATTGCGGAGATGTTTTCGGGCGCGACGATTCGCTGCTCGCCGCAATTCTGAATTCTCCACACCCGACCCCCGACCGGATCTCGATCCGCCAAACCGCTTGAATTGGCCCACCGAGGTCCGGACGGGCCGTCCGGACCTACCTTCGCGGCCGTCATTTGATTTCGACGGCGGCCCCGGCTTCTTCCAGCTCTTTCTTGAGCTTCTCGGCGTCTTCCTTCGACAGCCCCTGCTTGACCGGTTTGGGAACGCCTTCCACCAGTTCCTTGGCTTCCTTCAGTCCCAGGCCGGTCGCCGCGCGGACGACCTTGATCACACCGATCTTCTTGTCCCCGAAGCCGGTGAGAATCACGTCGAATTCCGTCTGCTCTTCGACGACCGCGGCTTCTCCGCCGCCACCCATCATCGGGCCGGCCATCATCACGCCGCCGCTGGCGGGCTTGATGCCGTGCACGTTTTCGAGGTAGTCGGCGAGGTTTTTCGCCTCGAGCAGGGTCAGCCCGACGATCTTGTCGCCCATGTCTTTGATGGGGGCCGGGTATTCAGCAACAGCTTCGGTCATCGTAGAGTTCCTCGGGGTCTTCGTGTTCTTGTTTCGTAGGACGGGTTTTCAACCCGTCCGGTTCGGCTTACTGGAAAATCGGACGGATTGGCAATCCGTCCTACGGTTGGTCGCCTTCTTTCTCGCTCATCCCCTTGAACTGCCCGCACAGCGTGCCGCCCGGGCCGAGCAGCGCCGCGGCCAGGTTCGCGCCGGGGCTGAGGATCAGGCCGGCAATCTTGGCAATCAACTCTTCGCGGCTGGGGCTCTTGGCGAGCTGGTCGACCCCGCCGGCGTCGAGGGTGGTCCCTTCGACGGTCCCCCCCTTGATCTGCAGGGGTTCGATCTCCTTGGCCCATTTCGCAATTTCCTTCGACAGGGCGACGATGTCTTCGCCCCCCCAGACCAGCGTCGACGGCCCTTCGAGGATGCCGTCCAGTGTCGAGACGCCCAGGTTGGCCAGCGCTTTCCGGGCCAGCGAATTCGGCACGGTCAGCGCGGTGATCTGCTTCTCGCGCCACGCCAGCCGCACGCGGTTCGTCGTGATCGCGTCCATCCGCGACGAATCGACGACCAGAAAGTCTCGCGTCTGGCCGATTCGCTGCTCCAGTTCGGAAATCAGCATGTTTTTGACGGCTTTGCTCATCTTGTCCGTGGTCCGTAGTCACAAGTCGAAGGTCTGAAGGTCGAACGTCTGAAGGTCGCAAGACCGTCGCTTGCGGTTTCGCACGCCCGTCACGCCGCGGCGATCGAGATGCCCGGAGACATGGTCGCGGAGATGACGGCCCCGCGAATGTACTGTCCCTTGGCGGCGTTGGGTTTCAAGGTGCGGATGTAGTTCAACAACGCGTCAATGTTCTCCACCAGTTTCGTTTCATCGAACGACATCTTGCCGACGACGCAATGCACGTTGGCGCCGGCGTCGACGCGGAATTCCACCTTGCCCGCCTTGTATTCCTTGACCGCCTTGGCGACGTCCTGCGTGACGGTGCCGGCCCGGGGAGAGGGCATCAGCCCCCGCGGACCGAGCACCCGGCCCAGCGGCCCCACCACCCCCATCATGTCGGGGGTCGCGATCGCCACGTCGAACTCCAGCCAGCCTTCCTTGATCTTGTCGGCCAGCTCCTTGCCCCCCACGTGGTCGGCCCCCGCCTTCTCGGCCGTCGCCGCGTTCTCACCCTGCGCGAAGACCAGCACCCGCTGCGACTTGCCGATGCCGTGCGGCAGCACGATCGAGCCCCGCACGATCTGGTCGGCCTGCTTGGGGTCGACCCCCAGTCGGACGGCGACTTCGATCGTCTGGTCGAACTTGCAGGGCTTGATCACCTTGGGGAGCGACGCTTCGAGCCCCTTCAACGTGGCGACTGCCGTCGACACCTCGACGACGCCGAGGGTCTGGATTTTTTCCTGAAGAAAGCGATGCCGCTTGGAATGTTTGGCCATTGGTCTCTAAATCCGAGATTCGAACCTCGAAATCCGAAAGAAATTCCCATCCTCAAAAGACAAAACTCGCAAAAACCGGAATCCACCACATCCAGAAACCTGAAACTCCACACCGCTGACTTTTGAATTTGGAATTTAGAGATTCGAAATCCCTTCGGATTTCGTGCTTCGGATTTCGAGTTTCTATCCGACGACCTCGATGCCCATGCTGCGGGCGGTGCCGGCGATGATCCTGGCGGCCTGTTCAAGGCTGCCGGCGTTGAGGTCTTCGAACTTCGTTCTGGCGATCTGCTTGAGTTGTTCCTGCGTGACGGTGCCGACCTTCTCGGTCTTGGGATTGCCGGCCCCCTTGGCGATCTGCGCCGCCTGCTTGAGCAGGACGGCCGCCGGGGGGCTTTTGACGATGAACTCGAACGTGCGATCGCTATAGACGGTGATGACGACCGGCACCGTCGTGCCCGTCAGTTCCCTGGTGCGGTCGTTGAACTGCTGCACGAACTGCCCGATGTTGACGCCGTGCGGCCCCAGCGCGGTCCCGACCGGCGGCGCGGGAGTCGCCTGCCCGCCGGTGACCTGGACTTTGATCTGCGTGACAACCTGTTTGGCCATTGGATGCTCACAGCCTGTTCGAGTGAAGTCGAAAGCCGGAAGGTCGAAAGTCGTGCTGATTCCCGCGGGATACGTCACTCGGAAACGGCAACGATCAAACGCAATGATTCCCTCGCCCGACTCTTCGACGTTCGACTTTCCGACCTTCGACTCTTCGACCTTCGACTCCCTCAGATCCGTTCCACCTGCGAGTGCTCGAGTTCCACGGGGACGGGGCGGCCGAAGACTTCCACCAGCACGGTGACTTTTCCGCTCCCTTCGTCGACCGCATCGATGGTCCCCTCGAAGCTCTCGAATCCCCCCTCTTTGATTTTGACCATTTCTCCCGGGGCCAGTTCGATGCGGACCTTGGCCGGCTCGATGTCGACCCCGCTTTTGCGACGGAGCATGGTGTCGATTTCCTCTTCGCTCATCGGCAGCGGCTTTCCCGCCGCCCCGGTGAAGTCGCCGACCCCGTTCGTCCCCCGCACGAGATACCAAGTATCGTCGTTGAGGACCATCTGAATCATGATGTAGCCGGGATACAACTTCCGCGTGATGACCTTCTTTTTGCCTCCCCGCGTCTCGACGATCTTCTCGGTGGGAATGACGATCTCGCCGAAGTCATCCTGCATGCCCTCCCGGCGGATGGCCCGTTCCAGCGCTTCCTTGATCGACTTCTCGCGGTTGCTCTGAATCTTCAGGACGTACCACCGCATCTGCCCCTCGGACGATTCGTCCTCGGGATGCTCCGCGGTCGCGTTTTCCTGTTGAGGCTCGTCCATTTCCATATCATCCCGCACCATGCGGTTGCGGCACCGGTCGCACGGCCTGCCGCGGTGGATCTCGACCCTCCGTAGAGTCAGCGGCCTACCGGAGAAGGGGAAACCCGCATCATGACGAAATCGCCGCGGGATTTCAAGAATCCCGGCCCCGGTGGTTTGCAAAAAAATGAAAGGGGTCGGGCGTGGCCTGATGAATATCTCGCCCGTCCCACATCGGGACCCATCCCGGTTCTATTTCAGCATTTTTTACCCCTCGATTTATAACCCGCCCTTCACGATCTGAAGGCGGGTTATAAATCGAGGGGTGAAAAATGACTTTCAGACAGGGCGGTCGTGTTCCAAAGAGCATTGGTCTTGTGGAAACAGATGCACTGTTGACCGTAACGGAAGCCGGACGAACATCTGGCAAGGCCTCTTCCGCGACGATTCATCCTGGTTCTGTCTCGAAAACTCCGTCTGCGTGTCCGAAACCCGCGGCTTTCGTCCAGTCCAAAGCCACATCACCGTAAACAAAAACAGAACAGGATGACACGATCTGAGACGGCTCCGTCATTTTCATCAGGCCAGGTCGGGCGTCCAGACCCCAACTCCGTCAGCCGGTGGGCCCGCCGCCGGGACCGATCTGCAGGAAGCCGATCAACTGGAAAAACCAGCTCCAGATCAGGTCGTAGGTGAACAGAATCGCTCCCAGAAAGAACATGACCACGATCACCACGATCGTCGACCGGTACAAGTCCTGCCTGGTGGCCCAGGTCACCTTGTCCATCTCGGCTTCGACGGAAATCAGGAAATCCGCGAATTTCGGGTAATTCACGACCCGATAGATCGCCCAGGCGCCGGCAGCCCCCAGCGCGGTGGGAATCCCCACGCGGATCCAGACATTGTCGCTTCCCCCCAGCGGTCCGTTGGAAAGCGTCCACAGACCCAGAAACACGATCAGCGCTGCGCCGACGGCCGACAACTGCCGGGTGAGGCGGCCCTGGTTGCGCTTATACAGAGCCGGCTCGGACATATTGGCCCAGAAGCCGGCGTGTTGTTCTCTTTTTGCCATGACCTGAATAGACGCTGAAGTGGGGAACAATCGCCGAATCTCAAGCCCATAGCGTGGATTTCAATCCACGCGAAAGCGGCGCGTGGATTGAAATCCACGCTACGTTTTGCATCAGCCTTGGCGAGCCAGCACGGGCGGAGGGACTTGAACCCCCAACCGCCGGATTTGGAATCCGGTGCTCTGCCAATTGAGCTACACCCGTTGGTTGGAATGTCGAATGACGCCCCTGTTCAAATCCAAAAAGGGCGAATGACGAAGGAATGCCGAAATCCGAATGACGAATCCATTCCGTCGCGTCTGTGTCGATCATTCGGGCTTCGTCATTCCTTCGGCATTCGGCATTCGTCATTTCTTTCTGGATTCCTTATGCACCGTGTGCTTCCGGTCCTTCGCGCAGTATTTCTTCAATTCGAGGCGTTCGGTGCCGCGCGTTTCTTTCTCGGTGCGGTAGTTGCGCGAACCGCAATCGGTGCATTCGAGCCAGACGTATTCGCGAGGCACGTTTGTTCTCCTGGACATGTCGAATGACGAAAACAGAATGACGAAGGAATGTCGCCCCGGTTCAAATCGAAAAAGGGCGAATGACGAAGAACTTCTTTCGCACCCGGTTCGTGCTTCGGGCTTCGTCATTCTTTCGACATTCGTCCTTCGACATTCGTCATTTGCTATTCGAGGATTTTGGTCACGATGCCCGACCCGACCGTGCGGCCCCCTTCGCGGATGGCGAAGCGGCTGCCTTCCACCAGGGCGACCGGCTTGCCCAGCTCGACGGAGAGTTTGACATTGTCGCCGGGCATGCACATTTCCGCCCCGCCCAGCAGGTTCGCCGAGCCGGTCACGTCCGTGGTGCGGAAGTAGAACTGCGGGCGGTAGCCGCTGAAGAACGGCGTGTGCCGACCCCCTTCTTCCTTACTCAGGACGTAGACTTCCCCCTCGAATTTCGTGTGCGGGGTGATCGAGCCGGGCTTGGCGAGCACCTGGCCGCGTTCGACTTCGTCTTTCTTGGTCCCGCGGAGCAGGATGCCGACGTTGTCGCCGGCCATGCCTTCGTTGAGGATCTTGCGGAACATTTCGACGCCGGTGCAGGTCGTTTCCTGCGTGTCGCGCAGTCCGATGATCTGCACCTTTTCGCCGACTTTGATCACCCCCTGCTCGATGCGGCCGGTGACGACGGTCCCGCGGCCTTCGATCGAGAACACGTCTTCGATGGCCATCAGGAACGCCTTGTCGGCGGCCCGCTGCGGTTCGGGGATGTAGCTGTCGAGCGCTTCCATCAACTGGGTGATGCAGGCGCTGTAGGTTTCGTCCTTGGGGTTGTCGAGCGCCCCCTTGGCGTTCCCGCGGACCAGCGGGATGTCGTCGCCGGGGAAGTCGTACTTGCTGAGCAACTCGCGGACCTCCATCTCGACGAGTTCCAGCAGCTCTTCGTCGTCGACCAGGTCGCATTTGTTGAGGAACACCACCAGCGACGGCACGTTCACCTGCCGGGCCAGCAGGATGTGCTCGCGGGTCTGCGGCATGGGGCCGTCGGCGGCGGAGACGACGAGGATCGCCCCGTCCATCTGGGCGGCGCCGGTGATCATGTTCTTGATGTAGTCGGCGTGGCCGGGGCAGTCGATGTGGGCGTAGTGCCGGTTGGGGGTCTCGTACTCGACGTGGGAGACGGCGATGGTGACGGTCTTGGTTTCGTCGCGAACGGTCCCGCCCTTGGCGATGTCCGCGTAGCTTTTGAACTGGGCCAGCCCTTTTTCCTGCTGGACGGCCAGAATGGCGGCGGTGAGGGTGGTTTTGCCGTGGTCGATGTGGCCGATGGTGCCGACGTTCACGTGGGGCTTCGTCCGTTCGAAGACTTCCTTAGCCATGGGTCCTCTGTCTCCCTGTCAATTCTCTTTTCGGGGAACATTCACAGTTTGGAAAACGGCCCGCGGGGTCGGCACATTCCGGGGATTTTCGGAAATCCCCGGGATGTGAGCACCGGGGCTCGAACATCAGTCTGCAAGCGCCACGTTGTAACGCAAGCGGCCCGGCCTGTCTACTTTGCGGCGGGTTTTCGCAAGACGCAGTCCTGTAGCAGAATTCGTGAGAATTCTGTCGTCCGTCTTTCCACTCCAGAATTCTCACGAAATCTGCTACGACCCTCGACGGCGGTGGGGTGTCGACGTTCAGAGCTGCTGAAGGGACTTGAACCCTTGACCTCGTCCTTACCAAGGACGCGCTCTACCGGCTGAGCTACAGCAGCGTGCGAGTCGAGAGACGAGAGCAGAGAGTCCAGAGCCAGAAAAAACGGGTGGGACGGTCGCGTTCTGGCTCTCGACTCTGGACTCTCGTCTCTCGACTGTTCAGAGCGGGTGAAGGGAATCGAACCCTCACAACCAGCTTGGAAGGCTGGGGCTCTACCATTGAGCTACACCCGCGACTTGAATCCTGCCTACGCC
>Ga0268386_10000469_pt1 | contig 25713 bp, 28 predicted proteins | sample RVTome_15_FD_200260 | JGI IMG/M metagenome (GOLD analysis project Ga0268386, IMG submission 200260) | Soil microbial communities from uranium-contaminated site in the Upper Colorado River Basin, Wyoming, United States - RVT150D86... ... | reverse complement strand
CGGGCGAGCTGCGCCCGGCGCTCGAGACAGCCCTGGCGGCCCGGCGCCCGTTCCTGCTCGACGTGTCGATCGAGGGCCGGGGCTGACGGAGACTATCGCCCGGCGAGCGGTCCGTACGGGATGTTCGTGTAGACGATGCTTCCGTCGGCCCGGACGATCCGGTGGGTGCCGCGGACCGGCTCCGGGCGCCACTCGACGGGCAGCTTGTAGAAGTGAAGCACCTGCCTCACGTACTGCCGGGTCTCGGGGTACGGCGGGACGCCCCGATACGCCGCCACCGGCTTCACGCCGGCGTTGTACGCGGCCACGGCCAGCCGCAGATCGTACCGGAACCGTACCATCATCGCTTTCAGATGCCGGGTGCCACCGTCGATGTTCTCGCGCGGGTCGAAGGCATTTCGCACACCCAGGATCGCCGCCGTCTCCGGCATGAGCTGCATGAGCCCCCGCGCGCCCTTCGGCGACACGGCGCGAGGGTCGAATCCGGACTCCACCCGGATGACCGCCCAGATCAGGCGCTCCGGAACCGCGTAGCGGGCCGAGGCCTCGGCGATCTCGCGCGCGTAGGCACCGTGGTCGCGCGGCGCCGGTCGCCGCGGCACCGCCGACGGCGCTGGAGCGTACGCCACCCGCTGGTACGAGGGCGGGCTGGGGGCGCGCGCGAGACGGGCTCGATCCGATGTCGCGCGCATCTCCGTACCGGCCGGGGACGCCGCCGCAACGATGCTGGTGACGCCGAGCGCGATCAGTCCCAGATGCGTGGCGTTCGTCATGGAGGTCTGCAGGGGCAAATCTGATACCGGAGCCAGAAGGCGAACGATGTCGCGTCGTTCGGGAGTGAGTGCCAAAATGATCGTGGTCCGACTCTTACCGGATGGATGATTCTTGAACCAGCCCAGGCTCGGTCAGCCCCTCCGCGCCTCTCGACCCGGTCGAGGCGCGCGCGGCGCCCTACTTCTTCGGCGGACCGGGCGGCTCCCCGTGGACGGTCGTCGTCCGGGCGTGCTCCATGATCCCGAGGTTCCCCTGGCGGAAGGCCTCGGCCATGGCCCGCGGCACCTCGGCCTCGGCCTCGACGACGCGAGCCCGCATCTCCTGCTCGAAGGCGACGGCCATCGCGCGCCGCTCCTCGGCCTTGGCCTGGGCGATCTGCTTGTCGGCGTTGGCCTGGTCGATCTGGAGCTTGGCGCCGATATTCTCCCCCACGTCCACGTCGGCGATGTCGATGGACAGGATCTCGTAGGCCGTCCCGGCGTCCAGCCCCTCGGAGAGCACGTGCTTGGAGATGTGATCGGGGTTCTGCAGCACCTCCTTGTGGCTCTCCGCCGAGCCGATCGTGCTCACCATGCCCTCGCCGACCCGCGCGATCACGGTCTCCTCCCCGGCCCCGCCCACCAGCCGGTCGATGTTGGTCCGCACGGTCACCCGCGAGACGGCGATGAGCTGGATACCGTCCTTCGCCACCGCCGCGATGCGGGGCGTCTCGATCACCTTGGGGATCACCGACATCTTCACCGCCGCCAGCACGTCGCGCCCGGCCAGGTCGATGGCCGCCGCCCGCTTGAACGGCATCACGATGTTCGCCTTGTCCGCCGAGATCATGGCGTGCACGACGTTGACGACGTTGCCGCCGGCCAGGTAGTGCGCCTCCAGATCGTTGACCGGGATGTCCAGTCCCGCCTTCACCGCGCTGATGCGGGCGGTGACGATCGTGCCCGGCGGCACCCGCCGCAGGCGCATCCCCACCAGCGTGAAGAGGCTCACGTACGCCCCCGAGGCGAAGGCGGCGATCCAGAGCCGGACGGGGATCAGGTAGAGGACCACACCGAGCGCCGCGACCACCAGGATGAGGAGCATGACCGCTCCGAGCGTTCCGGTCTCGATGCCAGTCATGGCTCAACCCCTGGCGCCAGGATCGTCTGCCGAACGTGGTCGGGCACCGCCCCGATAGTACGACAGGGCGTGGTCGGTGTGCTCACTCATTCCCGCCTTCGTCCCCCGCGGCGCGTTCCCGTCGCCGGCCGGGCCGGCGGGCTCGGACCTTGGTGAACTCGGCACCGAAGAAGAGGATCTGCGCCGAGTAGTAGACCCAGAGCAGGATGACGACGAGTGAGCCGGCGGCGCCATAGGCCGAGCTGAACGTGGTGCGCCCGAGGTAGATGCCGATGCCGGTCTTGCCCACCGTGAACAGCAGCGAGGTGAGCGCGGCACCAGGCCACACGTCCCTCCAGGCCACGCGGACGTCTGGCAGCAGCTTGAAGATCACCGCGAAGAGAACCGTGATGATGCAGAACGAGACGGCGACGTCGACCGTCTCCAGCACCGCGGCCGGGGCGGGCAGGAGGTGGGCGAAGAAGCGGCCCACCGCGGCCAGCCAGGCGCTGATCACGAGGGACACCATCAGCAGGAACCCGATGCCGACGACGAGAGCGAAGGACCAGAACCGGTCCCGCGCGATCGTGAGGATCGTGCGGTCCGCTCGGGGCGTGACGCCCCAGATCGTGTTGAGCGCGTCCTGGAGCTCACCGAACACCCACCACAGTCCCAGGACGAACGTGACCACGGCGACGAGGGTCACGCCGGCCCCCTGCTCCCGCGCGCTGACCAGGGTGGCCTCGACGGCTTCCGCGCCTGTCCGGCCGATGAGCGCCTCGATCTGCTCGACGATGTCCCCCTGGGCGGTCTTCGGGTCGAGGACGAGGCCGCTGACCGCGATGAGGATCACGAGGCCGGGGGCGAGGGCGAAGACGGTGTAGAACGCCAGCGCGGCGCCCAGCCGTTGCGCCCGGTCTTCGTACCACGCGCGGGCGGTGTCCCGGAGCAGCCGCCACAGGCGTCCCACCCGTCCCGAGATGGCAGGCATCACGCGCTCACGGATCAGCGTCGATCACTCTCGTCATCCCACCACCGCGCCCCGTGCACCGCTGGCCGTGACGACCGGCGGCACGCGGCCGCTCCAGGGGTGCGCCGTCTCGAACGCAGCGGCGGCCCGCAGCACCGCCGCCTCCCCTCGCCGCTTGCCGACGATCTGTAGCCCCACCGGCAGCCCGGAGCGGGTGAAGCCGCACGGGATCGAGATGGCGGGCAGCCCGAGGATCGAGAACGCGTAGGTCAGATGCGAGCGTTGCATCGCCTTGCCGACCGGCTTGCCATTCACCTCCAGGATGTGCGGGTGCTCGATCGGGAACGCCGGCACCGCCATGGTCGGCGTGAGCCAGACGTCGCGCGTCTCGAGAAACTCCCGCACGCGGTGCCACTGGCGCGTGCGCAGCAGCTCACCCTCGGCCACCTCGCGCGACGTCAACGCCAGTCCGGCCTCGGTGTTCTCGACCAGCCCTGCCTGCAAGATCGCCCGGTGCTCGGGGAGCTTGTCGGCGTGGCGAGCGACCATCAGCAGGCCGCGCGTGAGGCGGACGATCTCCGGCACGTCGCGCATGTCCGGGCAAGCGGCCTCGACACGGGCCCCCAGCGCGCGAAACACGCCGACGGCCTGCTCGAAGGCCGCTCGCACCTCGTCGTCCACGAGCACCAGGCCACCCAGATCGAGCGTCCATGCCACCCGCCAGCCCTTGACCCCCGGCGTCTTGGCGGCCGCCGTGAATTGCCGCGTGTCGACCTCGTAGGAGAGCGGTGCTCGATCGTCGGGACCGGCCATCACCGAGAGCATCAGCGCGGCGTCGGCGACCGTGCGGGCCATGGGCCCCTCGACCGAGTACGAGTCCCAGGCCAGGGCCGACGGGTAGCGTGGGATGAGGCCGGGTGTCGTGCGGAAGCCGATGACGCCGCAGAACGAGGCCGGCCCGCGCAGCGAGCCGCCCAGGTCGGTCCCCTCGGCGAGCGGGACCATGCCGGTGGCGAGCGCCGCCGCCGAGCCGCCGCTGGAGCCGCCGGCGCTCCGCGTCAGGTCCCACGGATTGCGCGTCGCGCCGAAGACCGTGTTGACGGTGGTGGGGCCGAAGGCGAACTCGGGCGTGTTCGTCTTGCCGAGCACGATGGCGCCGGCGGCGCGCAGGCGCTCGACCACGAGCGCGTCCTCGGCCGGCACGTGATCCTCGAACAGCTTGGAGCCGTGCGTCGTGCGGATGCCGGCCGTCGGCGTCACGTCCTTGATGGCGACCGGCACGCCGAACAGGGGCGGCAGCGCCGCCCCGCGCTTCAGCGCCGCCGTCGCCCGGCGCGCGTTCCAGACCGCCGCCTCCCGGGCGAGCGTGACGACGGCGTTCACCGCCGGGTTCACGGCATCGATGCGGGCGAGCAGCGTCTGCACGACTTCGTGGGGTGACGTCCGGCGGGCCCGGTACAGCTTCACCAGCTCCCCGGCCGACGTGAAGGTCAGATCACGGCCTGGCATGTCGTCCTCCGCGCGAGGATAGTACCCTTACTTCAGACTGCCGGCCGTCAATCCGCCGACCAGGTAACGCTCCACCAGCGCGAAGAGCACGACGACCGGCACGATGGCCAGGATCGAGGCGGCGAACAGCGAGTTCCAGTGCTGCACGTAGGCGGTGACGTAGGTGGTGATGCCGACGGTGAGCGGCTTCATGGCGGGATCGGTCATGAGGGTCAGCGCCACGATGTACTCGTTCCAGGCGGCGATGAAGGCGAAGACGGCCGCGGTGACGATGCCGGGGAGCGAGAGCGGCAGCACGATGCCGATCAGCGTGCGCAGCCGGCCGCAGCCGTCCACCGCCGCCGCCTCCTCGATCTCGCGCGGGATCGAGGCGAAGAACGCGCGGAGAATCCACACGGCGAAGGCCAGGTTGAAGCCGGCGTTGGTGAGGATCAGCGCCGCGTAGGTGTTGATGAGGCCGAGCTCGAAGAACTGCCGGTAGAGACCGACCACCAGCGCTGTCGGCGCGAACATCTGGGTGACGAGCACGAGGAACAGGAAGGCCGCGCGGCCGCGGAAGCGGTAACGGGCCGTGTAGTACGCCGCGGGCGCGGCGGCCACGACGACCAGGACGGTCGAGGCCAGCGCCACCACGAGCGACACCGACAGCCAGCCCTGGAACTCCGCGTCGCCGAGCACGTCGAGGAACGTCCCCGGTTGCCATTCGCCCGGCAGCAGCCGGGGCGGGGTCGCCCGCAGCTCGGCGGCCGGCTTCAACGCGGTGAGGAGCATCACCAGGTAGGGCGACAGCAGCACGAGCGCGAGCAGCTGGCCCGCGCCCGCCAGCAGCGCCCGGCGCGACAGCTCAGGCCTCCTGGTCGCGCCAGCGGACGGCGCGCAGGTAGACGACGACGGCCAGCAGGATGGCCAGCACGTTGACCACGCCGAGCGCGGCGGAGAGGCCGACGTCGCGCAGCGCGCTCTTGAAGGCGATCTTGTACATGTACGTGATCAGCGTGTCGTGGCTGAACCCCGGGTTGCGGTCGTTCAGCGTCCACACGATCGGGAACGAGTTGAAGACGTAGATCACGTTGAGCACGATGGCCACCAGCAGCGCGGGCCGCAGCAGGGGCAGCGTCACCGACCCGTAGGTCCGCCACCGGGAGGCACCGTCCACCCGGGCCGCCTCGTAGACCTCGCCGGGGATGGTCTGCAGCCCTGCCAGCAGGACGTACGTCGTGAACGGCAGCGAGACGAACACGCCGACGGCGATCATCGCGCCCATCACGGTGGTGTCGTCGCCCAGCCAGTCGACGGGGGCCGCCAGGATCCCGAGCGCCACCAGCGCCTGGTTCAGGATCCCGAAGTAGTAGTCGTAGATCCACACGAAGAGCTTGGCGGTCATGACGAGCGAGGCGGCCCACGGCACGATCAGTGCCCAGCGGACGACCCGGCGGCCGGGGAATTCCAGAGCCAGGAACTGCGCGAGGGCCAGCGAGACGAGCAGCGTGACGGCGACGACCACCGCGACCCAGACCACGGTGTTGGCGACGACGCTGGGCAGCGCCTCCTGCTCGGCCAGGCGGACGTAGTTCCGGGTGCCCACCGCGCCCTGGGAGAGCCCGGTGACCGAGTACCGGCTGAAGGAAGCCCGGACGAGCTGCCCGGCCGGGTAGAGGACGACGGCGACGATGAGCGCCAGGCTCGGGCCGAGCCAGAGCAGCGCCCGCCACCCGCCCGTGCGCGTCAGAGGGTCAGCGGCCGCTCTCCGCGGCCGTCGCGTTCTTCTGGAGCCGGCCGAGCACCGCGCGGGGATCGCCACCGGGCTGCACGGCCAGCCCGATCGTCTGCTGCACGTCGAGCTTCACCCGGTCCCACGCCGGATCCGTGGTCGGCGCCAGCTTCGCGTTGGGCAGCGCGTCCAGATAGGGCGCGAGCTTGGGATTGCCGGTCATCTGCCCGAGACCGGACTTCGTGACCGGCAGGAACCCCTCGGCGGTGATCCAGCGGGTGATGTTCTGCGGCTGGTAGTAGAGGTCCAGAAACTTCTTCACGGCCTCCTGGTTGCCCTTCTTCTTGAAGGCCATCAGGTAGTCCTCGACCCCGAGCGTGACGCTGGCGCCGATGTTCGTCGGCATCTCGCCGACGCCGTAGTCCACCTTGCCCTCGGCGTCGAGCTGGGCGGCCAGCGGGCTGAAGCCCATCACCATGCCGACCTTGCCGTCCTTGAAGAGCTGGAAGGCGCCATCGGTGCGATTGGTCTTGCCCGGGTTGACCTGGGTGACCTTGTGGGTGTTCGCGAGGTCGGCCAGGAACTGCAGCGTCTGCACGTTGCGGTCGCTGTCGATCGTCCACCGGTCGCCGGACTTCCAGTCGCCGCCGTTGTTCCACATCCAGATCGACCACTCGGCCTGGGCCTCCTCCGGCCCCAGCGGCAAGGCATAGCCGATCGTCCCGCCCCCGAGCGCCTGGATCTTCCTGGCCGCCTGCACGAACTCGTCCCAGGTCCGCGGCGGCCCCGCCAGCCCGGCCCTGTCCAGCAACGTCCGGTTGTAGAAGAACGCCCGCGCGCTCGACAGGATCGGCAGGCCGTAGAGCTTGCCCTGGTACTCCCCGCCCCGGGCGAACGCCTCGAGGAAGTCCGCCTTCGTTCCGGGCGAGACGATCTCGTCGGCCGTGTAGAGCAGGCCGTCCCTGGCGTAGCTGGAGAACGAGTTGAGGTTGAGGATGTCGGGCGGCTGGTTGTTCTGCAGCATGATGCTCACCTGCTGATCGATCGAGTTCCAGTCGATCACCTGCAGGTCGACCTTCACGCCGGTCTGCGTCGTATACGTCTCGCTGAGCGACTGCCAGAACGGCCGCGTGTGGTCCTTGCTGTAGTCCGCGATCACGACCTTGAGGCCGCCGCCGCCGCGATCGCAGGCCGCGTGCGCGAGGAGCACGCCCGCGACGACGGCCAGCCCGACCCACCGGCGGCTCAGCGGGCCAGCTCCTTGCGACGCGCCTCCGCCAGCCGCTCGTAGTGCACCTCGGTCGGACAGGCGCCGAACGAGCCGTGGTTGAGGAAGACGAGGCCGCGCTCGAGCGACCAGCGGGCGGCGAGCTCGTCGTCGATCACGCGTTCCGGTACGCCGCCAGCACGGCCTGGGCCATGTCGCGCGTCTTGGCCCCGCCGCCCTGGTCGGGCGTCAGGGTCGTGCCGCCGCGGTACACGCGCCCGACCGCCGCCTGCAGCCGCTCGGCCTCGGCCGCGAAGCCGACGTGGTCGAGCATCATCGCGGCCGACAGGATCGTCGCCGTCGGGTTGGCGATGCCGCGGCCGGCGATGTCCGGCGCCGAGCCGTGCACCGACTCGAAGTACGCCCAGCCCGCGCCGAAGCACCCCGACGGCGCCAGCCCCAGACCGCCCGCCGTCTCGGCCCCGAGGTCGGACAGGATGTCGCCGTAGAGGTTCATGCACAGCACCACGTCCATCGACCTGGGGAAGCGCACGAGCCGCCGGGCGGCGTCGTCGACGTGGAAGTGCTCGAAGTCCAGGCCGGCCCCCCTCACGACGCGCTCGGCTGTCTCCTGGAACAGGCCGTCGGTCCTGGGGAGCACGTTGGACTTCGTCACGCAGGTGACCTTGCCCGGCTTGCCCCTGGCCTTGCGCTTGCGGGCCAGGTCGCAGGCGAAGCGCGCGATGCGCTCGGCGCCCCCCGGCGTCACCACCTTCACCGCGAAGCGCCCCTCGGGGCCGTAGTGCGCGATCGTCCGTCCGGTCCGGTCGGACAGCTCGGGCATGAGGCGCGCGATCTCTGACAGGTTGCCCTCGCGGCCCGGGTAGAGACCCTCGCTGTTCTCGCGCAGCAGCACGTAGTCGATGCCGTCGGGATCGGCGAGCGGCGAGCGCATGCCAGGGTAGTAGCGGATCGGACGCACGCCGGCAAACGCGTCCATCTCCCAGCGCAGCCAGGAGACGACCGGAGAGGAAGACGGCCCCGCCGCGCCGAACAGCACGCCGTCCGCCTCGCGGGCCGCGCGCTTGGTCTCGTCCGGGATGGGCGAGCCGTGGCTTCTCATCGCGGCGGCCCCCTGCGGCGGCGTGAGGATCTTGAGCGGCAGCCCGGTGCCGGCCAGCAGCTCGCAGGTGGCGTCGACGACCTCGATCCCGATGCCCTCGCCCGGTAACGCGACGATGGTCTTCATCGACCGGCTCCTCTCACAGCTCGGGAACGCCTTCAGCCCGGCCGCTGGCGACGCTGCGGGCGACGGCATCGGTGAACTCCATGTAGCGCACGCCGTCCTCGAAGCTGGTGTGCGTGATCTTCTCGCGCCCACGGATGGCGTTGACGAACTCCTCCTCGACCCGCCAGCCGATCCGCTGGTCGGCCGGGATGGCGATCTCGGTCAGGGCGGTGTCGCCCCGCCGGGCACCGGTCAGCCGCCTGGCGTCGACCTCGACGTGCAGGGTACCGTCGCTGCCGAAGATCCACGCCTCCGGCGGCGGCGCGAACGCCGTCAGCGAGCTGAAGCGCAGGTGCCCGACCGAGGTCTTGAAGTTCACCAGGATGTCGACGTGATCCGGCACCTTGACCTCGTGCCAGGCCCCCGTCTCGTCCTTCCGCTTCGGCTTGGCGATCTTGGTCATGGCCATCACGCGCCTGGCCGGCCCCAGCCAGCGCATCATCGCCTCGTACCAGATGCCCATGTTGAGGATGTTGTTGCCGCTCAGGCGGACGTCCTGGCGCCAGTGCATGGCGTCGCCGAGCTCGGCGAAGCGCCCCTGCTGGGTGCCCTGCACCTCGACGGCGTGGATCTCGCCGGCGTAACCCTCGGCGAGCAGCTTCACGAGGACGCGGTCCACCTCGAGCGTGTGCGGCGCCGGCACCAGCTGGGCGACGAGCTGCGGCGCCGTGCGGGCGGCCTCCAGCATCTGCCGACCCTCGGCCGCGTTCATCGCCATGCGCGCCTCGCACAGCACGTGCTTGCCGGCCCCGAGCGCGGCCACCGTCAGCTCGCGGTGCATGTAGGGCCAGGTGCCGATGCAGATGGCATCGACGTCCCGGGCCTCGACCACCCGGCGCCAGTCGGACTCGACGCGCGCGATGCCGAACTCCTTGGCCACACGCTCGCCGGACTCCGGCGACCGGTTGGCGACGGCTACCAGCTCGACGCCCGGCTGCGCCTTGAGCTTGGGAATGTGATGCTTGCGGGTGTTGGCGCCGGCCCCCACGAACCCCACGCGGATCGGTTTGTCAGCCATGGCGGGATGGTATCACCAGGCCGGGCTCCGCAGCCCCGGTGATATGACTCGAGCGCGCGTCCCGGTCTCGTGGTGATACCCATGACGGTGGAGGTCGCCGACCGGGCGATGCACCAGCGCCGACAGCCCGCGTGGCGACAACGCGCATGTCCGCCGCGCTCGACGCGAGCTCGCGCTACCGTCCGAGCAAGCGTCGGATGCGGTCCTCGGCCGTGGTGATCGGGGAGCGCTCCTGCAACATCGCCTTCGCGATACCGAGCATGGGATAGCCGTTCTTCGCCTCGTCCTGAAACCGGGCCGCGAAGCCGCCGCTGGTGATGTCCTGGAGAATGCCCCGGAAGCTCGTCGCAATCGCCTCCCGATCCATGCCGAGGGTGCGGATGATCCCGCCGTAGAGCGCGGTCGGCCCGTGCTCCTCACTGGCGCGGAAGAAGCCGGTCTCACGGAACGACCGGAACACCGACTCCATCTCGCCCGATCCGTACATCTCCATGATCATCGCCTCCGGCGGCACCCCGGCCTCGCATCCGACCTCGAACGCGATCATCAGCGCCATGCCGACCAGGGCGCCGACCGTCTGCTCCACGAACAGGTCGAGCGTCGCCTCCTGCCGGGCGGTCATCTGGATGGCGCCGGCGCGAAGGGCGCCGATGGCGTCCGCCAGCGCCAGCATGCGCTGCCGTGCCCGGCCGCTTCGCTCGGCCTCGACGCCCAGGCAGGCCCAGAACCCTTCTCCAGCCAGGAAGCGGCCACGGGCGACCCGGCCGGGGCTGCGGGGCGCGACCAGCAGCACGTCGACGTCGTCCGGAGGCCGGATCAGGCCGAACGCCAGCGAGTAGCCCGACGCGAAGGCGACGGCGCTGCCGGATCGCAGCGCCGGCGCGATGTCGCCGGCGAACACCTCGGGGATGACCTCGTCGGGCAGCAACACGACGACGACGTCGGCGGCGGCGGCCTCACGCACCGACACCACGTCGAACGCATCGGCCCGGGCGCACTCGGCGTACTCGTCCTCCCGGTTGCCGATCTGCACCTTGACGCCCGAGTCGCGCAGGTTGAGGGCGACGGTCCGGCCCAGGTTCCCGTAGCCGACCACCGCCACCGTCTCGTCATTCAGGCCGCCGGGCGGAGCGTCGGCCGCCGTATAGACGGTGATGCCGCTCGTCATGACGCGCGTCCCATCGCTGCCGGCATCTCGCCGGACGGCGGGATCGAGGTCTCGGCCAGGCCGCTCGCTCCGGCCGCCACCGCACGGACCGCCGCCGACAGCGTCACGGTCGCCAGTCGCTGCATCGCGTCACGATACACCATGATGGGTTCCCCCGTGCGAACGTTCGACCCACGGTGGCCCAGACCCGGCGGCCGGCCGCCGGGCTCGAAGTGGCGCCGCGGCAACTCCCGCCCCTGCTCGTGCATGGCTGCCGAGGATGGCCGCACCGCCGCTTGTCGTCAACGGCGCCAGAAGCGCGCGTAGTGTGCGATGAGCTGGGCGCGGACCGAGCGCACGTCGGGTTGCCGTCGCGCCTCCACGTAGGCCTCACGGGTGGCGGGGTCCGCGAGATCCACGGCGCCCCGCTCGCAGCACATGAGCGACCGGGGGTCGCCCACGTGGGGCAGCCCCAGCGCATGGCCCAGCTCGTGGGCGAGCACCTGGTAGAGCACGGTCTCGCGGCTGGTCTGTCCGCGCGCCGTCGGCTCGACGAGGGTGATGCGCACCGGCGCCTGGATGACGCCGGTGTCGTCGGCGTGCAGGTAGGTCACGCCCATCAGCCCGGCGCTTGCGGCGGGCTCGAGGCTGACCCGCACCTGAGCCGCCTCGCGCGGAGCCATGGCGAAGGCGTCCACACCGAGCGCGTCGCGAACGAGCGCGTTCCAGTCGTCCACGGCGCGCCGCATCGCGGCGTCGAGCTGGGCGTCGCCCGAGGACTGGGTCCACACGCCGAGGGGGAACCGCCCGCGCCGGTGGCCCTCGACGCCCGACAGCGTCGTGTCCGACCCGGCGGCCGGCCGCCGCGCGACGAGCGTCAGGACCGCGAGTATCATGCCCACCAGGAACCGACGTCGGGAGGCGCCATGATCGAGCGACGGCCGTTCGGACGCACGGGACATCTCAGCACGGTGACGCTCTTCGGCGCGGCGGCGCTGGCCCGGGCCAGCCAGGACGAGGCCGACCGGGCGCTGGACGTCCTGCTCCACCACGGGGTCAACCACATCGACACGGCGGCGCGCTACGGCGACTCCGAGCTGCGCATCGGCCCCTGGATGGCACGCCACCGCCAGGACTTCTTCCTGGCCACCAAGACGGGCAGCCGCAGCGCGCGCGAGGCGCGGGAGGACCTCCACCGCTCGCTCGACCGGCTGCGCGTGGATCACGTCGATCTCATCCAGCTCCACTCGCTCGGCCATCCCGACGACTGGGACCAGGCCATGGGGCCCGGCGGCGCGCTCGAGGCGCTCGGCGAGGCGCGGGCGCAGGGGCTGGCGCGCTTCATCGGCGTGACCGGTCACGGCTGGTCCATCCCCGCCATGCACCGGCGTAGCCTGGCGCGCTTCGACTTCGACTCGGTGCTGCTGCCGTACAACGTCTTCTTCGCGCAGAACGAGCGATATCGCCAGGCCTTCGACGAGGTGCTGGCGATCTGCCGCGAGCGCAACGTGGCGGTGCAGATCATCAAGTCGATCGCACGCGGCCCCTGGGCGACCAGCGATCGCACGCACACGACATGGTATCAGCCGCTGGAGGCGCAGGCCGACATCGATCGCGCCGTGCACTGGGCGATGGGCATGCCCGGCGTCCACCTGAACACCGCGGGCGACCTCACGCTGCTGCCGCGCTTCCTCGATGCGGCCGCCCGCTTCGCACGTCGGCCCTCGGATGCGGAGATGGCGGCGCTGGCGGACACGACACGGATGAGCTCCCTGTTCGGGCTGCCAACCTAGCCGTCAGCCACCGCTCACCCGAGCCCCCAGATCCGCACGCGCGCGGGGACGATCCGGAACATGACGCGGTCGGGCGGCATCGTGAGCCCACCCCAGATGCGCTGCAGGCCCGGGTAACGGGCGTGCAAGCGGTCCACGAGCGCGCGGCGCTCGGGGGAGTCGGCGAGGAACTCCGCGCGCCCCTGCACGCTCACACCGCGCGGCTCGCCGCCCGCCGCGTTGGCCCACTCGGCCACCACGCAGACGCGTGGATCCCGTCGCAGGTTGCGGACTTTCTGCAGGCCGTCGACGCTGAGCATGGTCAGCCCCGCCGGGTCGGGCAGGAACCACATCGGCATCGCCAGCGGCGAGCCGTCCGGCTGAACCGTGGCCAGCACGGCCACCAACCGGCTGGCCAGGAACTGCTGCACGCTCGTCTCGGCGAGGCTCCTGCTCATCGCTCCGCCACCGCCTCCCTCCACTCCGAGTCGCCGCCCTACGCCGTCTCGGACCCGGCGACCCAGAACGAGCCGATCGCCAGCCGATCGATCCGGCCGTCGGCCAGGGCCGTGACGGCCTCCGCGGGGTGACACACGATCGGCTCCTCGTGAACGTTGAAGCTGGTGTTCAGCACGACCGGGATCCCGCTGAGGTTCCGGTAGCACTCGATGAGGCGGTGATACAGCGGATTCTTCCGGCGATGCACGAGGTGAGGTCGCGCGGTCCCGTCCACGTGCACGACCGCGGGAATGCGCGCGCGCCAGGCGGGCGCGATCTCGAGCGTGATGGTCATGAACTCGGCGGCGTGGGCGGCCGCCGCCACGTCGTGGAAGATCGCGGTCGCCTCCTCTGCCAGCACGCTCGGCGCGAACGGCATGAAGTCCGTCCGGCTCAGGCGCTCGTTCAGCCGCTTGGTGATTCCCGCGTCGACGGCGCTGGCCACGATGCTACGATTGCCGAGCGCTCGGGGCCCGAACTCCATGCGGTCCTGGAACCAGCCGACGACGAAGTCGTCGTGCACCGCCTGGGCGGCCGTCTGGGCCAGCTGTTCGGCAGCCAGGTGTCGATACCGCAGGCCCGCCTGGTCGAGGCATCGCTGGATCTCCGCGTCGGTGTACCGCGGTCCCCAGTACACCGTCTCGAGCGGCCGGCGGGCCTGGCGGAAGGCATCGGGGTCGGCGTCGGCGAGCGCCAGCAGCGCGGCGCCGACGCTGTTGCCGGTGTCGCTCATGCCGGGGAAGACGAACACCGCCGTCACGCCCGGCAGCGCGGCGATCCGCTGATTCAGCCGGACATTCGCGAACACCCCGCCGTTGAGCGCGACGTGCCGGGCCCCCGTCGTCTCGACCATGTTCCGCACGAGCGGGACCACCGCCTCCTCGAGCGTCCGCTGGGCGGCCGCGGCCACGTCCTCGCGTGGGTGGCCCCGGATGACGTCGCGCAGATAGGCCATGCGGTCCCCATCAGCCCCGGGTCGTCCCACGAAGTCGGACGTCAACGTGCGACCGGACGGCGCGCACCGCAGGGCCCGGCGAAACGCGTCCTGCAAGGGCTTGGGATCGCCCCACGCGGCCAGACCGAGGACCTTGCCCTCGTGACGCAACGGCCGGAACCCGAGCAGCCCGGTGATGCCTTCGTAGAACCACCCCGCCGAGGCGCCGGCCGCGTCGGACGTGGCGAGGCGCTGCAGCACGCCGTCGCGAAATAGCCCGGACGTGTGGTGCACCCCGAGATGGCCGACCCCGTCGACGGTGACCACGACCGCTTCGTCGAAGCCCGAGCAGCAGGCCGCTGCCATGGCGTGGCTCTCGTGATGATCGAAGCACCGCAGCCGGGCGTCCGGGCGGAAGCCCTCCCGGTGGAGAAACCGCCGGGCCCGGAGGTAGGGCTCGACGTTGGGCTCGCGCCCCATCCGTTGCAGCGCGCGTTGCAGGTGCCCGACGGCGACGTCGCGAATCGGCAGGCCGCGCAGGCGATCACGCAGCGACCGCAGCCGACGCTCGACCTCGCGGCCGAGGAACGGATGGCGAATGCAGTCCTCGGGGAACCGGTCCGGCACGATGGCGAGACAATCGACGTCCTGGCGGCTCAGCCCGGCGATCCGCAGGACGTGCTCGATGGCCTCGCGCGGCAGCCGGCCGCCGTCGCCCTTCACGCGAGTCAGCCGCTCTTCGGCGATGGCGGCGACCACGACGCCGTCGCGGAGCAGCGCAGCCGACGCCTCGTGCGAGGGCGAAATGCCGAGGATCAACAATGCTCGATCTACCGGGGCGTCACGATATCACAGTGGGCCTCTCGGCCGAATCATCGTGTCGCGGGCCGGCGCCATCCGGCTCAACGACGTCCTCGTCGACGAGCGCGGGATCGTGGACGCCGTCGACCGGGGCGCCGGTGGCCTCCACGTCCTGGAAATGCCCATGTGACCCCGGACCCATGCTCGTCGGCCGGTGCCTGCAAGCGGCACCGCCTCGCCTGCCACCCCAGGGGCGTGAGCGACCGTCGGGAGCGGCAGCTTCCGCCACGCGCCCGCCGCTCACGCCAGCCGCGGCCGGCGCGCGAGCAGGAAGCACACGGAGCCGAGCGCGGACAGCGCCGCCAGCACGCTGAACCCCGGCACGTAGCTGCCGGTGTGGTCGGCGATGATACCGGCCACCAGCGGGCCGCCCATCATGCCGACCATCAGCACCATCGACGAGATGCCGGTGATGGTGCCGAACGCGGCGCTGCCGAAGTAGTCGGCGCGGATCGCGCCCATCAGCGGCCCCCGCATCCCCCACGCCGTTCCGTGCATCACCGCGAAGGCGAGCACCATCCAGAACGCCGTCGCGAAGGCCAGCACCATGAGCGCGGCGGCATGGGCCAGCATGCAGCCGGCGGCGATGCGGCGCTTGCTGAAGCGGTCGCCGAGCCAGCCGCCGCTGAGCTGCCCGATCGCCTGCGTCACCGTCATGAGCGCCACCACCGCGCCGGCCTGCGGGAGCGAGTAGCCGAGCCGCTCGGTGACGTGGATGATCATGTGGACCATCACGGCGGAGACCACCAGCAGCGCGGCGGCGTGGCCGACCGAGATGTACCAGAAGGCTCGCGTGGCCAGCGCCTGGCGCGGCGTGAAGTTGCGCTCCACGACCGCCGGCCGGGTCGGCGCATCGTCCATCTCCGACCGCGGCGGATCGCCGTCCGGCGTCCAGCCGTACGCTTCGGGTCGGCGCCGCATGAGCTGCGCCAGGGGCACGCCGGCGGCGATCACCAGCAGGCCGGAGGCGAACGCCGTCGCGCGCCAGCCGAACCGGCTGGCCGCCAGCACGACCAGCGGCGTGAGCAGGCCGCCGATCGCCATCCCGCTGGCGCTGATGCTCAGGGCCAGCGCGCGCCGGCGCCGGAACCAGGCGACGACGGCGACGCCGACCGGCAGGTAGCCGCCGAGGCTCGAGCCGAGCGCCATCATGAAGAACGTCAGGAAGAACGCGACGGGCCCGTCGATCCGGCTGAACAGGATGAAGCCGAGCCCGAAGATGACCATGCCGATGCGGATCAGCACGCGGGGCCCGAAGCGGTCGGTGAGCCAGCCCTGCAGCGGCCCCAGGATGCCGCTCTCCGCGCGCGCCATCGCGAACGCCGCCGACAGCATCGTCTTGCTCCAGCCGAACTCCTCGCGCAGGAGGACGGCGTAGGCGCCGTAGGCGTGGAACATGAGCGCGCCGACGAGCCCCTCGAGGCCGAAGCCGGCGGCGACGATCCACCACCCGTAGAAGATCCGGCCCCGGGGCATCGCGAGCATCATAGCAACCGCCGGCGTGACACCCAGAATTGCCGCGTGATAGCGTAACGGCCGCGATGAGGGCCATGGTGCTTCCCGCGTTCGGCGCGCCGCTGCGCCTGCAGACTGTCCCCGGCCCGACCATCGGCCCCAACGACGTGCTCCTGCGGGTGCGCGCGGCCATCCGCCCCGTGATCAGCCGCACCTTCCCCCTCGAGGCCGCCGAGGAAGCCCACGCCGTCCTCCGCAAGAACGCCCTCGTCGGCCGCGCCGCCCTCCTACTGGACCCCTGATCGCGAGTCTGCAGCCCTGTCTCGTGCGTCTCCAGCGCGCGTGGAGTTGGCGGGAGCGTCGTGGAGGTCGTCCCGGTCGCGCCTTTGTGGCGAGCCGTGCCACGCGCATTCTCTCGGGGCGGAGCGAGCGAGCCACCGACGATCGGCTGGCCACACCCCAGCCCCCTCCGGGGGATGGGGGGCCGAGCGAGCTCCGCCCGCGCACGCCAGGCGAGCCACCGGGCGCGGCCGGGACGACCTCCACGACGCTCCCGCCGGCGCACCGCGAGCCTGGTATTCTCGCCTCCATGAACCTCCTGCGACCGATCGAACGCGACCTCGTGGTCAACGGCCTGCGCCTGCACCTGCTCGACTGGGGTGGCGACGCCCGCCCTCCGGTGCTGCTCCTGCACGGCTTCACCGGCCACGCTCACGCCTGGGACACGCTGAGCATCGCGCTGCAGCCGCACTTCCACGTGTACGCGCTGGACCAGCGCGGCCACGGCGACAGCGACGCGGCCGACGTCTACAACCCGGTGGTGGCCTTCGACGACCTCACCGGCGTCGTCGACCAGCTCGGTCTCGCCTCCCTCGTGCTGGTCGGGCTGTCGATGGGCGGCCGCAACGGCATGTATTTCGCGTCCCGGCAGCCGGGCCGGGTGCAGAAGCTGGTCGTCGTCGACATCGGCCCCGAGATCAGCGCCAGGGCGAGCGCGCCGTCGTCGGGACCGCCGGAGCCCGAGATTTGGGAGAGCATCGAGCAGGCGGCGCAGCACCTCTACCGCGGCAATCCGTTCCCCGGCATCCACTACTACCGCTGGGTGGCCTCTCACAGCCTGCGCCAGCGGCCCGACGGCGCGCTCGTGTGGAAGTGGCATCCCAGCGTCAAGACGCGCCGGTCGACCGGTGACGTCGACTGGTGGGCGCTGCTGCGCACGATCGTGCCGCCGACACTCGTGCTGCGAGGCGAGCACAGCACCGTCCTCGACCGCGACGTCGCCGAGCGGATGGCCAAGGAGCTGCCGCGGGGCCGCCTGGTCGAGATCCCCCGCGCGGTCCACACGCTGCACGAGGACAATCCGGAGGCGGTGGTGGCCGCCCTCCGCGAGTTCCTCGGATTCTGAGGAGGCCCCTACACGACCCCGAGCAGCCCCAGGGCGCCGGCGGCGGCGAACAGCCAGATCGGGTTGATCCGGGTGAACAGCACCACGATCGTGGTGACGGCGGTGATGGTGTAGGCGACCCAGCCGCCGGGCGCTCCCTGCATCACCAGCCAGCCGGTGGCGAGCACCAGGCCCACCGTGATCGGTGCCAGGCCCACTTCTACCGCCCGGCGCCACGGCGCGCCGCGGAAGCGCTGCCAGGCGCGCGCCGCGAAGTAACTGAGCGTGCACGACGGCAGGCACACCGCCGCCGTCGCCACCACCGCACCCGGCAGTCCGGCCACGTGCCAGCCGATCAGGGTCACCAGCAACATGTTCGGTCCGGGCGCCGCCCGGGCAATCACGAACATCTGGGTGAACTCGGCATCGGTCACCCAGTGGTGCACGTCGACCACCACGCGGTGCACTTCCGGCAGGATGCTCTGCACACCCCCGACGGCGACGAGCGACAGCACCATGAAGCGCGTCGCGATCGTGACGAGCGGGCTCACGCGCGACGCAGCCAGGCGGCCAGAACACTCAGCGGCGCCAGCGTGAACAGGACCGGGACGAGCGGCCAGCGCAGTAGCCCGATCGCCACGAACGCCAGCGCCAGGAAGCCCACCGCCAGGGCCGTCCGCGGCAGCCCCTCGGCCATCTTGACGCCGGTCGCGAACACGAGGCCGCCCGCCGCCGCGCCCACGCCCCGCAGCACCGCGTCGATGCCGGCCAGGTGGCCGTAGCGCGTGTAGAGGGCAGCCAGCGCGAGCACTACCAGGAACGGCAGGGTCATCAACCCGAGGAACGCGACGACGGCGCCGCGGGGGCCGCCGAAGCGGGCCCCGACAACGACCGAGACGTTGACGATGTTGGGGCCGGGCAGGAAGTTGCAGAGCCCGAAGACGTCGGTGAACTCCCGGGGCGTGAGCCAGCGCCGCTCCTCGACGAGCACGCGCCGCGCCCACGGCATCGCTCCCCCGAAGCCGCGAGCCCCGGCGGTGAAGAAGCCGCGATAGAGCTCGCCGAGCGTCACGCGGCCGCCGTCGCCGGCGAAGGACGGGGTCACCGGCCGGTCAGCCGATGAACCGCCCGCCCATGACTCGCATGGTGTCGCCGGTGACGTAGGCCGAGGCGTCGCTGGCGAGGAACACGCAGGCGTCGGCGATGTCCTCGGGCCGGCCGAGCCGTCCCAGCGGGATCTGCTTGAGCTGCTCGGGCGAGCCGGGCGGCGTCTGCTTGAACTCCGGGTACCACTCCGCGTACCGGCGCTCGGTGTCGATGTAGCCGGGCACGACCATGTTGGCCCGGATGCCGAAAGGCCCCAGCTCGGCCGCGAGCGCGCGGATCAGCCCGAGCAGGCCGGTCTTCGCGGTCGTCACCGCCGCGGTATTGGGTCGGCCCGTGACGCTCGATAGCCCGCCGAGCGCGATGATGCTGCCACGCCGCCGCTCCTTCATGGCCGGCACGACCGCCCGGGCCAGGTAGAACGTGGAGTGGAGGTTGACGCCGAGCACGTGGTGCCACTCCTCCAGGGTCGTGTCGGTCAGGCTCTTGTGCGGACGGATGGCGGCGTTGCTCACGAGCACGTCGATGGCGCCGAGCTCGCCCAGCCCGCGCGTGACCATCGCCTGCACCGCCGCGGCGTCGGCGACATCCGCGAGCGCGGTCACCACCCGCACGCCCGCCTTCCGGCATTCGGCCGCGACCGCCTCCAGCTCCTCCCGGTTGACGCGCGTGTTGAGCACCAGGTCCGCGCCCTCCGCCGCAAACGCCAGCGCAATCGCCCGCCCGATGTTCCGGCTCGCCCCCGTGATGAGCGCGGTTCTCCCGCTCAGTCGCATCCTCTGTCTCCAGTGGTCTCTTGTGTGTGTGAGCTAGTGAGTGGCGTGGACCGGCGTGGCGCCGGGGACCGGGCGCGGTGGGCACGGGCGCGCCATCATGGCGAGCCGTCGTCGCCGTTCGAGCGCAGGGCGCGGCAAGCGAGCCGCCGGCGATTCGACTCGGTCGAGCCCGAACCCCCTTGGGGGATGGGGGGCCCGAGCGAGCCGCGCCCGGAGCGAGTTACGGCGACAGGCGAGCCATGCAGGCGCGCCCGTGCCCACCGCGCCCGGTCCCCGGCGCCACGCCGGTCCACGCCACTCACGGCGCGACCGTGAGCCCGCGGCGAGCGAGCTCGGCGTCGAGATCGAGTGGGTGGGTGCCGGCCGGAGCCCCGCCCGGCACCGCCCAGAACAGCTCGAGCTCCAGGCCGTCCGGATCCTTGGCGTAGAGCGAGAGGCTGGTGCCGTGGTCCGAGGAGCCGACGAGCGAGCGCGCCTCGATCAGACGCCGCTTCGCGCGCGCGAGGTCGGTCAGCTCGCCGACCTCCCAGGCCGCGTGGTACATGCGCGCCACGCCCTCGACGGGCGGCCGCAGGCCCGGTTGCTCGAACAGGCCGAGGTTGTGGTCGTCGCCGGAGCCGGGGATGGTCAGGAAGGCCGCGCTGGGGTAGCGGCGCTGCACCTCGAAGCCGAGCACCTCGCAGTAGAAGCGCACGCTGCGCTCGACGTCCGCCACCCACAGGACCAGGTGTTGCAGGCGCCGGAGGCCGAGCCCGGCAGGCGACGTCATTTTCCCGGGCCCTCCACCATGCTGACGGTGATCGCCACGCAGGCGATGAGGGTGTCGGAGCCGGGCACCTTGAGACCCCCGGCCACGGGGTGCACCGTCACCTCGCCGTGTGGCAGCTCCTTGCGCACGCGCTCGACGTCGATCGAGGCCGGATCGGGAATCCCGACGGTCACGTCGACGAGCATCTTGCCGCCCCGCGCGCGCACGTCGGCGAACAGCGGCAGGCTGGAGTGTCGGATCGCATCCGACACCGCCCGGCACGCCGCCTTGGTGCCGTCGAGGCCGTGCACGTCCACGCCCATGCCGAACTCGAAGACGACCGGCCTGGCACTCATGCGGAGAGGCCCGGCATCGTGAAGCCCGTGGCGTCCAGCTCGGCCACCAGCGCGCGCGACTGCTCGGGGGTCAGCGCGACGAGCGGGGGCCGCACCGTCCCCCACGACGCCTCCCCACCGTAGTGGGCGACCGCCGCCTTGAGCGCGGGGATCATGGGGAACTTCGCGAAGATGCCGCGGATCTCGTCCAGCCGCCTCTGCTGGGCGTCGGCGCCGGCAGCCTGCCAGGTGTCGTAGAGCCGCGCGATCGCCGCCGGGTTCACGTTGGCCGTGGCGCTGATGCAGCCGGCGCCCCCATGGCGCATGCCCTGCAGCAGGAACGTCTCGGCACCGGGAAAGACGTCGAACCCGCCCCGGGCGAAGGCGTCGAGGAACGCCTGCGTGTTCTTCCAGTCGCCGCCGCTGTCCTTCATGCCGGCCGTCTGCGTCGGATACGCCTTGAGCAGCCGCTCGACGAGGCCGAGCGTGATGGGGACCTGGGCCACCGGGGGGATGTGATAGAGGTACACGCGCAGCCGCGCTTCCCCGACCCGCTCGATGATCTCCGCGAAGTTGCGGAACAGGCCGTCGTCGCTGACGCCCTTGTAGTAGAAAGGTGGCAGCATCAGCACACCGCCGCAGCCGAGCTTGACGGCGTGTGCGGTCAGCCGCACGGAGTCCGTCAGCGCGCAGCAGCCGGTGCCCGGCATCATCCGGGCCGGGTCGACGCCCGCGCCGACCAGCCGGTCGAGCAGCTCGATCTTCTCCTCGACCGACAGCGAGTTCGCCTCCGAGTTGGTCCCGAACACTGCCAGCCCGACGTTCTGCGACAGGAGCCAGCGGCACTGACGCACGAAACGCTCGGGGTCGGGCGAGAGGTCGGCCTTGAAGGGCGTGACGACCGGGGACAGGACGCCGGTGATGCGCTGAGTATCGTGCATGGACCCGACCATATACCGCCTCGGCAAGGCGTGGCAAGATACGGCCCATGCCTAGCCTGAAGATCGACCACGCCCGCTACGTCGTCACGGTCGACCCGCAGCGCCGCATCGTCCAGGACGGCTCGATCCTGGTCGAGGACGGCCGCATCCGCCAGGTCGGCAAGGCCGCCGAGCTGGCCGCCGCCCGCGCCGACCGGGTGATCGACGCCCGCCACCTGGTCGTCACGCCCGGGTTCGTCAACGGCCACATGCACATCAGCTATGGCCACGTCGTGCGCGGCATCTTCCCCGACGACGTCGGCAGCCCGCTCGGCACGGTCTTCAAGCTGCAGCTGGCCATGACCGAGGAGGAGGAACACGCCAGCACGCTGCTCGGCCTGCTGGAGCTGCTGAAGAACGGCACCGTCTGCTTCGTGGACCCCGGCAGCACGAAGTTCCCGGACGCCTGCTTGCAGGCCTACGAGGACGCCGGCATCCGCGCGATCCTGGGCGACGGCGTCACCGATCTCGAGGCGCCGATCCCGCTGCCGCGGTACGCGACGCAGGAGGCGATCAACCGGACGGCGTCCTTCCTGAAAGCCTGGCACGGTCGCCTGAACGGTCGGCTGCGGGCCTGGGCCATGCCGTTCTCCATCGACACGTGCACCGCCGACCTGCTCCGCGCCCTCAAGCGCGTGGCCGACGATCACGACACCTGCCTGACGCTGCACCACAACAGCGGGGCGAAGGCGCGCCAGGAGTCCCTGAGCCGCCTGCGGAGTCCGAGTCCGACCCAGTACCTCGAGTCGATCGGCGTGCTCGGACGCAACGTCGTGCTCGCCCACGTCCTCGGCCTGGACGAGGCCGAGATGGACGCCATGGCGCGCGCGAGCGCGACGGCGGCGATGTGTCCGGTCACCGCCGCCAAGGGTGGACGCGGCGTGGGCGAGCACGGACGGCTGCCCGAGCTGCTGGCCCGGGGTGTCAAGGTCGCGCTCGGCTGCGACTCGCCGAACAACTGCAACCACCTCGACATCGTGCGCGCGGCGAACATGGCCGCCATCCAGTACAAGGACGCACGTCAGGACATGAAGCAGATCCCCGCCGAGACCGCGCTGGAGCTGGCCACGCTCACCGGCGCCCAGGCGCTCGGGGTCGGCGACGAGATCGGCTCGCTGGAAGCTGGCAAGAAGGCCGATCTCGTGCTGTTCGACACCCAGCGCCCGGAGTGGCAGGCGCTGTTCAACCCGATCAACAATCTCGTCTACAACGCCGACGGCCGCAGCGTGCACACGGTCATCGTCGACGGCCGCGTGGTGATCGACGCCTACCGGCAGACGTTCGTGGACGAGGCGCGCCTCTACGGCAAGGTCCAGGAGATCGGCGAGAAGCTGCTGGCCCGCACGGGCGTGACCCCCGGCCGCCCGCGCTGGCCGCTCATCTGACTTGACGGCCGTTGGCCGGCCGATATAGTTCCACTCGATGAGCGCCCGCCGGAGCGTCCTCGAGCGGTGCCGCAGCTACGGGCGCGGCCACTTGCCGCCGGGGATCGTGCTCGGGCTGCTCTGTCCATCGATTATCCTGTGCTTCGGCATCGCGATCGCGCTCGCCGTGGCTGCCTACCCGACCCCCTTCGACATCCGGCATCAGTGGATCTCGTCGCTGGCGTCGGCCAAGCGCAACCCGATGGGATATTCCTACATGGGCGCCGGGCTCGCCGCGGTGGCCGTGCTCCTGATCCCCCTGTCCGGCTACCTCTCCCGCGAACCTCACGCGTTTCCGGCCGCCCGTTCCGTCGGAACCACGCTGTTCTGGGTCGGGATCGCCGCCCTGCTGCTGCTGGGTCTCGAGACCATCGCCTTTCCGAACTACGGCCGCAACCGTCCGATCCACCGGTTGCTGAGCCTCGTCACGCTGACGGGCCTGACGCTGGGATTCGCCACGCTGACCATCTCCCGGGCCCGGGCGATGCCGGGGGGCTGGTGGCGAGCGGTCCTCGCGTGCGGCGTGCTGCTGGCGCCGGCCGTCGGTGCCGCGCTCGCCGCTGTGGCGCTGCACTTCGGCGAAGGAGCCCCCGGCTGGGCGACCTCGCGACAGGCCAAGCAGACGGCTCCGTTCTTTCACACGCTGGCCTTCTGGGAATGGGCGGCCGTGACGGGGCTCTTCGCCGGTGGCTCCCTGTGCGCGTGGGCGGTCTCTCTGCGGAGCGCGGCGCTACCGGCGGCGGTCAGCGCAGCCCATCGGGCAGCGGCATGTCTTGAACGCGGTCGACGCTGACGACACGGAGCCGCCCGTCGGTGATCCCGCCGGTGAACCGACCGACGGCGCGGTAAGAGCCCGGCTCCGTCGCCCGATCGAGCGTGGTGTCTACCGGCGCGCCGTCCGCCCGGCGCCCGTGGATGCTCACCGTCGCATTCGTGACCGGCCGGCCGTCGCGCTCGCGCAGACGAACGGTGTAGCGCGTGAGACCGTCGGCGAGGCGCTCGGTCGCGATCTCCACCACCATGTCCCGGTCCCAGCCCGCCCGAGCGCGGAACGACGGCGACGATGGCGACTCCGGCGGCGGTCGCTCTGGTTGGGGCGGCTTCACGTCTGGCGCGCGAGACCGGGCGCGCGCCGGTGGACTCGCCACGTCCTGGCGCGGCGCCGGTGGCCTCGGCACGTCCTGGCGCGGCGCTGCTGGGCTCGCCACGTCCTGGCGTGGCGCCGGTGGGCTCGGCAGCTCCGGGCGCGGCGCCGGTGGGCTCGCCACCTCGTCGCGCGGAGATGGCGGCAGCGGCTTGCGCTCGATCTCCGCCGCCGCTGGCGGAGCCTGGCGCTCCACTTCGCCCACCGTCGCGCTGACATCGCCCGCGTCCCGTGTCGTCGCGGACTCCGGCACCGCGACGAGGTCGCCGTCGCGCCGCACCTCGGGCTCGGACGTCGCCGGCGCATCGGCCGCGCCCGGCGCGATCGTGGGCTCGGCTGCGCGGAGGGGCCCGGCTGCGTGCCGCCCCGAGACGACCAGCCAGGTAGCACCCACCAGCACGGCCAGCGCGGCGACGACGACGGTGATGGCGAGACCACCGCGCCGCTCACGACGGCGCTGCTCACCCCGGCGAATCCGTTCGATCGCCTCCTCGAGCTCGAAGTCCTCCAACGGGTCGTCGGTGGTGGGAATCGAGCGCTCGGCGGCGGTGGGCGTCGAGGGCCTGGACGACGGCGCCGGTGCGGGCTGACCGGCCTCCGGCACGAGGCGAGCGCCGCAGGCGGGGCAGAACTGCGCGGCCGGCGGCGGGACGGCAGCACACCGCGGACAGCGCAGTCCGAGGGGCCCGCCGCAGGCGACGCAGAACCGCGCCTCCGGCGCGGCGGCCTGTCCGCACGCAGGGCAGCTCATCCCGGAAGCATAGTCATCGCGCCGGCCCCAGTCAAACGACCGACTCGCCCCCGGCGACATCGCAGCGCTCCGCGACGCCGGACCCCTGACGCCGTCACACCCGCGCTTCGACCGTCTGCCCTAGCTCGCGAGGGCGGCGCCGGCCGCGAGCTGGCGCGCGACCAGGTGGGCGTAGAGGCCGCCGCGGGCGAGCAGGACGGGGTGCGTGCCGGTCTCCACCACCCGCCCCTGGTCGAAGACCAGGATGGCGTCGGCGTCGCGCACGGTCGACAACCGGTGGGCGATCACCAGCGTCGTGCGGTCGCGGGCCAGCCGCTCGAGCGCCTCACGGACCATCATCTCGCTCACCGCGTCGAGGTGGGACGTCGCCTCGTCGAGGATCAGGACCGGGGCATCCTTGAGGAAGGCGCGGGCGATCGCCACGCGCTGGCGCTGGCCGCCCGAGAGCTTCGCGCCACGCTCGCCGACCCGGGTATCGAGCCCCTCCGGCAGCGTGGCGACGACCTCGCCCAGCGCGGCACGCTCGATCGCCTCGGCCAGCGCCGCCTCGTCGGCGTCCGGGCGGGCGAGCATGATGTTGGCGCGCAGCGTGTCGTTGAACAGGTAGGTATCCTGCGCCACCAGCGCGATCCGCCGGCGCAGGTCGTCGAGCGTGTAGTCGCGCAGGTCGTGACCGAGCAGTCGCACCACGCCGGCCTGGGGGTCCCAGAACCGCAGCAGCAGGTTGGCGACCGTCGTCTTGCCGGCCCCGGATGGGCCCACGAGCGCGACGGTGCTGCCGACCGGCACGCGGAGCGAGACGCCGTCCAGCGCCGGGCGCGGGCG
>Ga0268386_10000468_pt1 | contig 25717 bp, 1 predicted proteins | sample RVTome_15_FD_200260 | JGI IMG/M metagenome (GOLD analysis project Ga0268386, IMG submission 200260) | Soil microbial communities from uranium-contaminated site in the Upper Colorado River Basin, Wyoming, United States - RVT150D86... ... | reverse complement strand
GGACACCTCGGCGGTGGTGGACGCGCTCCTCGCTTCGGGCCAGGCGGGCGTGCCGTACCAGCGCGGGATCCTGTGGCTTCGGGATGCGGGGGCGAGCAACCTGGACTATGCCGCCCGGCGCGCGCTGGCTCTCGCGCCGGAGCCCCTCACCACTCCGGAGCGCTCGGCGCTGCTGGGCGCGATCTGGGCGCACCAGAACGCCGACGGCGGCTTCGGGGCGGCGGCCGGGTACGAGAGCGACCCGCTGGACACGGCTCTGGCGCTGCGGTCGCTGGCGGGGCTGAAGCATCCCCTCGACACGCGCGTGCGACGCGCGCTCGTCCGTCTCGACGAGCTCAGGCTGGCTTCGGGGGCGTGGCCGGCCGTACCGGGAGGGGAGCCCTCGACCGTCGTCACGGCGCACGCCCTCCTTGCGGTGCAGGACTGGGCCGCGGCTCCTGAGGCGCAGGCCCAGATCGCGGCAGGGCTCGCCGCGCTGCTGTCCCGGCAGAACCCGGACGGCGGTTTCGGCGAGAGCCCGAGCACGCCCGGAGCGACCGCGCTCGCGCTGGGGGTGCTGGTGCGAGCGGGGGCGGCCACGGCGGCGGTCGACGCGGCCACGGGGTGGCTCCAGTCCTCGCAGCTCCTGGACGGGAGCTGGGGCGGCAGCCCGTTCGACACCGCGCTCGTGCTGAGCGCCTTGCGCAACGGGATCGCCCCGAACCTGGTGGCTCCCGCCGACAGCCTCGTGGTCGCGCCCAGCCCTGCCCAGGAGGGCGATCTCGTCCAGGTGACCGCCCGAGTCCGCAACACCGGCCGGGCGGCTGCCGGCGCCTCGCGGGCGCGGCTCTTCGACGGCGACCCGGCGACGGGCACGTCGATAGCCGACGCCAGCGTCCCCGCCCTCGATCCCGGCGCCGAGGCGACGGTCGCCTTCGATCTCCCCACCGCCGGCCGTGCCGGCGACCGGACGCTGTTCGTGGTCGCCGACGCGGACGGCGAGATCGCCGAAGCCCGCGAGGACGACAACACCCAGAGCCGGGCGCTGCGGATCGAGGGCCCGCTCCCGGACCTGCTGATCCGGGTCGGGGACCTCCTGGTGACGCCGGTTCCGCCCGAAGAAGGCGAGACCGTCGAGGTCGCGATCACGGTCGGCAATGCGGGCGCGAAGCCGGCGCCGGCCAGTCTCGTCCGCCTGCTCCTCGGCGGGCGCTCGGGCGGCGTGCTGCTGGGAGAGGCATCGGTGCCGCCCCTGGGCGTTGGCGAGGCGTCGACGGTGGCCGTCGCCTGGGACACCACCGGGGCCCTGGGCGAACAGGTGCTGACCGCGATCGCGGACGCGCCGTTCGCGGTACCGGAGTCCGACGAGACCAACAACGAGCGATCGCTGCGGGTGGCGGTGACCGGGCCGCTGCCGCCGGGGCCGGACCTGGAGATCGAGGCGCTGGCCGCGGAGCCGCCCGCGCTCCGCACCGTGCCGCAGGTCCTGGAGATCAGGGCGGCGCTCCGGAACCTCGGCCGCGATCCGGTCTCGTCCACGGTCGCGGTCTACGAGGGCGAGCCCGGCGCCGCGCCACCGCTGGCGTCGCAGCCCGTCGACCTGCCGCCACGGTCGTCCGCGGTCGTGCTCCTGGCCGTCACCGCGACCACCGCGGGGACGCGGACGTACGTGGCGGTCGCGGACCCCGACGGGACGGTGGCGGAGACCGACGAGGCGAACAACCGGGCTTCCGTCACCGTCGTCGATCCCGGGAACACGCTGGACCTGGAGATCCTGCCGGCCGAGGTCAGCCCCTCGGCGGTGGACCTCGTGGTGGGCCAGGTGCTGGCGGTCGGCGCCCGTGTCCACAACCGCGGCACGACCAGGGTGACCGGCATTCCCGTGATCCTCGGCCGCGCCGCCGAGGACGGCCTGGCCGAGCTGGATCGAGCGACGGTCACGCTCGCGCCCGGGACGTCCACCGACGTCTCGCTCTCGTGGACGACCTCGATCACCGCCGACGAGGTGCTCCTGGTCGTGCGGGCCGACCCGTTCGGCCTGCTCGACGAGCTGTCGGAGTCCAACAACGAGGCCGCGTTCACGGTCCGGGTGCGGCCGTCGGGGCTGCCCAACCTGTCCACCAGCGGCGCCGACATCCGCTTCGAGCCCGATCCGCCCCTGGAAGGCGCGCCGGCGGACGTGTCGGCCGTCGTCCGCAACCCGGGCACGGTTCCGGCCGGGCCCTTCGTCGTCCGATTCTTCCGCGGCGACCCGGACGCGGGCGGCACGCTCATCGGCGAAGCCGCCGTCGACGGACTGGACGCGGGCTCGTCCGCCGAACCCGCGGTGACCTGGTCTCCGGTCGACGTCCGCGGCGCGCAGGGCGTCTCGGTCGTCGTGGACGCGCTCGGCTCGGTCGAAGAGTACGACGAGGCCGACAATCGGGGCTTCCGGCCGTTCAGCGTCCTCGGGCTACCCGACGTGGTGCTGGCGGCGGGCGACGTGGCGCTCGAGCCCCGGTTCCCGCGGGCAGGCGAGCCCGTCACGGTGCGCGCCACGGTCCGCAACCTCGGTTCTCAACCGGCCGGGGCCAGCCTGTTGCGGGTCGTCGAAGGCGAACCCGGCAGCGAAGTGGGCACGGCCGAGATCCCCGCCCTCGGTCCTGGCGCGGCGGTCGCCCTGGAGCTGCCGTGGACGCCCTCGGCGCCTCCCGGAGAGCGCACGCTCTCGCTGTTCGCCGACGCCGCCGACGTGGTGCGGGAGCAGGACGAGGGCAACAACCTGGCTCGCCGCTCGGTGGTGGTGCAGGACGCGGACCTCTTTCTCACGGCGCCGTACTTCTCGCCGGACGGCGACGGCGTACAGGACGAGACGACGCTGGCGTATCGCGCGACGGGACCGGTCGCGGTGATCGTCTCGAACGAGGTCGGAGGGCGGGTGCGGACGCTGGCCGCGGCGGCGCCGGCGGCGGGCTCGCTCGTCTGGGACGGCCGCGACGGCCGTGGCCGGCTCGTCCCGGACGGGACGTACACGTTCAACGTCGAGGGCGAGGAGGGCGTGGCCCTGGGGCGGATCCAGGCCGTCGTGGACACCAACCGCAGCAGCCTGCACGAGGCGGCGGGCACCGGGCTGGTGGCGACCCGGAACCTGACCTGCGCGCTCCCGGACGTCGAGGGCCCGGCCTGGATGCCGGCGGGCGACGAGGCCCTGTTCATCGTGCCGGACGCCGGGAACGGCCACGACATCGGCCTCGTCCGGGTCACGCTCGACGGCGAGGTCACCTACGTCACCCACGACCCCTGGTACGGCGGAGCCCGGTTCGGCTCCGACGATCCCGTCTCGCCCGACGGGCGAGAAGCGCTCGTGGTCAAGAGCGGCGAGCTCCACGCCGTCGATCTCGTCACCGGCGCCCGGCGCCCGCTCGCCGGGCTCTGGTGGGGGACCTGGTCCCCGGATGGCCGGTACGTGGCGGGCCAGTTCCGGGTCGTGTCCCGCGAGGGCACCCTGGTGGCCGATCTCGACGGGCCCGGCTGCGGCGACTCCTGGGCCTGGTCTCCCGACGGCGAGCACCTCGCATGGGGCAACACCGTCGTCCGGCGGGACGGCACCGAGGCGAGGACGATCCCTCCGCAGGACGAGGCGTACGGCGACGTCAGGGAGACCGTGTGGCGCGGCGACGGGAAGATCTACACCGCCCTGGACGGCTGCTTCGCACCGAGCTTCGCTTCGGCGGCCCAGGACGGCGGCACCACGCGCCTTCTCGGAGGTCCTGCGGCCGGGGCCGTCTCACGGGAGGCGTCGCTCTCCGAAGGCACCCCCGCCTCACGTTTCCTCCTCGACCCGGATTCGGACAGCGTCGAGGTGCTGTCCTGGCTGGAGGGGCAGTTCGGAGTCCGCTGGTCTCCCGACGGCCGCAAGGTCCTCTACCACTGGCTCACACCGGCGTCTGGAGTCGACACGCTCGTCGCCCGCGAGGATGGCTCCGGCGCCCGCCGCCTGTTCCCGGCGCCGCTCACAGTCCCGCCGCGGGGGACCGTGGGGTCGTTCGTGAGCAGCGAGGCCGCGCAGCCCGGCGGCGCGTGCTTCGGGGCGGGGTTCAACGACGTCTTCGCCGTCACCACCCTCCAGAACCTGACGGTCCAGTTGAACCCCACCCGGCTGCCGGCCAACAACGGCATCCTCGTCCAGGGGACGGTGGCGGACCAGCACCTCGATCACTACCAGCTCGAGTACGCCCTGCAGTCCGACCCCGAGACCTGGCACCCCATCGGAGGCGCCTCCGAGGTCCCGATCCTCGACGACGTTCTCGGCGTGTGGGTCCCGTCCGAGCCCGGGACGTACCTGCTCCGGCTCCGCGCCTCGGATCGCGCAGGCAACGTGCGCAGCCGCACGCGCGTCATGGCCTGGGACCGGCGGGCCGCGCTGGCCAACGTCACGCAGGACGAGGTGCTCATCTCGCCCAACGGCGACGGCACCAAGGACGCCGTCACCTTCCGCTACCTGGTCCTCGAGCCCACCCGCGCCGACGTCCACATCGCGGGGCCGGAGACGGCGGACTCCCCGGGGCCGACGGTGCGCACGTTCAGCCTGGGGTACCCCTCGCTCCCCGGTCCGGGCGACCCCGCGCCCTCGTTCACCTGGGACGGCCGCGACGAGTCGGGCCAGGTCGTCCCGGACGGGCGCTTCACGGTCTTCGTGAACGAGCTGCCGTTCCGCGTCGACGTGGACGCGACGCCTCCCGACATCTCCTGGGCGTGGGAGGACCTGCGCTCCATCGAGACGGCGGAGCCCTGCGCGGGGTCTGCCGCGAGGGCCGGCGCGATGGTGGCCGATCGTCTCTGGCACGTGGTCGACGCGAACCTCAAGTCCTGGAAGGGACCGCAGGAAGCGGGCACGCACGCCGTGTACGAGCCGGAGACCGACACCTCGGGCGAGATCGTCTACGAGGACGGTGTCCCGCGGGTGAAGCGGATCGACGGCCGGACCGCCGACCGGCGCCAGCTGGACTTCCACGTCGCCAACCGGCCGCCGCTCGCGTTCGAGGCGGTCGACCACGCCGGAAACCGGAGCTTGGTCGCGATCCCGCTGCCGGAGCGGCTGCTGGTCCTGCACGCCCAGGCCAAGGGCTGCGACAAGACGCTCCTCCCGCCGATCGAGCCCGGGCGTGTGTACCCGCTCGCGGCGCAGACCACGTTCCGCCTCGGCGAGACGCTCCGCACCGCCCAGCTCGCGCTGCGTTTCCAGTACCGGTCCCCTAGCGGAACCGGCTGGGTGGACGCCACGCCCCGGTACTCGGCCACAGCACGGCGGACCCTCAACGCCAGCGTGGATTTCGTCGAGCTGGGCATCCTGGCCGGCGCCGTCCTTCGCGGCCGCTTCGTCGCCGACGGCGAGGCGGGCGACGTGCCCTCCGAAGAGTTCGACTTCCGCGTCTGCCTCGACTTCTTCGACCTTCACATGGCCGAAGGCGAAGGGCCGATCCCGGTCCCGGGGACGACGATGGCGACGTACCCGCTCGCGCTCGACGCGGAGACGGTGGAGCCGCTGGCGAAGGTGACGCTCGAGGTCCTGGGCGGGGGGGCCGCCGCGGGCTTCCGGACGTCCGTACCGATGGTTCGGGAAGGCCCGGGGTTCGCCGCGAGGGTGACCGCGCCGGTGGTGAGCTGCGACAGCAGCCCCGCGGCCTTCCTGGAGTTCAGGGCCGTGCCCGCCGGCGAGAGCGGACGGACCTACCCGGAGGACGGCGTCTGCGTCAAGCTCCGTGTCGCGCACCCGTCGTGTCCGGCAAGCCTGCGCTTTGAGCAGCGGTTCGACTACTGCTCCGGCACTCCCGACCGGGTGTCGCTGATCGCGACCGGCCACACCGACTTCCCCGCTTCCCTCGCGATCGAGCGCGGCCCGGATCAGCCGCGGCTCGTGTTGGGCCGTTTCGACGTGGCGGCGGGGTGGCCGTTCACGAGAGAGGCCGTTTCGGACGTGCCGGGATTGGCGGAGGGCGGGTACCCGGCCACGGCGACGTTGAGCGGCGAGGACGGTGGATTCCTTGCCGCCGGCACCGACTACGTGGTGGACCGGACGCCGGCCACGGTCGAGATCCTGCAGCCGCCGCCGGGTGCGCAGGTCTGCACGTCGCCCGACCCGAAGACGGGCCTGGACGTGGTCGCGCTCCAGGTCGAGGTGCGGGACGCCGGCGAGATGGCGGAGCTCTCGACCGCGGAGTGGCGCCAGGGGACGGGGCCCTGGCTGCCGCTCAGGGTCTCCTGCACGAACGACCGTCCCTGCGGCAACGCCGTGGACGGCGAGCCCAGGTTCCCAAGGGTACGCACCGGCACCGCAGCGCGGCTCGGCTGGGACGTCGGCGCCCTGGCCAGCGGCGACTACTCCGTCCGGCTCACCTTCTGCGACCGTGCGGGGAACCGCACCAGCGCCGAGCGGTCGCTGTCGCTCTTGAAGGAGCCCCCCAACCTCCATCTCCTGGACGACCCGCGGCTGTTCTCGCCCAATGGCGACGGGCGCTCCGACGTCGCGCTCGTCCGCGTACGGACCTTCGAGGCGCTCCGGCTGACGGCCACCGTCGCCGCCGCGGGAGGAGGGGTCGTTCGGACGCTGGTAGACGACCTCTCGTTCCCGGCCGGAGAGAACTCCTTCCCCTGGGACGGCCGCGACGACGCCGGCCAGGTCGTGGCCGACGGCGCTTACGTGGTGACGATCTCCGGCGGGAACTCGTGCGGCGTCGGCGGCCAGGCCGGCGCCGCGCTGATCGTGGACACGGCCGCGCCCACCGTCGAGATCACGACGCCGGCGGCAGGAGCCGCGGTGGGAGCGAGCGTCGAGGTGAGAGGCACGGCCAGCGACGCCCACTTCGCGTCGTACGCGCTGAGCTTTGGGCAGGGGACGGACCCGACCGAGTGGCAGTCGATCGGAGGGGACGGCTCCGCGGTCGCGGCGGGCTTGCTGGGGGTCTGGCATACGCCCAGCTCCGAGGGCGCCCATACGCTGAGGCTGACGGCCGGCGACCTCGCCGGGAACCAGTCGGAGGTCCGGGTGACCGTCGACGTGCGGCCGCGGACGTTCCTCGACCGCCTGTCGGCCTCGCCCAGCCCGTTTTCGCCGAACGGCGACGGACGGCGGGACACCACGACGCTCGAGTACGCCCTCGTCGCGCCGGGGAGCGTGTCCCTCGAGATCCGGCGAGACGGCGCGCTCGTCCGCCGCATCGAGCAGGACCAGGCGCGTGAGCCGGGGGGCTACGCCGCGGCCTGGGACGGGCGGAACGGGAACGGCGGCGTGGTGGCGGATGGCGAGTACGCCCTCTGGATCGGCGTGGAAGCCCCGGACGGGGCGGGTGCGCCGGAGGAGCGCACCGTCCCGGTGGTGGTCGACGCGACGCTACCCGTGATCGACGTCGAGCAGCCCGCCGACGCCGCCCAGGTCCGGCCGGTCGTCGCGGTTCACGGGTCGGTGGACGACGCCAACCTGGTCGAGTACACGGTCGCGGCGACGCCGGCCGGCGGGCAGCGGGTCGAGTTGAGCCGAGGGGTCCAGAACCGGCGCGACGAGGACCTGGCGTCGCTCGCCATCCTCGGCGACGGGCCCCACGTCCTCTCCGTCCTCGCCGTCGACGCGGCCGAGAACGAAGCGCGCACGGAGGTGCCGATCGTCGTCGACTCGATCCCCCCCACCGTGCGCCTCCACGAACCGGCGCCGGACGCGGTCCTCGCGAAGGAGGCGAGCCCCATCCCGGTGCGGGCGACGGTCACCGACGAGAACCCGGTGGAGCACGTGCTCAGCTTCGGGCGGGGAGCGGCGCCGGCCTACTTCGTCGAGGTCGCGCGGGCGGCGGCTCGGGGCAACGAGATACCGCTGGGCCCGTGGCCGGTGGCGAGCCTTCCCGACGACGCGTACGTCCTGCGACTCGAGGCGACCGACCGGGCGGGGAATCGTTCGGAGGCACAGGTGGGCGTGGTCCTGGACGGTACCGCGCCCATCGCCTCGCTGACCTCCCCTGCGGAAGGGCAAGCCTTGGGCCAGCCCGCGGACGTGCTCGGCCGCGCGTCCGACACCAACCTCGCCGCCTGGCGGCTCGAGACCTCGCCCGGACCGGCCGCCGCCGCGTTCCAGTGGGCGCCCTTGGCCGGCGGCACGTCGGAGGTGGCGGACGGCGTCCTCGGGACGCTCGAGCCGCTGCCCGAGGAAGGCACGCACACGATCCGGCTCACGGTCGAGGACGAGGCGGGCCACGTGTCCACCGCGCTCCGCACTGTCGAGGTCGACACGACGCCGCCGGCGGCCCCCACCGGCTTGTCGGCGATGGTGCAGCACGCCGGAGGCTCTTCGGCGGACGTGGCCATGAGCTGGGCTCCCAATGCCGAGCCCGATCTCGCCGGCTACCGAGTGAGCCGCGCCGGCGAGCTGCTGACCCCGGCATTGGTCACGTCGCCCTCCCACACCGACGCCGGGCGCGGCGAGGGGACCGAGCGCTACGAGGTCCACGCGGTGGATCACGCGGGCAATCAGAGCGCGGCGGCGGCGATCGAGGTGCGGGTCGACGTCACCCCCCCGATCGTGGACGTCCTGAGCCCGCTCGCCGGTGCCGCCGTTTCGGGCTCGGTCGACGTCCGCGGCACCGCCTTCAGCGCGGACGACTTCCAGGAGTACCGGCTCCTGGTCGGCGTCGGAGAGAGCCCCGTCTCGTGGACGCTGCTGAAGCGCTCCACCCTCGCGGTCTCGGCCGGAGTGCTGGGCACGTGGACGGCCGTCGGCGACGGACCGCACGTCCTCGCCCTCGAAGCCGAAGACACCTCGGGGAACCAGGGCCGGACGACCGTGGCCGTTGTCGCCGACATCCAGCCGCCGGAGGCGCCGGCTCTCGTCTCCGTCCTCGAAGGCGCGGTTTCGGACGCGCTCGTGGCCGAGTGGACCGCCAGCCCCTCCGCCGACGTGAGCGGGTACCTCGTGTACCGGAACGGCCGGATCGCCAACGCCGCCGGCCTGGTGCTCGGCGACCCGCGCGCCTTCCTGGTGCCGGGACCGAGCTACGAAGACGCGGGTCTCCCGGATGGGGACAACTGCTACCGGATCGTCGCGATGGACGGGGCGGGCAACACGTCGCCGCCGTCCGACGAGATCTGCCGGCCGCTCGACAACCGGGCTCCCCAGGCGGTCATCCTGGAGCCGGCCGACGGCACGCGTTTCGAGTTCCCGGTGCGGGTCGTGGCGTCGACGGCCGACCGCGACGTCGCGACCGTCCAGTTCCAGGTCAAGCCCGCCTCCGACAGTGACTGGGCCGACCTGGGGCCGGCCGACGGTGCGGAGCCGTTCGAGGCCACGCTCGATCCCGCCACCCTGGCTCCCGGTCCGCACCACCTGCGCGCGGTCGCCACCGAGACCGGCGGGCGCACGGATCCGGCGCCGGGGCTCATCACGGTCACCTACGGGGACACGACCGCCCCGCCCGCCCCCCGGGACGTCGCGGCTCGCGTGGACGGCACGCAGGTGAGCGTGACCTGGTCCGCCGTCGCCGCGCCCGACCTGGCCGGGTACCACGTGTTCCGCGACGGCGAACGGCTCACCCCGGGCCCGATCGCGGCCGCGTCGTTCGAGGATCTCTCGGTCGCCGAGGGCTTCCGCGAATACGCCGTGACCAGCGTCGACGGGGACGGCAACGAGAGCGCGCCGAGCCCACCCGCGCCGGCGATCGTGTACGCCCTGGTCCTGACGGCGCCGTATCCCGTGACCTCCGCGGCCGTGGCCACGCTCGCCGGCGAGGGATCCCGCGAGGGCACGGCCGTCCAGGCGCTCCGGTCCGGCGCCGTGGTCGGGGAGGCGGCCGCCGCCGGGAACGTGTTCCAGGTGCCTGTTGCGCTCGAGCCGGACGTCAACCTGCTCACGGTCCGCGGCGTGGACGGCCAGGGCAACCGCAGCATCCCCACGGACGAGGTCGTGCTGATCTCCAACGCCGCGCCGCCCGCGGTGACCGGACTGAGCGCGTCCGTGGAGGACCACGACGTCGACCTGGCCTGGGACGAGATGGCCGCCCCCGACCTCTTCGGGTATCTCGTCCACCGTGGCGACACGGTGCTGACCGGATCGGTACTGGTCACGGGGCCCGCGACCGTAGTCGCCAGCCCGGGCCAGGCCACCGCCCCCCGAGCGTTCGACGGGGACCCCACGTCGGTCTGGTTCCCCTTCGCGGACGGCGCTCCGGCGACCTGGACCGTGACCTTCCCGGCTCCGCTGCTGATCGACCGGATCGAGCTGACGTTCGCCGGCGCCGAGGCCGAGCCCGCCGCGTACCGGCTCGAGGCGCTGTGGGAGGGACGCTACCTGCCGCTCGCGCGGGACCTGGCGGCCCCCACCCGGCTGCACGTGCTTCCGGGGGCGTTCGCCACGACCGCGTTGAGGCTCGTGCTGGAGTCGGCGGACGGCCTCGGCGTAGCCGAGGTGGCCGTATCCAGGATCGACGTGATCCCGGCCGGTACGACCGCGTTCCGCGACGTGGCCGTGGAGGACGGCGTCCACGAGTACCGCGTCCTCGCGGTGGACCGATACGGCGCCTCCAGCGAGGCGGTCGAGGCGGAGGTGCCGGTCGGCGACGTGACCGCCCCCGGCGCACCGACCGGCCTCACGGCGACCGTGGCCGGCAGCGATGTCTCCCTGGCCTGGACCCCGAACCCCGAGGCGGACCTCGCGTCCTACGCGGTAGTGCGCGACGGCGCGGTGGTGGCCGAGGTCCCCGGCACCACCCGCCTCGACGCCGGCCGGCCGAACGGCGAGTACCGCTACACGGTCCGGGCTCTCGACGCCGTCGGCAACGAGAGCCCGGAATCGGATCCGGCCCTCGCGGAAGTCTCCGTCCAGCCGCCCGCGGCCCCGGTGCTCCGGGCCGCCGCGCGCCCGGACGGCTGGATCGCCCTCGACTGGGATCACGCGGGAGCGCCGGGCTTCGCCCTTTACCGCTCGCAAACCGCGGGCGGACCCCACGCGCCGCTGGCGCGAACCGGGGACACGCGAACCTACGTCGACGCCACCGTCGCGTCCGGATCCACGTACTCCTACGTGGCCCGCGCGGTGGACGCCGCCGGGAACGAGTCGGCGGCCTCCAACGAGGCCTCGGCCACCGCCCAGCGCACGACACCGCCCCTCGCCCCGGTCATCCTGTTCCCCGCCCGCGGCGGCGAGGCCGTCGTCCTGGACACGGTCCGAACCGACGTGAGGGGCCGGGCCGATGCGGGCTCGCTCGTCCGTCTCGACGTCGACGGCACGCTGGCCGCCACCGCGACCGCCGTTGCTGCGGACCCTCCGTTGTTCGAGGACACGGTGTTCACCATCCCGGAAGAGACGCTCGAGGCGAAGCTGTCTCCGGACGGGACCACGCTCGCCTACTCCTGGGAGGACGCGGACGGCGCGGTGCAGCTCGGCCTGCTCGACGTCGCGACCGGCGCCACGCGCGCCGTCACACACCCGGGTCACGACGAGGTGGGCGCACCGGCCTTCTCGCCGGACAGCCGCAGGCTCAGCTACGTCGCGCTCTCGTTCGACGAGCAGGGCGACATCCGGGACGGCCTGTACGTCCTCGACCGGGCGACCGATGTGCGCACTGCCGTCGAGGAGGGGCCGGACTCCGAATGGGATTCCGCCTGGTCTCCGGATGGGAGCCGGCTCGCCTTCGTCGCGACGTCCGCCGACACGGCTCGCCTCGAGCTCCGGGACCTCGAGTCCGGCGCGGCGCAGACGCTGGCGGTGTTCGAGGACGGCATCCCGGGCCTCCTGGAGTGGTCGCCCGACGGATCCCGGATCGCGTTCATCTTCTGGATCGCAGACACCGGCGCCTACCAGGTCCGCGTCGTCGACGTCTCCACAGGGACGGTCATCCTGCTCGACCCACTGGGCTGGTGGTCGGCTCCGAGCTGGTCCCCGGACGGCCGGCGGCTCGCGTACACGTCCTACGACGGCGCGCTGCAGGCGCGGATCGTCGAGCTGGCCAACGGCGCCCTCACGCCCGTCGAGGTCGAGGACGGTGAGGCGATCGATCCTCGCCACGACCCCACCGGCGAGTGGCTCAGCTACGGACGCCTCGCGCTCGACGAGCTGGGGCAGCTCCAGCGCAGCGTCGAGGTGGAGCGTCTGGGCTCGGGAGAGCGCTTCGGCGTCACGCCCCCGGTCGTCCTCGGCGATCCGGATGCCCCGGAGCTGCTCCTCCACCAGTGGACGGCCGACGGCCGCCTGGCCGTCCAGCGCGAGGTGGACGCGGCCGTGATGCGGGTGATGGACGGCGAGTTCGAGGTCTCGCAGCTCGTCCTCAGGGCCGGGGACAACACGCTCGTGGCCCGTGCCGTCGATGCCGCGGCCGGCCTGGCAAGCCCCGACTCGGCGCCCGTCCGCGTGACCGTGCCCGCCACGTCATTCCCCGACCTGAGCGTGACGCCCGCCGCGCTCGGGACCAGTCCGTCGGTACCCGTGGCGGGCCGACCCGGGATCGCGTCGGTCCGGGTGTCGAACATCGGCGGCGCGCCGGCCACGGACGCCGGCGTGCGCCTGAGCATCCTCGATCCGTCCGGCGCCACCGTGCTGGACGTGACCGCCGTGTTGTCACTGCTTCCCCCTGGTGGAAGTGCGGTCGTCTCTGGGGGCTGGACGCCGGCGTCAGAGGGGACGTACCTGCTCCGGGCCTCGGTGGACGCCGCGGACGTCATCGCCGAATCCCGTGAGGACAACAACCAGGCGTCCCTCGGCGTCCAGGCCGTGACTGGGGATGCGCTCGTCGCCGCAGTGGCCAGCGATCGGCCGGAGTACCCGGCGCGGACCTCCGCACTGGTCACGGTGCGCGTGACGAACGGCGGCACAGCCTTCGACGGGATCCTGCGCACGACCGTCGAGGATCCTGCCGGCGCGGAGGTGGCGCTGGTCGACGCGCGCGCCGCCGTGCTGGCCTACGGCGCTACCGCCGAGTACGCCGTGGTCTGGAACACGGGAGGGACGTTCGCGGGCGACTACCTGTTCCGGGTACGGGCGCTGCCGGCCGGAGCGCCGCCCGAAGCGGCGGGGGCGTCTGCGGCCTTCCGGATCCTGCCAGACGTGTCCGTATCGGCCCGCGTGGTCCCCGAGCGCGCCACCGTGAGCGAGGGGTCCGCCGCCGCGTTCGCCCTGCGCGTCGAGAACCAGGGCGCCAACACGGCGCTCGACGGGCTGGTCGCGTACCTGCGCGTCCGGCCCGAGGCCGGCGGCGGGGCCGTGTTCGAGAGCGAGACGGCCGTCCCCCGGCTGGTGCCGGGAGCGCTCTGGGAATCGGCCTCGACGTGGCCGGCCGCCGCTCCCGCCGGCCGCTATCTCGCGGAGCTCGAGGTGGCGCGGACCGCGGAGGCCGCGCTCGCCACGGCGCAGGGGCCGCTCACCGTCGCCGCGGCGGGGCAGTCGGTCTCGGGCACGTTGGACCTGGACCCTGGCCACGTCCTCGCCGGCGACGCGGTGGTGGCGCAGATGACGGTGACGAACCTCGGCCCGTCGGCGCTCACGGCCTTGACCGTGGCCGTCGAGTTGACGGACGGACCCGGCGGGACCGTGCTGCAGCGCGAGGCGGTCTCGGTCGACCTGGCCGTAGCGGAGACGCGGCCGCTGGAGCTCACGCTGTCCACGATCGGGTTGGCACCGGCGTCCTACCCGGTGTTCCTGCGCGTCGGCGAGCCCGCGCGATCGCTGGACCGGGCCACGCTGCGGGTCCACGAGGCCGTCACCGCGCCCAGCATCGATGCGCCGGCGGACGGATCTTCGGTGGCGACCTCCCATCCGACGCTCAGCGTCAACAACGCTTCGAGCGCCGAAGGCGCGGCGCTCGCCTACCAGTTCGAGCTGTACGCGGACGAGGCCCTCACCCAGGCCGTGCCCGGTGCTACCGGAGTGGCCGAAGGGGAGGGCCGGACCGCCTGGACCGTGCCCCACAACCTCGCGGAGGACGGACGCTTCTTCTGGCGGGCACGAGCCACCGACGGGTTCTTCTCCAGCCCCTGGACCGCGGTGGCCTCGTTCACGGTGGACGCGATCAACTCGTCGCCCACCACGCCGGACCCGGACACCCCGGCGCCCGAAGCGGTGGTCGGCTCCAACCAGCCGACGCTCATGGTCGCGAACGCTTTCGATCCCGACCTGGACCGGATCACCTACGAGCTCACCGTGGCGGCCGACCCGCAGATGTCCGTAGTGGTGGCGTCCGTCTCCGGCCTCGCCGAGGGCCTGGGCTTCACCGAGTGGCCGGTGCCGGTGCCGCTGGACGAAGGCGGGACGTACTACTGGTCCGCCCGTGCCTTCGACGGACGGAGCCACTCCGCCTGGTCGGCGCCGATCTGGTTCGTCGTGGACGCGAACAACGAGTCCCCGTCCGCTCCGGTCCCGCTCCGGCCGGTGGACGTCGAGGTCGCCACCCGGACCCCGGACCTGGTGGTCGGCAACGCAATGGATCCCGAAGGGGTCGAGCCGACCTACTTCTTCCAGGTGGACCGGGAACCGACTTTCGACTCGCCGAGCCTCCAGCTCTCCCCCGAGGTTCCGGAAGGCGTGGGCGAGACCGGCTGGACCCCGCCCCTGGCTCTCGAGGACGACGCGACCCACCACTGGCGCGCGGCCGCCAGCGACGGGAACAGCGTCGGCCCATGGGCAGGCGCCAGCTTCTTCGTGAACACCGCCAACGATCCGCCGTCGACACCCGTGCCGCTGGACCCGGCCGACGGCGGCCTGGTGACGACTCCCACGCCGTCGCTGCGCGTCCGCAACGCCACCGACGCGGACCGCGACGTCCTCGTCTACGACTTCGAGGTCGTGGACGAGGCGGGCGCCGTGGTCGCGTCGATCGCAGGCGTCGACGAGGGGGCGGCCGAGACCGCGTGGACCGTCGATGTCCCGCTCCACGAGAACGGCACGTTCCGCTGGACGGCCCGCGCGCGGGATGCCGAAAGCGGCAGCCCGTGGACCGCGCCCCAGGGCTTCCGCGTCAACTCCGTGAACGACCCGCCCACGGCGCCGGGCGTGCTGGCCCCGGCCGACGGCTCCGTGGTGGCGACGCGGCACCCCGCCCTGGTCGTCTCGAACGCCGTGAGCCCCGACGGCCTGACGCTCACGTACGAGTTCGAGATCCATACCGTCGGCGCGGACGGCAGCCTCACGTTCGTGGATGGGGCTTCGGGGATCGCCGAAGGCGCCGGGCAGACCTCGTGGACGTCCGCGGTCGCGCTGGCCGACGGCGAGCACGCCTGGCGTGCCCGCGCCCGAGACTCCTTCCAGGCGGGCCCGTGGACGCCGACGGCGCGGTTCCGAGTGGCCGTCGACATACCTCCCGCGCCGCCCACGGGTCTGACCGCGACCCCCGGTGACGCGCGGGTCTCGCTCGCCTGGGCCGCCAGCCCCGAGCCGGACGTCACCGGATATCGCGTCTACCGGGGCACCACCTCCGGCGGACCGTATTCGTTCGTGGCCACGGCCCCAGCTCCAAGCCACGAGGATACCGGGCTGGCGAACGGGACCACCTACTTCTACGTGGTCACCGCCGTGGACGCGGCGTTCGAGAGTGGCTACTCGGCCGCGGTCTCCGCCACCCCGGCCGCGGTCGTGATCGACGGGAACGTGATCCCGTTCCTGGAGTGCGTCCATCAGGTCGGGTACGACAACGGGCACTTCATCGGGGTCTTCGGGTACGAGAACCGGAACAACGTCCCGGTGACGATCCCGATCGGCAAGAAGAACTACTTTCACCATCCGCCGAAGGACCGCGGGCAGCCGACGACGTTCCAGCCGGGGCGGACCGCCTACTCCCAGGCCTTTTCGGTCGCGTACCAGGGGCAGCGGATCACGTGGCACCTGGCCGGACGCAGCGCGACCGCCCATCGGGGCTCCCCGCGCTGCACGGCGCCGCCGCCCGGGCCCATCCACTCCCACCCCAAAGGTGGCCCCGGGGCGGCCCATGGAGGGTCACGATGACGCGCCTCGTGTTCGCAGCCCTGTTCGCGGGCATTGCGGTCTCGGCCGCCGCCCAATCGCCCTCACCCACGCCGTCGCCGGGGCCGCTGCGCACCGAGCAGCCGGAGAGCGGGCTCGCGTCACCGCCGCCACCCGCTCACCAGGCGCCCTCCGAGCCGGTGGCCGTCCCGGCCGGGCCGGCCAGGAGCGGCGACTCCGCCGATGCCGGATCCCTGAAGGGGATTCGGCTGGTGTCCGCGGGCGAGGAAGAGGCCGTCGTCGTCGTGAGCGGCAGAACGCTCACCCTTCGACCGGGCGACACCATCGGGTCCGACGTCGTCCGGAGAATCGCTCCGGACCGTCTGGTCCTGTTCCGGCCCGCGCCGGCCGGAGGGCGGGGTGGAGAGGCGACCGTCGTGGTCCAGTTCGATGGGTCGGGCCGCGGCCGCGTGAGGGTGTACTCGACCCGGGACAGGACCACCCCTCGAGCGCCGGAGGTCCGTTAGGAAGTGAGCCGCCTCCGCTGGCCGCTGATCGCCGTCGCGTTGCTCTCCGGGGCATCCCGGCTGGGCGCGCAGGACCGGACCCTCGAGGCGCTCGATGCGGCCCTGAGCGTGGGGGCCGTGGACGCCCGCTCGGACGCTACCCCGGTCTCGCTGGCCGAGCGGCTGCGGCCCCTGCTGGCGGAGATCCAGCGCCGGCACGAGGCGACGGAGCGGCGGTTCGCCGACGCGGCGGCCAGGAACCTGCCCCCGAAGGCAGCCGACCGGCTCGAACGTGCCCGCGAGAGCCATCGTGCAGGCCACGGACGGCTCGTCGAGCTGATCGCCGCGCTCGTGGACAGCGAACGACCCGCACGTGCGGCGGCTCGGGAACGAGCGGCGGGGTCGGTGCCGCAACTCGCCGACGAGGCCCGCGAGATCCTCGGTCGGATCCGTGACGCGCGCCTGAAGCAGCCGGTCAGCGCGGGCCAGGCCAGGGTCAGGGCGCCTCGGCTCTCGCCGCCGGCGCTGCCGTCCGAAGGGACCGCCACGGCATCAGCGTCGGCCGCCACGGGGGATCAGACCACCGTGGCCGCGGCGACGGGAGCGATCGGCCCTGTGCCGAAGCTCCTGAAGGACGTCGCGGCTACGCTCGAGGGCCCGATCGCCGTCTACGAATGGGTGAGGAACGCGATCCGTCCGGAGTTCTACCACGGCGAGATGAAGGGAGCCGTCCAGACCTACCTGGAAGGCTCCGGCAACGACGCGGACACGGCGGCCCTCCTGGTCCAGCTCATGAGGGCCAAGGGCATCCCCGCCCGCTTCGTCCGGGGAACGGCGGAGGTGCCAGGGGCCACCCTGCAAGCCGCGGCCGGCACCGAGACCGTCGAGGCGGCGGTCCGCGTGCTCCAGAGGGCCGGCATCCCCCACCAGGTGGACCTGGGCGCGGGCGGGATCGTCTCGGTCAAGCTGGAGCGGGTCTGGGCCGAGGCTTACGTGCCGTACGTCAACTACCGGGGCACGCTGCTCGATGCGCACGGGAAGTTCTGGATCCCGCTCGACGCCGCCTTCAAGCGGCTCGAGCCGCCCACGGGGCTGGACGTCGTGGCTCACCTGGGCTTCGACGCGCGGGCGACGCTGGATGAATACCTCGCCGGACCGCAGGGACGGACGCCCGTGGAATACGTGCGGGAACGGGTGTCGGGTCTCCTGGCGGCGCAGCGTCCGGGGACCACGTACGAGGACGTCCTCAATGGCCGGAGCCACGTGGGCGAGGCGCTGGGGATCCTGCCGAGCAGCCTGCCGTACAAGGTGGCCGCGGTGGCGGAGGTAGGCTACGACGCCCCCGAGGCGCTGCGGCACGCGTTCCGGCTGGTCGCGGAGTCCGACGGCGCGGTGGTCCTCGACGCCACGGCCCGCATGTCCGACCTCCTGGGCCGCCGCCTGACGGTCTCGTTCGTCCCCTTCTCGCAGGAGGACGAGGAGGTCGCCGCCTCGTACGGGGGCATGCACGCGACGCCTCCCTACCTCATCGAGGTCAAGGCGGTGCTGAAGTCCGGGGGGCACCTCCTCGCCGCCGGGTCGGCCGGCCTCGGCATGGGCGTCCGCTACTCGCTGCGCCTGGAGCTGGCGACGCCCGCCGGCACCGAGGAGATCGGGAACACGCTCATCGCCGGCAACATGGCGGCGATCGGCCTCGGCGGCCGCGAAGTGACCGGGGAGGAGCCCGACACCGCAAAGGCGGCCGCCATCCTCTCGAAGCTCGCCTGGAGCTATCTCCAGCGCTGGAACGGCGCGGACGACGAGCTCGCGAGGCTGCTCCGGGTCGTGCCGGTCCGCCCGACGGCCTCGGTCTGCCTGGTCACGTCCGACGTCGACGTGGACTATGCGGGCGGCGACCCGCTCTACCCGCTGACGTTCGACTGGCAGGGCCTCCTGATCGACGCGGACCTCAGGGCGTCGGCGCCCGCCGGGCTGCGCGCGACGGACCGTGAGGCCGACTTCGTGCTGCTCTCCGGACTCGAGGGGTCCACCCTCGAGCACCGCGTGTTCGAGGACGACCTGCAGATCCCGGCCGTGTCCACGGCGAAGGCGCTCCAACTCGGCCCGGGCCAGGGTGTCACGGTCCACGACCTGACGAGCGCCACCGTCGACGAGGTGCTGCCCGCCCTCGCCCTCGACGCGGCTGTCAAGGCCGAGATCGTGGACGCAACCTCGCAAGGCCTCCTCGCGCGCGTCCCCGAAGCGCCGGTGATCCAGCAGGACTGGCGGGGTGTGGGCTACCTCCTCCTCGACGAGGACGCCGGCGAGGCCGCCTATCAGCTCCAGGGCGGCCACTCCGGGGGCACGACCACCCCGGACCCGTCGGAGATACCCCCCGAGGTGCGCGACCCCCTGGAGGAGCAGGGCGAGGACGTCCCGCCGGCACCCGAGGGGACCGACGTCGCGGCCGTCGCGAAGTTCACGACCACCGACTTCCAGGAAGGCACCGTTGACAAGCCCCTGGCCCGGCCGCTCCGCGTCCTGGTCACCGACGCGGACGGCGCCAGGGTGCCCAAGGCGCCGGTCGTGTTCACGGTCGTGGGCGGAGGGGGCGTGTTCCAGGATCCCATCACCGGCCGACCCGGCGGCCCGGAGCTCGAGGTGCTCTCGAACGACCGGGGCGAGGCCGAGGCGACGCTGGTGCTCGGCAAGAGCACGTTCCTGATCCCCAGGTTCGTGCTGATCGAGGGGGAGGAGCACTCCGAGCAGATCGGGACGAACGTGGTGATGGCGCGGTCCGGCGGCGCCAGCCTGATCGAGCCGTTCACCGCCTGGGGCTTCCCGGACGACCGCTTCGACGGAGCCAACAAGTACGTGACCCTCGGCCTGGCCTCCCTGCCGTCCTCCCTTGCGGGCTCGCCCCAGTTGACCGTGGCTGCGCGCGTCGGGATCAGCGCCACCGATCAGCACGGCAACCCCATCTCGAACGTCTCGTTGAGCTTCGTCTATCGGCCCCATCCCGTCTCGTGGGAGGCGCCGCCCGGGACGAGCTTCATGCGGGACGTGAACCAGACACCTGGACGGCTGCTGAACGCCGAGGACTACGTCCGCTGCCTCGAGCGCTCGGCGATCGTCCACTGGGGGGAATGCGAGGGAGAGGCGGAGTCGATCGTGGTGAAATCGTCCACGATCGGCGCGTACGTCTATCCGGTGTCCGGCGACAGTCCGCACAGCCACTACTTCTACGACTTCGGCACGCTCAAGACGCCCGGGACGGGATCCTTCGGGATTCCCACGGCCGGATGGGTCTGCCACGACACGGACAAGACACGCTGCCGGACCTGGGAGAGCCCACGCAGCCCGCTCGTACAGGTCTGGCCGCGGCCGCAACTCGCCAACGTTCTCGGCAACACCGTCGAGGCCTATCCAACCGGGGGCAGCGGCGATATTTCCTTCGCGGTAGACGCCCTCACCGAGATCGAGCTGGTCGTCAGGAGAACGGACAGCTCGGGGCGGGAGACCTTCGAGGTCTGGGGCACGAACCGCTACCGGCGCGAGCGGCTCACCGACTCGGAGTTCCGCTTCACTCCGGAGACGCCGGGCACCATCGCCGATCCGCCGGTCGCGATACCCGACGGAGCGGGCGGATACCAGGCCGACATGGTCATGTCCGACGTTCCGCAGCGAAACACCGTCGGCTACGAGAGCCAGCACTATCCGCTGGTCATCCCCACGCTCCCGTACCAGGGCGAAGGGCCGTTCCTCGTGGACCCCAGCTCGGTCGTGGACGAGGACGGCGTCCTGCGCGTGATCCGGGTCAAGAAGCCGGACCAGCCTTTGAGCGTGTCGGATCGTTTCAGCCTGTGGGGCATCCGCCCCTCCATCGAAGGCATCGAGCCGTCGCCGGTCCTGGTCGGCTCCGCGCAGAACGTCCTGAGGCCGTCGGAGGTCCACCACAGGATCGAGCCCGAGGCGTACCGGCAGCTCCTGGATCCGCGCGAGATCGTGTTCGAGCTGAAGCGCGGGGACGAGACCGTCGCCGGCGCGAACGGAGCTGACGAGACGGGCTTCACGATCCCGCAGGGCCTCATCCTCCCGCCGGTCGAGCACACCGCCCGCGTGAGCGTGCTCGGCGTGAGCCGGGGCGCCGAGGTCGACGTGAGGTCCGAGGCGGTCCCCGTCACGAGCTGCGAGCTCCTGAGCCTGGAGACGACCAAGGTCCTGCTCAAGCGCCTGGAGGACCCGATCAACGAGATCGGCACCAGCCAGTCGTGCGGCAAGGACGGACGGATCCGCTTCACGCTCTGCCGTGCGGCCCGTATCACGATGCGGGGCAACGGCCGGACCCTGGTCGGCCGCGTCGACGACGAGGCCGGCTCGTCGCGTCTGATCAGCGACGTCGAGCTGCCCGCGGGCCCCCACGAGGTGCGGCTGCCCCTGGAGGAGAACGCCGGGGACGACGAGCCGTACCCGTTCACGGTCAGGGCGGTCGACCCCACCGACGCCAGCATCAGCGACGAGGCCACCGGCGAGATCCGGAACGAGGTGACGGTGCGGAACTCGCTCCCCGTCGGTCATACGTTCGTGAAGGGCGTGGACCTCCAGGACGGCCACGTGGTCCACCAGGCCACGGACTTCAAGGTGCCGGGCCGCCATCTCGGGCTGGAGGTGACGCGCACGCATTCGAGCGCCGGCTCCAGCTCCGACGGCGTGATGGGCGCGGGCTGGGCGTTCAACTTCGCGCCCAGCCTCACCGAGGACCGGGACTGCGGGATCGTCCACGTCACGACCGCGGATGGCAGCGGCCAGAGCTTCCAGACCACGGACTTCATCACGTTCACCCCGCAGCGCGGCTACCACACGCGGCTGACCCAGGATGCCAGCGGCTACAACTTCCACGACAAGTCGGGTACGCGTCATCACTTCCGCCTGCTGTTCGGGAGCGACGACGAGTGGCGGCTGCAGTACATCGAAGAGCCGCACGGCGACCGGATCGTGCCGACCTATACCGCCACCGGACAGGTGACCCGCGTCTCCGAGGTCCATCCCGAGGTCAGCGGGACGCCTGGGGGTGGGGTTCCCGGAGAGGTCCGGGCCATCGAGCTGAGCTACGGGCGAGCGGGCGGGTTCGACCGGATCGTCCGCGCCGCCATTCCCGCCCTGGGCCTTCAGGTGGACTACGAGTACGACGCACACGGGAACCTCGTGAAGGCCAGCCGCACGGGCGCGGCCCTGCCGGGCTCGCTCGGCTCCGAAGCCCCGCCCCGAGAGCACCGCTACGAATACGACACCGGGAACAGCGGGGACCGCCACCAGATCCGCGCGGTCGTCGATCCGAACGGGAACCGGACCGAATACGTGTTCTACCAGCAGACCGACCGGTTCCCGGGCGAGCCGGGCGGGGAAGAGTTCTTCTTCCTGGGCGGCCGTCGCGAGCTGGTCAAGGAGGTCCGCGAGCTTCCGACCCCTGGGGGAGCAGCAGGTTCCGGTGCCGAGGTGCTGGCGACCCGGTTCGCCTACGACCTGAGCGACTTCTACGGTCCGGCCCGGATCGTGAAGACGACCGTGCGCGACGCGCGGGGCAACGACACGACCTACACGCTCAACCGTTACGGCAGCCCGACCCGCATCGAGGAACCGCTCGGGCGGGTGACCACCATGGTCTGGGCGAGCGACGACATCGTGAAGCTGCGCGAGACCGATCCGCTGGGCCGGGTCACGGAGTACGGCTACGACCGCAACGCGAACCTGACGCTCGAGCGCGTGTCGGCGTCCGGCCTCGGCGCCGTGGAGACGCGCTACGAGTACGAGCTGACCTTCAACAAGCTCACGCTCAAGCGGGACGCCGAGGGCCGGGAGACGCGTTACCACATCGATCCTGCCACCGGGGACCTCGATGGCATGACCGACGCGGTCGGGAACGAGACCGTCTACACGTACGACACCGAGGGACGTCTGCGGACGGTACGGGATCCCCGCGGCAGCGTCACCGACCACGGCGACCACGACTCGTTCGGCAATGCCCGCTCGATCACCGATCCGGAGGGCAACGTCACCACGCGTCAGTACGACCTCCGCGGCCGGATCGTGCAGCAGTCCGACACCATGGGGCGGGAGACGCGCACGGCCTACGACGGCCTGGACCGGCCCACCGAGCTGACGCGCGTCGCCGGAGGCGGATCCAGCGACGCGGTGACGCGCACCGAGTACTACCCGAACGGGGAGGTCCGCGGCGTGACCAACCCCAACGGCGCCCGGACCGGGTACACGCTCGACGGCCTGAACCGTGTGACGGCCACCGCCACCGACCTGGACGGCGCGGTCCTGACGACCGCCTCCGAATACGACGGCAACGGCAACAAGGTCCTCGAGACCGATCGCCGTGGCGTCGCCCGCCGCTTCACCTACGACGCTCTCAACCGGCTGGTCCGCGGCGAGATCGCGGCCGGCGTGGGTGGCGAAGCGCCCCTGGGCCAGGTCGCGGCCTACACCTACGACCTCGCCGGCAACAAGACGTCCGAGACGGACGTGGCGGGGCTCGTGACGCGCTTCGAGCACGACGGCCTCTATCGTTTGACCGCGAAGACACTTCCCGAGTCCGGCCCCTCCGGGCCCTATCAGGAGCGCCACGGTTACGACCGCGTCGGGAACCGGACGGCGCTGACCGACCCGAACGGCCACACCACGACCTATCGGTTCGACGGACTGAACCGGCTGGTCGAGACCCGCAACGCCCTCGGGCACGTCACGACGTTCGAGTACGCGGACGGGCTCAACAAGAGCGAGGAGCGCGACCAGACGAGGGGGCTGCGCACGACCTGGGAGTACGACCGGCTGAACCGGGAAACGGCGCGAACGGTCCACCTCGAGGGGGCGGGATCGAACGGCGAGGTCTATACGACGCTCATCGCCTACGAAGACGGCGCCCATGTCATGACCGTCACCGATCCCCGGGGAACGCGGACCCGCACGCGGCTGGACGGGCTGGATCGGGTCTCCGAGCAGGTCGTCGACGACGGGGGTCTGGAGCTGCGCACCCTCACGACGTACGACGGCCTCGGAAACAAGAGCACGGTCACGGACCCCAACGGCCATCTCACACGGTTCGAGCACGACGGTCTCGGCCGTCTCGTCGAGGTAACCGACGCGCTCGATCGCGAGACGACGTACACGTACGACGGGGAAGGCCTCCGCCTCTCGGAGACCGATCGGCGGGGCGTGGTGAGGCGGTTCACGTACGACAACCTGGCTCGTCCGCGCACGACCGTGGTCGAGCCGTCGCTCTCCGGCGTCGGCTGGAGCCAGGAGACGCGGTACGACGACCTCGGCCGGAAGCGCGTCGAGATCGACGCGCGCGGCAAGCGCACGGTGCTCGACCTGGACGGCCTCGACCGCGTGGTCAGGGTCACCGACCCGCTGGGCAGGACGGTCCGAAGCACCTACGACGGCGTCAACAAACGCGAGGAGACGGACAAGCGGGGCCACACCGTCAAGCTCGACTACGACGCGCTCAACCGCCTGATCCGGACCACCGACCCGGCACCGTTCGGCAGCCAGACCGTCGAGACCACGTACCTGGACGGGCTGAATCGGGTCACGGTCGAGGACAAGCGGGGGATCCTGTCCGCCACCCAGATGGATCCCCTCGGCCGCACCCTGACCCTCACGCGGGCCGGCATCGTCCTGGAGACCAGCGCCCACGACGGCAACGGCAACAAGGTCTCCGGGCGCGACGCCGCGGGCAAGGAGACGCGGTTCGACTACGACGCGGCGAACCGCCTCGCGGCCCGGACCGACGGCTTCGGCAGCACCGAGGCGGCGACCACGACCTTCGCGTACGACGCCAACGGCAACCCGACGGAGGAGCGCGACCCGCGGGCCGCCGCGCTCGGCGAGCCGTTTTCGGTGCAGCGTTCTTACGACGCCTTGAACCGCCTGCGTTCCGTCACGGACGGGGAGGGCAACGTCACCTCATACGACTACGATCCCGAGGGCGACCGGACACTCGTCAAGGAGCCCAGGGGGCAGGAGACGGCGTTCACGTACGACGAGCTGGGCAAGCTGCTCTCGGTCAGCCAGCCCGGCGGCCTGGTGACCGCGTACGGCTACGACCCGAACCGGAACCGGATCCGGCAGTCCGACGCCAACGGCCACGTGGTCGCGATGACCTACGACGATCTCGACCGACTGACGTCGATGACCCAGAACCCGGGCGGGCTCGGGTTCGTGACCGCCCACCAGTACGACGAGAACGGGAACGAGACCGAGCTGACCGATCCAAAGGGCCAAGAGACGACCTCGGTGTACGACGAGCTGAACCGGCTGAAGACGCGGACGTACGCCGAGATCCTCGGACCGTCGCCGCCCTGGCGGCAGACCCGGTCGGTGGGCTACACCTACGATGCCAACGACAACCTCGTCCAGGTCGACGAGACGGTCGCCAGCGGCACCGACCCGCCCAGCACCACGCTGCTGCGAACGACCCGCTCCTACGACGACCTCGACCGGCTGGTCTCCGATCTCACGCCGCTGGCCGACGGAGGGGACCGGACGGTCGCATACACGTACTTCGCGAACGGCACCCGCAAGTCGGTCACCGACCCGGACGGGGTCGTGACCTCCTACGCGTACGACGGTCAGATCCGGCTCTCCGGCGCCACCACGAGCGCAGGCATCACGACGTACCGTTATCACCCGGACGGTCTCCTGCACGAGGTCGGCTACCCCAACGGAGTGGTGGCCACCCACGGATACGACAGGGCCGACCGGCTGACGTCGATCGCCAACGCCGGGCCCTCCGGCCCGGTCTCGACCTACGCCTACACCTACGACCTCAACGGAAACCGCCTCTCACAGGTCGAGGCCAACGGCGGCGCCACCGAGACGACCGGCTACACCTACGACGATCTCAACCGGCTGGAGACGGTCACCTATCCGGTGGACAGTGCCTTCCCGAACGGGCGGGTGGTAACCTATGGCTACGACGCCGTCGGCAACCGCGTCCGGGAGACCGAGCAGGATTCCGGCGGCACCGTCCTTGCGGACAAGCAGGGGGTCTTTGACAGCCTCAACCGCCTCACCAGCCTGACCGACTCGGTCGATCCGTCGCAAGACACGAGCTTCACCTGGGACGCGAACGGCAACCAGCTCACGAAGACCGTGGGCGGCACGACGACCGAGTACCGCTACGACTCGCGAGACAAGCTCGTCGAGGTTGCCCAAAACACCTCGATCCTCAGCCGCTTCCAGTACTGCTACGACGGGCGCCGGATCAAGAAGATCGGCGAGGAGGGCATCCGGCAGTACGTCTACGACCAGACCTCGACCTTCCTGGAGTTCGACGAGGCCG
>Ga0268386_10000467_pt1 | contig 25732 bp, 25 predicted proteins | sample RVTome_15_FD_200260 | JGI IMG/M metagenome (GOLD analysis project Ga0268386, IMG submission 200260) | Soil microbial communities from uranium-contaminated site in the Upper Colorado River Basin, Wyoming, United States - RVT150D86... ... | reverse complement strand
CCGAATGCATGCACGATCGAATCGCCGATGAACACGAGCGAGGGCCTACGCTTGCGCACCAGCGCCGTTACGGCCTCGTGGCGCTGCGTCCAGTCGTAGATCGGCCAGTCGCGATCCTGAGTCACCGCGACGAGCGACTGAGCCGGCCGTGACGCACCGCGCAACGGCGGAAACTGCGCCGCAGCTGCCTCGCCCTGGCGTTTTCGGTTCCGGCTGAACACCCGCGCCTTCACGACTCCGCCGTGCGGCAGCGCGATCGGCGCGAGATACGGCCCCGACTTCGCGTCGGGATCGGAGCCATCGAGCGTATAGCGGATGACACCATCGGGCATCGCGCCGCTGAGGGTCACCTCGCCCCGGGCATTGCGACGCAGCTCCGGCTTCGGGAGCGGCGTTGCCCACGGTTGGATGCGGGCGACGATCGCCGCGCCGATGACTCCGACCGCCACTACGAAGCAGGCCTGCTTCCAGGCCTTCATTGAATGGTGGCCGGAATACGCATATACCCTCACTATGTCTCCGCCCCCTCCGTCCTCCGTCTCCTTTTCAAATTTGGCAACCCTCTTTATACCGACGGCTTCTGGGCTGGGGCGACTATACCGGCATCGGCCGCACGCCCCGCCGCACCAAAAGCGGCGGCCAAGGTGTGTGTGGCAAGTGCGAGCGTCGGCACTCAAGCCGGAGACCTCAGGGCGGCTCTATGATCCGTCGTTGGGGAAGCGAATTAATCGCGCGCTGTATCGACTTCAACTCACACAGGGATTGCCACTAAACCCGCTCGGTGACACCAGCGACCCAGACGTCGTGTTGCGGGACTGTGCGGCCAGCCAGCACAACATGCGTCGCGTGCTGACTGAGCTTCGGGAGGCGATCGTTGAGCAGGTCGGCACAGATCAGACGGATCGGCTGCGTCGCGCGCTCTCAGCCGCGTTGATCCCATTGTCCGCGTGACTCGATTGACGTGTCCTGACGTGACGTGAGCTGGCAGCCCGAGATCGCGCTACCTTTGACTGGCCGAAATCGGCCCAATAGCAGTCACTCGGCAATGCTCGGCCACGGCGCGTAACGGCCAGGATTCGTGAAGCGGGCACCGTGCGCTGTCACAGCGATCGTGCGCCGCAATCAAGGATGGCGCGGTCGCTTGCTATCGTGTCTTATGCGCTGAACACGATTTCGCCGACAGTCTCCACCGGCTAACAAAGGATCTCCCTCCGACCTGCCAAGATATCGCTTCAATCGCAGCATCGGTGCCTCGACGAACCGCCAGCTGAGAAGCGCACACGCAAAGGAGAGAGGGGCGGCAATTGCAGTGAACACCACGAGCAGCCTGTGCAAGGTGCCGTACTCCACTAGGGTCAGCTCTGAGGTGTCAGTGAGCCACGCAGCCGTATCAATGGACATGAACGGCATCGGATCATCGGTCGTCGGTTTACTGCTCATCGGCGGGCCATCGGTGCGGCAATAACACCGTCGCACGCATCAGGGGCCGTGATCGAACCGTCTGGGCCGATCTCGAACCACTCCGCGTATTGCGGGCCAAGCCTGCTCGAACTGTTCGAGCGTGCAACGCGAAAGACGGGCGAGGCTTTCGCGGTTGTCTGGGAGATCCCCATCGCTCATGCAGGCATGGCTCAGCAGCAAGTGCAGTGAGGTGTACTCGATATCGTCCAGGTGCGGGGTCAGCGCGAGCCAGTTCGCCGCGTGAAGTTTCATTCGACGTTCGCGTTTGCTCATATTGAATCCATCCCCTTGGGGACGGTCCTCACGTAGTCGTTCAACATGTAACGTAGCCTTCCGCGCTCGAGCGGGAAATTTACGATGTTCGGCACGTTCGCACCTTCGCGAATTTGCTGCGGGAGTCGTGGCCGGCTCGTCGCGGCATGTTTTTGCCGTGGGGAATCAGCCGGCAGGCTGATCGGGCGCGGGTCGCGTGCGGTGCGGCGTCTGCGACGGTATCGGCGCCGCATGCGATTCGAGCAGGCGCACACATTCGGCGATCGCTTCCACACTCGCGAGTCGGCGCCAGCCGACAACGAAGGTTTTCAGCAGACCTTGCTCGACGAGCCCGTAAACGCCGGGCGTAGATAGCGCCATTGATGCGCCGATTTCGTCCATGTCGAGCGCAACGCGCGGCACGCTTGCGCGCCGCTCCGCGCGCCGGGCGGCAGTATTCGAAAGGGATTTCCCGTCGGCCATTTTTCGTCTCCCAGGCGCCGGACTTTGGCGCGTTGGGAAATCAGAGCACGCCGGTTCTGGCCAGTGTGAGTCACTGGCCAAAACGGGATTTTCGGGGTTACTTCTGCCTGATGTAGCGGCGCATTGTGCGCCACGGCACGCCGGTTTCTTCCTCGATCGTCGCGCCCAATGCGTCCTTGTTCGCCTCGGGAAACTCGCTGCGCAACGTCGCGAATCGCTGCCGCCAGCCCTCGCGCGTGCCCTCTCGCAGTTCCTTCGGCCCGTGCTTCGCGTTTGCGCCCTTCTTGCCGCCTGTTCGCGTGCCTGCACCTGCTCGCACGGTGTGCTCTATTTTCAGATTGACGCACAGCCGTTCGTAACTGCCGCCAATCGCCATCGCGTAGAAGAGCAGCATGTCGGCATTCGCGGCGGTGAGCTTCGGCCAATCGTGCCGGAATACCCGCACGAGTCGCGCAAGGTCTGCCGCCTGCGCCATGTGGCGCTTCTGCTTTCTCGCGATCTCAATGGCGCGGTCGCACTCCGCGAGATTGTCGCGCATGTGCTGGCGGTTCTGTTCGGGCGTCGGCTGCGTGAGTCCGGCGATCAGTTCGGCGGGCGTGATCGCTTCGGCGTCCGGCGTCTCCGTCTCGCCGTCGTCATGCTCATAGATCCCCCAACGGACCCGCGTCATTTCGCACCCCGCGCGCGGTCGAGTCGTACCACCTTGCGCGACGCCTTCGGCCCGATCCGTGGCAGCGCCTTCTGCAGTTCCTTCCGCACGGTGCGCTCTAGCAGGTGCGCATAGGCGCGCTGCGTCATGCGGGTGTCCGCGTGGCGCAGTGCTTCGGAGATCACGGCCAGGGGTGCCTTTGCGTTGACGAGCAGACTGCCGTATGTGCGGCGCAGATCGTGAAAGGTGGCCGGCGGGTCAATCGCCGCACGCTTGCAGGCGCGCTGCATGCGGCGGATCTGATCGTGCGAGTTCCAGGGGGTGCCGTCCGGCTTCGTGAACACATACGCGCCCGGTGGCTGGCCGGCTGTCACCTGATCGAAGAACTCGACGCCTTCGCCCGTCAGCGGCGTGCGCTTCGTGCCGCCCCCCTTTCCGTTCGCGACCGTGAGCCCGTCGCCCGCATAGTCGCGCACGCGCAGCCGGCAGAGTTCGCCATAGCGCAGCCCCGAGAGCATCGCGGCGCGCACCATCGGGCGGAACTCCGGCGCAGCTGCGTTCAGCAGGCGCCGGCACTCGGCGACGGATAGCGCCCGCGTGCGCGGCCGGTCGACATCGCGGAAGGGTTTTACCTTGCGCCACGCAGTGTCCGACGGCACGAGCCCCTGCTGGTAGCCCCAATTGAGCAGCGCGCGGAACACGGTCCACGTGCGGTTCGCCGTGGCCTGCGCCCGCCGCTGCCGCTCGCGCCGCTCGTTGTCGTCGCCGCTGAAGCCGTCGAGCGCGGCCGACACGAGCCCATCGCGCCAGGCGCGCAGTTCATCGGTGCGCAGTTCGGCCGCCCCTGCGTCGCCGAATCGCGGCAGCACGGCAGCCGCGACCTTGCCGGCGTCGAGTTCCGCCGACACCTGACTGCGCGACGCAACCCGACGCGCCGCGAAATACTGCTCGGCCAGGGCGCGCACGGTGAGCCCGCACCGGCTTGTCGGGATGGTCTCAGGCGGCGCCTCAAGCGTCAGGCGAAGCGCCTGCGGCCAGGAGAGCACGGTGGAGCCATCGGCCGGGAGAGTGTCGTCAACGAGCGCCAGGGCGCGCTTAACGTAGCCCTGCGGGCGATGCTCGCGCACGTACCACGTGCCAGGGCCGGCGCTCCGGCGGTAGCCGATCGCCGCGCCCCGCGAAACGGTGCGCCAGTACGGCTCGTGTCGGGGTTTGAGCTTCGCGCGCTGCTCGCGCGTTTCCAGGTTCGCAGTCTTGGCCATGTCGGGGGCGTTCCGGCTTCGGTAAGTTTAGGTAACTTTCACCTTTTACCAGAGTTGGCCATCTTTGGCCACGCCTGCTGGAATGCCTGTATTTGTAGGGTTTGACTCTCCCGCATTTGTCCGGGATTGGCGCCGTTATCCCCTCTCAAGGCTGTAACACGGGTTCGAATCCCGTAGGGAGCGCCACTCATAAGGCGCGACTCGCCCCGGTACTGGTGCACGGCCCGACGAGGTCGCACGCCAGCAGTCAGCGTCGCGTATTAAACTGCGCCCGGCAAAAGGACCGGGTCCACATGAGCGAAGCCGAAAAGCGCGTCTCGGAACTGCTCGAACGCTGGCTCGCCAGCCTCGACCTGCACGCCCGTTATCTCAAGCTCGGCGACGCGGAATACGCGAAAGTCCAGACCTGGCCGAAGCATCAGCGTCCGAACAAGTGGATCATCGATCTGGCCCGGCAGCGGGTGGGTGAGCTCAAGCACCACCTCGAAGAGCGCAGGGAGGTCGGTGACGACGATTTCGCAGATGCGCTGGAGCTCATGGGCTTCCTCACGTCGCTCCTCGCCACCGAGCACCTGGAGCGGTTCGTGCCGCTCGCGCTGCCGCAGAAGGACGCAACCGTCCGGGAGGCCGCGCTCAAGCCCGAATCGGCCACGACGGCGACGGTCCGCACCCGCGCACCCGCCCCCGGCAAGCCCGCTGCAGTGCGCGCGGCGGCGCCGAGGTCATCGAGCGGACGGCCCGTGGCCGCGAGGCCGGCGACGCCGGCCTCGCGTCGAGCGGCCGCGTCAGTGGCGGTGCAGAAAACCGCCCCGGTGCGCGCTGCCGCACAGGCGTCGCGCCAGTCCGCACCCGCGCCGCGGCCAGCAGCCCGTCCGCCGGTCAAACTGACCGAGCAGCTCACGAAGCTCATCGTCGGCGACGCCGTTCGTCTGCTCGACTGGGGCAGCGAATGGCCGCAACTCGCGGGGCTGATCGCGCGTATTGCGGACCGTCCGTCCGAGAAGGAAATCTGGGGCGTGCTCTCCGCGCATCGGACCACGATCGAGGCACGCGCCAAGCCGCGTCGCGACTGACGCGGGCGCCGCGCGCTGGCGGGAGCAGGCCCGCTGCCGTATCGTCGTGGCCGCGCACCACCAATCGTAAGGAGAACCGCTCATGCGACGAGGCACGGCGTTCGTAATTGGCTGCACAGCGGCACTGATCGCTGTGCTCTCGGGGTCGGCGGGAGCCCAGGGACAGCCCAATCGTGCGGAGCAGTACCTGAAATATCGCAAGGGCGTGTACCAGGTGATCGCCTGGAACATCGGTCCGCTGTCTGCGATGGCGCAGGACAAGCAGCCCTACGATGCGACCGTGTTCGCCGAGCGTGCGGAGCGCGTGTCGCGACTGACACCCATGCTGGCGGAGTCTTATGCGCCTGAATCTCGCCAGGCCACGGGCTCCAAGCTCAAGCCCGAGATGTGGAGCAACCGCGCGGATTTCGACGAGAAGCTGCGCACGCTGGTCGCCCGCAGCGAAACGCTCGCAACGACCGCCACCGGCGGCGACGCCGCGGCGAGCAAGGCTGCCTTCTACGACATGGCGCAGGCCTGCAAGGCCTGCCACGACAAGTACCGCGCCGACTGAGGAGCCGGTCAGAAGAGCGCTGGGGTCGCGTCGGGCGCGAGCTCGAGCAGCAGCGCGAGAAGCGCCCCCAGCACGAGCACGATGAGCAGCGCGCGCATGAGCAGCGAATCGTCGATCGTCGTGCCGTCAGCGGAAGCGGTGCCTCCCGGATCGCCGGTGATCATGCCGTGGACGATCCGCTGACCGAGGACGAACGTGTACCAGGCGACCGCGGCCAGATGCAGCCCGATCAGCACGAGCAGCCAGGTATCGTTCGCGCGGTGAAATCGGCTGATGCTGTTGCTCAGTTCGTGCGACACCCAGCCGTAGAGCGGCCCCGCGCTCGCAATCTCGTCGTTTGCAAAGAATCCCGTAACCGCCTGCGCGAGGATCAGGACGAGCATCGCCATTACGTTCAGCGCACCGAGGGGGTTGTGCCCGGGGAACTGCGGCGATCCCGAGCGGAGCCAGGCGGCGATCGCGCGCGGCCCGCGTACGAACGCCGTGAAACGCGCCGGCCGCGTGCCTGCGAATCCCCATACGAGGCGGAAGGCGACGATCACGAGCACCGCGTAGCCGCAGCGGCGATGCCAGTCAAACCAGGCCGGACCGGCATAGTGAGTGAGAAACGACCCGGCGATGCCGAGCACGAGCAGCCAGTGCGCGAGCCGCACCGGAAGGTCCCACACCAGGCGTCGTTCGTGTTTCAACGGCGGTTCCGCAGCTGAGCGCGGGCTATCCTGACACACATGCCTGCCGGACTTGCGCGACGCCTGGGTGCGATGCTGTACGACGTTCTGCTGCTGCTCGCGTTGTGGATGGCGACCACCGCACTGTTCCTGCCGTTCACCGGCGGCGAGGCGCTCATCGCGGAGGAGTCGCCTCTGCTTGCGCTCGTGTACCGGGCCGCGCTGATCGCCGTGCTGATTGGGTTCTACGGCGTCAGCTGGACTTCGCGCGGCCAGACGCTCGGGATGGCGGCCTGGCGGCTGCGCGTGGAACGCGAGGACGGACGTCTCCTCACCTGGCCGGATGTGCTGCGGCGGCTGGCGGCGGCGCTCCTGTCATGGCTGGTCCTGGGCCTCGGCTGGCTCGTCGCGCTCGTCGATGCGCGCCGGCGCACCTGGCACGACCGGCTGTCGCGTACCCGCGTCGTCGTCCTGCCGCGAAGGTAGGCTGACCGGAGTGGGTCACCGGGTGTGACTCGTGGATGCTCGCCGGCGCTCGGCCGCGGGAGGTACCTCGCCGGTGCTCGGCCGCGCTGTATCGCCAGCCGCTGACCACGATCGGCGGTCGTTTCAAAGCGGAAGACGGGTGCCCCGCACATCCTGTCGGAGTGCACCGGGTCGCTGGCGATATCGCGGAATCGTCGAGGCGACTTTCGCTAGGAGTGCCCGCGACGTCCAACCGCGGGCACGGACGCGTGCTTGCGGCTGCAATACACCGCGTCCGAACACCGGCTCGCGATGTGTCGGTGGCTCCCCTTCCGGCGATGCTGCCGCCATGGCGTCACGAGCCGGTGCTTGGACCGGGTGCCTCATGGCCGCAAGCACGCCTGAGCTGCCGCAGGTAGACGTCGCAGGGCACTCCGAAGTCATGACTCCGCAACGACTCCGCGATACCAGCAGCGCTCCGGCGTGCGCCGACAAAGTGTGCGGGGCACGCTCGGGAAGCCCTGCAGTGACTGTTGATCGTGGCCAGCGGCCACGACGCACCCGGGCCGGGCGCCGGCGAGTTGCCACCGCGGCCGAGCGCCGGCGAGCGCTTGCATCGGCCGGGCGCTAGCGCGCGCGTGCGAGCATCAGACCGGTCAGCACGCCAAGCGCGATGGTCGGCACCCACCCGACGACCCAGGGCGGTACGTCGAAGAGTTGCCCGCTGCTCTCGATGGTGCGGCTCAGGAGCACGTAGCCCGCGCCGATCAGGATGCCGATGACTATGCGCGCGCCCTGCCCGGAGCTGCGTACCGGCCCGAGCGCGAATGGCAGCGCGAGCATGACGACCAGCAGCAGGGCCGTCATCCGCGCGATACGCGACCAGAGCGCAGTCTCGAAACCACGTGTGTCGAGATCGTTGGCACGCAGGTGTCCCACATAGGCGACGATGTCCTTGAGCGCCATCGAGTCCGGCTCGACCACCGCGAGCCCGAGGAAGTCGGCCGAGAGCGAGGAGCGAACCTCCTTGACCGCGTCGCGCTCGACCTCGGTGCCGTTTCCGACGAACCGCGTCGCGGCGTAATTCTCGAGCTGCCAGCGGGCCCCGGCGTCGAGGCTGGCGGATTCGGCCCGCCCGATGCTCATCAGGCGTCGCTGCGGGTCGAAATTGAAGAGCAGCACGCCACCGTAACGCGTGCTCGCCGACTGCTGGTCGACGCTGATGATCGTGTCGCCGTCGCGCGCCCAGGTGCCGCGGTCGCCCGCGAAGCTGAACTCGCTGTACTTGCTGAACACCTTGAGCTGCAGCGCGTACTTCTGCAGCGGGGGCGCGATGAACTCGCCGAGGACGAACATCAGCACGGCGAGCAGCAGACCCGCGATGCCGAGCCAGGCGCAGAAGCGCGCGGTCGTCACGCCCGAGGCGCGCATTACGACGAGTTCGCTGCCGCGCGCGAGATTGCCGAGCCCGAGCAGCGCGCCGATCAACGCCCCTACCGGCAGCAGGTCGAACAGATAGCTCGGCAGATTGAGGGCCACGAACCGCGCCGCCTCGAGCACGGTGTAACCGCCGGTACCGATATCGTCCTGCTGGCTGATGAACAGGAACAGGGCGCCGAGCGCGAGGAGCATCAGCATCACGAGGCCCGTGTAGCCGAGCACGGTGCGGATGACGTAGTTGCCGAGCGTCGACATTCGGACCCTCAGACGGCGGCCGCGCGCTCGCGGCGACGGCGCCAGCCGGGATGTTCCTCGGCCCAGAGCATGGCGGCCGCGAGCGCGAGCGGCAGGAGGTGCACCCACCACAATCCGAGCTGGCCTGCCGCAGAATCCTTCTCCATCCAGACGCGCACCGCCGCGAGCAGGTTCGAATAGAGAAAATAGGTGAGGATCGCGAGCCCGATGCGCGCGAAGCGTCCCTGCCGTGGTCGCAGCTTTGCGAGCGGGACCGCGAGCAGCATCAGCACGATTGCCATCACCGGCACCGCCCCACGCCAGGCGAGCTCCGCGCGCGCCGGTGCCTCTCCCGAGTCGAGCAGTGCCGCCGTGGGCTTGAGCTCGTAGCGCTCCTTCTGGGCCTTGTACTCGGGCAGCCGCACCGGGATGCCGTGCTCGCGGAATTCGACCACCCGCCACTCGGGCGAGCCGGGCACGCCCTCGTAGCGCCGGCCGTCGTACAGCACGAACTCCTGCTCCATCTGCCCGGCACCGCGCTGCTCGGCGCGTTCCGCCACGGCGAGCTCGAGCCGGTCCTCGGTGCGCCGCTGGACGAACACGCCGTACAGCTGTCCCCGATCGACGCGCTCGGCGTAGAAGACCGCGTCTCCACCCGCGAAGCTGCGGAAGCGGCCGGGCTCGAGAGCTCCGAACTGCGCCACTCGCAACGCCTCGATCCGGATCTGCTGCGCGCGCGCACCGGCGGCGGGTACGACGAAGAAGGACAGCAGTGCCAGTACCGCGGCGACCCCTGCCGCGAGCCAGATGACCGGGCGGTAGATCGATCGCGGGCCGATGCCGCAGGCGCCGACCGCCGTCATCTCGCTCTCGTGATACAACCGGCCCAGCGCCAGGACGATCCCGAGAAACAGTCCCACCGGAAGCAGGATGGTCAGCTGCTGCAGCGTCGTCAGCCCGACCAGCGCGAGCACTATGCGCCCGGACAGCTCGGCCTGCGCCGCCTGGCCCAGGATGCGCGCCAACTGGTTGGACAGCAGGATCGCGAGCAGCACGCCCGTGACGGCGGTGAAGGTCACCGCGGCCTCGCGCAGCAGGTAGCGATCAAGCCGTGTCAGCACGGGTCGCGGCTCCGGATGGGAAACGGTAGACTTCGCCGTCTGCATGCGGCCCGATCAGCAACCCGGAGCCGCTTCGCAGCCCAAGTGTAGCGGGCACGGCGGCGGGCAAACCAGCCGCGCAATCCGCCGGGACGAATAAAAACTCGCTGGAGCAGGTAGGCCAGATGCGTTTCCATGCGGTCAGCGGCGCAGCCGCACGCCGTCGCACCGATTGCGCCATCGTCGGCGTCCACGAGAGCGGCGCTCTCGCGGCATCCGCGGCGCAGCTCGATGCGCGGCTCAATGGCCGGCTCGCGCGGCTTGCGAAGCGCGGCGATCTGCGCGGCCGGATCGGCGAGACGACGCTGCTCGACGTCGACGGCGGTCCCTGCCAGCGCGTGCTCGTGGTGGGCATCGGCGGCAAAGGCGCGCTCACGCGCAAGCAGTACAGGAAAGCGACGCTCGCCGCAGCGGCGGCGCTGGTGCGCAGCGGCGCGCGCGACGCCGTGAGCTTCCTGTCGCTGGAGAACGTGACCGCGACGGATGCGTACTATCGCGGGCGGCTCGCCGCGGAGGCGGTGGGTCACGCGCTCTACCGCGTGCCCGCCATCCGCAGCACGCGTCCGCCGAAGGCCCCCGCGCTCGCGGCCTTTGCGATCGCCGTGCAGGATCGCGGCCAGGTGGCGGCGGCCGAGCGCGGCCTCTCGCACGGCGCGGCGATCGCCTCCGGCGCCTCGCTGACGCGCGATCTCGCCAACCTGCCGGCCAACGTCTGCACCCCCGGCTATCTCGCCTCGCGCGCGCGTCAGCTGGCGCGCGAGCATCGCTCCGTCAGCGCCCGCATCCTCGACGAACGCGAGCTGAAGCGTCTGCGGATGGGAGCGTTCCTGTCGGTAACGGCGGGAACCGACCAGCCGGCGCGGCTCATCGTGCTGCGTCACCAGGGCGGGCGCCGCGGCGCGGCGCCGATCGTCCTCGTCGGCAAGGGTGTCACCTTCGACAGCGGCGGCATATCGCTCAAGCAGCCGCCGGGCATGGACGAGATGAAGTTCGACATGACCGGGGCGGCGAGCGTCTTCGGTGCAACCAAGGCCGCCGCGATCATCGGGCTGCCGATCAACCTGATCGGGATCGTGCCGGCATGCGAGAACATGCCGAGCGGACATGCGACCAAGCCGGGCGACATCGTGCGCAGCATGTCGGGACGGACGATCGAGGTCATCAACACCGACGCCGAGGGACGGCTGATCCTCTGCGACGCGCTCGAGTACGCACGCCGCTTCAAGCCGGCCCTGGTGCTCGATGTCGCGACGCTGACCGGCGCCTGCGTGATCGCGCTCGGCGCGCACCTCGCTGCGGTCATGAGCAACGACGACGGGCTCGCGGCTGAGATCGTTGCCGCGGGTCAGCGCGCGGAGGATCGGATCTGGCACATGCCGATGGCCGAGGAATACCACGAGCAGCTCAAGAGCAATTTCGCGGATTTCACCAACTCCTGCGGCCGCGAAGGTGGTGCGATCACCGCGGCCTGCTTCCTGTCCAAGTTCACCGAAGGCCTGCGCTGGGCACACCTCGACATCGCGGGTGTCGCCTACCTCGGCGGCGCGCAGAAGGGCAGCACCGGCCGCCCGGTCGCGCTCCTGGTCGACTTCCTTGCGAACCATCGCGGATCGTGACCGGACCGAAGGTCGACTTCTACCTGTTGAGCGATACCGAGCCGCGGGCGCGGCTGCGGACCGCCTGTCGACTGGCCGAGAAGGCCTACGACCAGGGCCTGCGCGTGGTACTGCGCACCGGGAGCGCCGCCGAGACCGCCGAGCTCGACGAGCTGCTGTGGACCTTCAGCGACCGTAGTTTCGTGCCACACTGCGTTTGGCCTGCCGACTCGGGCATGGCGGCGGAGACACCGGTGCTGATCGGAAGCGGCGCGCTGCCGGAATCGCATCGCGACGTGCTCGTCAACCTCGGTGACGACGCGCCGGCAGGATTCGAGGTCTACGCGCGGGTGCTCGAGATCGTGGGCGCCGATGAAACCGCAAAGACGCTGGCCCGGACCCGCTGGCGACGATACCGCGAGCACGGGGCGAATCCCGAATCTCACAATCTTTGAGAGCGCGCAGACTCGATGGACAAGAGCTATTCGCCCGGCGAAATCGAAACGCGCATCTACGAGCGCTGGGAAGCCGCGGGATGGTTCGCGCCCTCGGGCGATGGAGCGCCGTACGGCATCGTCATTCCGCCGCCGAACGTCACCGGCACGCTGCACATGGGTCACGCGTTCCAGCACACGCTGATGGACGCGCTGACGCGATTTCACCGGATGGACGGCCGGCGCGCGCTCTGGCAACCCGGCACCGATCATGCGGGCATCGCGACGCAGATGGTGGTCGAGCGTCAGCTCGCCCAGCAGGGCGAGCACCGCACCGCGCTCGGGCGAGCGGAGTTCGTCGCGCGCGTATGGCGCTGGAAGGAGGAATCCGGCGGAACGATCGCCCGCCAGATGCGCCGGCTCGGCGCATCGGTCGACTGGTCGCGAGATCGCTTCACGATGGACGAGGGTCTCTCCGCCGCGGTCGCCGAGGTGTTCGTCCGGCTGCACGAAGACGGCCTCATCTATCGCGGCAAGCGGCTCGTCAACTGGGACCCGGTCCTTCATACGGCGCTCTCCGACCTCGAGGTCGTGGCCGAGCCCGAAGAGGGCCGGATCTGGCACCTGCGCTACCCGCTCGAGAATCCGCAGGGTCACCTCGTCGTCGCGACCACGCGACCCGAAACCATGCTGGGCGACACGGCCGTCGCAGTGCATCCGGAGGACGAACGCTATCGTCACCTCGTCGGACTTCGCGTCCGGCTGCCGCTTGCGGGACGCCTGATCCCCGTGATCGCCGACGACTACGTCGATCCCGCGTTCGGCAGCGGCTGCGTCAAGATCACCCCCGGGCACGATTTCAACGACTACGAGGTAGGGCGCCGCCACGACCTGCCCCTCATCAACATATTCACGGCCGACGCGGCGCTCAACGACGACGTTCCGGCGCCATATCGTGGCCTCGACCGATTCGCCGCGCGCGAGCGCATCGTGGCCGATCTCGAGGCCGCCGGTCTGCTGGAGAAGGCGGAGACGCATACGCTGCCGGTGCCGCGCGGCGACCGCAGCGGCGCGGTGCTCGAGCCATGGCTCACCGACCAGTGGTACGTCAAGGTGGAGCCGCTTGCCGGACCCGCGATCCGCGCGGTCGAGGACGGGCGCATCCGCTTCGTTCCGGAGCAATGGTCGAAGACCTACTTTCAGTGGATGCGCAACATCCAGGACTGGTGCATCAGCCGCCAGCTGTGGTGGGGCCATCGCATCCCCGCCTGGTACGACGCCAAGGGCGGGATCTACGTCGCGCGCACCGAGCAGGAAGCGCGCGCCGCGGCCAGGGCGCGGCTCGGCCGCGACGTCGAGCTGCGCCAGGACGAGGACGTGCTCGACACCTGGTTCAGTTCCGCGCTCTGGCCGTTCTCCACCCTGGGCTGGCCCGAGCGCACGCGCGAGCTCGCGGACTTCTATCCAACCTCGGTGCTGGTGACCGGGTTCGACATCATCTTCTTCTGGGTCGCCCGCATGATTATGATGGGGCTCAGGTTCGCCGGCGACGTGCCGTTCCGCGAGGTCTGCATCACCGGGCTGATCCGCGACGAGCACGGCGAGAAGATGTCCAAGTCCAAGGGCAACATCATCGACCCGCTCGACCTGATCGACGGCATCGACCTCGAGTCGCTGATCGCCAAGCGCACCTCCGGGCTGATGCAGCCGCAGATGAAGAACGCGATCGGGAAGGCGACGCGCCGCCAGTTCCCGCAGGGCATACCGTCCTATGGCACCGATGCGCTGCGCTTCACCTTCGCTGCGCTCGCGACAATGGGCCGGGACATCCGTTTCGACCTGGGCCGGATCGAGGGCTACCGCAACTTCTGCAACAAGCTGTGGAACGCCGCGCGCTTCGTGCTGATGAACACGGAGCGGCACCCCGCGGAGCTCACCGGACCGTGCGAGTTCTCGCTCGCGGATCGCTGGATATGCGACCGGCTCGGCCGGACAATCGCCGCGGTGCGCGAGCAGTTCGCCGTCTACCGCTTCGACCTAGCGGCACAGGCCATGTACCAGTTCGTCTGGTACGAGTTCTGCGACTGGTACCTCGAGCTCGCGAAGCCCGCGCTGCAGTCCGACGCCGTCTCACCGGCCGCCAGGCGCGGCACGCGGCGCACGCTGCTCACGGTGCTCGAATCCGCGCTCAGGATGCTGCACCCGCTGATGCCCTTCGTGACCGAGGAAATCTGGCAGCGCGTGGCACCGCTCGCGGGCGAGGCGGGCGACACGATCATGCTCGCGCCCTACCCGCAGGCAGCGACGTTTCCGGCGGATGACGACGCAGTGCGCCAGATCGAGGCGCTGCAGGCGATCGTGCTCGGCATCCGCCAGATCCGCGGCGAGCTCGACGTTCCGCACGCGCGCGTGACGCCGGCCTGGGTGGTGAGCGAGCGCGCGAACGATGCGGACGCGCTGGCCGCGCTCGCGCCGCTGATCACGCGTCTCGGTAACCTCGAGTCGGTGAAGCTCGTACGCACCGAAGCGGACCTGCCAGCGAGCGCCCTCGCGATCGTCGACGGGCGCGCGGTGCTCGCACCGTTCTCCCGGCTGGTCGACGACCTGTCGGCCGGCTCCGCCCGCCTCGAGAAGCGCCGTACCCGGGCGCTCGCCGACCGGGACCGCAGCCGTGCGCGCCTCGCGAACGCGAGCTTCGTCGCCAACGCGCCGGCGGAAGTCGTGGCCGTCGAGCGCGAACGGCTCGCCGAGTTCGAGCGCCACGCCGAGCAGCTCGACGAGCAGCTCCGGCGGCTGAACGCGCTCATCGTCCGATCCACCGCATGAGGGCCAGGCCTTGAGCACGCCACTGCACCAGGAGACCCCGGCCCGCGATCGGGGCGCCGTCGAGCTGATCGAGGCGGCACTCGCCGATCTGAACCGGATAATCCTCGGCAAGGACCGCCAGCTTCGTCTGTCGCTCGCCTGCCTGTTGGCCCGCGGTCACCTGCTGATCGAGGACATTCCCGGCGTGGGCAAGACGACGCTGGCGCATGCGCTCGCGCGAACGCTCGGTCTCGTCTACCAGCGGATCCAGTTCACGAGCGACATGCTGCCTGCCGACATCATCGGCGTGTCGGTGTTCGAGCCCGAGAGCGGCCAGTTCCGCTTCCATCGAGGGCCGGTGTTCTCGCAGCTGGTGCTGGCCGACGAGGTCAATCGCGCCACACCCAAGGCGCAGAGCGCCTTGCTCGAGGCGATGGAGGAGCACCAGGTTACCGCCGACGGAAACACCTATCCGATGACGGAGCCGTTCTTCGTCATCGCGACGCAGAACCCGGTCTACCAGGTCGGCACCTTCCCGCTGCCCGAATCGCAGCTGGACCGGTTCCTGATGCGCATCGAGCTCGGCTATCCACAGGAGGTCCTCGAGCGGCAGCTGCTGCTCGGGCAGGACCGCCGCGACCTGCTCGCCACCCTCGTCCCGGCGCTTGCGCCGCAGCAGCTGCTGCGGCTGCAATACGAGGTGCCGCAAATGCACGCTTCGGACGCGCTCCTCGATTACGTCCAGGTGATCGCCGCGCACACGCGGCGGACCGCGGAGTTCCATGCGGGTCTCTCGCCCCGCGCGGTGATCGCGCTGCTGCGTGCTGCGCAGGCCTGGGCGCTGATGCACGCGCATACCGGCGTGCTTCCTGAGGACGTCCAGGCCGTGCTGCCGGCGGTCGTCGGACACCGTCTCGCGCCACGCGATGAGAGTCGCTTCCGTGGCGCGGGCGAGATCGGCCAGCACGTTCTCGACGCCGTGCCGGTGCCCTGACCGGCAACCCGCGGGGCTCTTCGGCCGCGATGCGATCGTTTGTTCGCCGGATGACCGCAGCCGCCACCCGGCGGGTCCGCGCGTGGATCCTGCGGCGCCAGGGCCGCGACGCCGGGACGGTCGTGCTGCGACGCGGCCGGATCTACATCCTGCCGACGCAGCTCGGGCTCGCATATGCGGCCATGGTGTTCGCGATGCTGGTCGGCGGGCTCAACTACGGTAACAACCTGGGGCTTGCATTCGCCTTCCTCCTCGCTGCTGTCGGGCTGACGGCGATGCACCACTGTCACGGCACGCTCGAGGGGGTCGCGCTGCGGCTGCACACGACCGAATCGGCCTTCGTCGGCCGTCGCGTGGGGTTCCGCATCCTGCTCGCCAATCCGTCGGTCGCGCCGCGGGCGCGCATCGAGATCTCCGCCGACGACGCGCGCGCTGCGCCGGCCGATCTCGACGCCGCCGCCACGTTCGAAAGCGAGCTCTCGATCGCGGCAGCGCGTCGCGGACCGGTTCCCCTCACTCGATATGAGGTCTCGACGCGGCATCCGCTGGGACTCTTCCGGGCGTGGGCAGTCGTACACCCTGACTATCGCGCGATCGCCTGGCCGCAGCCGGCACCCCGCGGACGTCCCCCACCGGCGGTCGAAACGGACACCGGAGGCGCGCAGGACCGTGCGCGCGGTGACGAGGACTTCGTCGGCCTGAAACCCTTCCAGCTCGGCGACCCGCTGCATCGGATCGCGTGGAAGTCGTATGCCCGCGGCAATGGCCTGCATTCCAAGCAGTTCGCCGGCACCGACGTGACGTCATACATCTTCGACTGGGACAGCCTGGCCGGGCTTGCCGCCGAAGCACGCCTGTCGCAGATCTGTCGCTGGGTGATCGACGCGCACGATCGCGGCGAGGCCTACGGCATCCGGCTTCCGGGCACCACGATCGCGCCGAACGTCGGACGTTCGCACCGCGAGCACTGCCTCACGGCGCTCGCCTTGTTCGAGGTACCCACCGATGATGCCTGAGCAGGCAAGCGCCGCGTTGCGGGGGCTGGGTTGGGTGCTCGCCGCGATGGCCGTGGCGCTCTTCGCGCATCTCGGTCCGTTGCCCGCCTGGGCGAGCGTGAGCCTGCTCGCTGCCGGCAGCTGGCGGTATCTGGCCGCGCGGCGTGGCTGGGCCCTTCCGCCGCGCTGGGTGCGGACGCTGACAGCCGTCGGCGCGTTGCTTTTCGTGTACGCGACGTTCCGCACGCTGAACGGCGTGCAGGCGGGCACGGCTTTGCTCGTCGTGATGGGCGCGGTCAAGCTGCTCGAGACCCGCACCGAGCGCGATCTGACCGTACTGGTGTTCATCGCCTACTTCCTTCTGTACGCAGCGTTGCTCCGCGACCAGGGCATCGCCCGGCTGCCGCTGCTGCTTGCCGGCGCGTTCGTCGCGACCGCGGCGCTCTATCGCGTGCACGGCGGCGCCACGGTCGCAGGACCGGTCAGGGTGGTTGGTCGCACGGCGGCTCTTGCCTGGCCCGCTCTGCCACTCGCGTTGCTGCTGTTCGTGCTCTTCCCGCGGCTGCCGGGCCCGTTCTGGGGTGTCGCCGCCGGCCAGAGCTCGCGCACCGGTCTCAACGACGAGATCATGCTGGGCGACGTCTCGGACCTGAGCGTCTCGGGCGCAGTCGCGTTTCGGGTCCGGTTCGACGGCGCGATCCCGCCGCCTGCGCAGCGCTACTGGCGCGGCCCGGTGCTGCACGAGTTCGACGGCCGCCGCTGGCGACGCCCGCTGAACCAGGCATTTCCGCGGCAGACGGTCGCCTGGATCGGCGCGCCGGTCGACTACCAGATCACCCTCGAGGCGCACGACCGTCCATGGATACTGGCGCTCGATCTGCCGGCGGCGTGGCCCGAGCGCGAGGCACGCAGCACTTACGACTTTCAGCTCGTGTCCCGGCAGCTGATCACGCGCGTGACCTCGTACCGCCTGCGCTCGTATCCCGCATACGTCGCGGGCGCCGAGCTTCCGACCTCGCTGCGCAATCGCGATCTGCAGCTTCCGGGCGACGGCAACCCGAGAACGCTCGCGCTCGGGCGCGATCTCGCCCTGCGTCATTCGGATCCGATCGCCATGGTCGGCGAGCTGCTGCAGAAGTTCCGCAGCGAGGAGTACCACTACACGCTCGATCCGCCGCGGCTCGCCGACGACGCGGTCGACGAGTTCCTGTTCGAGACGCGCAGCGGCTTCTGCGAGCACTACGCGGCGGCTTTCACGATGGTGATGCGGGCCGCCGGGGTGCCGGCGCGGATCGTCACCGGCTATCAGGGCGGTGAGTTCAACCCGCTCGGCGGATACCTGCTGGTGCGGCAGTCCGATGCGCATGCCTGGTCCGAGATCTGGGTAGCCGGGCGCGGCTGGCTGCGCGTCGATCCCACCGCCGCGGTGGCCCCGGATCGCATTGAACGAGGCGTCTCCGCGACGCTCGCTGGTGCGCCGGCACTCGCGCGGATCTGGGAGGAGAGCCGCCTCGTATCGCAGGCGCAGCTCCTCTGGGATTACGTCAACGACTTCTGGAACGAGCGCATCGTCCGGTTCGATACCCGCATGCAGTTCTCCCTGCTGCAGCGGCTCGGGGTCGACGAACCCGACTGGCGCACGCTGGGATTCGCGCTTACGGCCGTGCTCGTCGCGTTCTTCATCAGCGTGTCGGCATGGCTCGCCTGGACCTACCGCTCGCCGGAGCGCGACTGGCCGCAGCGCCTGCACGATCAGGCGGCCGCGCGGCTGGCGCGGCGCGGCGTCACGCGACGCGCCGCGGAGGGACCGGTGGATTTTCTCTTTCGCGCAGCGGCTCAGTGCCCCGACCTGCGTGCGGACCTCGAAGCAATCCGCGAGCTATACGTTGCGCTGCGCTACGGTCCCGCGCCGGTGGACGAGGACCTGCAGCGTCTGAAGTACAGGGTCGGCCGGCTGCGTCCCTGAGGCGGGAGCGCTGCGCTATGCTTGACGCCGGGCCTCCGCAGACGGCAACGCCATGTCAGATCTCAACAAGAAATTCGAGCGCGCAACAAAAGACGCCCAGAACCTGAAGGAGCGGCCGGCCGACGAGGACATGCTCCGTCTGTATGCGCTGTACAAGCAGGCATCGGCCGGTGATGTGAGCGGCGATCGACCCGGCGCATTCGATTTCGTCGGCCGGGCAAAGTACGACGCGTGGGCGCGGCTCAAGGGGACCGCGCAGGAGAAGGCGCAGAAGTCCTACGTCGACCTCGTCGAGCGGCTCAAGAAACTGGGGTGATCTCGCTCGCCGCGGCGGCGATCGTCGCCCTCGCGCTTACGTTCGTCGCGTGGCTGCTACTCGCGCCCGTGCTTCGGGCGCGCCGGCACCGGCGCGCGGCCGCCGCACCGCTCGCCCCGTCGCGTCTCGACGCCGTGGAACGAAACGTGCCGATCCGGACGCGGCTGCCGACGGAGCTGCGCGATCGTCTCGATGGTCTCGTCGCGGCGTTCGTCGCCGAGAAGACCTTCGTCGGCTGCAACGGGCTCACGGTCACCGACGACATGCGGGTCACGATCGCCGCTCACGCCTGCGTGCTCGTGCTCGGTCGGCCGCACGATCTGTATCCCTCGCTGCAATCGATCCTCATTTATCCGACGCCCTTCTGGGTCGAGGAGGAAGACGAGGACGAGTCAGGTGTCGTCACCCAACGGCGGCGCGTGCTCGCGGGCCAGGCCTGGGATGCAAGCCGGATCATCCTGTCCTGGGAAGACGTCGTCACCGCTGGCTCCGCGCACGCGCCGGGCTATAACGTCGTGCTGCACGAATTTGCGCATCACCTCGACTACGAGGGACTGGGCCTCACCGATTCGCCGAGCGGGCGTCGCCGCCCCCTGGATGACTGGACGGCCGATCTGAGCCGGGAGTTCGATCGGCTTACGGAGCTGGTCGACCAAGGCGCGGACACCTTTCTAGACCCCTATGCGGCGGAAGATGAAGCGGAGTTCCTTGCCGTCGTGAGCGAGGAGTTCTTCGAGCGTCCGGCAGCGCTCCGTGCCGCACACCCCAGACTCTATGCGCTCTTCCAGGAGTTCTACGGGCTCGACCCGGCCGTATGGCCGCCCTGATGAGCGCCCCAACCGTTTGTTGCGCACACGCCTCACCACCGGCGTTCGCGTGCATTCGCGATGCGCGTATGACATCATTTGCCGGTTAATTAACCTGCACCGGAGTGTGTTTGATGCGCGCGGTAGCGTTGCTCGCCCTGTTTGCCGCCCTCGCCGCCTGCTCTTCGCAGCCCACGATCCCGCAGGCCGAACCGGCACCAGTGGCGACGGCACCCGCACCGGCTGTGCCGGATTCCGCGGCGGTCAGTCCATCGGCCGAATCCACACCAGCCCCGACCGAAAGCGCGGCGGCTGCCAAGCCCACCGGTAAAATTCCAAGCGGGTACCGGCGCGAGACGCGCAATGGCAGGGAGCTCTACTGCCGCAATGTCACCACGCTCGGCAGCCGCTTCCCACAGAAGACCTGCTTCACTCGCGAGCAGATCGAGGAAATACAGAACCGGACCGAATCAGCGATGGACGACCTCGACCAGGGGATGAAGGTCTGCGGCAGCAGCGCGGCCTGCGGCAATGAGATGTGAACCTATGAAGAGCTTCCGGCGGAATTCCGCGGTGGTCGCGTTGCTGGCAGTGCTCGCAGGCTGTGGCACGGCGCCGACGAAGCCCGCCGGCGACGCTGTTACATCCGCTCAGGCCACCGCTCCCGCGCCGCCCGCGACCGGCGGAGCCACGGCCGCTGCCGCGAGCGAGCAGATTCCTATGAAGGTGCCGAGCGGGTACAAGCGTGTGAAGCGTGACGGCAAGGAAGTCTTTTGCCGCTCGGTGGTCAAGCTCGGCAGCCGCTTTGCCGAGGAAATGTGCTTCACACGCGAACAGATCGAGGAGATCGCCAATCGCACGGACTCGGCCATGGATGACATGGAACGTGGCAGGAAGGTCTGCGTCGGGATCGAGGGCTGCGGCCTCAATTGACTGACAGGGGGCGCGCAGTGCGGACTGCGTCCGCTCAGCGACCGCCGACGGCCGCGCGCTCGATGCGTGAGGCGACACCCAGCAGTGACGCGCCTGCGACGAACAGCAGCAGGATCGACAGGATCGACAGGCGCGGATCGCCCGTCAGCTTGGCAACCACACCCGTGAGCAGCGGACCGAGGACGGCCGCAAACTTCCCCATCATGTTGTAGAAGCCGAAGAACTCCGAGGACTTCCCCTCGGGCACGAGCCGCCCGAAGTACGACCGGCTCAAGGATTGCACCCCGCCCTGCACCAGGCCGATCACCACGGCGAGCAGGTAGAAGTCGCGTACGTCCCTCAGGAAATATGCAAAGCAGGTCGCGGCTGCATAGACCGTCAGGGCCACGAAGATACCCTTCCGGGCGCCGATGCGCTGGCCGAGCCACCCGAAGGCCAGCGCTGCCGGAAATGCCACGAACTGCGTGAGGAGCAGCGCGGCCAGGAGCTGCGCTGCCTCGAAGCCGAGCGACAGCCCGTAGTCCACCGCCATCTTGATGACGGTGTTGACGCCGTCGATGTACAGCCAGTACGCCGCGAGAAACCAGAGGATGGGTCGATAACGGCGTATCTCGCGGAGCGTCCGCGCGAGCTCACCGAAGCCCTGTCGAACGGCGGCGGACGGCGCGAGGCGCGTGCCGGCGGCCTGCTCGCGCACGCTGTACGCCAGTGGCACTGCGAAGATGACCCACCACAGGCCGACCATGACGAACGATGCCTTTACGGCTTGCGCGGCATCCGCCAGCCCGAACCAGGCGGGTCGCAGGGTCATCGCGACGTTGATGGAGAACAGCAGGCCGCCGCCGAGGTACCCCATCGCATACCCGAACCCGGAGACGAGATCGTATTCGCGCGGTTCGGCGACATGCAGCAGCAGCGAATCGCTGAACACGATGCCGGCCCAGAACCCGAGCGAGCCCGCGAGGTACAGCGCGGCAGCGACCTGCCACTGACCCGCCGGAACCAGCGCAAGCGCCGCGGTCGCCGCGGCGCCCATCACCGTAAAGCCCATCAGCAGCCGCACGCGCGCCCCGCCGCGGTCCGCGATGGCGCCCAGCACCGGGGCCGCGAGCGCGATCAGCGCGCTCGCGATGCCGTTCGTCACGCCGAGCCGGAACGTGCTCTCGGTGACTGACACGCCCAGGTTCCAGTGCTGCTTGAAGAACACCGGGAAGAACCCGGCCATCACGGTGGTGGCAAACGCCGAGTTCGCCCAGTCGTAGAACGCCCAGGCGAGCACCGGCCGCCGACGCAGCGCGCCCTTCACGGCGCACGCGCCTCAGGCCGCGTGCGCCAGCTGTTCACGGGTTTCGCGAAAGCTCAGATCGGGCCAGCGTTCCTGGGTCAGCTGGAGGTTGACGCGCGACGGCGCCAGGTACACCAGCGCGCCCGCGTGATCGAGCGCGAGATGGTCGTGCGCCTTGGCGCGGAATTCCTGCAGCTTCTTCGGATCCGCACACTGTATCCAGCGCGCGGTGTGCACGTTGACGTTGTCCCAGCCCGCCTGCACGGCGTACTCGTCCGCCAGACGAAACGCGACCACGTCGAACTGCAGCGGCCCCACCGCGCCCAGGATCAGGTCGTTGTTGCGCAGCGGCCGGAAGAGCTGCGTGGCGCCCTCCTCGCAGAGCTGATCGAGGCCCTTCTGCAGCGCCTTCATCCGCAGCGGATCGCGCAGGACCACCCGGCGGAACAGCTCCGGCGCGAAATTTGGGATGCCGGTGAACATCAGCCGCTCTCCCTCGGTGAAGGAGTCGCCGATGTTGATCGTACCGTGGTTGTGCAGCCCGATGATGTCGCCGGCCCAGGCTTCATCGGTGTGCTGGCGGTCGGCGGCAAGAAAAGTGAGCGCGTCGGCGATGCGCATCTCCTTGCCGAGCCGCACGTGATGCAGTCGCATGCCCTTCTGGTACCGGCCGGAGCAGATCCGCATGAACGCGATCCGGTCGCGGTGACCGGGATCCATGTTCGCCTGGATCTTGAACACGAAGCCCGTGAGCTTGTCCTCGAACGCATCCACGCTGCGCCCGGTGGTCGCGCGCGGCCGCGGCGCGGGCGCATGCTCGACGAACGCCGAGAGCAGCTCGGTGATCCCGAAGTTGTTGATCGCGGACCCGAAGAACACCGGCGTGCGGCGGCCGGCCAGGTATTCCGCGGGCGAGAAGTCATGCGAGGCGCCGCGCACCAGATCGATCTCGTCGCGAAACGCCGCCGCGCGGTCGCCGAGAAAGGCCCCGGCCTGGTCGCTGGCAAGACGATCGATCACCGCGTGCGTGCCCGCACGCCCCTTCTCCGCCGGCTGGTAGACGTAAATGCGGTCCTCGGGCAGGTGATAGATCCCGCGCAGCTCGCGACCCATGCCGATGGGCCAGGTCATCGGCGCGCAGCCGATACCGAGCACCTTCTCGATCTCGTCGAGCAGCGCCATCGGGTCGCGACCCTCGCGGTCGAGCTTGTTGATGAAGGTCATGATCGGCGTGTCGCGCAGCCGGCAGACCTCCATCAGCTTGATGGTCCGCTCCTCTACGCCCTTCGCGCAGTCGATGACCATCAGCGCCGAATCGACCGCGGTCAGCGTGCGATAGGTGTCCTCCGAGAAGTCCTCGTGGCCGGGCGTGTCGAGCAGATTGATGATGCGTCCGGCATACGGGAACTGCATGACGCTCGAGGTGACGGAAATGCCGCGCTGCTGCTCGAGCCGCATCCAGTCGGAGGTGGCGTGGCGCGCCGCCTTGCGGCCCTTGACGGTACCGGCCAGCTGGATCGCGCCGCCGAACAGCAGCAGTTTCTCGGTCAGCGTCGTCTTCCCGGCGTCCGGGTGCGAAATGATGGCAAAGGTGCGGCGCCGGGCCACTTCGTCGCTCGGGGAGCTCATCGCAGGCGGGATCTGGAGAGAAAAACGGGCCGCAATTCTATCAGCCCGCGTCCGGCGGCTGCGGATGTCCGAGGCTGAGCTTGAGCACCAGGGCGTCCTCGCGGCCGCCGTCGGCCTGGTAGTAGTTGCGCCGGCGCCCCATCTCCACGAATCCCATCGACTGGTAGAGCGCGATCGCGAGCGTATTCGACGGCCGGACCTCGAGCAGTGCGTCGTCCATCCCGGCCTGTCGTGCGCGATCGAGCAGCAGCAGCAGCATCTGCCGGCCGATATTGCGTCCGCGCAGGTCGGAGCGCACGCAGAGATTGAGAATGTGCGCCTCCCGCGCGCCCATCGCCGTGATGCCATAGGCGACGATCTCGCGGCCGAGCTCCGCAACGCGGCACAGATACCCGACCCGCAGGCAATCACGGAAGATGCCCTCGCTCCATGGATAGGCATACGAGGCCCGCTCGACAGCGCCGACCGCAGGAATGTCGCCCGGGACCATGGCGCGGAACCGCACCAGTCGCGGGCGCGGTCCCGGCAGCTCGATCCGGGCGGCGCTCACGCCACGCCTCGCGCGCGCTCGAGTTCGCGAAAGCTGCGGCGCGCGAGCAGCAGGTCCTGCCAGGCCTTGCGCTTCTCGCCCGGACTGCGCAGCAGATAGGCGGGGTGATAGGTAACGATCACCGGCCAGCGACGTTCGCCGAGCAGGTGGATCCGGCCGCGCAGCTTGCCGAGCGGCCGATCGGATTCGAGCAGGGTCTGCGCCGCGATGCGCCCGACGGCGATGATGAGCGTCGGTGCCACGAGCTCGATCTGGCGGTTCAGATACGGACGGCAGCTCGCCGACTCCTCCGGCCGCGGGTCGCGATTGCCCGGCGGGCGGCACTTGAGCACGTTGGCGATGTAGACCTGCTCGCGCCCGGGACCGAGCGCGCGCAGCATCGAATCGAGCAGCTGCCCGGCGCGCCCGACGAAGGGCTCGCCGCGGCGGTCCTCCTCCGCACCCGGTGCCTCGCCGATGATCATCCAGCGCGCATCCCGGCGGCCCACGCCGAATACGGTCTGGGTCCGGCCCGTGTGCAGCGCGCATCTCGTGCAGGTCGCGACCATCGCGCGCAGCGGGTCCCATTCGGCGCCCTCCGCGATACCGCGCGGCGCCGGGGAGAGCTCCGAGCCTCCCGGAAGCGACGGTGCGATGTCCGGCGATGGCGCTTCTGCGCCACGCGCTCTGCCATCGTTGCGCCGCACGTAGAGGTCCACGCCGAGTTCCGCCAGGATCCTGCGCTTGCGTGCCGCGTGCATCGCGCTCACGAGGTGGACTTGCCGCCATGCGTCGCAGGCCGGCGCGTGCGGAAGAGGCGCCGCCAGGCCCACGCCATCGGACCGGAGAGGCCATAGAGCCCGAACATCCCGAACAGCATCTCGGGAGGACTGGAACCGACCACCACGAAGCCGAGCGGAATCAGGAGCAGCACCGCGAACGGCACGCGGCGGCTCCAGTCGAATTCCTTTCCGCTCACGTACGGGAAGCGGCTCACCATGAGACCACCGGTGATCAGCGCGACCGCGAACGCGAGCACGAGCGCCACCAGCCCGTCGAGCTCCCAGTCGGCCATCATCCACACGAAGCCGGCGAGGATGGCGGCGCCGGACGGGCTGGGCAGTCCTTCGAAGAAGCGCTTGTCCGCGGTCGCCGCGCGCGCGTTGAAGCGCGCGAGGCGCATCGCGACGGTTGCCGCGTAGAAGAACGTCGCGAGCCAGCCCACCCGGCCCCACACCGACCCGTATTCCGCGATCCGGGCAACGCCCCACTGATAGGCGACGATCGCGGGCGCGACTCCGAACGCGACCATGTCCGAAAGACTGTCGTATTCCTTGCCGAACTCGCTCTGCGTGTTCGTCCACCGCGCGATCCGGCCATCGAGGCCGTCGCACACCATGGCGATGAAGATCGCGATGCCGGCGCGATCGAAGTTGCCGTCGGCCGCGGCGACGATGGCGTAGAAGCCGGAGAACAGCACGGCCGTCGTGAACAGGTTCGGCAGCAGGTAGACACCGCGGTTGCGCGGCCGCGGCTGTGTCGGTTCGTGCGCTGCGTTCGGGTCTGTCATGGGCTCGCCGCAGGAAAGTGGCCACCGGCGGCAGCATCATAGGTACGCCGCCCGAGCCGCACAACGCCGGGGGATGACTCGAGGCTCTGCTAACATACCGCGCCCATTCTGGCCCGCGGGCCCGGCCCAATGCGACTCAGCCGTTATCCGATCAACACCCTGCGCGACGTGCCGG
>Ga0268386_10000466_pt1 | contig 25744 bp, 25 predicted proteins | sample RVTome_15_FD_200260 | JGI IMG/M metagenome (GOLD analysis project Ga0268386, IMG submission 200260) | Soil microbial communities from uranium-contaminated site in the Upper Colorado River Basin, Wyoming, United States - RVT150D86... ... | reverse complement strand
ACCGGTTCTTCACGGTCACGTAGTTCCGTCGCTTGCACTCGGTGCACGCGAGGGTGATCGTCGGTCGGTTGTCGCCTTTCGCCATGAACCTTCCTGTTCCTCGGCTCCATGATGATCTCGGTGCTGCGTCGTCCCGGGGTCTGCCTCGTAGCGGGGGCGGGATTCGAACCCGCGACACAGCGATTATGAGCCGCTTGCTCTGCCTCTGAGCTACCCCGCCCCGGTGGCGAGAAAGTCTACCGGGCGCCGGCAGGCTCGCGACGACGACCTGCGGCTTCCCACCATCAGGGCCATGTCGACGAGCCGGAGAGGGGACTCGAACCCCTGACCCCCTCCTTACCATGGAGGTGCTCTGCCGACTGAGCTACTCCGGCGTGCTGCTCGGCGCGCGGGCCATGATACCGGGGACCATCGAAGCGCCGACCCCGTGGGACGATGAACGGATGCGCCTCGCGGCCTCCCTGCTGCTCGTCGCCGTCGCGTGCGGATCCGCGGAATCTCCCGATCCGAACTTGCCCACCAGACTCTCGATCCATACCTCCGGCGGCACCGTCACGCTCGAGGTCCAGGTCGCGGACACCGCCACCGAACGCCGGACCGGTCTCATGGGTCGTAAGAGCCTCGAGCCGTACGACGGGATGGCGTTCCTCTGGGACGAGCCGGTCGAGGCCACCTTCTGGATGAAGGACACGCTGATCCCGCTCTCGATCGCGTTCTGGGACGACCAGGGCCGGATCATCTCGATCCTCGACATGGATCCCTGCACCGATGACCCGTGTTCCTCGTACGGACCCGGCGAACCGTTCGTCGGCGCCGTCGAGGTCGGCCGGGGAACCTTCGCGATGCGTGGGGTCGCCGTCGGAGACACCATCGAGCTCGCGGTCGCGGACGCATGACCCCGGGCGCATGAAAGAGGACTGCCTCCTCTGCCGCGCGGAACGGGTGACCGACTGGCATTTCGAGGACGACGAGTGCTGGATCACCGACTGCCTGGTGTGCCGAACGCCGATGATCGTCTGGCGCCCCCACGGTCTCCCCGACCCCGAGCTCGAGACCCGGCTCCTCGCGCGCCTCGAAGAGGTCGCGATGGAACGCTACCCGGGCGGGTTCTGGATCGACCCCGAGCGTCGCCGGATCCCCGACCACTGGCACGCGCACGCGCGTCCCGCCGACGGCTTCTTCGATCCCACCAGCGACCTCTACGGCCGCTTCGGTTGAGCCTGACCGCTCCCCGCCCGCGACGTCACGTCGAGCCCAACTCGCAGGCCGACAGCAGCACGACGAAGGCGAGCGCGACAGCAGCGGAGCCGATCCGGGTGCGAGCGGAAGGAGTCAGTCGCGTCGTCCCTTCCGGTCATGATGCGACGAGATCAGCCGGTGGGAGGAGGAGGATTCGAACCTCCGTAGGCTTAGCCGGCGATTTTACAGACCGCTCCCTTTGGCCGCTCGGGCATCCTCCCGTGCGCGGAAGGATAGCAACGGAGCTTCGGCACCTCCACGGTAGGATTGCCGCATGGCCAAGCAGGACTTCTCGTTCGACATCGTCTCCGAGGTCTCGATGCCCGAGGTGGCGAACGCCGTCGACCAGGCTCGGCGCGAGATCGCGCAGCGGTTCGACTTCAAGGACACCGGGACCAGCATCAGCCAGGACGACCAGCTGATCGAGGTCCGTTCCTCGACGGAGGACCGGCTCAAGGCGGCCGTGGAGGTCCTGAAGGAGAAGGCCGTTCGGCGCCAGGTCTCGCTCAAGGCGCTGCACTTCGGGCCGGTCCAACCCGCCGCCAAGGGAGCGTCGAGGCAGACGATCAACCTGAACGTCGGGATCTCCGAGGAGAAGGCTCGCGAGCTCGTCAAGTTCGTGAAGGGGCTGAAGGTCAAGGTCCAGAGCCACGTCCAGGGCGACCAGGTCAGGATCACGGGCAAGGCCAAGGACGACCTCCAGGTCGTGATGAAGGCGGTCAAGGAGCACGACTTCGACGTCCCGCTGCAGTTCGTGAACTTCCGGCCGTAACGCCCGCGGCAGGCTCCGTTGCCCGTCGGCTGTCCGCCTGGGTAGATTGGCGCACCCAACGGGAGGTGGAGCGTGACCGACGTCGAACGTCTGAAGGCGAAAGCCGCCGAGATCGCCGAGCGCGAGGGACGCAGGCTCCTTGATCGGACACCCGGATCGGAGAGCCTGCACCAGCGCGCCCTGCGCAGCCTCCCGAACGGCGTCGCGTCGAACTTCCAGGCCGGCGACCCCTACCCCACCTACCTGCGTCGCGGCCAGGGGTCGAAGGTCTGGGACGTGGACGGCAACGAGTACATCGACTTCCACGGCGGGTTCGGCGTGAACGTCGTCGGGCACGCGCACCCGAAGATCGTCGAGGCGATCCGGGCCGTGGCCAACCAGGGCATCCACTTCGCGGTGACGACCGAGACCACGGTCGCGCTGGCCGAGGCCATCTGCGAGCGGTTCCAGCTCGAGCAGATGCGATTCGTGAACTCCGGGACCGAGGCCACGATGGACGCGATCCGCGTCGCCCGGGCCGCGACCGGACGGGACACGATCGTGAAGATGGAAGGGTCGTACCACGGGCATCACGACTCGGTGCTGTTCTCGGTCGTGCCCGAGGCGGACGTGCTCGACATGCGCTTCAACGTCGGCCGCCCCGACCAAGCCTGGTACACGACGGACCCGACGTCCAAGGGCATCCCGAAGGTGCTCACGGACACCGTGATCATCGTCCCGTTCAACGACGCGGCCGCGGTCGAGCAGGCGTTCGCCGACAAGCCCGGTGAGATCGCCGCCGTGATCCTCGAACCCGTGATGATGAACATCGGGCTCGTCGTGCCGCAGCCCGGCTACCTCCAGGCGCTCCGGGACATCTGCGAGCGGGGCGGCGCGGCGCTGATCTACGACGAGGTCAAGTGCGGCGGGACGATCGCCTACGGCGGCACGACCGAGCGCTATGGGGTCCGCCCGCACCTCGCCGCGTACGCGAAGGCGATCGGCGGCGGCGTCACGATCGGCGCGTTCGGTGGCGAGGCCCGCTACATGGAGTGGGTCACCAAGGGAGCGGCGCAGCAGGGCACGTTCAACGGCAACCCGCTGTCGGCGGCGGCGGGCCTCGCGGCCCTCACCCAGGTCCTTACGAAGGACGCGTACGATCATCTTGGCAAACTCGGGACGATGCTCGCCGAGGGTTGTCAGCGCGCGATCGACGAGCACGACCTGCCGGCGCACACGATGGACCTGGGGGCCAAGGGGTGCGTCTCGTACCGCAAGGAGCCGTTGGTCAACTATCGCGACTTCCTCGAAACGATCCCCGAGCTGTTCTACGCGTCGTTCACCTGGATGGTGAACCGTGGCATCTTCATGACGCCCGGCGACGAGGAGCAGTGGACGATCTCGGTGCAGCACACCGAGGAGGACGTCCAGCGGTACGTGGACGCCTACGCGGGGTTCTGCGCGGAGCTGGTGGCGTAGCCGCCGCCGGACGTACGACGGGCCGGCCGCGCGAGAGGCGCAGATCCGGCCGCTCGAGATCGGAGCGCTCGATGCAGTCGATGCACGAGTACACGCAGGAAACCGACGAGCTCGCCAAGGCGGTGGTCGAGTACACGCGCCGGCGCATCGCGGACCCCCAGCCCCTGGACCACCCGGTGCCCCCGGACGAGCTCGGCCGGGCGGCCGGGGCGACGGTCACGTCCGGCGGGATCGGCGGGCAGGAGGCGCTGCGCATCTGGGCGGAGGTCCTCGCGCCCGCGACCATCACGACCGACCATCCGAGCTTCCTGTCGTTCGTGCCGGGCGCCCCGAGCAAGGCGAGCGTGCTGTTCGACCTCGCCGTGAGCGCCTCAGAGGTCTACGGCGGCAGTTGGCTCGAGGGCGGGGGGGCCGTGTGGGCGGAGAACCAGGTGCTGCGATGGCTCGCCGACCTGGCCGGCATGCCGGCGGGGGCCGGCGGCTGTTTCGTCTCGGGCGGTACCGCGGGCAACCTGTCGGCGCTCGTCGCGGCCCGGCACGCGGCGACGGCCGCCCGAGGGGGTGAGCGGCCGCGGCGTTGGCAGGTCGCGTGCGCCGACACCGTCCATTCGTCCGTCGCGTCGGCGGCGCGCGTGATGGACGTCGACCTGCTCACGGTCTCGCACGACGAGCGCGGCCGGCTCACCGGATCCGCGCTGTCGTCGGCGCTCGACCGGACCGGGCCGGACGGGGCCTTCGCCGTGGTCGCGAGCGCCGGGTCGACGAACGCGGGCATGGTGGACGACCTCGAGGGTCTCGCGGCCGTGTGCCGGGACCGGGGGCTGTGGTTGCACGTCGACGGGGCGTACGGCGGCGCGGGGCTCCTCGCGCCGAGCGTCCGTGACCGGTTCCGAGGCATCGAGCACGCGGACTCGCTCATCGTCGACCCGCACAAGTGGCTGTTCGCGCCGTACGACTCCTGCGCGCTCGTGTATCGAGACCCCGAGATCGCGCGGTCGGCGCACCGACAGGACGCCTCCTACCTGGACGCGCTCAACGCGAGCTCCGAGTGGAACCCGAGCGACTTCGCCCATCACCTCTCGCGGCGCCCGCGAGGGCTCCCCCTCTGGTTCTCGCTGGCGACCTACGGGACCGACGCCTACCGCGACGCCGTCGAGCAGGTCCTCTCGGTCACGCGGGAGGCGGCCGATGAGATCGGCCGCCGTCCCGAGCTCGAGCTGGTCCTCGAGCCCGAGCTTTCCGTGGTCCTGTTCCGACGGCTCGGCTGGGGGCCGGACGACTACGAGGCCTGGTGGCGACGGGCGCTCGAGCGGCAGGTCGGGTTCGTCCAGCCGACGACCTGGGAGGGCGAGAAGGTGGCCCGGCTGTGCTTCGTCAACCCCCGCACCACCGTCGAGCACGTCCGGGCGATCCTCGACGTGGCCGCGTGAGCGAGGTGCGGGCGGTCCTGCTCGACCTGTACGACACGCTCGCCTGGACGGCGTGGCCGACGATGCGCGCCGAGCTCGAAGACCGCTTCGGGATCGGCGAGGCCGACCTCCTGCGCGCCTTCGCGGTCACCCGGAAGGCGCGGAGCATCGGCACGTATGGCAGCGCCGAGGGCGACCTGCGGGCCATCCTCGACGCGGCAGGGATCCCGGCCGATCCGGAGCTCGTCCGCGAGCTCGATGCGGCGCGCGTCAAGGCCTTCGCCGAGAACGGGGTCCACCTGTGGGACGACTCGATCCCGACCCTGCGCGAGCTCCGCGTTCGCGGGTTCCGGACCGCGGTGGTGAGCAACTGCGACCATTCCACGCGCCCGATCGTCGACGAGCTCGGGCTCGCCGACGAAGCGGATGCGGTGCTGCTGTCGTTCGAGGTGGGCGTCGCCAAGCCCGATGCGGGGATCTACCGGGCGGCGCTCGACGCGCTCGGCGCGCAACCCGAGGGATCCGTCTTCGTCGACGACCAGGCGGGCTACTGCGACGGCGCGGAGGCGCTCGGTATCCGCTCGATCCTCATCCTGCGAGACGACGCGCTTCCGGTCGAGGGGACCAGCGCGGCCGGAGATCGAGAGGTGATCCACGATCTTCGGTCGCTGCTCGACCTCGTCTGACCGGCTCGGCCGCACTATCTCGGCACGGGGCGCGAGCTAGGCGATCTCCTGCTTGATCTGCTCGAGCCTCGCCACGCGCTCGGCCGTCGGGGGGTGGGTCGAGAACAGGTTGGCCAGGCTCATCGACGCCTGGCGGCCCCGGAACGGGTTCACGATGAACAGGTGCGCCTCGGCCGGGCTCACGCTGGCCGGCACCGGGACCTTGTTGGCCGCAGCCTCGAGCTTGCGCAACGCGCTCGCAAGGGCGTCGGGGTCGCGCGAGAGGATCGCGCCCGACTCGTCGGCCTGGTACTCGCGCGAGCGACTCACGGCCATCTGGATGATCGCCGCCGCGATGGGAGCCAGGACCCAGGCGAGCAGCAGCCCGAGGATCCCGCCGCCGCCCCGGTCGTCCCCGGAGCCGAACCAGAACGCGAACCGCGCCAGGAACGTGATGCTCATCCCGATGGCGGCCGCGATCGAGCCGATCAGGATGTCCCGATTGGCGACGTGGGAGAGCTCGTGGGCCAGCACCCCTCGGAGCTCCCGCTCGTCCAAGATCTCCAGGATCCCACGGGTCACAGCGACCACGGCGTGGTCCGGGTTGCGCCCGGTCGCGAACGCGTTCGGCTGCATCATGTCCGAGATGTAGATCCTCGGCATGGGCATCTGGTTGATCTGGGTGAGCTCGCGGACGATCCGGTAGAGCTCGGGCGCCTCCTGCTCGGTGACGGGCTTCGACCGCGTCGTCGCGGTCGCGATCCGGTCGCTGAACCAGTACATCGAGAAGTTGAAGACGAGCGCGATGGCCAGCGCGACGATCGCACCGGTCGACCCTCCCAACCACGCCCCGATCAGGACGAACAAGCCGCCGAGGGCGGCGATCAGGATCCACGTCTTGACCCTGTTGAGACCGATCAACGGAACCTCCTTATCCCGTTCCATTCGCCGAGGCCACGGACCGGGTTCGCCGGGGCCGGCGGCCCGGCCGGGGTCGCTCTCGGCGCCCCGCTCGAGCTCTACTGCCCTACCAGGGTAGACAGTGGTGGGAAATGTGCCAGGAGCTCGGGCCAGACCCCGACCGCCACGACCGCTACGGTCGCGAGCACGGCGACCGCCGTGACCAGGGCCGGGGCGACGATCGGCCGTTCGTGCTCGGCCTCGACGAACAGCATCTGCTTGGGCACGGCCAGGTAGTAATAGAGGCTCACGACCGAGTTCACGACCATGATGATCGCGAGCGCCGTCCCGATCCCGCCGCGCTGGATCGCGACCTGGAAGACCAGGAACTTCGCCCAGAAGCCGGCCGTGGGCGGGATGCCGGCCAGCGAGACCATGAAGACGGTCATCGCGACCGCGATGACCGGCGCCCTGCGGGACAGGCCCGCGAAATCGGTGATCAGCAAACCACGCGACTCACGCGCCATCGCGATCACGACCGCGAACGCACCGAGCGTCATCACGGCATAGATCAGGATGTACGTCACGGCTGCCGCGAACGCGTCATGGTTCACGACCGGGTTCGCCGAGACCAGGGCGAACGGCAGCAGCATGTACCCGGCCTGCGCGATGCTCGAGTAGGCGAGCAGGCGGACGACCTGCCGTTGCTGCAGGGCGATGAAGTTCCCGATCGTCATCGTGAGGATCGACAGGACGGCGAAGATCGGGGTCCAGAACTCGTACTGCGCCGGGAAGGCGACGAACATCAGCTGGAGGAGCCCGGCGAAGCCGGCGGCCTTCGACGCCGTCGCGAGGAACGCCGCGACCGGCACCGGCGCTCCCTCGTACGTGTCCGGCGCCCAGAATTGGAACGGCACGGCGCTCACCTTGAACGCGAACCCGGTGACGATGAACAGGATCGAGGCGAGCGCGAGCGTCTCCTGCCCCCGCGGGAGGGGGTCCGCCAACGCCAGGCCGATCTCGGTGAGGTTGAGGGTGCCGGTCAGCCCGTAGATCAGGCTCATGCCGTAGAGCATCACCGCGGTGGAGAGCACGCCGATCAGGAAGAACTTGATGCCCGCTTCGTTCGACCGGGGATCCGACTTCCGGAACGCGGCGATCAGGAACCCGGGCGCTGACACGAGCTCCAGCGAGATGAACAGCATCAACAGGTCGCGCGAGCTTGGCATCAGCAGGCAGCCGAGGAACGAGGTGAGCAGGAGGAAGTAGAACTCGCCCTGGTAGAAGCGGCCCTCTCGGAAGTACCGGAACGAGACCATCAGGACGATCAGCGCGACCGAGAGGAAGAACACCTTGAAGAGCAGGGCGAACTCGTCGACGACGAAAGCGCCACCGAACGTGGAGCGATCCTCGCCGATCAGCGTGAGGGTGGCGATGAGCGACGCCACCACGCCCGTGAAGGCCAGGGGCATCGCCATCCACTTGCGGCGCGGCGACAGGAAGGCATCGACGACCAGGACGAGGATGATCGTCCCGGACAGGATCAGCTCCGGGAGGATCGCCGTGGTGTCGATCGTCTGGTTCATCGCCCGTCCCTCTCGCCCTCTACGTCCCGAAGAGACCGAGCAGCGAGTTGACGGGCTCCTGCGTCACGTCGGTGAGCAGGCCGGGGAACAAGCCGAGTGCGACGATGCCCACGAGCAGCGGTACCCATGAGACCCATTCGATCGCGGCGACGTCCGCGAACGCCGCCGCCTTCCACTTCTCGGGGAGGGTGCCCATGTTCACGCGCTGGAGCATCCACAGGAAGTAGCCCGCGGTCAGGATCGTGCCTACGCCGCCGGCGATCATGAAGGCTCGGAACAGCGGCGTGGAGAGCGGCTCGGCGGGGCTGAAGCTCGAGAGCAACGCCATCACCTCGCCCCAGAACCCGGCCAGCCCCGGCAGCCCGAGCGATGCGATCGCGACGAACGCGAAGACGCCGCCCAGGTACGGGAGCTTCTGCATGACCCCGCCCCCGATCTCGGCGATCTCGCGGGTGTGGTACCGGTCGTAGAGCGACCCGACGCAGAAGAACAGCATCCCGGTGATCAGGCCGTGGGCGACCATCCCGAAGATCGCGGCGTTGATCCCGATCGAGGTGAGCGTCGCGATCCCGAGCATCACGAAGCCCATGTGCCCGACCGAGCTGAACGCGATCAGGCGCTTGAGATCCTTCTGCGCGAGACACGCGAGCGCCGCGTACACGATCGCGATCGCCGCGAGCAGCCCGATCCATGGCGCGTACTTCTGGGCGCCGTAGGGCAGGATCGGCAGGGCGATCCGGATGAAGCCGTAGGCCCCCATCTTCAGCATGATCCCCGCCAGCAGCACCGAGCCGATCGTGGGTGCCTCGGTATGAGCGTCGGGCAGCCACGTGTGGAACGGCCACATCGGCACCTTGACCGCGAAGCCGAGGCCGACGGCCGCGAACACGATCAGCTGGAAGTCGTTCGAGAACCCCCCGGCGGCCCCGTACTCCTGCAGGGCGATGATGTCGAACGTGTGCACCCCGCCACCGATGTCGGAGCTGAAGAACATCGCGATGAAGCCGAGCAGCATGAAGACCGACCCGAACAGCGTGTAGAGGAAGAACTTGATCGCCGCGTACTCGCGGTTCGAGCTCCCCCAGATCCCGATCAGGAAGTACATCGGGACCAGCACCAGCTCCCAGAACACGAAGAACAGGATCAGGTCGAACGCGATGAACGTGCCGGCCATCCCCGTCTCGAGCAGCAGCATGAGCCCGATGAACGCCTTCGTCTTCCCCGGTTTGGGGACGTCCCGCCACGTGTAGATCGCGCACAGGAACGAGAGCACGAACGTCAGCAAGTACAGGGGGAGGCTGATGCCGTCGATCCCCACGTGGTACCGAGCGTCGATGGCGGGGATCCAGCTGGTGTCGAGCTGGAACTGGAGGCCCGACGCGCCGTAGTCGAAGGTGAACGTGATCGCGATCGCCAAGACGAGCGCGGCCCCCGTGAACACGATGCCGAGCGCGCGAACGCCCATCTCGTACCGACGCGGCACGAGCGCGATCACGAGGGCTCCGGCCAGCGGCAGGAGCGTCGCGATCGTGATGGCCGAGTTCTCCCAGGTCATCCGCGTTCCCCTCTCAGATCCTCGTGAAGATGATGGCCAGCACCACCACGCCGGCGAACAGGAAGACGGCGTAGCGCTGGACGTTGCCCGATTGGATGTAGCGAAGCAGCCCGCCGGTGAACCCGGCGATGTTGGCCAGCCCGTTCACCGCTCCGTCGATCACCTTGACGTCGAACCAGCTGATCAGGCCCGCGAAGGCCTTCGTCGCGGAAGCGACCCCGTTGACCAGACCGTCCAGGATGTTCCGGTCGTTCCAGTAGACGGCCGCGGAGACATCGTCACGGACGGGCCGGACGATGCCCTTCCAGTAGATGTCGTCGAGGTAGTACTTGTTGGACACCAGCGTGTACGCAGGGCCCAGCGATCGCAAGGGATCGCGCTCGCGGTAGCGGTTGTACAGACGGTAGCCGGCCGCGATCCCGAGGAGGGCGGCGAGCGTCGAGACCACCGCGATCCACGGGACGAACAGCGCCTCTTCCACCTCCTCGAAGAAGACCCACTGCCCGAACACCGCGCCGAGTTGGGGCGAGCCCAGCAGGCCGACGAACACCGTCGCCGTCGCGAGCGCCACCAGCACGCCCGTCATGGTGCGAGGGGCCTCGTGTGGCTCCCCGTGGCCTCGGAACTCCCCGAAGAACGTCATCAGGACGGCCCTCGTCATGTAGAACGCCGTCAGGAGCGCCGTCAGCAGGAGCACGATGAACAGCACCTGGTGACCGCCGTGGTCCGCGACGACCAGGAGCTCGTCCTTGGACCAGAAGCCGGCCAGGGGCGGAACGCCCGCGAGCGCGAGCGATCCGATCAGGAACGTCCAGAAGGTGATCGGCATCTTCTTCCGAAGGCCCCCCATCTCGCTCATGTTGTTCGTGTGGACCGCATGGATCACCGCGCCCGATCCCAGGAACAGCAGCGCCTTGAAGAAGGCGTGCGTGAACAGGTGGAAGAAGCCCCCGGTCCGGCCGGCGGGGCCCATCGACATGCCGGCGACCATGTAGGCGAGCTGGCTGATCGTCGAGTACGCGAGCACGCGCTTGATGTCGTCCTGGACGAAAGCCATCAACGCGGCTCCCAGCATCGTGATGCCGCCCACGATCCCCACGATCTGGAGCACGACGGGGTCGGCGTCGGTGAACACGAAGAACAGCCGGCCCACCAGGTACACCCCCGCCGCGACCATCGTGGCCGCGTGGATCAACGCCGAGACGGGCGTGGGGCCCGCCATCGCGTCGGGGAGCCACACGTGGAGCGGGAACTGCGCGGACTTCCCGATCGTGCCGCCGAACAGCAGCAGCGCCGCGGCCGACACGAGCGCGACGGACGCCCCACCGCCCGAGACGATCTCGCCGATCTCGGGGATGTTCGAGGTGGTGAACCCGGTGATGAAGATCAAGATGAAGATCCCGAACATGAACGGAACGTCGCCGACCCTGGTGGTGATGAACGCCTTGATCGCCGAACTCGAGTTGACGTGGTCCTCCCACCAGTGGCCGATCAGCAGGTAGGAGCAGACGCCCATCACCTCCCAACCGACGAGCAACTGGAACAGGTTGTTCGACAGGACGACCACGAGCATCGCGCTCGTGAACAGCGACAGGACGACGTAGAACCAGGTGAAGCGGACGTCGCCTTTCATGTAGCCGAGCGAGTACACGTGGACGCAGAGCGAGATCGCAGTGACGACGACGACCATGATCGCCGTGAGCCCGTCGACGTAGACACCAACCTCCATGTGCAGCTGGCCGATCTGGAACCACGACAGGGACGCCTCGTAGAAGCCTCGCTCGCCCTCGACGAAGGTCCACAGGACCCCGAGCGAGAGCACGAAGGACGCGCCGACGGCCGCGATCCCGTAGACCGAGCCCTTGCCCGGCGTCCGCTTGCCGAGGAAAAACGTCAGGACCGCGGACATCGCCGGGAGGAAGGCGATCAGCCACGAGTAGGTCAGGAACCACCCGGGATCGGCGATCGGCCGAACGAGGGCCTCCGAGGTCTCGGCGGCTACCACTTGAGGAGGTTCACCTCGTCGACGTTGATCGTCTCTCGGTTGCGGTAGATCAAGATCACGATCGCGAGCCCGATCCCCACTTCGGCTGCCGCCACCGTGATCACGAACAGAGCGAACACCTGACCGGTGATGTCGTGCAGGGCCTGGCCGAACGCCACGAGGTTGAGGTTGACGGCGTTCAGCATGAGCTCGATCGACATCAGGACGAGCACCGCGTTACGCCGAGCGAGCACGCCATAGACCCCGGTCGAGAACAGGGCGGCCGACAGGAACAGCACGAGCGGGAGCCTGATCACGGGCGATCTTCCTTCCTGGAGAGCACGATCGCCCCGATCAGCGCCGCCAGGAGCAGGAGCGAGATCACCTCGAACGGAAGGACGAACCGGCTGAAGAGCGACGTTCCCACCGACGCGACCGAGCCCTCGATCGGATCGATGCGGGGGGCGTCCCAGTCGAACGCTCCCTGGATCAGGTACACGAGGCCGCCGAGGATCGCGAAGGCGACCAGGAACGCCACACCGCGCCGCTGGTTGTCGAGCGCTTCCCGCCCGATCGGCGCCTTGGTGAGCATGAGGCCGAACAGGAACAAGATCACGATCGCCCCGACGTAGATCAGGATCTGGACCCAGGCCACGAACTCGGCGGCAAGGAGCAGGTACACCCCCGCAACGGCCGAGAGCGTGACCACCAGGTACAGCGCGGCGCGCACGACGTTGCGAGCGGTGACCACTCGGAACGCACCGACCACGGCGGCGACCCCGACGATGATGAACGCGATCTCGGCTCCCGTCACGAGCCGCCCTCGGCCTTCGCGCGCGCGGCCACCATCCCCGCGCGTTTCGCCCGCCCCTCGGCCACACGCCGGTCGGTCCCCTGCTCCAGCAGCTCGGCCAGAACCCGGTCGTACGTCTCCTGGTCCACCGTGACTTCCGCATGCTCCACCGGAGCCGGCGCCTCCGCCGCAGCAGCGGGAGCATCCGGGGCAGCAGCCGGAGCGGCGGGGGCGGCACCAGCCGGAGCGGCGACTGGTTGCGGCGCACCGGCTGGCGACGCAGCGGTCGGCGCCGGACCCGCCGAGGGAGCCGCGGCGAGTCCGGCCACGTCCGGCGCCACGGTCGATGGCTCCGGTGGGACCTCTGCACCGTCCTCGATCATCGGTGGTGGCAGCACCGTGTACGTCCACTCCTCGAGCTTCTCCTTCTCGTGCGTCAGCTCGACGATGTCGTACTCGGAGTACTCGAACTCCGGGCTCCAGAACAGCGCGTCGAACGGGCAGACCTCGACGCAGATGCCGCAGTACATGCAGAGCGCGTAGTCGATCGCGAACCGATCGAGAACCTTCATCGAGCGCCCCCTGCCACCCGAGGCCGGCTCGTGCGTCTCCTTGTGCGCGTCGATGTAGATGCACCAGTCCGGGCACTCGCGCGAGCACTTGTAGCAGACCGTGCAGTTGGCCTCCTTGAGCGCGATGACCCCGCGCGTGCGCGGTGGGAGATCGGGCTTCTCCTGCGGGTACTGCTGGGTGATCGAGGGCCGGAGCGCGTGCTTCAACGTGACGCTGAGGCCCTTCAGCAGGCCGAGGCCGGTGGACTTCGGCTCCACCTCGGGAGCCCGCCGCACGTCTCGTTCGTCGAGCGCCATGACCCTCCCTAGATCGCGACCTTCAGGACACCGACCACCATGATCTGCAGCAGCGCCAGCGGGATCAGCACGAGCCACGAGACCCGCTGCAGCTGGTCCTCGCGCAGCCGCGGGAACGTGGCGCGTAGCCAGATGATGAGGAACGAGAGCGCGCCGATCTTCGCGAACATCCACAGCGGCTCGGGGATGAACTCCATCGCCGGCAACGGGAGGTAGCCACCGAGGTACAGGACGCTCGCCACGGCCGCAAAGGCGACGATGCCCCCGTACTCGGCGAGGAGGTAGAACGCGAACTTCAGACCCGTGTACTCGGTGAAGGCGCCGAAGACGATCTCGGAGTCGGCGACCGGCATGTCGAACGGCGGCCGACTGAGCTCGGCGAGGGAGGCGACGAGGAAGATGCCCAACCCGATCGGCTGCGAGATGGCGAACCAGTACTGCTGCTGCGCCTCGACGATCCCGATCATCGACAGCGTCCCCGCCTGCATGACGATCGCGGCGGCCCCGAGCACCAGCGGCAGCTCGTACGCGATGAGCTGCGCGGCGGCTCGGAGGGCACCGATGAGCGAGAACTTGTTCGCGGACGCCCACCCCGCCATAAGCACGCCGATCACGGTGACCGACGTGATCGCCATGACGAAGAAGATCCCGACGTCAAGGTTCAGGATGAAGATCTCGTCGGAGAAGGGGATCACGACGAACAGCGCGATGTACGGGACGAGCCAGACCGCCGGCGCGAGGGAGAACACCCACCGGTCCGCCGCCGCGGGGATCACGTCCTCCTTCTGCACGAACTTGACGCCGTCTGCCAGGAGCTGCGCCCACCCGTGGAACCGCCCCGCGTACATCGGGCCCAGCCGTCCCTGCATGTGCGCGAGGACCTTGTGCTCCGCGTAGCCCACGCCGAGCGGTGCGACGAGGAAGAAGATGAGGACGATGGCGGCCTTCGTGACCAGGACCAGCCAGTACTGGTCGAACCACTGGTTCACGAAGCTCACGCCGGACTGCGCGATCACTCCTCGTCCTCCTCTTCCCCTTCGGCCGCGCCCGGCCACGGCTTGGCCTCTCGCGACATGAGCGGGAAGTCCTTGCGGAGCGGGTGGCCCTCGAACGGTTCGGGGAGGAGGAGCTTGACGGGCAGCGGATGGCCTTCGAACGTGACGCCGAACATCTCGGAGGTCTCGCGCTCGTGCCAGTTCGCGGTCGGGTAGATGTCCGAGATCGTCGGGAGCACGGCCCGGTCGGCCGGGAGCCGGACCTTCACGCGGACGGAGTGGTCGTGCGTCGTGGAGAAGAGATGCGTGACGACCTCCATCCCCTCGTCTTCGAAGTCCACCGCACCCGTGAAGTCGCAGTAGTCGCAGGCGAGCTCGGGCTCGTTGCGCAGGAACGTCACGAGCTCTCGGTACCGGGACGGGGTCACGGCGACCACGCTGTGCCCGTGCTGGTCCTCGAAGGACAGCACGTCGTCACCGAATTGCGCACGCAGGCGCGATTCGACCTCAGGAGGTGGAAGCGGGTGTCGTGAGCTTGCCACTCCACTTCTCCCTGATGTCCTCGTCGGCGATCTTCTCTTGGAGCCGGATGATGCCCTGCAGCAGCGCCTCCGGCCTCGGCGGGCACCCGGGGACGTAGACGTCGACCGGCAGGACCTGGTCGATGCCCTTGGTGACCGAATAGGAGTCCCAGTAGGGGCCACCGCAGTTGGCGCACGATCCCATCGAGATCACGTACTTGGGCTCCGGCATCTGGTCGTACAGGCGCTTGATCACCGGCGTCATCTTGTCGGTCGGTGTCCCGGCGATCACGATCAGGTCCGCCTGCCGGGGTCCGTGCGCGACCGGGATGACCCCGAACCGGATGAAGTCGTGCTTGGACGTCGAGGCGGCGATGAACTCGATCGAGCAGCACGCGAGGCCGAAGTTGAACACCCACAGCGAGTAGCGCCGGCCCCAGTTGAGGAGGAACTTCACCGGCTGGATGCCGGCGAGGGGCGTCTTCTCGGTGATCAGGCCCACTTCAGCACCCCCTTGCGCCAGGCGTAGAGGATCCCCACCGCGAGGATGCCGATGAAGATGGCCATCTCGACGACCGCCTGGTAGCCGAGGCCCTCGAAGATCCGCGCCCAGGGGAACAGGAACACCGCCTCGACGTCGAAGATGACGAACAGGAACCCGTAGACGTAGTACCGCACCTGGCTCTGCGACCAACCCTCACCGACCGGGTCGATGCCGCACTCGTAGGTCAACAGCTTGTCGCCGACCGGCCGCCGGGGTGCGATGAGCCTTGCGGCTCCGAACGCCACCGCCACGAGCCCCGCGCCGGCGATCAGGACCGCGAGGACGACCCCGTACGACTGGTAGTAGGTCTCCACGCTTGTGAAAGTTTTCCCGAGCAGCGCGGATTCTAGCAAGCCTCCCCCGCCTTCCCTCTCAGCTCTCCCGGGCGCCGCAGCGGGCGGCCAGGAACTCGGCGAGCTGGCCGAGTGCGGTTCGGGCCGGCCCCGAGGGGAGCCGTTCGGTCAGCGCGTGGGCACGGTCGACCTCGGAGACCACGGCGGCACGGGCGCGCCCCAGGTGGTCGGGCACTCGGACGATCTCCAGGGCTCGGTCCAGCCGGTCCCCGCTCGGCGGCCCGCCCTGCAGGACCGCCCGGAGCTCCGAACCTCGCGATCCGCCGAGCGCGTGCAGGACCGGGAGCGTGTAGACGCCCTCCCGCATGTCCTGCCCCGGCTCCTTGCCCAGCGCCTGCTGGCTGGCCGTGAGGTCCATGATGTCGTCGGAGAGCTGGAACGCGAGGCCGAGCGCTTCCCCGTACTGCTCGAGCACGTCGAGGGCATCGGGGGGCGCATCCGAGAGCATCCCGCCCAGCCGGCACGAGGTGGCGATCAGGGCGCCGGTCTTACGACGGATGATGTCGAGGTAGTCGGTCTCGGACTGCTCGATGCGACCGGCCGCCTCGACCTCGCGGATCTGGCCGTCGCAGAGTGTCGCGATCGTGCGGGCGAGGAGCGCGCAGATGTCGGTCCCCAGCTCGGTCGAGATCTCGGAGGCCTTGGCGAACAGGTAGTCGCCCGTGAGGATCGCCACCGTGTTGCTCCAGCGGGCGTTCGCCGACTGCACGGCGTGGCGTGCGTCCGCCTCGTCGATCACGTCGTCGTGGTAGAGCGTCGCCTGGTGGACGAGCTCGATCGAGACCGAACCCGGGACCAGGCGTGGATCCGACGGATCGCCGAAGTAGCCGGAGAGCAGCACAAGCATCGGCCGGAACCGCTTCCCGCCGGCCGCGAGCAGCCACTGGGCCGTCTCCGCCAGCATGTCCGAGTCGGCTCGGACGGCCTTCTCCAACGCCGACTCGACCTCGTCCAGACGCGCCCGGATCTCGCGCTCGAGCGCGGGGTCCGGTGCCTCAAGCCCCGGGATCATGCGGCGGCTCATCGCCTCGACCCTACCGTCATCCGGGGACCGGTGTGGATCGTCACCACCTGAGCACCGCCGCCTGGTCGAGGAAACCGACGATCAGCCCCGGGAACACACCGAAGACCACCACGAGCGTGGCCGGGACCGCCAAGGTGACGCGCGGGAGCCATGACTCGTCGGGGCGGGTGTCCTCCTCGGGCTCGCGCATGAACATCAGCACGATGACCCGGAGGTAGAAGTAGGCGGCGACCACGCTCGCGAGGACGCCGATCAGCACGAGCGGCCAGTACCCGGCTTCCGTCGCGGCCCTGAAGACCGCCACCTTGGCAACGAAACCGGCCGTGGGCGGGATGCCGGCGAGCGAGAGGAGGAACAGCGACAGCAGGCCCGCGGCCACCGGACTCCTTCGGGCGAGCCCCGCGTAGGCCGAGAGCGAGGTGTGTCGCTCGCCTCGAGCCGAGACCACCATGACGACGCCGAACGCCCCGATCACCGTCGCCGAGTACGCCACGAGGTAGAACAGGGCGGCCCCGATGCCATCCTCCCCCGCCGCGGTGAGCCCGAGCAGCACGAAGCCGGCGTGACTGATGCTCGAGTAGGCGAGCATCCGCTTGATGTCGGTCTGCGCGATGGCGAGGACACTGCCAGCCACGATCGAGACCGCGGCGAGCACCCAGACGACCGGCTGCCAGTCCCACGTGATCGGCTGGAACGAGACGTTGAACACGCGCATGAAGGCGGCGAACGCGGCGACCTTGGTCCCTGCGGACATGAACCCGGTCACCGCGGTCGGCGCTCCCTGATACACGTCCGGCGTCCACATGTGGAACGGCACCGCCGAGACCTTGAACGCGAACCCGACCGCGAGCAGTCCCATCGCGGTGACGGCGAGGGCGACCGACCCCGTGCGGCCTGCGAGCGCGTCGGCGATCGCCGGGAGCCGCGTGGACCCCGTCGCTCCGTAGGCCATCGCGATGCCGAACAGGAAGAACGCGGAGGAGAACGCGCCCAACAGGAAGTACTTCATCGCGCCCTCGACCGACCCGAGCCTGGACGAGAACCCCGTCAACACGTACAGGGACAGGGACAGGATCTCGAGCGCCAGGAACGCCGTGATCAGGTCCGCCGAGACGGCGAAGAGTGTCATCCCCGCCGTGGCGAGCAGCATGAGCGGGTAGAACTCCACCCTGCTCTCCCCCGAGCGCTCGAAGTAGTGGTGACCGAGGACCACGCCGATCGCGGCGACGCTCAACACGATCGCTCGGACCACCACGCCGAATCGGTCGGTCGCGACGGCGCCGGCGAGCACGGTCGTTCCCCCGTCCCAGTCCCAGAGCCACAGCGAGGCCGCCGCGGCGGCGGCGATGCCCGCGAGGGAGACCAGGACCAGCGCGACCGGCGAGAGCCGCCGCACCATCACCCCACCGAGCAGGAGCACGATCGCGAAGCCCACGAGGAGCACTTCCGGGAGGATCGGGCCGAGCTCGACGGACGGCGTGGGCATCAGGGCGACCCCTCGGCGACGATCGCGACCTCGTCCGCGTCCACCGGCCCGAGCTGCGCCCGGAGCCCCCCGGGCAACCCCGTCTGGTCCGCGTCGACGCTCCGGACCCAGGCCACCACGCCGGCAGACGAGGGGTTGATCCGATCGAGGACGAGCTTGGGGTAGACCCCGAGCGCCAGCATCACCGCGACGACGGGAACCACGGCCGCGATCTCACGCGGCACCAGGTCGGCAAGCCTCCCGTGGCGCTCCGACCCCGGACCCTGGAACGCCCGCTGGTACGCCCAGAGCATGTAGATCGCTGCCAGGACGACACCGCTCACGGCGACGGCGCCCAAGACACGGTCGGTGCCGAACGCGCCCACGATCACGAGGAACTCGCCGACGAAGTTGTTCAGGCCCGGCAGCCCGATCGAGGACAGCGTCGCCACCAGGAACGCGGCGGCGATCCACGGCGTCACCTTCGCGAGGCCACCCATCTCGGACAGGTCGCGCGTGTGGGTGCGCTCGTAGAGGGCGCCGACCACGAAGAACAGCAGGCCGGTCGACAGGCCGTGGTTCACCATCTGCATGACCGCACCGCTGGTGCCTTGCACGGTGAACGTGAAGATGCCGAGGATCACGAACCCCATGTGGCTGACCGAGGAGAACGCGACGAGGCGTTTCACGTCGGTCTGCATCATCGCGACGAGCGCGCCGTACACGATCCCGACCACGGCCAGGATGCCGATCGCGTCGGCGAAGTAGCGAGAGGCCTCGGGGAACAGGTCGAGGTTGAACCGGAGGAGACCGTACGGCCCCGCCTTCAGGAGCAAGGCGGCGAGAACGATCGAGCCGTTGGTCGGCGCCTCGGTGTGGGCGTCGGGCAGCCACGTGTGGAGCGGAAAGATCGGGACCTTCACCGCGAACGCGATGAAGAAGGCCAGGAACAACCACCGCTGCGTTGTCGTCGCAAGCGAGAGCTGCTCGACCTGACGGATGTCGAAGCTCGCATGGCCGAGCTGCTCCGACGTCTGGAACCACAGGTACACGACCGCGAGCAACAGGAACGCCGAGCCCGCCATCGTGTACAGGAAGAACTTCACGCTCGCATACACCCGCCGGGCCGACCCCCACACACCGATCACCAGGAACATCGGGACGAGCAGCGCCTCGAAGAAGACGAAGAACAGCAACAGGTCGAGCGCGAGGAACGAGCCGAGGATCGCGGTCTCGAGCAGCAAGGTGAGGGCCATGAACAGCCGGACCCGGTGACCGACGCCCCACGACGAGACGATCGCGACCGGCGTCATGAACGCCGTGAGCACGACGAGCCAGATGCTGAACCCGTCGACGCCGACGAGGTAGGACAGGCCCGCCGACGGCACCCAGTCCACTTGCTCGACCAGCTGGTAGCCGGCGACCGCGGGGTCGAACGCGCCGAGCACGCCGAGCGCGACCAGGAAGGTGGCGAGCGCGACCACCAGGGCGGCGACCCGGGCCTGCACGTCGCTCGCCCGCGACCACAGACCGAGGACCGGGATCCCGACGAGCGGCAGGAAGATGACGAGGGTCAGCCAGGGCATCGTCAGGCCCTCAGTCCCAGGAACAGGAGCAGCGCCACAGCGCCGAGCAGGAACGCGAGCGCGTAGCTGCGTACGAACCCCCGCTGGATGCGGGGCGCGACCCCGGATGCGTCGACCACCTCGTCGCCGACCTCGTTCACCGCGCCGTCGATCACCCGCTGGTCGACCACCGTGAGCGCCCGACCGAACCCCTTGCCGGGATGCTGGACCAGCCACCCGTAGAGCGCGTTCAGGTAGAAGGCGTTCGCGAGCCAGCCGGCGAGCTCGGGCTGGCGCTCGGGGAACGCCTCCCAGTCCACGCGTCCCGAGGCCCAGATCCAGAACGCCACAGCGACCGCGGCCACCGCCAGCGCGACCGAGATCGCGACCAACGCGCCCTCGGACAAGGCCGCCTCGCCGTGCTCGATCGGACCGACCGCGGGTTCCAGGAAGGCGGCGAGCCGACCGCCCTCGGCGCTGAGCCCCAGCACGAGCCCGCCCACCACGGTCAGGAACGCGAGGACCGCGAGCGGGGCCTGCATCAGGCCCGGTGCCTCGTGCGCGCGCTCTTCGCCCCGCCTCCGGCCGAAGAACGTCAGGAACAGCGGCCGAGCGATGTAGAGCGCGGAGAGGAAAGCTCCGATCGACGCCAGCACCCACGCCAGCTCCCGGTGGCTGGTCGCCGCGAACCCCACGATCTGGTCCTTCGCGAAGAACCCCGCGAGCGGCGGGATGCCGGCGAGGGAGAGCGCGCCGATCGCGAACCAGGTCGCGGAGACCGGCATCTGCTCGCGCAGGCCACCCATCCGTCGCATATCGGTCTCATCGTGCAGGCCGTGCAGGACGTTTCCCGCGGTGAGGAAGAGCAGAGCCTTGTAGAAGGCGTGGCACACGAGCAGGAGCATCGCTCCCGTGTAGAAGCGCATCCCGGCCGCGAAGAACATGAAGCCGATCTGGCTCATCGTCGAGTACGCGAGCGCGCGCTTCAGGTCGAACTGCCCGATCGACGCGAGCGCCGCGTACAACGCCGAGACGAGACCGACCACCAGGACGACCGTGAGCGCGGTCCCCGAAAGCTCGAACAGCACGTGCGATCGCACCACGAGGTACACACCCGCCGTCACCATCGTCGCGGCGTGGATCAGCGCCGAGACCGGCGTGGGTCCCTCCATCGCATCCGGGAGCCAGACGTGCAAGGGGAGCTGCGCCGACTTGCCGATCGCGCCCGCGAGAAGGAGCAGGGAGATCGCCGTCGCCGCCCCCTGGGTCAGCTCGCTCGCGCGCTCGCCGAACACCGCCCCGAAGTCGAGCGTCCCGAGGTGCAACCAGATCAGGACGATGCCGAGCAGCATCGCCGCGTCGCCGATGCGCGTCGTGACGAATGCCTTCTTCGCCGCGCTCGAGGCGAGCGGACGCTCGTACCAGAAGCCGATCAACAGGTACGAGCACAGGCCCACGCCCTCCCACCCGAGGTACAGCAGGAGGTAGTTGTCCGCGAGGACCAATATCAGCATGAAGAAGACGAACAGGTTGAGGTACGCGAAGAAGGTTCGGAAACGCGGATCGTGCTCCATGTACCCGACGGCGTACAGGTGGATCAGCGAGCCGACCCCGGTGACCACGAGCGCCATCGTGATCGAGAGCGGGTCGGCTCGGAGGGCGACGTCGACCGAGAGCGTGCCCACCGAGATCCATTCGAAGAGGTTCGCGACGTGGACGCGTTCCTCGGCGGGGAGCGAGAGCAGGTCGAGGAGCACCGCGACGGCGAGCACGAACCCGAGCGCGACCAGCGCCGTCGCGAGCCATCCGGCCGCCTTGCCCAGGCGGCGGCCCGGGCGGGCGGGTCCGGGGAAGAACAAGTTGACCACAGCGCCGGCGAGCGGCAGCGCCGGGATCAGCCAGATCAGATCGAGCACGCCCTACCCCCGAAGCACCGTGAGGTCGTCGACGTTCGAGCTCTGCCGGCGCCGGTAGACGGTGACGATGATCGCGAGGCCGACCACGACCTCGGCCGCCGCCACGACCATCGAGAAGAACGCCAGGACCTGGCCGTTCAGGTTGCCGTGCATCCGGCTGAACGCGACGAGCGCGAGGTTGACGGCGTTCAGCTGGAGCTCGACCGACATGAAGATCACGAGCGCGTTCTTGCGGACGAGCACGCCAACCGTTCCGACCGCGAAGAGCATCGCGGACACGACCACGAAGTACGAGATGGGGGTGCTCATGCCGCTTCCCGCTCGTTCGCCCTCGCGGCATCGGCTCGGGTGATCACCTGGCGTCTGCGCGACGCCAGCACGACGACGGCGATCGCCGCGACGATCAGGAGCACCGAGGTGACCTCGAACGGGAAGAAGTACTCCCGGAACAGGACGCGCGCGATCGCCGCAGCGTTGCCCCCCCTGTTGACCACCTCGTCGAAGTCCGGCGGGGCCTTCGTCGCGAACCCGATCCCCGCTCGGATCGCCACGATCAGCTCGACGGCGATCCCGACCCCGAGCGCGATCGCCACGACCCGCTGGCCCTTCAGCCGTTCGAGCAGCGACTCCTCGCGGTCGACGCCCAGCAGCATGATGACGAACAGGAACAGCACCATGATCGCGCCCGCGTACACGATGATCTGCACCGCGAACAGGAACGAGGCACCCAGGACGAGATAGAAGACCGCGATCGTGAAGAAGTTCACGACGAGGAACAGCGCGGCATGGACGGCGTTGCGCTGCAGGAGCATCGCGATCGCGCTGCCGACCGAGATCGGGGCGAACACCCAGAAGACGATCTGGTCGACCTCCACCTACCCCTCTCCTGTCCCGGGAGCGGTTCCGAGTGGTGGCGGCGGCTCGAGCAGCTGATCCTTCGTCAGGATCGCTTCCTCGCGAGAGGTGAACGACATCTCGTACGCGCTCGTGAGCGTGAGCGCCCGCGTCGGGCAGGCCTCGACGCACAGACCGCACATGATGCAGCGCAGGTAGTTGATCTGGTAGTCCTTCGCGAAACGCTCGCCGGGGCTCACCGGGTCGTCGGGATCGTTGTCCTCGCCCTCGACCCAGATCGCGTCGGCCGGACAGGCGAACGCGCACAGCTCGCAGCCGATGCACTTCTCGAGCCCGTTCTCGTGCCGGTTCAGGAGATGCCGGCCGATGTGGCTGCGCGGCGGTGGCGGTTCGATCTCTTTCGGATACTCCTCGGTGACGTCGCGGCGGAAGATCTGCCGGAAGACCGTCCCCATGCCCCTCGCGATCGCCCCGGCCGCCGACCCGGCGTCGGACCTCGGACGATCGGGTCCGGCGTCGCTCACGGGACCGGCACCTCCTCCGAGGCTCGCGGGGCGATCAGCGGCCAGACGAGCGAGATCACGACGAGGGCGCCGAGCCCGATCGCGAACGCCGTGATGACGGTGTCCCTTCCGAACTCGTCGGGGAGCACCACGATCGCGCCCGTGAGCATCACCCACAGCAGGCCGAACGGGATCAGGCGCTTCCAGCCGAACGCCATCAGCCGGTCGTACCTGATGCGTGGGAGCGTCGCGCGGATCCAGATATAGACGTAGACGATCACCAGCACCTTGAGCAGGAACCACAGCAGCGGCCACAACCACGGGAGGACGTCCGGAGCGGGTCCGCGCCATCCGCCGAGCCACAGCGTCGTCGCGACCGCCGCCACCGTCACGGTGTTCAGGTACTCCCCGAGGTAGAACATCGCGAACTTGATCCCCGAGTACTCGGTGTGGTACCCGGCGACCAACTCGGATTCCGCCTCGGGCAGGTCGAACGGCGGCCGGTTGGTCTCGGCGAGCCCGGCGATCAGGTAGATCGCGAACGCGGGGAACTGCGGGATGACGTTCCAGATCCGGTCCTGGCTCGCGACGATCTCCGACATGCGCAGGGCATCCGAATACATGACGACCGCGACGATCGCGAGGGCCATGCCCACCTCGTAGCTGATCATCTGTGCCGAGCTCCGGACGCTCCCCAGCAGCGGGTAGTTGGAGCCGCTCGACCAGCCGGCCAGGACGATCGCGTAGACCATCAGCGAGCTCATCGCGAGGATCCACAGGATGCCGATCGACAGGTCGGCGATCTGGAACGGGACCTCGCGTCCGAACAGGACCACGCCCGTCCCGAACGGGATGACCGCGAACGCCAGGAACGCCGGCAGCATCGCGATCACCGGCGCGACGAGGTAGACGGGCCGATCCACCAGCGTTGGGGTGATGCCCTCCTTGAAGAAGAGCTTGATGCCGTCGGCGAGCGTGATGAGCACGCCCCGCGGCCCGGCCCGCATCGGCCCGACGCGCGTCTGCATGTCGGCGATCACCTTGCGCTCCATCCAGATCACCAGCATCACGAGGATCAGCAGGGCGAAGAACACGACCGCGACGCGCGCGACCAGCAGCAGCCAGTCGAGCCAATCCATCAGGCGGCCCCCTCGGCCCGGTCAGCCGCCTGGGCCACGGCGACGATCTCCGCCGATGTCGTGAACGACCCGGCGAGGAGCCGGTTGGCCTCGAGCCCGGGCTGATTGAACGGAACGAACAGCGCGCCCTGTGCGATCCGGTCGGAGACGCGAACGGGAAGCATGGCCTCTCCCGCATCGGTGCGCACCATCGCACGGGCGCCATCGAAGAGCCCGCGCTTCTCGGCGTCCTCGGGATGTACCTCGACGAACGCGTCCTCCCCGAGTGCCGCCTTCAACTCGTCGGCGCCCTCCGACAGTCGCCCCTCGTCGACCAGCAGCGGGTACGAGAGCAGGGTCAGCTCTCCCAGCCGCTTCGGAGGTCCGGTCCCCGTCCAAGCGGTCGCCCGAGCCGCCACGGTTCGCGGCTCGAGCAAGGCGGCCGCCTCCGCCCGCAGCGCCTCCAGCGACTCGAACCCGAGCGAGCGTCCCATCGCCGCGGCGAGACCGGCGAAGATCTGCCAGTCCGGACGCGACACGCCGGCCGGCCCGCGGACGGGATGGATCGGTTGCGACCGCCCCTCCCAGTCGGTGACGTTGCCCTCGCGCTCGGCCCAGGCGGTAGCGGGCAGGAAGGCGTCGGCGAACGCCTCGAGCGATCCGAGCTCGAGTGACTGAACGACCACGTGCCGCGTGTTCCGCAGGGCCCGACGGATCAGGTCGGCGTTCGGAACGTCTCGGAGCGGATCCAGGCCCACCAGGTACAGGACCTCGACCTCCCGCCTCGCGCAGGCCTCGAGGATCTCCTGGCTGGAGCGGCCGGCTTCGGCCGGCACGCCTCCCCACGAAGCCTCGACCTCCGCGCGCTCGGCCGGGTCGCTCGCGTGACGCCCGCCCGGCAGGAGCGAAGGATGGATCCCCGCGCGAAGCGCGCCGCGGTCGCCCGCCCGGCGGGGGACGAGCGCGAGCCGAGCGCGGTACTTCTGGGCGACCGTCAGCGCGACGTCGGCGGCGAGCGGATGCTCCGTGAGCCGCTCGCCGACCAGGACGACGGCCTCGCCGCCGGCCTCGCGGAGCGCACCCGCGACGCGCCCCTCGAACGAATCCTCGGGCGCCTCCCCCTCGTGGATCCGCTCCAGGACGTAGGTCTGGTGTTCGGGGAGGCAAAGCGTGTGCTCGGCGACGTCCCACAGCCGCGTCCGGCGTGGATGGATCACGAAGACCTCGGCGCCGCGGCGCGCGGCCTTGCGGATCCGCAGGTTGAGGATCGGCACCTCCTGCTCCGCGTCCAGCCCCGCGACGAGGATCACCTTCGCGCGCTCCACGTCCCGGTAGCTCGTGCCGAGCGGCGACGCGGCCGCAAGGAGTTCGGCATGACCGCCGTGGAACGTTCGCCGGTGATCGAGGTCGTTGGTTCCGAACACGGTTCGCGCGAGCTTGGAGAGCGCGTACGCGTCTTCGTCGAGCAACCGTCCACCCGTGAGGAACGCCACGCGGCCACCCTTCGACCACTCGGCGATCCTCGTGAAGACCTCGTCGAACGAGGCCGGCTCGAGCCCGCGATCGCGGATCAGCGGCGTCGTGACGCGACCCGGCAGGTCGGCGTGACGGAACGCGAACCGCCCCTTGTCGCACGTCCAGGCGTCGTTCACCTC